>Ga0182018_10000337_pt1 | contig 61810 bp, 51 predicted proteins | sample 812P2MmetaG_FD_120490 | JGI IMG/M metagenome (GOLD analysis project Ga0182018, IMG submission 120490) | Permafrost microbial communities from Stordalen Mire, Sweden - 812P2M metaG | ecosystem: Environmental > Terrestrial > Soil > Wetlands > Permafrost | place: Sweden: Stordalen | collected... | reverse complement strand
GACGCCTCCGCCTCGAACGCCACTAGCGTCGAATTCCTTCTATTCGGCGGCACCTACGGCTTCTCGGCGCCCGTCGTATGCACGGCCACACCCAGCCTCTATGGATGGCTGTGCGCCTGGAATACAACGACGGTACCCAACGGTTCTTATGTCCTGGTATCTGATGCGTTCAACTCAGTCGGAAGCACCTTCAGTTCGGGCGTCGGCGTTACAGTCGAGAACTGACCGCACCCTCCTCTCTTCACCAATCCGGAGAGGACTCGGCTCGCATCGCCGCTGAATACAGCGCCCGAGTCCGGCACGTCCTTCATCCCGCCACCTGCCGGGGCCCGTGGCTGCTCGTTGATTCATTTGACCTCTACGGTGGAGTTGTGGGCACTTATCCACACGCCCCGTTGTGCGAACTGAGCTAGGCCCGTCTTGTTCTTCCCCCGTTCCAGGCTCCCCGGTGGGTCACTTCCATCTCACGTATTTGCCGTACTCACCCGTCGCTGCCTTGGCGGGGGCGCTGGCCGAGACGTCCTACTGGCTGGCGATGGCCAGGCGCGCCTCTCCGGCGGCGTTGATCTGCGGCGCACCCTCGACGGCTACCGTCACCCGCGTAAGCACACCGCTGAACCGGAACGGGCCCTCGAATTCGTCGCTCACCGGCAGCCCGTTGCTGTACCCGCAGGTGACCCCCGCTCCCGTAGCGGAGAATCTGATCGGCGTGAAGCGGGTGATCTCCCCCTCGGCCACCACGTTGTCGTCGATCAGCAGCGCGCCACGACCCCGGTCCTCCCCGGTGCGGGTGAAACGGAACCCCAGGCGGTGGGCGCCAGCTGGCACCGGCTCCGTGGCCCGGATGTAGGTCAGCTCCCTCGCCCCGAGGTTGTGCACGTAGGTGAGACGGCCCGCGTCGACGTAGAAGCACCAGCCACCGAGAAAGGAGCCCTGTGAGAGCAACACACCGCTCGGGGGCGCGCCCGCCGCGATCTCCACGGTGGCCTCCACCAGGTGGGAGCGGTTCTTGAGGTTGACGGCCACGCTTTCGGGGACCGCGGCGGCCCCGGGCAGGTAGACGTACAGCGGGCGCGGCGTCACGCTGCTGGGCCTCTCGGTCACGAATTCGGAGATGGGCCGGTCGTCGAGGGGGAGGACCTGGTATTTTCCCGCTTCGACCCACCACCGATCCACCAGCTCGCGCAACTTCTCGGGATGCGTGTCGGCCAGATCGACACATTCGGAGACATCCTCGGCAACGTGGTAGAGCTCCCAGCGGTCGTCGTCGAAGCTCTTGACCTCCTCGGACATGTACGGGTGCTGCGTCACTGCCTTCCAGCCGTCGTGGTACAGGGCCCGGTTCCCGAACATCTCGTAGTACTGCGTCGTGCGCTGAGCCGGAGCGTCGGCATCGGCGCACACGGCAGCGAAACTGATGCCTTCCAGCGGTGACTGCGCCACGCCGTCGATCTCCGCCGGTTCTGCCACGCCGACCAGTTCCAACACGGTGGGCACAATGTCGATGGCATGGACATACTGGCGGCGCACACCATGGGTGTGGCCGAATCGTTGCGGCCAGTGCACGATGAGAGGATCCGCGATGCCCCCCTCGTGCACCTCGCGCTTCCAACGCTGGAAAGGGGTGTTCCCCGCCATGGTCCAACCCCACGGATAGTTGGTGTGGCAACGGGGACCGCCGATCTCGTCGATCCGGGCCAACGCGTCCTCGAGCGTTGTCGGCCTCGGGTGGCGGCTCCACGTCAGGTTGAGCATGCCGGTGGGGCCGCCCTCCGAACTCGCCCCGTTGTCCGAGAGCACCATCAGCAATGTGTTGTCGAGCTGTCCGATTTCGGCCAGGTAGCGGCAAAGGCGACCGATCTGCGTATCAGTGTGGGAGAGGAAGCCGGCAAAGGCCTCCATGTAGCGCGCATACAGTCGCTGCTCATCGGCCGACAGCTCGTCCCAGGCCGGTACCCACGGCGGGCGGGGCGACAGGCCCACGTGCGCCGGCATGACGCCGTCCGCGATCTGCCGGGCCAGGGCCCGGTCGCGCCAGGCGTCCCAACCGTCGTCGAACTGCCCCCGGTAACGCTCTATCCATTCCCTCGGCGCCTGATGGGGTGCGTGGCAGGCCCCGGGGGCGAGGTACAAGAAGAACGGCTTGGCCGGATCGACGACGACGGCGTCCCGCACACAGCCGATGGCCCGGTCCACCAGATCTTCGGTGAGGTGGTACTCGTCGCTGAGCCTCTCGACCGCGGAGATCGGGTGGTTGTCCTCAATGAGCGCGGGCACCCACTGGTGGGTCTCCCCGCCCATGAAACCGTAGAAGCGGTCGAATCCCCGCCCCAGGGGCCACCGCCTGCGGTTGCCCGCGGAGTGGCAGTCGTCCTCGGGGGTGAGGTGCCACTTCCCAACGGCGTAGGTGGAGAACCCGGATGCCCCCAGCATCTCGGAGAGGAAGCCGTTGGAGCGGGGAATGCGCGCGTTGTACCCGGGGAAACCGGTCGCCACCTCGATCACCCGGCCCATCCCGTTCGAGTGGTGATTGCGCCCGGTCATCACGCACGCCCGTGTGGCCGAGCAGACGGCGGTGGTGTGGAAGTTGGTGAACTGGAGCCCGTCTGCGGCGAGCGCGTCGAAAGTGGGCGTGGAGATGTCGGAGCCATAGCAGCCGAATTGGGCAAAGCCCACGTCGTCGAGCACGACCACGACGACGTTCGCCGCACCGGGCGGCGGCGTCGCCTCGGGAGGCCACCAGGGTTGGGAGTCGTCGTAGTAACGGCCGATGCGGCCCTTGAAATCGCTGCCGCTCACCGCCGTGCTCCCCGGCTCACCGCCGCAAGAGGCGCCCCGGCCGGGCCGGGGTGAAGGTTCCATGGTCGAGCAGGACCTGGCCGGCGACGATGGTGGCGCGGATGCCGCGCGCTTCTTGCACTAGGCGCGTCCCTCCGGCCGGCAGGTCGGAGCGCGCGGACGGGAGCTCGGGACCGATCTCGGCGGGATCGAACACGACCACGTCGGCCGCGTAACCCTCACGCAGCAGGCCTCGGTCAGCCAGGCCCCACTCGGAGGCAGGCCTCGCCGTGAGCATGGCGATGGCTTCCTCCCAGGTGAAGGCGGCGCGCTCGCGGACCCAATGGGCCAGAAAATACGTGGGGATGGAGCTGTCCATGATCTGAGAGACGTGCGCTCCCGAGTCGGACTGGGCGATGACGGTGTGGGGATGGCGCAGGATCTCCTCGACCGCATCGTGATCCTGATTGGCAAAGGGCTGGGTGAAGTACTGATCGAAATCCGTCTCGAGGGAGAGGTCGATCAGGAGATCGGGCGCAGTCGTCCCGCGCTGACGCGCCAGTTCGGCGACGGTCGGGTTGACCCCCGTGGGCGAGAGCAGCGCGCGCAGGTTCTCGTAGTCAGGCAAGCGGGCCTGCACCTCGGCCGTGACGTGCGAGGTCACGTAGGGACCGTGGAGCGCTTCGTGCACCAATTCCGCTCGGATCGCCGGGTCGAGCAGGGCGGCCCGCTGCGCGTCCAATGGGCGGGCGCGCAGCTCGCCCCATCGGGGCAGACGGTCGTAGGGCAGGCCGACCCGGAAGCCGATGACATTCTGCAGTTCCCGCACGTGCGCCTGACCGACGACGCGGCCACCCGCGGCGGCCACGGCGTCGAGGAACGCCAACCCGCTCTTCCACGCGGCGGGTCGCTCCGCCAGGTAGACACAGGCCAGGTGCACGGGTCGCCCCGTCGCCAGGGCGATTTGGGTGAGCTCGCCCTGCAGGACCGGGTCGCTGATGTCGCCGGCCAGCTGGAACACCCCGGTGCCCAGGTCGCCGAGGACGCCGGCGAGCGCCGCAACCTCTGCCCAGTTGGCGACGTAGCTGGCGACCGGCCCATCGTCGAGCGTGCGGTGCTGGCTGAGCCGCGAGGTGGAGAAACCGATCGCGCCGGCCCGCAACGCCGCCTCGACTTCCGCCCGCATCGCCGCGATGTCCTCCGGCGTGGCGAGTTCGGTGTACGCCCGTTCGCCCATGACGAAGCAGCGCAGAGCCGAATGCCCGACATACCCGGCGAAGTTGATGCCCTTGGGCAGCGCGTCCACGGCGTTGAGGTAGTCGGCGTAGGTGCGCCAAGTCCACGGCACTCCCACGAGCATGTCCTGACGTGAGATGTCCTCGGCCCGCTCGATGCTCCGGATGGCGAGGTCCTTGTCGCCCGCCGACGTCGGCGCGATGGTGAAACCGCAATTGCCCATGACGGTGGTGGTGACCCCGTGGAGGGACGCGCAGTTCCCCAGCGGGTCCCAGAAAACCTGCGCGTCGAAGTGCGCATGGCCGTCGATGAATCCCGGCGCGACAAAGAGACCCGTGGCATCGATCTCTTCGTCGCCTCTCCCCGCCACACGCCCGATAGTGGCCAGCCGGCCTCCCGAGATGCCGACGTCAGCCACGGCGCGAGGGGTGCCCGAGCCATCGATGACGGTTCCCCCGCGGATCACCAGGTCGTAGGCCATCGCTCTTCTCCCCATCTGCCGCGGGGCGCCCGCAGCGTGTACGTGTGCATCTGTCGCACCGGTCCCGCCCTCAGGGCGCGGCGAGTCGTTCCTCGCGCAGCTGGCGCTTGAGCACCTTGCCACTCGGTTCCCGCGGCAGCTCGCCGACCAGTTCGACGGTGCGCGGCAACTTGAATTTGGCCAGCCGCTCGCCCAGAAAGGCCAGCAGCTCATCTTCGCTGACCCGTGTGCCGGGTCGCACCTCCACCAGGGCATGGACGCGCTGGCCCATCTTTTCGTCCGGCAGCCCGAACACGGCCGAGTCGACCACCTCGGGGTGCTCGGCCAGCACCCCTTCGAGCTCAGCGGGGTAGATGTTCACTCCCCCGCTGATGACGAGGTCCACCCGCCGGTCGGCAATGAACAAGAAGCCGTCCTCGTCTACCGAGCCGAGGTCGCCGACCGTGTAGAAGTCGCCGCGCCATGTGGCGGCGGTCTTGTCGGCCGCGTTGTGGTACTCGAAACGGAAACCGCTGAGCGCCGAGACGTAGATGTAGCCAACCTCGCCCGGTGGCAATTCGGCCCCGTCCTCGTCAAGGATCTTGACGGTGATGCCGGGCATCGGGATCCCCACGCTGCCCGGCTTGGCCAGCCATTCCTCGGGCGATATGGACGACACGAAGCCCTCGCTCATGCCGAAGTACTCCCACACCGTCCCCGGTGGGAACACGTCCATGATCTTGCGCTTTACCGGGATGGGGCAGGGTGCCGCAGCGTGCAGGATCTTGCGGACGCTGGAGCGGTCATAACGCGCCCAGTCCACCTCGAGGATCCGGACGAAGTTCGCCGGGACCATGTGCGAGGTCGTGACCCGTTCCGTCTCGATCAGCTCAAGGCAGCGGTCGGCGTCGAAACGAGGCATGACGACCACCCGGGCCCCTTCGTGCAGGTGAGACAGCGCGTAGTTGCCCGGCGCGGTGTGGTACGCCGGGCCACAGAGGAGGTGGACGTCGTCGGGCTGCCAGCCCCACAGCACCGTGAAGGGCTGCGGCGCCATGTCCTCACCCGCCGGGACCGGGAGGGGACGGGCGATGCCCTTGGGCTTGCCCGTCGTCCCCGATGTGTAGTTCATGAAGATGGTCGGGCTGCCCAGGAACTCACGGCTCGGGGGGTGCGCCGGCATCTGCCGCCAGTCGGGCGCATCGACGTTGGCGGCAGCACGCAGGGAGTCGATGCCCTTGAGCGCCTCGGGTCCGATCTCGTCGTCCTCGTAGACGAAAGCGGCGGCCTGTGAGTCCGCCAAGATGTACGCCACCTCCGCCACCGTGAACCGGTAGCTCACCGGTACCACGAGCGCGCCGAGGCGCGACGCTCCGGCCCAGGCGGCAAAGACCTCGGGCCGGTTGCCCAACATCACCGCCACGCGGTCGCCATGGCCCACGCCCGCTCCGGCGAACAGGTGCGCCCAACGGTTGGCGTCGGCATCGAGTTCGGCGAACGTCTCCCGTCGGTCGCCGCAGATGATCGCGATGCGCCCAGGTTCGTCGCGGGCGACGGCGGCTATCCCTCGCGGTGACATCGGAACTAGCGCGCCGTGACGGTGACGGTGTCGCGGCCCGAGCGGAGCAGGCCTCCGGGGAGATTTCCCGTGAACTTGCCGTGGCGTACCACTTCGGTCCCCCGGGTCAGCACGTGCTCCACCCCGCTCGAGTCGGTCGTGAGCCGTGCCGCTCCCGCCGGCAGGTCGCGCACCGTCTTCATGGGACCGGCGCCGATCCGGTCCAGATCGAAGACGACGAGATCGGCGCACATCCCGGGCTCGATGCGTCCCCTGTCCTTCAGCCCGTAGAGACGGGCCGGGACGTCGCAGAACTGATGAATCATCTCCTCAAGGCTGAAGATCTGCTTGTCGCGGACGAGCTCGCCGATGCAGCGAGTGGGGAAGTCGGCGCCGACCATCATTTCGCCGTGCGCTCCCGCGTCCGATGCGCCGAGGACGACGCGCGGGTCCTTCAACACGTTGAGGCGCGCGCTGGTGGTCCAGTCGTCGCCCGGATACTGGTAGCGCACAAACCCGACATCGAGCTTGGCCTCCACGACGACGTCGAGCATGGCATCGAAGGGGCTCACGCCCCGCTCCGCCGCCAGGTCGCCGATGTTGCGCCCGAGGAGGTGGGACAGCGCCGGGTCACCGACGTCGTTCACCTCGTAGGTGGCCCAGTTGCGCACGACGACGGCCAAACCCTTCGTCTCGGCTTCCACCGACGCGTTGAGCTGCGCCCTGGTGGCCGGGTCCGATAGCGCCTTGACCCGCGCCTCGCCCTCAAGAGCGAACACGTCGGCCCATCCGGGGACGGCCCGGAACACGTAGGCCTCCTTGAAGTCATGCCGCAGGGGGCCGTTCTGCGGCATGAACATGGGAACGACCCAACCGCCGCGCTCCCGAGCCAGGTCCGTGGCGCGCAACTGGCGCTCGTAGACGTCGGGAGCGGCCCGGTTGATCAGGGGAGTGTTCCAGTTGAGATGGCGATTGGCGGCGGCGGACATGTCTGCCATGAGCTCGATGTCGTCATCGCTGAAACCGCTGAGGAACGAGCCGGGAATGAACTCGATGGAGGTGCCGGGATGCCGGCCGCATTCGGCGGCCAGGGCGATGAACTCGGTGGTGTCGGCGAGGTTGGGCGGGGTCGGTCGCCCGTCACCGTCGACCTGCGTGGCAACGTTGGCGGTCGAGAACCCGAACCCGCCGGCGGCAAGCGCCGCGCCCAGTACGGCGCGCATCGCCTCGATCTGCTCCGGAGTGGCCTTGTCGGTCGATGCCGCAGGCCCCATAACGGCACGCCGGATGGCTGAGTGGCCGACCATGAACCCGATGTTCAGGGCCAGGGGCTTGGCTTCGACGACGTCGAGCAGCTCGGCGAACGACTCCCACTGGTAGGTGACGCCGGCGAGGAGGGCCTCGACGGGGATCGCCTCGACGCGGGCGAGGAGCCGGGTCAGGAATTCGCGATCGCCCGGCGCGGCCGGGGCAAGCGTGAGCCCGCAGTTGCCGCTCACTGCGGTGGTGACCCCGTGCAGCGGCGACGGGCTCAGCGTCGGGTCCCAGAAGAGCTGCGCGTCGTAATGCGAGTGCAGGTCGATGAAACCGGGCGCCACCACCAGGCCGTCGGCGTCGATGGTCACCTTCGCCTCGCCGTCGTCGCGCCCGACCTCGACGATGCGGCCATCTTTGACACCGACGTCCTTGCGCTCTGCCGGCGCGCCGCTGCCGTCCGCCACCAAACCGCCCTGAATCAAGAGATCGAGCATGCGTCCCCCTTTGTTCTGCCTAGCCGGAGGTCCGGCACCAATGGGCTCTTGCGGAAGCGAAAGGTTATATCATTATAAAGTCTGCTTCAAGATGCCCGTCGGCCGGATCGCCGATGATGCAGGTTTTGCAAATCAATTACCGTTGCGCGAGGGGTGCCCTTCGGGGCGACGGAAGGAGTCAGGTTCCGTGACGTTGTTGCTGACCGTCGATCGCTCTGCCGGATGAGTGCAACCGGGCCCACATGAGGGTCCGCATCTTTGTCGGCGGCGAGCACGCGGCGACCTACGACCAGATCGTCGCCCTGGCCAGAGTGGCCGAGGAGTGCGGATTCGACGGCTTCTTCCGCTCCGACCACTTCTTGAGCACCGACCCGGGACCGGGTCCCCCACCGATGCATGGATCACCCTCGCCGGGCTGGCGCGTGAGACAGCCGCGCTGCGTCTGGGCACCCTCGTCTCAGCAGCCACCTTCCGCGATCCCGGTGCCCTTGCCGTCATCGCGGCGCAGGTCGACGTCATGAGCGGGGGCCGGGTGGAGCTAGGCCTGGGAACCGGTTACCACCAGGGGGAGCATCTGGCTTACGGGATTCCCTTCCCGAGCGTGCCCGAACGCTTCGAGCGGCTGGAAGAGCAGCTCGGCATCGTCACGGGGCTCTGGACCACGAGGGCGGGCGGACAGTTCATCTGGCAGGGCGTGCACTACCAACTGTCGGTGCGAGGCGACCTTCCCAGGACCGTCCAGCAACCCCACCCTCCGATCATCGTCGGCGGAAGCGGGCGACGCCGCACCCCCGCGCTGGCCGCCCGCTTCGCCAGCGAGTTCAACATTGGATTGCACTCCGCCGCCGAGGCCCGGGCCCAGTACGAACGCGTCCGGCGCGCCTGTGAGGCCGTCGGAAGGGACCCGGCGCAGATCGGCATGTCCGGTGTGCTGATCGCCTGCTGCGGCTCAAACGAGCGTGAGGTCGCCAGGAGGGCCCGCTCCATCGGCATGCCGCTCGAGCAGCTGTCTGCGGCGGCGGCGGCCGGCACCCCCGCCCAGGTGATCGAGCGTTGCGCCGAAGGCCAGGAGGCCGGGGCCGAGACGCTCTACCTTCAGATCCGCGACCTCGACGACCATGACCACCTGCGCCTGATCGGGGAGCAAGTCCTCCCGTACCTCGCCTGAAGTCGGGCCGGGCCCGATGACCCTGCGCGCCGAGAGAGTGCTCTCTCTTTACGTCGGCATCAGGGTGGGGCGGGACCCGAGGAGGGTTCTGGCGGGCGCCGAGCGAAGTACGACATGGCCGCCATCATGGCTTCCTCGTCCCCTCTCCCCCGCCAGGCGGCGAGGGAGTCGACCGACGTCGGGTCACAGCCGTAGCGCAGAGGGCCGTCGGCATCGAAGATGGCGTCCACGATGGCGCATGCCGCGGCGGCGGGTGTGACCAGCAACTCCTCGGTGATGAACTTGGTGCCCGGAAAGCACCGCTCCGCCACCGCGCGATAGGGCTCGTGTTCGACCGCCTCGGGCAGCCGGTACATCACCGAGGTGGCGTGCATTCGGGTGTCGACCGGTCCGGGGAGGATCTCGACGACCCGGATACCAATGGGGGCGAGCTCTACCCGCATCGTCTCGCTCAGCGCGCTGATGGCCGCCTTGCTGGCCCGGTAACTGCCGAAGAACGGAAGCGGAGTGAGGAGGCTCGAGGTGGTGACGTTGCAGATGACGCCGCCGTTGTGCCGGAGCGCGGGGATGGCCTGGCGCGTCACATCGATGGTGCCGAAGACATTCGTCTCGAAGACGGCGCGCCACTCCTCCATCGGGGTGTTCTCGACCGGCAGGTTGGCCCCCCTGGTGCCGGCGTTGTTCACCAGCACGGTCAGGTCGTCGGGCACGTCCATCTCCCCGGGACGGTCGAGGTCCAACGCGGCCACCCGAACCTGTCCCCCCTCCGCGCGTGCCTCGTCGGGCAGCGCGGCACCGTCCTTCGGATCGCGCATGGTGGCCACCACCGCAAGGCCCCGCCGGGCCAGCTCGAGGGCGACCGCCCTCCCGATGCCGCGGCTGGCTCCGGTCACCAACGCACTTCCGCCGTGCTGCACGCGCTCGCCGGCCTTCCGCTCTGTGCTGCGTGTTACTGTCTGCTAAATCATAGAGTAGACACCGACGGCTGGCGCGGTGCCGCCACGGCGGGTGCGGCACTGATCGGCGAAGGGGGGTCGAGCCCGATCATGTATCCCGGAACGGTCGCCGCCACAGATCCGGGCCGTCGTGCCGTCATCATGGGCGAGGGCACCACGGTGACCTACGGCGAACTCGACGCCGGCTCCGTCCGCCTGGCCCGCCTGTTGCGGGACACCGGTATGGGCCCGGGTGACCACTTCGCCATCATGATGGAGAACCATCCGCGCTACTGCGAGGTGGTGTGGGCCGCCCTGCGGTCAGGCTTCTACGTGACGGCCATCAACTCGCACCTCACGGCCGCCGAGGCCGCCTTCATCGCCGACGACTGCGAGGCGCAGGTCCTGGTGACCAGCGCGGCACTGGCCGAGAAGGCGGAGGCGATGCTGGTCGACACGCCCAACGTGCGCCGCCGCCTCATGATCGACGGCACCGCGACGCACCACGAATCGTACGAACAAGCCACCGGCGCGTACCCGGCCGGCCCCCTCGACGACGAACGGCGCGGCACCGTGATGCTCTACAGCTCGGGTACCACGGGCCGGCCCAAAGGCGTGAAGTTCCCACTGCCCACCGGTGAGGCCAGCCTCGGAGAGGGGGAGATCGCGGCGCACAACCAGGCGCGCTACGGCTTCCGGGAAGGCATGATCTACCTGAACCCGGCGCCGCTCTACCATGCCGCGCCGCTGCGGGTCAGCCTCGCCGTACAGAGCCTGGGTGGCACCGTCGTGATCATGGAGCGCTTCGACCCTGAAAACGCGCTCATGCTCATTGCGCGCGAACGGGTGACCCACAGCCAATGGGTGCCGACCATGTTCGTCCGCATGCTGAAGCTCCCCGAGGCCGCACGCGCCAAATGGGACCTGTCGAGTCATGAGGTGGCTGTGCATGCGGCGGCGCCGTGCCCGGTGGAGACCAAGGAGCAGATGATCAGGTGGTGGGGACCGATCATCGAGGAGTATTACGCAGGGACGGAGAACATCGGCAGCACGAGCATCAGCGCCGACGAGTGGATGTCCCACAAGGGGTCCGTGGGCCGGGCCAGCCAAGGCGCGGTCATCCACATCTGCGACGATGCAGGCGAAGAGCTGGCGCTCGGCGCGTCCGGGACGGTGTATTTCGAGCTCCCGGGCGCGGTTTTCGAATACCACCACGACTCCGAGAAGACCAAGGGCACGGCCCACCCCGCCCATCCGACGTGGCGCACGTTGGGCGATATCGGGTGGCTCGACGAGGACGGCTACCTGTACCTGACCGATCGCAAGGCATTCATGATCGTCTCGGGTGGCGTGAACATCTACCCGCAGGAGATCGAGGACACCCTCGTGACCCACCCCGCTGTGCTCGATGTGGCGGTGTTCGGCGTGCCCAATGAGGAGATGGGCGAGGAGGTCAAGGCGGTCGTGCAACCGATGGAATGGGGCACGTCGCACGAGGACCTCACGGCCGCGCTCCGCGCGTGGTGCGAGGTGCGCCTGGCCGGCTACAAACGGCCCCGCACCTACGACTTCGTCGAGCAACTCCCACGCCTCGACAACGGGAAGCTGTACAAGCGGACGCTGCGCGACCGCTACTGGGAGGGCCGGCCCAGCAGGGTGATCTGATGCCCGAATTCGACCTACCGCATTTCTCCACGGACCTGCGCGGGCAGGTCGCCCTCGTGACTGGCGCCACCGCCGGCCTGGGGTGGCGATTCGCCCAGGTGCTGGCATCACGCGGCGCGGTGGTGGCCGCCATGGGCCGGAGGGCGGAGCGACTCGAGGCGCTAGCGGCGGAGATCACCGCGGCAGGCGGCACCTGCGTGCCCGTGCCACTGGACATTGCCGAACCCGCCGGGCTGGGGCCGGCGGTCGAGCAGATAGAGGCCGGGCACGGGTCGGTGACGATCCTGGTCAACAACGCGGCCATACCCGATGCCCAGTACGCCACCAGGATGCCGCTGGCGCTGGTCGACCAGGTCATCGGCACAAACCTGCGCGCGCCGTTCCTGCTTTCGAGCGAGGTCGCCCGCCGGCTCATCGACCGCGGGTTGCCCGGGCGGATCGTCAACGTGTCCTCCATGGGCGCCCACCACTACCGCGGCGAAGCGGCCTCGCTGTACTCCACCACCAAGGCGGCCCTCGAGCGCATGACCGAGGTTCTTTCCGTCGAGTGGGCGCGCTTCCACATCAATGTCAATGCGATCGCACCGGGCGCCTTCGCTACCGAGATGCTGCGCGACATGATGGCGCGCCATGGCGACGTGTCGAGCGGGTTTGCCCGCCAGCGCCTGGGCGACCCGGCCCAGCTCGACAGCACCCTGCTGTACCTCGTCTCGCCCTCCTCGGAGTTCGTCACCGGGACGATCGTGAAAGTGGACGACGGCCAGAATCCCCGGTGACCGGTCCCGTTACGGCGGCGACCCGTTGCGCGCCCTGCTGTCGACGAATTCGTCCAGGTCACCGTTCCCTGGTCGACACATCACGTCGATGGGAAACTTCGTCTCCCGGTGGGACTGGGGGATGGGGACCGAAAGCGGATGATTGAACCTCGTTCAACCGGCGAGCCGAATGAAGCCGTGGAGGAATGAGACGAAGGGTCCCTGCGTGCCGTCCCCGGTTGGATAGAGGGTTACAACCGAGAATTGCTTGCCTCCGCCGGTTGCGTTCGCGAACTTCCCAGTTCCACCGGTCACCGTGACGGTGGACGTCACCAGGTACCGGGTGTATGAAGAAGTCACGGCTGAGACGCAGACGGTCCCGTTCAACGAGAAGGTCAACTCGCTGCCATCGGCTGCTGTTGTAGTGACCGACCCGGTGACTGCGCTGCCCGCGTTGGGGCCGCATGGTGGCGGAGGAGCGGCCGCGATCTGTGAACCACTTGTCGTCCCTTGAGCTATCGGGGTGCCAATCACTTTGCCAACGGAAGTAGTCACGTCCTGCACCGTTGATGTGATCGTCCCGCTCCCTAACTCGACGTAGAGCCGTACCCTCCCGCCTGAAGGAGTCGCTGATGCGCTGGCACCTAAGAGGGTGAGAGCGAGGACGGTTACCACGGTGAAGATATACATTTTCTTCACAGCGACCCACTTTCCGGCGTAGGCCCAAACAAGTCGATCCCGCTTCGACCGTACGCCATTTTTCGTCTATCCCCCGTGACGCCGGCAGCCCATGGCCAACCGGCGACCCTATTCACGACGCTAACACCATGCATTGCGCACTGCCATAGCTTGTACAGTGGTGCATCATTGATTGCCGGTTCGGTACCTGTGCTACTCGGAAATCCATCTCGGGGGATCTGACGAAGTTGCGGGGATGATCCCGTAGTGCAACAGGATGGCCGTGAAGGTCTTAGGGGGCCTGCGTGCCGCACCCAGCCCGGGCCGACTCGAGGCTCGATGGCGATGCGAGAGCTGGTGCCATCTATAGGCGAGCGGTAACGACTTGGAAGGCCAGAGGGAATCGGCGCATTCCGTCGTCGGCTGCGAAGCGCTTCATCAGGGCAGCCACCGCTTTGCGGGCATCGTCCATCGCGTCGGCGCTTACCCCCATGAAGGCAAGTTGGGCATCGTCAACCAGAGCACTTTCCGGTACATCGACCTCGTGTTCGTAGAGGTTCACCCCGATTTCGCCGAAGCCCGCATCGCGCAGGATTTGGCGCACGCGATCAGCGTCCCCGAACGCGAACGGTCCCGTCGGGCTCTTGCCGGGTGCCAGGGGCGCAGGGGCTGCGACGAACGGTCCCAGCACCGAACCAATGAACCACGGATTGCGATCCACCGGCTGCCAGCAGGCGAAGCCCAATCGGCCGCCCGAGCGAAGGTGCTGCGCGATATTGCGGAAGGCCACAACCGGCTCATCGAAGAACATCACACCGAACTGGCTCATCACCACGTCGAACCTGCCGCCATTGATCTGATCGACCTGCATATCTGCCTGTTCGAAGGTCACCCAGCTGCTTCCGGCCGCTCTCTCCCTTGCCAGCGCCAGTAGCGCCACGGAAATATCGGCGCCGACTACGTTCCCGCCTGGCTGCACCTGTCGAGAGGCGGCGATCGTCGCCTTGCCCCCGCCACAGCCGACATCGAGCACGCGCTCTCCCGGCTTGAGGTCCATCACCTCTAGAAGCATTGGTGTCACGCTGTCGATGAGAACCTCCCGCTTCGTCCATGCCGTCGTCCACGCATCGTCATTCCACCTGGTGCGCTCAGCATCGTTTGGAACCATGGTTTTTGAGAGTAGTTCGTGGCGTTCGGGTAAGACTCTTTCGGTGCGCCACTTCCAGAGCACGCATCGATCCCGGCAGCGCCAGTGAGAGCCCCGGGGAAACGAGCGGCATGGTCCAGCTGGGAAAACACGATGCCGGTGTGTGGGTGTATGACTTCCATCGTGCTGACAACACGGCCTCAATGAGCGCTACATCGATGCTGCGACTATGGGTTTGTTGCAGCCTTGACACTGAACCGTCATACGGTGATAATCCCGGGGCGAGTCCGGTTGTCGGTCAGGATCGCAAAGGGCTTGTGCCGGCAGAGCAAGGGGTTCGGATGAGGCGACTAGGTATCCGCATGATGTTCGCCATGGCCATTGTGGTAGCGCCGATCGCAGGTGTCCTGGGCACGACACTCAGCCAGCCTGCGGCAGCGGCGTCAGCGGCGAGCCGATCACCAATCAACATCGGCGACATCGGTAGTTTGACCGGTCCGGAGGCCTCGTCGATCGACCAGACGACCCAAGTGCTCGAAGCCTGGGCGAAGACCGTCAACGCCAAAGGCGGCCTCCAGGGCCACCCCGTCAACCTCATCATTAAGGACGACGGCTATAACCCGACCACATCCCTCGCCGCCGTCGAGGGCATGGTGACCGCTGACCACATCGTGGCCCTCATCGACAACTCCGACGTGGACACCGCTTGGTACAAATATGTTGAGCAGAACAAGGTGCCGGTCATCGGCGGCCAGACCGAGGATGGCCCCTATGAGAACGCCGACTTCTTCGACCCTGGCTCGACGTTCAACGACTACGTCTACGGCGAGGCCTACATGACCAAGTTGGTGCACTCCAAGGCCACAGCCGACCTGTACTGCGCAGAGGTCGCCCTGTGCTCGCAAACCCTCAGCGCCCTTAGGGCCGAGTTCCCGAAGTTCGGATCCAAACTCGTCTACGTGTCCGCCATCGGTTTCGCCGCCCCGAGCTACGCCGCCCAGTGCATCGCAGCCAAACAAGCTGGCGCAACATCGATGACCGTCGGTGACGCGACGCAGATCGTGAACAAGGTGGTGCAGGACTGCGCGGCGCAGGGTTATGCGCCGATCCAGCTCAGCGCCGACGGTACCGTGGGCATTTCATGGCTCACCATCCCCCAGTTCAACGGCAACGTCGACGCACAGCCCGACGTTCCCTTCTTCGTTCACAACTCTGCGACGGACCCGATGTATACGGCCCTCACCAAGTACTACCCCCAACAGCTGACCAACCCCAACTTCGGGGAGATCGTGGTCGAGAATTGGGCGGATGCCATCTTGCTCCAAGATGCGATCGGCGAGGTCAAGCTGGCGTCGACCCCAACGGCAGCCGAGGTGACCACCGGCATGTACGACCTGCCGCAGGGTGACACGCTGGGCGGTCTCACACCGCCGCTCCACTTCAAGAAGGGCAAGACAACCTCCAATGCCTGCTTCTTCTACATGGGGATCAAGAAGGCCAAGTTCATCGAGCTCAAAAATACGGCACAGCCCACTTGCCTGAGCACGAAGTGAAGCGGAGCGCCCCTAACGGGGGGCGCGAGGCATGCCCAGCCCGATCATGGCGATGATGTCGCGCTGGACCTCATTCGTCCCTCCACCGAATGTGAAGATGGTCTGACTTCGAGCCTGGCGCTCGAGTCGGCCCCGCAGGACGGCCCCCGGCGAACCCTCGACCAGGTAACCAGCTTGACCGACCACCTCGAGGAGCTGACGATAAACCTCCAGAGCCAGTTGGGTCCCGTACACCTTCGTTGCCGACGCGTCAGCAGGATTCAAGCCCTTATCGGAGCCCCAGGCCACCTTCCAGTTCAGGAGCTTGAGCACTTCGACCTTCGCGTGCACATTGGCCAGGCAGATCTGGACCCACTCGTGGTCCATGACGCTGCGCCCATCCCCCGCCCCCTGACTCTGTGCCCATTGCCGCACCTCAGATAGGCTCCGGAGCAAACCCGAGGCCGGACAGATCGCGACCCGTTCATGATTGAGCTGGTTGGTGATCAGCTTCCAGCCCTCGTTCTCCGACCCCACGAGATTCTCGGAAGGGACCCGGACATCCTCGTAGAACGTCGAGCTGGTTATGTCGCCTGCGATAGTTGGCAAGGGCGTCCAATGGAAACCTGGAGTGTCGACGGGCACGATGAAGACCGACAGACCCTTGTGTTTGGGGGCATCGGGGTCCGTGCGGGCGGCCAGCCAGACGTAGTCGGCGTACTGGATGGCGCTGGTGTAGATCTTCTGGCCGTTGATCACGTACTCGTCGCCGTCGCGCACCGCCCGCGTCTGCAATGAGGCTAGGTCAGTACCGGCTGACGGTTCTGTATAACCGATGGAGAAATGGACCTCGCCCCTAAGGATCCCGGGCAAGATCCGCTGTTTCTGCTCGCTCGTGCCAAGGGCCATCAGGGTCGGGCCCACACTGTTCAAGGTGAGCAGAGGCAGCGGCACTCCTGCCCAGTGGGACTCCTCGACGAAGATCATCTGATCAATGGGCCCTCGCGCCTGGCCCCCGTACTCGACGGGCCACCCGAGACCCAACCAGCCGTCTCGTCCCATGCGACGGATGTACTCAGTGTACGTCGGCTCGTTCTTTCCCGAGCCCTCGACATCTGCCACCAGATCTTCGAAATACGCCCGCAGTTGGCGCTGCAGACTGCGTTGCTCTCTCGTGAACTCCAGGTACACCTGCGCCCCCTGAATCTCAGCTCGATTTGAAGGATTGTCGCGAGGAACGGGCGGCTCGGGAGTTATTGCCGACTTCGATCAGCCTGGAGCGGTTCGTTCTCTAGCCCGAAAGTGTCGCATCGCCTCACCCAGACCCAGCCGCGACTGGGGCGGCGGCGCTGGGATCACCCGCGAGATGCATTGCCGGTGTCGGGTATATATGCAATTTCCAACTCCGCTCCATCTGGATCTCGAAAGAAGACAGAGCGCAGCCCTGGGCCGAACTGAGTTACCTCTCCAGGAGACGCGCCGACAGCGACCAGACGATCACGAATTTCCAATAGCTCCTCCTCGGAGCCGACCGCCAAGGCGTAGTGGTCAATCGGACCTCGGCCACCCATCTTGGTCCGATCCCCGATGATTGAGTCCGAAGGAACCTCGAACACGTTGAGAGCGCTGTTACCGCCCATGTTCACGATCGCCATTCGTGGGTGATCGCCCTTGGCTTCCATGATGTGCATCACCTCGGCGCCGAAGATATCGCCATAGAAGGTTAGATAGCGTTCCAGATTCGCTGTCATCGTGGCCACGTGGTTGAAGCCAAGGGTCTTTGGTTGCTCTGACATCGGCCCTCCGATCGCCATCCGACTGCAAGATGACAATACCGCCGACCAGGCCGCCCCTGCCACGAATGACCCGGCCATCGTCTGACGGCTGGCCTGAGACGCCCATGGACCCGGCGACGGGGCACGCCCCTGCGAGAAATTAGTCCGCGAATTCGGTGAGGAACGAGGTTACGTCTCCCGGGGATCGAAGCCGAAAGATCGTGCAGGTGAGGTGCGGGTTGGCCAATGATGTCGCCGTATCATGTCTGCCATTGTTCTTATAGCGCCATATCCAACGCCAGCAGTCGATGAGGGGGGACGGATCACCCGTGAGCTTTCTCAGTGTGGCTCTGTAGAGGCACGTGGATCGCGGTAAGTCGAGCCACACCACGGCGTCGGCGGCTGAAAATCGAGCGTCGGCAACCGCCCGATAGTCTCCCGAGATGATCCACTGGTCAGGCCGGATCAGTTCACGATGCCTCGCCGCCCACTCCTCATCCGTGGGCAACGGAGACTGGCGCCAGTAAAATTCATCAAGATCAAGAACTGGTAGGCCGAGCCTTGACCCAAGCCGTGCGGCGACCGTTGTTTTGCCGGAGGCGACAGGACCCACGATTGCGACACGGTTCACCTTCCCAGCATGCACCAGGGGGTTGACCTCCCGGTAGCACCGTTGTCAAATCGTGGGACTATGAGGGTGGCGTGACCCTCCAAAGGTAAGACGTCTCAGAACGTTGCAGCGTTTCTGCGGGACCAAAGAAACCGAGAATTGATTGCAGAATCTCTTCGCGCACGGACCAGCGATTGGGAACGCGTCGCCGAAGCTGCCAAGACATCTCGTGGATAAGATGCCGATGGTGACATCTCTGTCGTTCTGGCTCCACTCCTGGGAGCAGGAATGTTGTGGGCCCGAACGGAGAGTGGGACACACGGTTGAGGCGACGCTCCTCTTCGAGGGTGAAGTCAGAACGACGAATGCACCACCGCTCTTCCAAAACGAGCGCGACGGCCGTTGTGTGGCCATTGGCGAGGTCGTGGGGAAGGTCGGGAACTTCCCCGGGTACCTCGTCCGCGCCCCTGAGGTGACGTTCGCCGTACTTCGTGGCAACCCACCTGCGGAGCGGGTCGCATGTGACGGGATGCTCTGGGAGGAACGACATGGACCTACGGAGTGGCCATCCGAGGCTCGGAACGCGGGTCGAATTGAGGATATCTGGTACTGCCGCATCGGTGACGACGGCGAGCCGCAGACCTCGACCCGGATTTACAACACCTCGAAGCGACCTGCACGCGATTGCAGCTGGGCCCTCCGCTTCGTGATGGAACTGGAAACCTCGCAATAGCTCCGCTATCTCCGAAACTAATTCTCAAACCCGGGGACGGGGGCACCTTGGATGTCTCCAGGAGGCATGCTTTCGGAGTGGCGCTGCAGAAGAACATCGAACTGCGAACTGAAGCCTCTGGTGCCGGGGGCACCTGCCGTAGGATTCTCGGGACGTTGCCTTCATGGTTTGGGAGCCTGGCGGCAGTAGAAGACTACGTGGCTGTTGCGGACCGCTCGTTGACGGTCGTCGCATCTCGGAACGATCAAGACGTGGGTTTCTTGACATCCGTGTCGCACGGCCCCTTCGCCGCCGAAATCTACGTCATGGGGGTCGTCCCTCAAGAACATCGCCATGGGATAGGTCGGTTGCTGCTTGGCGAAGCGGAGAGCCGGTTGGTCACCGCAGGGGTGGAGTTCCTACAGGTAAAGACTCTCAACTTCCTCGTGCAGACTCCCTCCGGCTTTACGCCCGAGATCGGGATGATGTGAGTAAGCCGTCGATCTGTCCGATCGCCTGGGCCATGCCCTCCTGCATGCCCATGCCGAGAAGCAGGTTCATCTGCTCGACATCGACGAAGTGGGTGACGGCTGTCATGCGCGCCGTATCACCCACTGCTTCCAAAATCATGTAGGCGGACGTTGGCTCCATTCCTTGGACAGGTTCACCATCGTCGCCGGCGAGACCGTTCGCGAAGTCGAGTCGACGAGGTCGGTCGATTGCGTCTATGCGCCACCATCCTCGTGGAGTTTCACCTTCAGGTCCGGTCATAAGGTAACGAGACTCGCCTCCGACGACGAAGTCGTGCCGGGTGAATGTGGCGGGGAAAGTCGGTGGTCCCCACCACCGTTCAAGCTTTCGCGGATTCTCCCAGACCTCCCAGACATCCTCAGGGGTCGCGTCGAACTCGGCGACGACGGTGAGCGTGAGGTTCTCCGCGTCCTTGTGCGTGCTGATCACGGTCATTTCGGTTCTCCTTCTGTGATTGTGAGAATCTCAGTGATCTGGTCGATTCGTTGAATCCAGAGCTGCTCATAGGCGTCGAGGAGCGTCATCGCTCTTCGTAATGTCGTCCTGTTGGTATGCACGATCTGTTCGCGGCCGCGTCGTTCCTTCGTGACGAGCGCGGCCCGTTCCAGCACCGCCACGTGCTTTTGTACAGCGGCGAAGCTCATCTCGTAATGACGGGAGAGGACCGACACCGACTCGCCGCTTTGGATTGCCCGTCCGAGAATGTCGCGCCGCGTCTGATCGGCCAGCGCCTGGAAGATGCGATCCACACCCACTTCCGTCAATGAACGTCCTACAACCATATGGTTGTATATTAGAGGGACGACGAGGCGGGCGCAAGTGAAGCGCGACCGTCCCTAAGGTGCGGACGGGTCCCACCCCGGTGCCGTGGTTAGTGGCGAGGGCGAAAGTGCCATCTGAACTGCAACTACATCGTTTGCACGCCCAAGCAGAGCTGACACATCGCGGGTCGTCATGGCGTCCCGAACCAATTTGTCAGAGCGTCACGCAACCCGGCATCCGTGCCGTCCCCCACCCAGGCGACATATCCGTCGGGCCGGATCAACACGGCAGTGGGAGCGGTGACCGCGCCAAGTACGGGAAGTTCCCACAGGCCGCCATATTCAGCATCGATCAGCTGAACCCGGTCAGCCCATGGAGTGATGTCCAAGCCGCCGGGCACACCAAGGTTGAGGAGCACCGGCTTGGCGTCGTGCAGCAGGGTGAAGACCCGGAGCGGGCGTTCGGCGGTCACGATGTCCAGATCGGGCATCCGGCGGCCGAGCAGAGGATGGCCTTCGCCGAGGTCGTAATGAATGTCCAGCCCGGAGATGATCCCGGCGAGCCGTTTGCGAGGCTCGTCCATGGTCACCAGCTCCAACACCACATCGACCAGGGCCCTCATGCGGTCGTCCCCCCGCTGGAGCACGCCCAAAGCCATCGTGTGCTGAAGCGCGCGGGCGGCGACCGGATGGCGCTCGTCCTGATACGTATCCAGAAGGCTCTCCGGGGAGGTCCCGTGGACCACCTGAGCCAGCTTCCATCCCAGATTCACCGCATCCTGCACACCGAGGCTGAGGCCCTGTCCGCCCGCCGGGTAATGCACGTGCGCCGAGTCGCCTGCAAGGAGGACTCGTCCCGCGCGGTAGGCCGCCGCCTGGCGTGTCATGTCGGTGAACCTAGAGATCCACGTGGGACGGTGGATCCCGAAGTCGGTGCCGTACACGGTTATGAGCGCCTCGCTCAGATCGCGCAGGGTGGGCTCGCTGCTCGGCCCGAGCTGCTGCTCGGTCACGACGACCCGTACGGTCCGCCCATCCTCCATTCTGTGGAGACCATGGACCCCCGTAGCGTCATGGCGAATGCCCCGCGGCGGTTCCTCGGTCATCTCGACCTCGGCAATCAGGTTGCTCTTCGTAGGGTCCCACCCCGGGAACTCGATGCCGGCTGCTTTACGGATGACGCTGGCTCCTCCGTCGCACCCGACGAGATACTGCGCCCGCAGCGAGTGGCCGTCGGACAGCTCGACGTCGATGCCGGTGTCGTCCTGCGCGCAGCCGGTCACCTCAGATCCGTAGTAGATCCGTACCGGGAACTCGGCGATCCATGCGGCCATGATCCGCTCGATGTGGTTCTGCCAGATCCCGAGTGAATAGGGATGACGCGTCGGGAAGTCGCTCATGTCCAACACGGTCGTGGCGATCATCGCGGCCTGAGCCACCTGACCCTCCGCGAGGAACCGATCCGCGACCCCGCGCTGGTCCAGCACCTCGATCGTGCGCGAGTGAAAACCGCCGGCCCGTGAGCCGACGAGCACGTGATCAGCACGCCGCTCGACGATCGTGACGTCGACTTTCGCCAACGCCAACTCAGCCGCCAGCATCATCCCCGTCGGACCGCCTCCGGCGATCACCACCGCATGCTTGGCCATACGCCACCCCTTCCTCTCCGTCGATTCTGGCTCGGACCGGAGATTCTGCACACCGACCAGGGCCTTGCCGCAAGCGCCCGATGCGCGCTACATTGAGAATGACGGGACGTAGCTCTACCTCTTTCCCTTGATTCGGTGCGGACGGACAAACCCTTTGTGATACGGCTGAGCGGGCGCGTCTGGCAGACCGTCGGGCCGCCCACGAAGATCTCCTTTGATTCCGCGGATGGAGCGCCCCGGATCGCTGGGTCGATCGATCTCGCCAAGACCCAGGCTTCGCTGGTCATAGGGCTCGCCCTCACCCACTACCGTTGCCTGCTGTGAGCACCTCGCGAGTGCCCGGTGGAGCGGTGCACAAGCTTCCTGGAGACCTGCGCAAGGCGCTGATCGCTAACCCCACGGCACTCGATGCCTGGAAGGACATCACACCTCTCGCCCGCAACGAGTTCATCTGCTGGGTCGAGGATGCCAAGCAGGAGACGACCAGAGGACGCCGCATTCGCCGGACCGAGGAAGAGCTCGCGGAAGGCCAACGGCGGCCCTGCTGTTGGCCAGGGTGCACGCACCGCGAGCGCACCGGCAGATAGCAGCCGCGGGGTGCCGCAGCACCCATTTGCGCCACATAGTCCCTGGTCAGGACGGGTTGGGGAAACTGACCGCCCAAGCTGGCCGCGGGAGGACTTGAGGCTCCGTTTTTCGGTTCTTGTCCCGAAGGTCCCCGTGCGCCATTGATCGAACGCCCTTGGCACAAGCCTCCATATCGTTAGTATACTGAGTATGTCCCAGATAAGTTCGTACCCGTCATGAGCGTCCGCTACGCCCTGCTCGCGCTGTTGAGCGAGGGGTCCAAATACGGAATGCAACTCCGAGAGGAGTTCGAAGCCGCGACGGGCGACGTGTGGCCTCTGAACGTCGGCCAGGTCTACACGACCCTTCAGCGTCTCGAGCGAGATGGTCTGATCGAGTCCGAAGATGATGATGAGGACGAGCGACAAAAGGGTTACCGGATTACCGCACAGGGTGCGACTGATCTTGCCGAATGGCTGCACACTCCCCCGGCTACCGCTGCCCCACCGCGCGATGAGCTGGTCACCAAAATACTCGTCGCGCTCAGAGTCCCCGGTGTTGACGTCCACGAGGTGATCCAGGCACATCGTCGCCAGGTTGTCGAGCTCATGCAGCAGTGGACGCGCTTCAAGGCCGACGACGCCGAAATGGATCTGCCCTTCGCCCTGGTGGTCGACGCTGAGCTGACTCGGCTCGGGGCGATCGTGCGCTGGCTCGGCTTCGCCGACAAGCAGGTGACACGAGCCGCCAAGGCACCCGTGCAATCGACGACACCGAAGCTGAGGCGACGGATGGTGGTGAGGTCATGAGCCGCGTCCTCGAACTCCGCGACATCTCCAAGTCCTACGGCGAGGGCGCGAATGCGGTGCGTGCACTCGACGAGGTCAACCTCTCGGTCGACGAGGGTCACCTCGTCGCCGTAATGGGACCGAGCGGTTCCGGGAAGTCGACGCTCCTCACGATCGCCGGCAGCCTCGAGGCGCCGACGAGTGGCGAGGTGCAAATCGCAGGCGCTTCGCTTTCCTCGATGTCCAGCAATGACAAGGCGCGCCTTCGTCGGCGGACAATCGGCTATGTGTTCCAGGATTTCAACCTCCTCCCCGGCCTCACCGCCGCGGAGAATGTTTCCCTGCCTCTCGAGCTTGACGGCGTCTCAGCACGCAAAGCGCATCTGGCGGGACTCGCGGCGCTCGAGCAGCTCGGGCTCGCCGACAGAGCCGAGCACTACCCCGATCAGCTCTCCGGCGGCGAGCGCCAGCGTGTGGCCATCGCTCGCTCCGTGGTCGGTGAGCGCCGTCTCCTTCTCGCCGACGAGCCATCGGGTGCGCTCGACTCGACCAACAGCGAGGCCGTGATGCGGATGATCCTCGAGGCCTGCAAGCGCGGCGTCGCCGCGGTCGTGGTGACCCACGATGCGCACCTGGCCTCGTGGGCCGACCGGGTGCTCTTCCTCCGTGACGGGCGATCCGTCGACCACGTCGCTCCCGACCCTTCCGATTCGTCCCTCGCCACCCCCCGCGCGTGACGCCACACCGAAGGAGCCTCGATGACCACTGCCGTCCTCACACCGCTTGCTGACTCCCGCCCCGCCGATGGCGGCACACCGGCCCGTCGGGCCGTCGTCCGCTGGGCGTGGCGCCTTTTCCGGCGCGAGTGGCGCCAGCAGTTCCTGATCCTCGCCCTCATCACCGTCGCCGTGGCGGCGACGATCGTCGGCTCGGCCGTCGCGACCAACAACCCGTCGCCGAGTAACGCAGGCTTCGGTACGGCACAAGACTCCGCGTCCTTCACGACTTACAACGCACACACGGCCACGGACATCGCGAGCCTGGAGCACCGCTTCGGCCGCGTCGAGCTGATCGAGAGCGAGACGCTCTCGATTCCGGGATCGATCAACACCTATCAGGTCCGTGCGCAAGACCCGCACGGACCCTTCGGTGGTCCCATGCTCTCACTCGTCTCCGGGCGGTTCCCGTCGGGCGCCGACCAGGTCGCTGTGACGAGTGGCGTCGCGACGGCATTCCACCTGAGGTTGGGAGCCACCTGGCGAGTCGGCGGCGTCGAGCGCCAACTGGTAGGCATCGTGGAGAACCCCCAGAGCCTCCTCGACGAGTTCGCACTCGTCGCACCCGGGCAGGTAGCACATCCCACGGCGGTCACGGCGTTGTTCGACGCCCCGGGCGTCCCGCTGAACTCATTCGGCAAGGGCTATCAGGTGCAGACCCCCGCTTCGGTCGCGCAGTCGAATCCAATCAACCCCGAGACGATCTCGCTCGCCACCCTCGTCCTCGGCATGCTGCTGATCGCGCTCGTCTCGATCGGCGGCTTCACGGTCCTCGCGCAGCGACGCATGCGGTCGATCGGGACGCTCGAGTCGACCGGCGCGACGGACCGCCACGTCCGTCTCGTCATCAGTGCCAACGGAACGGTCGTCGGTGTCGTCGGTGCCATCCTCGGCTTCGTCCTCGGGCTCGTCGTCTGGCTCGCCTACCGACCGACTCTTGAGCAGAGCTCGCACCACGTCATCGGGGTGCTTGCGCTCTCGTGGACCGTGGTGATCGCCGCGATGATGCTGGCAGTCGTCGCGGCCTACTTCGCGGCGTCCCGGCCGGCGCGGGCAATCACCAAAGTGCCGATCGTCCAGGCGCTGTCGGGCCGACCGGCGCCGCCTCGTCAGATCCACCGTTCCGCGCTCCCCGGCATCGTCTTCCTCGTCGCCGCGTTCTTGTTGCTCGGTTATTCCGGTGGCACGGACAATGGGAGCGGTGGCGGTGGCGGGCCCGAGCTGGCGTTCGGGATCGTCCTCCTCATCCCAGGATTGATCCTGCTCGCGCCCTTCTTCCTGTCGTTGACCGCGCGCCTCGGTCGCCGCGCGCCAATTGCGCCTCGACTCGCGCTGCGCGACCTCGCCCGCTACCGAGCACGCTCAGGTTCCGCGCTGGCGGCGATCAGCCTTGGGATCCTCGTCGCGGTGATCGTGATACTGGCCGCGGCGTCCCGGTATGGGAACGTCCTCGACTACGCGGGTCCGAATCTCGCCTCGAATCAGCTCTGGCTCAACGGCAACCAACCGCAGCAAGGCCAGCCGATTCTGCTGCGCAACGCCAAGGGTCAGCTTGTTCCGGTCACGAACCCTCCGGTGGCGACCGCAACCTCCGCGCAGCTCGCAGCCAGCGCCAAACAGATCGCCAAAGGGCTCGGCGCGCAGCTCATCCCGCTTGAGTCGCCAAATGCGGGAATGGTCGCGAAGAGCACCGGGGGGGGTCGCAGCTGGAACGGTGCGATCTACGTCGCGACCCCGCAGTTGCTCCGGGCGTTCGGCATCACGTCCTCCGAGATCGACCCGAACGCGGACGTCTTGAGCTCACGTCCTGGTCTCTCGGGCGTCTCTGGTCTCGGCCTCAACTACGGATCGGGTGGCAAGTTCGGACCTTCTCCGACCTGTACGGTCGCCGGGGGTTGTCTTCCCAATCCCGTCATCCAGGAGGTCGGAGCTCTCCCGACGGGCACCTCGGCGCCGAACACGGTGATCACAGAGCACGCGATGAGCGAGTTCCACATCCAAGCGACCACGAACGGGGGACCCTGGCTGATCCAGGGATCGCAACCTTTCACCGCCTCCCAGATCAGCAGTGCTGAGCTCACGGCGTCGACTACCCAGCTCTCGGTCGAAGCGAAGAATGACCAGCCGACCTCGTCCTCCGTCATCAACTGGGCGACCATCTTCGGGATCGTCATCGCCCTCGGTGTGCTCGGGATGTCGGTCGGCCTCGTCCGGAGCGAGACCGCCAGCGATCTCCGCACGCTCGCGGCGACCGGTGCGTCCAGTTTCACGCGTCGCACGCTGACGTCGGTGACGGCCGGCGCGCTCGGCTTTCTCGGTGCGCTACTCGGGGTGGTGGGCGGTTACATCGGCATGCTCGGTTGGCTGCGGAGCAACTCGCTGAACGGGGGGATCGGGGCGCTCGGGAACATTCCCGTCGCGGACCTCCTCCTCATCCTCCTCGGCATGCCGGCGTTCGCGGCGATCGTCGGTTGGCTCTTCGCGGGCCGTGAGCCGTCGACCATGGCACACCAGGCGATCGAGTGAGAAGTCGACGCCCGTCCCCCTGGTCATCTGTCGTCCGCCTCGGCGTGCTCGATTTCGCGCTCGCGCCCGCAGTGCTTTTCGTCGCGGCCCGCGCTGGATCGGAGCCTTGTTGACTCCTCCAATGCGCCTCCTCGTCGCCAGTGCCGCGGCGCTCTCCATGCTCGTCGCTGCCGGCAGCGTCGCGCCAGCCGGCTCCGCTACCGGGCGGGGATTACAAGCAGAGCCCACGGGCGGGACCGCCGACTGCACGTCGGTGACCACCTGCTACACACCGGCGCAGCTCGAGGTCGCCTACGGCGTCCAGCCGCTCCTTGCGCGCGGCATCGACGGCCGGGGCGAGACCGTAGTGCTGCCCGAGCTGGCCGAGTCGCAGCTCTCCCCACCACGAGTGACCGATCTGCGCCAGGACTTCGCCGCCTTCGACCGCCTGTTCCACCTGCCGGCGCCGAGCCTCAAGGTGGTGAGCACCATCCCCCACCCCGCGCACCCCTGGTTCGCCTTTGGGGAGGAGGTCTTGGACGCCGAAATCGTCCACTCGGTAGCACCTGGCGCAGCGCTCACCATCCTCTTGGTCAAAGGAACCTCCCTGAACAACGCGGACAACGCCGTCGCCGCGTCGGTCGCCGCCCTGCGGCTGGGCGCCTCGGAGGGCGGCATCATCTCCCTCAGCCCGGCCGGGCAGATCGGCGGGGAGCACTGCGTCGACCGCGCCCAGCTCGACGAGCTGAACGCAGCGCTCGAGGACGACGACGCCCACGACGTCACCGTCGTCGCGGCCAGCGGCGACGTCGGCGCGGCCGGCGAGCCGTGCGCCCTCATCACGGCCCTCGGCGGCACCGGTCCCAGCTCCACCCCGATGAAGGAGGTGGGCCTCGTCGCCTCCGACCCGCTCGTTCTCAGCGTCGGGGGCACCACACTCGACGCGAGCCACACGACCGGCGCCTGGATCGGCGAGACCGCCTGGGGCCTCCCCTACGGCGACCCGGGCTCCCTCTTTCAGGCGTCGGGCGGGGGGTTCAGCCATCTCTTCGGCCGGCCCTCCTACCAGAACGGTGTCCACGGCATTGGCGCAATGCGCGGCGTCCCCGACGTCGCCGCCGACGCCAACACCCACACCGGGTTTCCGGTCGTCACGAGCAATGCCAGCAGGGGTTACACGATCAGCGGGCACGGCGGCACGAGTGCCAGCGCGCCCACCTGGGCCGGGATCATCGCGCTCGCCGACCAGTACGCCAATCGCCACCTCGGCTTCGTCAACCCGGCCATTTACCAGATCGCCAGCAGCTCGTCCTACCACCAGGCCTTCCACGACATCACGGTGGGCAACAACACGGCCGAGTTCCCCCCCGAGACGATCACCGGCTACCAAGCAGGTCCCGGGTGGGATCCTGTGACCGGCTGGGGCAGCCCGAACGCCGAGGTGCTTGTGCCTCTGCTCGCTCGCGACGCAAGCAGCTGACGAAACCGGCGACCGCCAGGGGGTCGCGATGCGCGGTCGATCGCTGGTGAACGACATCTACTCCTCGCCGAAGAGTCTTCGGGAGCGCAAGGCTCAATCGCGAGGTCGACTTCCTCTCCCTCCCCCGTTGACACCGAGGTGCTCGTGCACACGGGTTGCGCGAACCGGTCACCATCAGAGCCGCCCCGTGCGGCATCGTCCTACTCACCAGCCTACGAGAGCCGTGGGAGAAGCTCCTCGACTCCCCGGCGTATTGCAACGCATTTCGCCATCGTCGCTCCAATGAGGGCGCAGGCGTTCGTTTCGATCCGCCAGTTGGGTGGGAGTTGGGAAACCATTCGCTTCGAGTTGGGTTCTCAGCGGAAGACTTCGCTGAGCGAACGAAAAGAGGCGGGCAAACCAGCTATGAGGACCACTCCGGTGCCGAGTCGTTCGCATGTCGCGTGGCGCCTCATCGGCAAGGTGGCAGTCGTAGGGTTGGTGACGAGTCCCGGCCTCTTGTTCGCTGCACCAGGGGCCGGCGCCTCGGGCGGTCTCTCATCGATCATTCTCGCGGAGCCCGAACCGGGGTTGGTCGCCGCGGCACCGGGTCCCTACAACGGTCCCCTCACTCAGTCCAACCTTGGTCTGGTCCTGGGAAGCGCTGCCGACGGAACCAACGCGCTGGGACAGAGCCTGGCCAGCGGCGACGTGACCGCCTACGTACGCACGTGGAGTCGTCAGCCCAAGAACGGAGACGTCGTTCTCATTCTTGCCTTCCAGTTCAAAAGCGCCCCCTTCGAGAGCTCGTTTATAGACGGTTTGGATGGCGCGATACAAAGGCAGGCCGGAGCGACACCATTGGCGGTACCGGGTATTCCTGGCGCAGCTGGTGCTGCGGTGCAGACGTCGTCATCGGGTACACCGCTCTCCGAGTATGTCGTGGCCTTTGCAAAAGGGAACACCGCATTCGAGATCGACATCGCCTCATCGTCTGGTGACCTGTTCGGTGCAGACGCGATCGCCATGGCGAACAGCCAGTTTGCAATTGCCCCGGATTCTCCGGCCGGCACACCGGGAACACAATGGAACTGGTCGGGGACCGCGATCCTGGGTGGAGGCCTCCTCGCAACCATTGCGATGTTCGTCATCGGGCGAAGGAGAAAGTACCCGATCGCCCTGCGCGGCGTGCCGCCCCGAAGCGGCCCCTACAGAGGGCTCCCCCTCGTCGGACTTCCAGCGCCCCCGACGCCCCCCTGGTCACCGGCCGGAACAATCCCGACCGACGCGCGCACGAAAATGAGCACCGACCAATGGCCATGACCAAGAGAGCTCGATTGAAGGGGCGACAGAGATCCGAGCAACTGCTCGGTGCCGGCACAGAAGCCCACGGATACTGCACCGGGCTCATCGGACCGGATCCGCGGCGAACAGCCGCGCTTATAGTGATGATACTTGGCGTTGCGATTGCACTGTCCTTCGTCGTGTTCGGGCTCATAATCTATCCTGGCGTGCTAGGCGTGGTACTCCTGGTCGCCATCTTCGGAGCAATCGACCGACCGGCTTCGGTAACGATGACGAACGAGGGAATGGCTGTCCTTGCTCGCAGCGAGTTCAATGGTCGCCCGAGAAAAATCCTAACCGTGCTGCCGCACGCGGTATTGGCCAACTCGACCATTCAGCGATCGGGAAGCTATATCCACCTGCCGGAATTCCACCTCTGGTTCCGCAACAAAGAGTACGACCGACTTTTCGTTTCGGCCGACAGCAATTCGGTGACGAACTCACGGGCTGAGCCGGTGACGGTCGGAGTTGCGGCGACGGTTCCGAGCGGTCCGATTCCGGAGCCCGCTTCGAACTCCGGTGCGGCAGCGATGGCTCACCGCAACGTCGCCCCAGATCCAGCGTTCCAACCCAAGAATGAGGACGGTGTCATTTACTGCAGTTGGTGCGGCAAGGAGCGAGCCGTCAACGCCCAGGCGATCCACCACTGCGGCTCCAGGGAGCGGCCCGCCATCTTCTGTATGCAGTGCGGTACTCCGCTCGAGGGTGCGAACAACTGCGCCCGTTGCGGGACACCCGCGACACAAGTATCGCGTTAGCGAGACCGACTCCGGGTCACAAGCCGCCTTACGGACGCGGCGACTCGGCGCTCACGCGTCGGCGGGGATCGGCACCGTGCGCGTGGAGCGACCCGAACGCAGGACGGTGCCCGGCCGCGCACCCGTGTACTCGCCGTGGGACACGATCTCGACGCCGTTGACGAACACGTGATCCATCCCGCGGGCGCCGCCGGTCAACCGCCAGCCACCTGAGGGGAGGTCGTCCACGGCGCGCACCGGCTCGGGCGCCAATGTGCGGGGGTCGAAGACCACGATGTCGGCGTGCCAGCCCACCTCCAGGCGTCCCCGGTCGATGAGCCCGTACATCCGGGCCGGCACGTCGGTGACCAGGCGGACCGCCTCCTCCAGCGCGATGAGGCCGCGGTCGCGCACCGAGGGGCCCACCAACGAGGAGATGCAGTTGAAGGTCCAGATCGTGTCGAGGTGGGCCCCGGCATCGGACCCGCCGACCACCACCCGGGGATCCCTCCACAACTCGCTGCGCAGGCGCCAGTTCTCGTCGGTGTCGTCGATGGAGAGCGGCACGAGCCCGGTCCGCAGGTCGTCGGCGACGATCACGTCGCACAGCGCGTCGAACACGCCGGTCTCCCGCTCTTGCGCCACCTCGCCCGCGGTGCGCCCTTCCCAGCGGGCATTGGCGGGAGCGAAAGTCTGGGAGAAGGTGGTGTCCTCCCACACCGCCCACCAGGGCCCGCCGCGGCTCCCGTCCTCGAGTTGCCGGCGCACCTGCGGATCGCGCAGGGACCGCACCCGGTCGGCATGCGGCATCGTCATCACGTCGCCCCAGCCCGGCAGCATGTCGTAGACGAATCCCGTCTCGAAGGAGAGGCGCATCGCTTGGGGGTCAGGGAGGGTCAGCGGGATCACCCGCGCGCCGCGCGCCTGGGCGTGGTCGGCCGAGGCCATCTTGTTACGGATCTTCTCCTCGCCCCCGAGCACGCCGAGCAGGTTCCAGTTGACCGAGCGGCGCCCGGCCAGCGACATGTCGGTCATCAGCGCGATGTCGTCGTCGGTGAAATAGAACTCTGCCGTGGGAACGATCTCCATGATCGTCCCCGCATGGTCGCGCACGGTCGAGGCCAGGGCGAGCGTCTCTTCGATGCTGGCGTGGCGCGACGGCACCGGGTCCCCACGGTGATCGCGATGCGAGCCCGCCCGCGAGGTCGAGAAACCGAGAGCCCCGGCGTCCATGCTCTGATGGGCGAGCGCCATCATCTCCGCCACCTGCTCCTCGGTGGCCACCGTGCCCACCGCTGACTCACCCATGACCAGCCGGCGCATGGTGGAGTGGCCGACGAGGAACCCGGCGTTGACGGCGATCGCGCCCTCGAGCACATCGAGCCATTGCCCGAACGTGCTCCAGCGGAAATTCAGCGCAGCCTCGAGCGTAGCGACGGGCATCCCTTCGACCCGGGCCAGCATCCGCATGATGTAGTCCGTGGTCGACGGCGACACGGGGGCGATGGTGAAGCCGCAATTGCCCCCGACGATGGTCGTCACACCGTGGAGCGGCGAGGGGCTGACACCCCCGTCCCAGAGGATCTGCGCGTCGTAGTGGGTGTGGGGGTCGACGAAGCCCGGCGCGACAACACGGCCGGTCGCATTGAGCGTGCGGCGGGCCGGTTCGTCAACGGTGCCTATGGCGACGATCCGGCCGTCGCGTACGCCGACGTCGCCCAGGAACCCCTCTGCGCCGGTGCCATCGACCACCGTGCCGCCCTCGAGCAGCAGGTCAAGCACCGTGTGCCCTCCGGGAGGAGGCAGGGCCGCCTGGCGAGGCCCTCCTGGTCGGCATCTCAGCCCTCCACGGTGCCCATGGCGTCCGTGCCGCCCACCGGAGCCAGGGCGCCGGGTTGCTTGAGGTAGAGGCTCATCCGGCGGATCAGCCCCTCGTCGTTCAGGTCGAAGACGATGGTCTCGGGGATGTCGGTCATCTCGCCGTCCAGCTCGAGATGCTCGATCAACTGGGCGAACGCCACCTTCTCGCCGGGGGCATAGACGATCCGCTCCACCTGGAGCTCGTAGTCGGCCCCCATGGTGGGGACGACCTCCTCGAGGAAGTCCACGTACTGGGTCACGTCGGTGAACACATCGAGGTAGGGGCCGGTCCGCTTGAAATCGCCGGCGTCGAAGATGGTCTTGAGCTGGTCCCATTGGTGGGAGCCGTAGTACTCGATGTAGTCCTCCACCGCACCCATGCCCTACCCCCACCGTTCTCTCGTTTTATCAATCCTCTACACCTTAGGAGGCGCCTTCGGGGTCGTCAACGCGCCGGACGGCGTCCGCCGGAGGGTGGCGACGGGCGGTCCCGCGGTGGCACGGGGCAGAGCCAGAGGGCGGCTTCTTGTGGACCACGCGACCCTCACCGTAGGGTGGCGTCGTCATAGTGATTGCGACAACACGCAACGGCCCCGATCGTGGCGGGGGCGCGGCGGAGGGGGGCGGATGCTCGAGGTGTGGTTGGCGTCAGTGCACGTTCCGGGCACGGCGATCGCCTGCGGGGAGGCGGCCGAGTCGGAAGGCTTCGACGGCATCAGCTTCGGGGACACGCAGAACCTGGCCGCCGATCCCTTCGCCGGGCTGTGCCTCGCCGCCTCCCACACCGAGCGGCTCGGGTTGATGGTCGGGGTCACCAACCCGGTGACACGGCACCCGGCCGTCACCGCGGCCGCCATCGCCACCGTCCAGGTCGAGTCCGCCGGGCGCGCCGTGCTCGGGGTCGGCCGCGGCGACTCGTCGCTCGGTCACCTGGGCCGCGGGCCCGCCCCGGTGGAGGTCACCGACCGCTTCACGGCGCAGCTCCAGCGCTACCTGCGGTCCGAGGTCGTCGACATGGACGGGTACCCGAGTGAGATCCCCTGGATCGCCCGGTCGGGCCAACCCAAGGTCCCGGTCGACGTGGCCGCCACCGGACCGCGCATGCTGGCCCTGGGCGGGCGCCTGGCCGAACGGGTCACGGTCAACGTCGGCGCGCTCCCCGACCGCATCGCCTGGGCCGTGGGCGTGGCCCGCGCCGCCCGCCGGGAGGCCTCCCCCACCGCAGGGCCGCTCGGCCTCGGCGCCTACCTGGTGGTGACCGCCCACCCCGACGCCCGGGTGGCCCGGCAGCTCGCCCGGGGGCCGCTCGCCGCCTACGCCCACTTCTCGGGGATGCCCGGCGCACCGGCCACAAACCTGGACGCGTCCGACCGTGCCGTGGTGGAGGCCGTGGCGGCCGACTACATCCACACCGGGCACAGCACGGCGCACCCGGGCGAATCTGCCGGGACGGGCGCGCCCCCACCCCGCCATCTGCGCCACCTCGACGACGCCTTCGTGGACCGGTTCGGCGTGGTGGGCACGCCGGCGCACTGCGTGGCGCGCCTGTCCGAGCTGGCCGCGCTCGGCCTCGACCGGGTACTGCTGGTCGAGGGCCGCGACGCCGCTGAGCCGCGCCAACAGCGCCAGGCGCACCACTGCCTGGCCGAAGAGGTGCTGCCAGCCCTGCGGGCGCTGGCAGCATGAGCGGCGGGAGGAAAGGGGTCCAAATGCGCACGCCGGGATTCGAGGGACTGACGATCATTGACGCGGACACGCATCTCACCGAGCCGCACGACCTGTGGACGGCGCGCGCCCCGGCGGCCTACCGCGACCGCGTGCCCCAGGTGCGCGACGTCGACGGGAGACCGACCTGGGTCGTCGACGGCATCACGCTCGGGCGCGCCGGCGCGGCGGGCGTCGTCGGGCGCGACGGGGTCAAGGTGCCGGGGATGACGTTCCTCTCCTGGGGCATCGAGGACATCCACACGGGGGCCCACTGCGTCCCCGATCGGCTGCAGATGATGGACGAGCAGGGGATCTGGGCCGAGATCGTCTACCCCAACACCGTCGGGTTCGGCGGCCAGCGCTTCGGTGCGCTGGCCGATCCGGCCCTGCGCCGGTTGGCGGTCGAGATCTACAACGATGCCATGGCCGAGATCCAGGAGCAGTCGGGTGGCCGGTTGGTGCCGATGGGCGTCCTGCCCTTCTGGGACATCGAGCTGGCGGTGCACGAGGTCGGCCGGATGGCACAGCTCGGACTGCACGGCATCAACACCACGTCCGCGCCCCACGAGCACGGCCTCCCCGACCTGGGCTCGCCCCATTGGGACCCGGTGTGGGAGGCCGCCAGCGATCTCGGGCTCCCGGTCAACTTCCACATCGGCGCCAGCGATTCGGACATGTCGTGGTTCGGCACGGTGTCGTGGCCGTCGCTCAACGACGAGTTGAAGATGGGTTTGGGCTCGTCGATGCTCTACATCAACAACGCCGCGGTGATCGGCAACCTGATCTACTCGGGCGTGCTCGAGCGGTTCCCCGCCCTGCAGGTCGTCTCGGTCGAGAGCGGTGCCGGCTGGATCCCCTTCGTCCTCCAGGCGCTCGACTACCAGGTGGGCGAGATGACCACGGCCGCCGTGGCGCACCTGTCCATGGCGCCCTCGGAGTATTTCCGCCGGCAGTTCCACACCTGCTTCTGGTTCGAGCGCCGGGGGATCCCCGAGGCGATAGAGGTCCTCGGCTGGGAGCACCTCATGTTCGAGACCGACTACCCGCACCCGACGTGCACCTACCCCGACGGGCTGGCGTTCGCCGCCGACGCACTGGCACAGCTGGACGATCCCGAGGCACGGCAGGGCATCATGGGAGCCAACGCGGCGCGGCTCTACCACATCGCCCTGCCGGCGCCGGCGCCGGCATCGGCGTGAGGAGCGGCGGGAGCGGCGGGAGCGGCGGCGGCATCAGCATGAGCGCCGGCATCGGCATCGGCGGCGGCATCAGCATGACCATGAGGCCCGCGCGCCGATGACGCTCGAGGGCGTGCGCGTGGTGGATCTGACGGGGGTGCTCGCCGGCGCCTACTGCACCAAATTGCTCGCCGACGCCGGCGCTGACGTGGTGACGGTCGAGACGCCGGGCGACGCCGCGGCCCGCTGGCCCGCCCGACCCGGCCTCTTCGACTTCTTGCACACGTCCAAGCGATCGGTGTGGCGCGGTCACGAGGCGCCCCTGGTGCGCGGGGCAGACGTCGTCGTCGCCGGTGGGGACTTCGATGTGGCCGCGGCACGGAGGGCCGCACCGGGACAGGTCGTCGTCAGCCTCACCCCCTTCGGGTTGTCGGGCCCATGGGTGGGCCGCCCGGCCACCGAGTTCACGCTCCAGGCGGCCTGCGGATCGGCCGGCGGGCGCGGCCTGCCCGGCGAGACGCCACTGTCCGCCGGGGGGCGCCTGGGCGAATGGCTGACCGGGACGTATGCCGCCATCGGGGCCCTGGCGGCGTGGTGGCGCGCCGCGCGCACCGGCACGGGGGGCCACGTGGACGTGGCGGTCTTCGACTGCATGGCGGTGGGGATGGTCACCTTCCCTTCCGTGTTCGCCGAGTTCGCGGTCGCCTGTGGGCGCGACCCCATGGTCGCGGCAACGCGCCGGATCGAGGTGCCCTCCATTGAGCCGACCGCCGACGGCTGGGTCAATTTCACCACGAACAGCGCCCAGCAGTTCGCCGACTTCGCCGTCCTCATCGGCCATCCCGAGATGGCGACCGATGAGCGCTACACCGGGGCAGGTGCGCGCTTCACGCACCGCCAGGAGTTCTGGGAGATGACGCGGGCCTACACCCGCCCACGTCCGTCGGCGACCATATTGGAGGAGGCAGGGCTCTTGCGCATCCCTGTGGCACCGGTGCTCGACGGTGCGTCCGTGCCGGGATTCGAGCAGTTCGTCGCCCGCGGCGTGCTGGTGGACCATCCCTCCGGGCGCTTCCGCCAACCGCGCATCCCCTTTCGCCTCCATGGCCTCGAGCCGCGCCCGTTCGGGCCCGTGCCCGAACCGGGCGCGCACGATGGCTCGGTCGACTGGGAGCAACGGCCTCGGGCCGAGACGGTGGGCGGCGACGGTGATGATGACGACGGCGGCGGCGGCGAACGAGCCGACGAACTACCCCTGGCCGGCATCCGGGTCGTCGACCTGACCGCCTGGTGGGCCGGCCCCTGTGCCACCCAGGCGCTGGCGTTCCTCGGCGCCGACGTGATCAAGGTGGAGTCGGTGGCACGCCCTGATCTCATGCGCTTCGCCAGCACCATGCGGCCAGGCGACCCCCAGTGGTGGGAGTGGGGCCCGCTGGCGCATGCGGTCAACACCAACAAGCGGGGCATCACTCTCGACCTCGGCCGCCCCGAAGGTCTCGAGGTCGCACTCGCACTGTGCGCAACCGCCGACCTCGTCGTCGAGAACTTCACTCCGAGGGTGATGGACCAGTTCGGAATGGACTGGGGCCGGCTGCAGCGCGCCAATCCCCGGCTGAGCCTCGTCCGCATGCCGGCGTTCGGACTCGACGGGCCCTGGCGGGACCGCCCGGGCTTCGCCCAGACGATGGAGTCGTTGACCGGCATGGCCGCGGCGACCGGATGGCCGGACGGTTCGCCGGTGCTGGTCGGCGGAGCCGGTGACCCCATCGCCGGGTTGCACGCCACCTTCGCCGCCCTGGTGGCCCTGAGCGCCCGGGGTGCCAGCGGGCGCGGCTACCTGGTCGAGGCCACCATGGTGGAGGCAGCCCTCAACGCGGCCGCGCTGTCGACCATCATCTGCCAGCTCACCGGAGAGGTCCCGGCCCGTCTCGGCAATCGCAGCCCCGAAGGATCGGTCCCCCGCGGCATCTATCCGTGTGCGGGGCACGACACCTGGGTGGCGATTGAGGTGGAGAACGACGACCAGTGGGCAAGCTTGCGCACCGTGCTCGGCCCGGCGATCGACCGCACCGACCACGACGCCCTCGACCAGTGGTTGGCGACGGCGACCCGGGAGTGGGAGGCCGCCACCCTGGTCGAGCGGCTCGTCGAGGGCGGCGTGCCAGCGGCTGTCGTCATCGCCCCTCCCGAGGTGATCGACAATCCGCAGTTGCGCCACCGGGGCCTCTTCGAAGTGGAGGAGCACCCCGTGACAGGCACGCACCGGGTGCCGGGTCTTCCCTTCTCCCTGACCGGCGTCGAGAAGTGGGTCCGTGCGCCCTCGCCGCTGTTGGGTGAGCACAACGACGAGGTACTGGGCGAGCTCGGCCTCGATACAGACGCCCGTGCCACGTTGCGCCATCAGGGCATCATCGGAGAGGAACTCGTCGGCCCATGAGGACGGCGGGAAGGAGAGGATGAAAGACCACCCGTTCCACGACGTGGCCATCGCAGGGATCCACAACACGCGCCAAGCCCGCGTGCTCGAGGGTCACAACGGCAGCTCCATCGCCATGGAGGCGGCACTCGGTGCCATCGCCGATGCCGGCCTGACCCCGCGCGACATCGACGGCGTGATCGGCGGCGGCGGTGCGACCGACTTCGTCTACCAGCACCGCATCGGACCAGTGTGGCGCTCGATGTCCGGCGCGGGCATCCCCGCGGTGCTCGAGGCCGCCTCGGCCATCGCCGCCGGCTTCGCCCGCACCGTTCTCATCGCCGCAGGCTCCGCTGGGACGTACACCGAGCGCGCGGCCACCGCGCCATGGACCCGTCCGGCCAACGAATTCGTGGTGGGCTTCGGCATGTTCACGGCCGCTGAGTTCGCGCTCATCGCGCGCCGGCACATGGAGGTCTACGGCACGACTGCGGAGTCCCTCGCCACTGTTGCCGCCACCATCCGCAACAACGGCCACGTCAACCCCGAGGCCATCTACTTCGGGCGGGGGCCGTTCACCCCCCAGGACATCCTCGACAGCCGCATGATCGCCGACCCCTTCCACTTGCTGGACTGCTCCATGACGTCGGAGGGAGGATGCGCGCTGGTCCTCACCCGCGCCGACATCGCCCGCGATCTGGCGCAGCCGCCGGTCTATGTCCTCGGCGGCAGCACCGACCACTATGGCCCCGCCTACCAGAACCCGCCCAGCTTCGATCTCGACGGCAGGGGGGACCCCCGCCTGGTCAACGGCTGGGTGGGGCGGGCGGCGGCGCGCACCGCCTTCTCCATGTGCGGGCTCCGCCCGAGCGACGTTGACGTCTGCGAGTTCTACGACCCCTTCAGCTTCGAGATCATCCGCCAGTTCGAGGCCTTCGGCTTCTGCGGGGAAGGCGAAGGCGGTGCGTTCGTGCTCGACGGGACGATCGAGGTGGGCGGTCGCTACCCGGTCACCACCGATGGCGGGCTCATGTCGTTCAGCCATGCCGGGGCGCAGGCCCAGATGCTCCAGCGCCCCATCCGCGGCGCGCAGCAGATGCGGGGCGAGTGCCCCACCCGCCAGGTCGAAGGGGCCGCGGTGGCGCTGTGCTCGGGCGGCGGCGCCGGGGCCCTCTTCACCGACGTGCTGCTGCTCGGAAAGGAACGCCCGTGACCCTGCTGGTCCCCCAGAGCGGTGCCATCCCGCACCCGCATCCCACGGCACTGTCGCAGCCTTTCTGGAATGGCCTGTCGCGGGGCGAACTCCTCTTCCAGCGCTGCGACGTGTGCGCCGGCGCCACCCACACGCCGGCTCTGGTCTGCGCCCACTGCGGTGCGCGCCAGCTGCAGTGGGCGCCGAGCACCGGGCGCGGCAGCGTGTACAGCTGGACGATCGTGTGGCGGCCCCAGACCCCGGCCTTCACTGTCCCCTACGTACCGATCATCGTCGACCTCGAAGAAGGGTGGCAGATGCTGTCCAACCTGGTGGGCTGCGCGCACGATGCCGTGCACGTCGGTCAGGCCGTCGAGGTCGAGTTCCACCCCCTGACAGCCGACATCACGCTGCCGTACTTCCGGCCCCGCTGAGCCGGCCCCGGGGTCAATTCGGCGTCGAGGTCAATTCGGCGTCGGGGTCGAGGCCGAAGAAGGAGCACGGGTTCTCGACCAGCACCCTGTGGCGTACCTCGTCGGGGCAGCCCGCGAATATCTCGTCGAGCCAGCGCGGTGACTCGGGGAAGGACGAGACCGAGTGGGGGAAGTCCGAGCCCCACATGATGTGGTCGAGGTCGAGCAGGTCGCGCATGCGCAGCGCCAGCGGGTCGCGCACGATGCCGAAGGAGAAGTGGCGCCAGATGTACTCGCTGGGAGCCATGGCCAGGTCCACGCCGTACCAGTGGCGGAAGATGGAGTACGAGTCATCGAGCATGTAGAGCAATCCGGGGATCCAGCTGGCGTTGGTCTCGGCGAAGTAGACCCGCAGCTCGGGAAAGCGGTCGAGCACCCCCGAGAGGATCATCCGCACCATGCCGACGACCGGTGGCGGCATGGTCCTCGACAGCATCGACATCTCGAGGTCGAACGTTCCCCGCGCCGATTGGACCAGAAGCGGGTTGGAGCGGTCCCCCATCGCCGAGTGCGCCGAGATGGGCATGCCGAGGTCGATGGCGGCCCGCCAGAACAGGTCGTCCTCGGGCGCCGGGGAGCCGGACCCGTTGGGGAAAGAACCCAGGCAGATGCTGCGGAGCCCGATGGCGCGGGCCCGCTTCAGCTCCGCGATGGCGTCCTCGACACCGGAGGCGGGAATGACGGCGTTGCCGATGAGGCGGTCCGGCGCCACGGCGCAGTAGTCCTCGGCCAAGAAATCATTGAAGGCGCGCATCATGGCCACATAGGCCTCGCCGTCCTCGATGTTCTCAATGAAGCGCGAGATGAATACCGGCGGGTAGAGCACCTCGGCGTCGATCCCGTCGCGGTCCTGCTCGCGGAGGCGCTGGCGCGCGTCGCCGGTGCCCGGCACCGGCGTGGTCCCGTCGGCCTCCCAGTACGAGCCACCCTTCACCTTGAGCGGGCGGCCGGCGGCCACGTTCTGGCCGTTGTGGATGAGGGGGCTGCCCTCGACGATCCACCCTTCGCCACCCGTGCGGAGTTTGATCAGCCGCGGCGCCCGGTCCAGGTGCTCCGCCGGCACGTGCCGGATCCAGGCGTCCGGCGGGATCTCGAGATGCCCGTCGCACGAGATCACTTCGTAGCGCTGGGTCACGCCAGCCTCTTACGCACTGATCTCGATGCCGAAGTAGCGCTCGAAGATCTCGTCGCCCTCCAGCTCGTTGGCCGGCCCGGTGAAGACCACCTGGCCCCGGTTGAGCAGGCAGGCCGTGTCGGCCAGGGCGAGGGCGCGGGTGACGTACTGCTCGACGAGCAGCACGGACACGCCGGTGGCGACGATCTGGGCGAGCGTCTCGAAGATGCGGTCCACGATGATGGGCGCGAGGCCGAGGGAGGCCTCGTCGACCACCACGATCTTCGGGTCGGAGGCGAACGTGCGCACAAGAGCGAGCATCTGCTGCTCCCCACCACTGAGGCTGCCCGCCGTTTGCTTCATACGGGTCGCCAAGGCGGGGAACGACTCCGCCGCCCGTTCAATCGTGGCGCTCTCCTTGCCCTTGGGCGACTGCAATATCAGGTTGTCCCGTACCGTCAACGACGGGAAGATGCCACGGCCTTCGGGCAGATTGCAGAGCCCCCTTCTGGACATGTAGTACGGGCGCCGGCCGGTGACATCCTCGCCGTTGAGTTCGACGCGCCCGCTCATCGACTTGATCAGCCCCGACGCCACGCGGAGCAACGTCGTCTTGCCGGCGCCGTTCGGCCCGAGCAGGGCCACTACCTTGCCGTCGGGAACCGAGATGCTCACGTCGCGCAGCACCACGGTGTCCCCGTAGCCGGCGGTTATGTTCTCCAACTCCAACACGATGTTCTCCCTCTCGCGCGTTGTCCTGGCGGATCAGGCCGGCTCGATGACCTCTTCGGACAAGATCGCCTGCTCCACGCCGCCATCGGCGGCCTCGGACCCGAGGTACGCCGCCCGCACGACGTCGCTGTTGAGCATCTCCTCCGCTGTCCCCTCGAAGACCAGGCGGCCGAAGTCCAGCAGGTAGATGTGGGCGCAGACCTGGCGCACCAGCGCCATGTCGTGCTCGACCAACAAGATGCCCGCGCCGCGCTCGGCGACCACGCCGCTCAACACGTTGCCGAAGCTGACCGTCTCGCCGGCATCGAGACCGGCGGAAGGCTCGTCCAACAAGAGCAGGTCGAACGGCCCGGCCAAGGTGCGGGCCAACTCGACCAGGCGGCGTTGCCCCGTGGGGAGCAGCCCCGCCTGGAGGTCGGCCAGCGGCCCGATCCCGGTCAGTTCCATGGCCTCGTCGACCGCGCGCTGCACGACGGCACGGTCGCGACGGCTCCCGGCCAGTTGCGTCAGCGGGTTGGCGCCGGCCATGGAGGCCTCCCGACCCAGCTCCACGTTCTCCCGCACGCTCAGGGTATTGAACAGCTCCGCCTTCTGGAACGTCCGGCCGAGACCGAACCGGGACCGCCCGGCCGGGCCGAGCCGCGTCACATCCCGGTCGTGCAGGAAGACAGCACCGGCGGTCGGCCGCAGCAGACCGGAGCACGCGTTGAATGTCGTCGTCTTCCCCGCCCCGTTGGGGCCGATCAGCCCGGTGATCCGCCCCATTGGTGCAGCGAGGGTGACGTTGTCGACGGCACGCACGCCGCCGAAGCGCACCTCGAGCCCTTGCACAGACAGCCCGGACTTGGCCGACGCCGTGGCAGGGGTGCGCTCGGCCAGCTCGCGATCCGAGCGCGCACTCTGCATCTCGCTGGCCGCCGCCTGAGAGACGTACGTGTCGAATTCCTCGGTCGAGAGGGCCGCCTCGGGTTTGCGGCCACCCAGCCGGTCGATGAAATTGCGCACGGGCAGGGGCACCGAGGGCGCCCATTTCATCTGCAGGGCGAACGTGGCGGCAGAGAACCCGAAGATGATCTGGAGGTAGGTCCCGATGTTCGTCACCGTGATGTACCCCGGCACGATGCCGTAGGCGACCGCCGCGAGGACGGCGTACCAGGGGTCGCCCATCACCACAATGACCAGGATCGCCACCATCACCAGCGAGTTGAACGACGCGTAGTTGGTGCCGATGCCGTAGCTGAAGAGGGACGCCAACAGCGCCCCGGCGATGGCCGCCATGCTGGCCGTGATACAGAAGATCAGCACCTTCATGACGTTGGTTGTCGCGCCGTGGGTCTCGAGCGCCACCGGCGAGTCGGCCAGTCCCTTCAACAGACGCCCCATGCGCCCGCGGAGGATCGCCTGGACCACCGCCACGGTGAGCACGACGAAGAGCAGGAGCAGGTAGTAGAACCCCTTGTCCGTATAGAGATGCCACCCGAGGATGGTGATGTCCGGGCGCGGCGTCGTGATACCGCCGGTCGTGGGTCCGAACATGATCCCGGTTTCGTAGAACATCTGCTCGAGCAATATCCCGAAGCCGTAGGTGGCCAGGGCCAAGAAGACGCCCGAGAGCCGGATGGCGGGTATGGCGACCAACGCGCCTACCGGGAGCGCGATGAGCCCGGCCAGGGCCAGCGCGCCCAGCCAGGGGACGTGGTAACTCCCCGTCAGATGACCGAAGGCTGACGCCCCGACCGCGGCGAAGGCCAGGTGGCACAGCGAGATCTGGCCCGACGTCTTCACCAAGAGGCCCAAAGAGAGGAACAACATGATGTAGACGAGGGCGGACGACCACGTGGCGAGTTGCACGCCGACGAAACTGGGGACGAAGCAGAAGAAGACCAGGGCGGCGGCGCCGGCCAAAAGCCGCATCCGCGTCGGCGCGTGCCACGAGCGCCGGATCGCCAACGTGGTCGTGATGCGCCGCTCGACCAGCAGCCGGCGTGGCGTGACGATGAGGACGATGAACAGGATCACGAAGGGCAGGCCGGCCGAAAGCCCATCCAGCCAAGTGACGTCGGCGGCGTACTTGGTGGCGATGGCGGTGATGACGCCGACGATGATCCCGCCGGCGAAGGTGAGGGGGAGGCTGGAGAAGTAGCCGATGGCCGCCGCCCCGAAGGCCTGCACGACCAGCAACACGATGACCTCGGCGTTGAGGCTCAGCGAGGGAGCGAGCAGCAGCCCGGCCAAGGAGGCGAACATGGTGCCGATGATCCAGGCCCAGCGGCGCACGGCCACCGGGTTGGTCCCGGTCATGGAGACGAGATCGGGGTTGTCCACCACGCCGCGCATGGCCACGCCGATCCGGACGGTGCGGAAGAAGTAATACAGGAGTGCGGTGGCGATCACCGAGACAACCATCACCGTGATCTGGTCAAACCCGATGTTCACCCCGAGGAAGTGCACGGTGTTGGTGTCGAGGAAGGGCGGGAAGTTGACGTCTGCGCTGCCGTACCACAGCGTGCCCACCCCCACCACGATCAGCAGGAGGCCGACGGTCGCCACCACCTTGAGGGTGGCGGTGGCCCCTTCGAGGATCCGCGCCACCAGCTCAAGACCCAGCCCCTCTATCGGCGACATGACGAACACGACCAGGGCCGCTGCGTACGGCCACGGCATCCCGTGCTGGCTGTGCAGGTAGTAGAAGACGAAGACGGCCATGGCCGCGATGGCCCCGTAGGCGAAGTTGAAGATGCCCGAGGTCTTGTAGGTGAGCACCAGTCCGACGCCGGCCAAGCCGTAGACGGCACCGGTGGTGACACCGATCACGATGAACGGAAGGAAATCAGCCACGACTTACGGATGCCCCCTGTGTGCTCGGTACCGCCGCCTCAGCGGCCCGTCCAAAGTGCCCCGGCCCGGGACTTCCCCATGCCGTCTCAAGGTTGCTATCTCTTAAATGATGATGATGAACTTTAGCGCGTCCGCTCACCGGGAACCATCGAATATCACGGGCATCGACTTGGGCCCGTACTCGAAGAAGGTGGGGACGTTCTCGTAGGTGAACCCGTCGGGGAGCCGGGCATTGCGGGGTAGGGCGAAGCGCAGGAACTCGTCCAGGCCGATCAGCGCCACCGACCGGGCCATGGCCGCGCCGGCGCAGATGTGAGGGCCGAAACCAAAGGTCAGATGGCGGTCGCCGTTGGGGCGCGCCGGGTCGAATTCCTCGCTGGCGTCGAAGAGGGCCTCGTCGCGGTTGACGCAGGCCGAGCCCACGATTACCCGCTCGCCCGCCTTGACGGTCGTCCCGGCCACGGTCGTCTCCGCCACGCACCCGCGCGGGATGAGCATCACGGGCGGGTACACCCGCAGGCACTCCTCGATGAACGCGGCGCGCCCGGCGTCACTGGCCGCCGCGACCGGCGCCACGGAATCGCTGACGAGCAGCTGGTAGATCACGTTGCCCAACAGCTGGGCGGTGGTGGTCAGGCCGCCGAGGAGGAGATTGAAGACCAGCGCCCGCATCTGACGTTGCGAAAGTGGCTCGCCCCCCACGTCGGCGGTGATGAGCCGGGCGATGAGGCTGTCGCCGGCCGTGCCCGCGGCGATGGCCTGGCGCAGGTCCAGGACGAAGGCGTCGACGTAACGCGTGTACTCGGGGAAGGCCCCCTCCATGCCCTCCCCGCGCTCGGTCCGGTTCATGGCAGGCCATTCGCTCTCCATGACTTCCTTGCTCCAGGCGGCGATCCGCGGCGCGTCGTCCATGGGGAACCCGAGCAGGTGGACCGTCGCATCGTTGGGCAGTGGGGTCGTGAAGGCCGGCACCATGTCGACGGTGCCCGGGGTGTCGAGCGCACTGAGCAGGGCGCGGGCCCGGTCCCGGACGAATTCTTCCTCGAGCCGGATGGCCGCCGGGTTGAAAGCGCTCATCACGATCCGCCGCACGCCGGGGTGCTGGGGCGCGTCCTGCTCCCCGAGCATGCGGTCCTCGACCGGCACGCTGACCCCGGGGGCGCGGAAGCCCTCGGCATTGGAGAAGTGCTCGGCGTCGCGCAGCACGCGACGGGCCTCCTCGTACGAGGTGACGTAGTACATGCCGTCGCCGATCGGCACGATCGGGCCCTCGGCCCGCAACTCGTGCAGGCGTGCGAACGTCCGGTCAGGCTGCTCCACTTGGAACGGGTCGTAGGTCGAAACCATCCGGATTGTCCCTCCTCCTGAGAATCTGCTGATTGCCCACCGCGGGCGCCGATTGTCCCGCCCCACCCGGGGCCCCCACTGCCGCTTACTATATAATCATATAAGTCACGGCTGCATCCCGATGGGGAGTGGCACAACCATCGGGTGCCGGGAAATCGGGTGCCCGGAAGCGGCGCACGGCCCGCGGCGCCACGAAACGACCCACCGCCCCTCTTGCCCACCCGCCTATTTGGAGGTCACCGCATGGACACCCCGGGGAGCATCTCGACGGACGTCGTGGTGGTGGGAAGCGGCGGTGCCGCGCTCACCGCCGCCCTCTCCGCCCGCCGGGCGGGCGCCGAGGTGGTGCTGCTCGAGAAGAGCGAGCTGATCGGCGGCACGACAGCGCTGTCGGGCGGCCTGTTGTGGGTGCCCGACAACCGGCACATGCACGAGGAGGGCACGGCCGACTCCCTCGACGAGGCGTTCCGCTACATCCGGCGCCTCACCGGTGGCCGCCGCAGCGATGAGGATGCCCGCACCGTCCTCGCCGCGGGCCCCGCCATGGTCGACTTCTTGGAGGAAGGCAGCGAGATCCGCTTCGAGACGCTCGAGAAGCCGGACTACCACCCCGAATTCGACGGGGCCAAGGCAACAGGGCGCTGCCTGGCGCCCCTCCCTCTGCGGGGCGCCCTCCTGGGTGACTGGCTGGCGCGGCTCCGGCCGGCCAGCGGGTTCGGGGTGCCACTGTCGTGGCGCGAGCTCGATGCGATGAACGGCGTGTTCCATCCCGAGCGCCTGGACCTCGCGCTGATGGCCGAACGGACCGAAGCCGGATACATCGGCATGGGCCGCGCCCTGGCGGGCTGGCTGTTGAAGGCCTGCGTCGACGCGGGGGTCGACATCCACCTCGAGACCCCCGCACACGCCCTGCTGACGGATGGGCGGCGGGTCACTGGGGTCGCGGCGAGCGCCGAGGGCGCCGCGGCGATCGAGGTCCGGGGGCGCCAGGGGACGATCCTCGCCGCCGGCGGCTTCGAATGGAACGAGCGCCTGGTCGCGCAATTCGTCGCCGGACCGGTCAGCCACCCGCTCAGCTGCCCGACCAACGAGGGGGACACGCTGACCATGGGCCGCGCCATCGGCGCCGACCTGGCCAACATGTGGGATCTGTGGCGGTTCCCCTCGGCGGCGATCCCCGGGGAGCACTACAGCGGCAAGCCCCTGGCGCGCATGGTCGCCGGGGAGCGCTCGCTCCCGGGCACCATCATGGTCAACCACAAGGGGAAGCGATTCGTCAACGAGGCGCACCCCTACACCGACGTCGGGCGCGCCTTCATGACATGGGACCCGGTCGCCGCGGGATACGAGAACTATCCGGCCTGGGCGGTGTTCGACGGGCGCTTCCGCGCCACGTACGCGGTGCTGTCCCTCATGCCCGGCGACGACGACCCCACCTGGCTCACCCGGGCCGACAGCCTCGAAGACCTGGCCCGCCTCCTGGGTATCGACCCCGATGCGCTGGTCGGCACCGTGTCCCGGTTCAACCAGATGGTCGGCGACGGCGCAGATCTGGATTTCGCGCGCGGCGACAGCTTGTTCGACCGCTACTACGCCGACTTCGGCCGGGAGCCGAGCCCGACCCTCGGCCGCATCGACCAACCGCCGTACTACGCGCTCGCCGTCTACCCCGGGGCCATCGGCTGCTCGGGCGGACTGTTGACCGACGGGCACGGCCGGGTCCGCCATGTGGACGGCACGCCCATTCCCAACCTCTACGCCGCCGGCGACGCCGCGGCCAGCTGCTTCGGCCCGGCCTACGGCGGGCCCGGTGGGCCTTTGGGCCACGGCCTGACGGTGGGCTACCTGGCCGGCCGGGCCGCGGCCGGCGCGCCCTGAGCTCAGGCCGCGGTCGAGGGCACAGCCGGTTCCCGCGCCGGCGGGAGCGACGTCGTGGCGCCCACAGCACGGCGGGCGGTAGAGGACAGGCGGCCCGACACGTTGGTCAGGAACTGGTAAAGCAGCGCACCGTGCGGCCACTGGGTGACGATCTTGCCGGTCGCCGCCTTGTAGTAGTTGTTGCTCACGACCCACGCCGTGCCCCGCATGTTGCGCTGGATCCAGCGGTTGTAAGCGCGGAAGACCGAGGGCCGCACTTCGATGGCGGTGACCCCCTCGCGTTGCATCCGCTTCATGGCCCGTACGGCATAGGAGGACTGGTGCTCCAAGAAGGAGATGATCTCCCCTCCGTTTGTGTTGGGGCCGTAGAGCATGAAGAAGTTGGGGAAGCCGGGAACGGTCATGCCGAGGAACGCCTCGGGCTCGCCGCGCCAGACCTCGTGCAGCGTCCGGCCGTCGCGCCCGGTGACCTCGAGGGAGGCCAGGTAGTTGGTGGGCTGGAAGCCGGTGGCGAGCACCAGTACGTCGACCGGGTACTCGTCGCCCTCGGCGTCGACGATGCCGGTCGGGGTCACGCTCGTGACGGCCCGCGGCACGAGCGTCACATTGTCCCTCTTCAGTGCCGCGTAGAACGTCTGGTTGAAGATGGGCCGCTTGCCGGGGAACGGGTAGTTCGGCGTCACCGCCTCGAGCAGGTCGGGCCGGTCGGCCAGCTCGGCCTCCATGAAGCCGCGGCAGATGTTCTCGAGGTTGGCGTTGACCTTGGTGCCGGGACAGTGGATGGCCCGGCGGAAGTTCGCCATCTCGAGCCAGGTGTAGAGCCGGATCCGCTCGCGCCGCCGGGGCACGGCCCGCTGGAATTTGGCCAGATCCTCCTCGGTGAAGTCGTGGTCCCCTTTGGGGATGATCCATCCCGGCTCGCGCTGGAAAACGAAGAGCTTCTCGATATCCGGCGCGATGGCGGCCACGATCTGCGTGGAGGTGGAGCCGGTCCCGACGATAGCCACCCGCTTGTCGTGGAGGTCGTGCTCGTGCTCCCAGCGGAACGTGTGGAACTTCGGCCCCTTGAAATCGTCGAGGCCGGGCCAATCCGGATAACGCGGTGTGTTGAGGAAACCCACCGCGCTGATCAGCACGTGGCACTCCTCGACAGTGCCGTCGGAGAGGTGAACGCGGTAGATGTGCCGCGCCTCGTCCCAAATCGCGCTCTCGACCGACGTCCCCAATACGATGTGGTCGCGCAGCCCCTGCTCGTCAATGACCTCTTCGATGTAGCGCAACAGCTCCGGCTGCTTGGCATGCGAGCGGGTCCAGCGGTAGCGCTGCTTGAAGGAGTAGGAGTACAGATACGACCCGACGTCGACTTCGCAGCCGGGGTACTGGTTGTCCCACCAGGTTCCCCCGGGCGAGGGCGATCGCTCGAAGATGGTGAAGGTCTCGATCCCCGCCTTCTTCAACTTCACGCCGGCGGCCACCCCGCCGAGCCCGGCCCCCACCACGATCACCTTGGGGGTGCCGGCCGGCCCGAATAGCTCCGACGCGCTCTTCCTCATCTGCTGCATCTGCTTCGCCCCCCGCACGTGCAATCGCCCTCTTCCTGGTCCCGGCCGCTCAGCTGCCCGGCCAGCGGCCGTAAGGCAGCGAGCTCACGATGTCGGTGCCGTCCGCGCCGACGGCGATGCAGTACTCGGCCCTGTACCCACCGACGCCCTCCTCCCAGATGTACGGCTCAATCATCAGCACGTTCCCTTCCGTGAGCACCATGGCGGCCTCGGCTTCGGGTGCGAAGTCGGCACCCGCGAAAGGCGGCTCGGCTAGCTCGGTGCCGACCCCGTGGGCCACATAGAGCGGGTAGGGCCAGGGCGGGGGCAGCGCCGGATCCCAACCCTTCAGAGCAGCGGCGCGCAGTGCCGACGCGCTCACCCCGGGCCTGGCGGCGTCGATGACGCGCCGGGCCACTTCGTCCCAGCGGGTCGCCAGGGCGACCTGGGCCGGACTCGGACCCTTGGCGCTGGCCAGCAGTGTCCACCCCACGTCGGCTGTGTACCCCCGGTAGCCGACGCCGGCGTCGAAGGCCACATGGTCGCCCTCGGCGAGCACGCGGTCCGTCGTCAGCTCCCGGTAGGGGGACCGCCCCTCCCACGAACCGCGTACCCATGATGCCGCTTGGCTGTGCTCCTTCGGGAGCACGCTGAAGACCGTGTCGAGGTGCATGCGATCGAGCCCGCTCTCCGCGGCGCGCACCGTGAACTCGGACGTCAGGTCGCGCTCGGACACACCCGGTCGCACCAGGTCCACCATGGAGCCCAGCACGGCTTCGGTCCGCCGGTGCGCTTCGACGAGGACGTCGATCTCGACCTGTTCACGCGGGACCTTGGCCGCGCCGAGCAGCATGGCGGCGTCCTGCACGGTCAGCTCCGGGCGCAGCTCGGCCAGTCGCTCCAGCGCCAAGGGGCCCAGGCGGTCGATCGCGATGGTGCCCCGGAGGGGCAGCAGGTCGATGACATCGTCGATGAGCCGGGCATCGCTGGGCGGGCGGCCCGGGCTGAGGACCGTCGCGCCGACGGCGACCACCGGAGAGGACCACTCGCCGAACAGGTCCACGTCATCGGACCACGCTCCGGTCACCGTGCGGACAGCCTGGGAGGTCGTGAGCAGCCACCCGTCGACGCCCAGCATCTCGGCGGCCCGGGTCACGCGACTGAGGCGCGGGGCGAGCAGCTCGGGTGCGTCGAGCTCTATCAACGTGCGACCTCTTTCGGGGAGAGTGAAAGGAGGCGCGGACCGTCGGCCTCGAGGCCCACGGTGACGCCACAGCGGTCCCAGCGCACGGCCAGCACGGCGCCGGGCTGCAATACGAGATCTTCGGGAGTGGCCCAGCCGTCGCGCAGCAACGGCGCCTCGTAGCCCCAACCGATACCCACGACCTCCACTCCGGGAGGCAGCGCCGCGGCCACCTCCGCCGCGGTCGATCCGGCGCGCAGGCATTCGAGAGCGCGCTCGCCCCGGTTGGCGTCGCCCGGCCCCAGCCGGGCCTCACCGATCAGCCCGCCGCGCCGCACGGCCACGGTGACGTGGCGCGCGGACACCTGGGGGAAGGAGACCACGAAGGCGCCGTGCAACGCGCGCAACAGCGCAGGCCTGCCCCCGCGCAGGCCTTCCTCGGCGGCCGCGGTGACGAAAGCACAGAGCTGGCCGAGCGCCTCGATCTCCTCGGGCGACTTGGTGAGCATCACCTCGGCCAAGAGCCGCGTCGCATCGACGATGGTGCTGCCGGGCAGGGCCGCCTCTATCAAGGCCCGGCCGCCGGGAGAGAGGGCGTCGGTGCCGACACGAAGCCCCGTGGCGCCCTGCACCCAACTCCGCAGCTCGGTGACCAGCGTCTCGGGATTCCACATCATCCCGTGCACATGGTCGGCCGGCAGATTCACCGCACCGTCGGGGTCGGCCGTCACGATGTGCGGCACTCCCGAGGACGGTACGAAGGTGACCGGGATCGGCCATCCCGGCATGTGGACCCCGATCCGGAAGTGACCGGCGGCGAACTGGCCAGCCGCTTCCCCGCCGAGCAACAGCGCGTCGAACCCGCCGCGCACCATGCCCTCCTGCAGTCGCTCCAGATGCCCCATGCAACCCACCTTCGCGGCGCCACGGCTCGTGGCCGGATGCGGTAAGAGTTCAATAATTGTCAAGAATAATGCCAGCGCGGCCGTGGGGCGTCAAGCGCGCTGGTCCAGCCTTGGCCGCCAGCGCACGCCGGCCGTTGCCACCTGTTTCTTCATCCCCCTGCGGCGAGGGCGAGGGTGCGTACCTGTCCGCTCCCGCCACCGGCCGGAACCTGTGCATAGCCGACGGCCACGCACTCGCTCGAGCTAGGACAAGCGACGCTAAAGAGACCATTCCAATACCGAGGGACATCGGGACTGGTCAGTACGGAGGCACGGCTCCCGACCCTTTCGATAAATGTCGCATAGGGCGAACGTCCCTTCGCGCGCGTACCCACGAGAACACACGCGTGCGGCATGCAGTCAATGCCCTCGAGCATTTCCCGAGCGGCGTTGGCGTTCGGGACGGCAGTCGGCGACCAACTTCCGTGGGCGAATGTGAAAATATTGAGATCGTTCCCGAAGGCGGCACACGATGCGCCTTGGCACGAAAGCCCGCGAACATCAGGGTCGGCGGGTGCCCCTACTGCTGACCAGATCCCCTGGGTGAATAGCGCAGCGATTGGAATGGTTCGGGGAAACTGTCCTTGCAATCCGATGGCCACACAGATCGTCTGATCGCATGAAAGATTCGAGAACTCGGCCGAATCCCCCAGAATGGGCGAAAAGCTCCACTGACCCGACCCATAGCGAATCGAGAGAGGGACCGCGACAGTGGCCTCGCTGAGCGGGGATTCCTCCTCGTCGTAGCCAACCGCAAAACAGTTGCTGACCGAAGTGCAGGACGACGTCACCAACATTGGCTGAGCCGTCGTGGGGGGAGCGGCGCTGGCCTCAGTTCCCTGAAATGCCGATTGATCGAGATTTGGGCTGGCAACGACACGCCAGCGCTCGCCATCGAATTGCTCCACCAAGGTCGAACCCGCCTCATGGTTGTTCACGATGGAGCCACCGACGGCAATACAGAACGTCGCGGACACGCACGAGACACTGTTGAGGACTGCCGTGAGGCGTGGAGAAGAAGAGATCGTCCACTGTCTTCCATTGAAGTGCTCGATCAGCGGAACATCGCCCAGCACCGCCTGAATGTCTGGCGGTGTCGAAAATCCGGCACCAGTGAAGGAGTATCCCACCGCGTTGCAATCACGAAAAGAAACGCACGACACAGACAGCAGCTCGGCATCCCTCCCACCCCCCACCCTTGGCGTCGGCGTGATCCGCCAAGATGTCAGCGCCGCCGAGGTCGTGCTCGTTTCTGCTGCACCCGCAAAAATGTGCGACGCAGGACTACGCAGTACAACGCCGTTCGCGCCTCCGCCGATGGAGATGAGCAGACCGGCGACAAAGACTGCGTGGACAATGGATCTTGGACTCATCGTCCACTCCCTCGAGCCTGTCGACAGACACCGCCTGATGCCACCTGTATGGTACCGAAGCAGATCGGGGGCTCGACATGACCCGGGCAAAGGCGAGGCTGAGGGTGACGTTGCTCACTTCAGGGAGAACCGGACACCACCAGTAATCGCGCCGCGCCAAAAGGTGCCACCTTTTGCGAATATCCAACGGCAAAGCAGCGCTTGGGCGAGGGGCAGGCGACCGACAACAATATGTCGTTCCTCGCATTGTGCAGGGTAACGATCTGAGCGGCTCCTCGGCGTGCGTCCAATGTCACCACGAGGGCACGGCTCCGAGGACTCGACGAGGAAATATGGAAGCCTGCGCTGCCCACGGCGACACACCTAGAGTGCAGACACGCCAATCCCCACAAGCTTGCGTTCGCCGTAGTGGGCGTCACGGGCACCGTTCGCCAGCTCTCACGACTGAGCACGGCCGCATACGGTTGATTCTCCTGGTCACCGCCCACACCAAAACATTCTCTGATGGAAAGGCACGCAACTCCAGCTACACCGGTGCCCGAGGCCTCCGGAGCGTCGAGTCTGCGCCAAGAGTGCGGGACGTAGAGACCAGTGAACTGGCCACTGGCCTTCTGCGGCGGAAGTGGGATTCCCTCAACCAGGCCTACCGAGAAGCACGAGCTGTCGACACAAGAATCGCTCGTCAAAGATCCGCTCCAAGAATTCGACACGGGAGCAACCTGCCACTCCGAGCCTTCATACGTCTCCGAGAGAGGAAAGTCCTGCGCTTGGCGTTCGTTCGTGGGGAGCGACGACGTTCCGCCGACAGCGAGACAGTTCGAGGCGTTCGCACAGGAAACTGCGCTCAACCAGTTCGACGTGATCAAATCCCCCGTAGATGTGTTGAGTGCAGTGCTGGCGGGAGGTATTTGATTGGGACTCGCTACAACGGACCAGGAAGTGCCATTGAATTGCTCAATGAGCGTGGACGACCCTTCGACACCGTGAGGCTGTCCACCGACCGCAACGCATCTCTCCTCCGAGACGCAGTCAATACCGCTGAGAGCGCCGGAGAGCTTCGGTGCGGCAACAAATCGCCACACTGCTCCGTTGTAATGAGCAATAAGGGGATGCTGTTGCGGATCGGAACCATTCGTTCCGCCGAGAGCCAATGCACCGTCGTACGAGCTACCGACCGCATAGCAGTCCGTCGCAGTGGCGCACGAAATCGCGTCAAGAGACGAGCCCCGCGCGTCCGCAATCTGGCCGACCGGCTCACTCACCCAGTTCAGAGCGACTGTCGTCCTCGAGGCAACAGTCGCCATTGCGGCAGCCGGTCCCCAACCTCCGCTCACGGCGCTCATGAGCAGACCGAATCCGAGCGGCACCGCCGCCGCAGCTCTCACACGTGCACGAGACCGCCGCCCGGGAAGGGCCGCCTCGTCACCCGGTGGCCCCGAGGGCCGACCGCCGGAGCTTTCCCGCCGCGCTGCGCGGCAGCGCGGCGGTGAATTCGACCGTCTTGGGCACCTTGTAGGCGGCCAGGCGCTCCCGGCAGTGCCGACGGAGATCCTCCGCCGTCGGGAGGGCGCCGGCGTGCCCCTCGGAGCGCAGTTGGACGATGGCGTGCACCCGGCTGCCCCACTCGGGGTCGGGCAGGCCGACCACGGCGGCATCGACCACGTCGGGGTGCTCGGAGAGCGCGGCCTCGACCTCGGCCGGGTACACGTTGGCCCCACCCGAGATGATCATGTCGGTGCGGCGGTCGGCGAGGAACAGGTAGCCGTCCTGGTCCAGCCAGCCCAGGTCGCCGAGGCTCGAGAAGCCGTCGGCCGTCCGCCGGGCTGCGATGGCGCCCGAGTACTCGAAGCTCGAGTCGGTCTGCCCGCTCCAACGCAGGAAGATCTCCCCCACCTCGCCCGCCGCCAGGTCGGCACCGGAGTCGTCGAGGACGCGCGCCACCGTGTTGAACGGCTTGCCCACCGTCCCGGGGTGCTCCAGCCACTCCACCCCGTTCGCCAGGGCGATCCCGGCGTTCTCCGAGGAGCCGTAGGAGACGAAGAAGTGCGCCGGCCCGACCAGGTCGATCCACTGGCGGGCCACCCATTCGGGCAGCGGCGCCCCACCGTGGAGCACCGACTCGAGCGATGACAGGTCGCGCCCCTCTATGCCCGGCACCCGCGCCATGCGCTGCAGCATGATCGTCACGCCGGCGAACGTGTTCACGCGGTGGCGCTCGATGAGATCGACGGCGAGCTCTGCAACGAAGCGCTCCATCAAGATGATGCGCTGCGCGCCGAACAGGCCGAACTGCAAGATGTAGAAGCCGTTGGCGTGGTAAAGCGGAGCGGGCACCAGCTGTACCTGCCCGTCGTGGTGGCCGAGGAACTCGCCGGCGTGCCCTTGACCAGCCCCGGGCTCGGCGGCGCCGGGCCCGCGCAGCACGATGATCTTCGGAGTCCCGGTCGAGCCCGAGGTGGCGATGGCCTTGGCCGGCATGGGCACGATGTCGGGGACGGGTCTCGAGGGGTAACCCGCCGCCGCGAGGGCGGCGCTGGGCAACACCGGGGCGCCTATCACCGCCTCCCAATCCCCGATGACGAGCCGCGGTTGCGCCACGTCGAGCACGCGCTGGCGCTCCCACTCGGGTAGGTCCCACCGCAACGGCAGCACGCAGGCGCCCGCCTTCCACGCCCCGTACATGGCCACCACGTGGGGGACCGAGTTGGGCATCGCCGTCACGACCGTGGCTCCCGCGTCCACACCGTGGTCGCCGAGGAGGCGGGCCACCCGGTTCGAGGCCTCGTCGAGGGTGCGCCAACTGACGTCGTGCTCCTCGCCGGCCTGGGAAACGAAGGTGAACGCGATGGCCTCGGGCCGCTCGGCTGCCATCTGGGAGAGCCGGCGGCCGTAGGAGATCTCAGCCAATCAGATCGCGCTTTCCGTCGCCGCGGTCGTCACGTCCTTGAGCACCCCGAGGGAATGGACCGCGGCCAGGTTGTCCGTCAGATAGTCCGGCGCCTCGGCCGTCTCGATGAACCATCCGGTCGGGCACATGGTCAGGATCTCGACGAAACTGAATCCGAGGCGCGCGTCCTGCACCTCGAACGCCCTCTTCAGCATGCGCCGGGTCCGCGACACGTTCCCTGCCGAGTTGGTCGCGCCCCGCGCCACGTAGGCGCTGCCCTCCAGGCGCGACAAGATGTCCGAGATCAGGATCGGGTAGCCGTGCCGGGCGGCGTCACGGCCCTCGAGCGTGTTCTTCGTGCGCTGCCCGAGCACCGTCGTGGCGGTCATATGCCCGCCCGTCTCGCCGAAGACCCCGTTGTTGAGCAGCACGCAGGTGATGTTCTCGCCCCGGGCGGCGGAGTGGATCACCTCTTGGAGACCCTCGTTCACCATGTCGCCGTCGCCTTGGACCGTGAAGACGATGGACTCCGGCTTGGCCCGCTTCACGCCGGTGGCGAGCGACGGCGCCCGGCCGTGGAGCGCCTGGAGCACCTCGACGTCGAGACCGCCCGAGAACTCGGTGTAGCAGCCGATGCCGAACACCGCGATGGCGCGGCGCGTCAGTCCGAGCTCGTCGATCATCTCCACCGCGGAGCGCATCGCCGCCGGCTCGCCGCAGCCCGGACACAGGTGATGCTCCCCGGGCAGGATGAGTGGCGGTGTGAAGTCGTCCACGACATGGGCGGGGACCGTCGGCGACTGATCGGTCAGGAGGATCGGCAACGACCTCATGCGGTCTCCCTTCGTACGTCGTCGAGCAGGGCGCGCAGGCGACCCGAGAGTATCTCCACGTCGAGGTCGAACGACATGCCGAACCCGGAGTGGTCCATGCGCAGCCGGCCGATGAAGTGCACAGGGCAAGTCCCGAGCACGGCCAGCCGCACGTCGTCGAACATCTGGCCGGTGTTGAGCTCGTAGACCGCCACGGCCCTGGCGGTGGCGGCCGCCCGGGCCACGGCCTCCGTGGGAAACGGCCACAGCGTGATCGGCCGGACGAACCCGATCGGCAGGCCCTGCTCCCGGAGCTCGGAGACTACGAACCTGATGTAGCGGCCCGGCGTGCCGTAGGCGACGACGACCAGCTCGGCGTCCTCGGTGAAGCCGGTCTCGACCAGGGGCTCGACGCCGCGGCCGATCTCGCTGAAGCGCGCCGCCATCACCTCGAGGTAGTCGCCGTACGTGCTGGCCGAGGGGTCGTTGCGCTTCTTGGGGAACAGGGGCGACACCAGCTTGGCGGCGCCCGACCCGCTCGATGACCCGTCGAGGGCCCACGTCTTTTCCTCGACCGGTCCGAAATCGATCGGCGACGTGTCGACCGCCTCCTGCACGTGGGCCAGGTAGTAGTCGCCCATGAAGAGAACCGGGTTGCGCCACTCGTCGGCCAGATGGAACGCCAGCTGGATGAGGCGGATCGCCTCGGTCATGTCGGCCGGGGCCAAAACGATGTGCCGGTAGTCGCCGTGGCCGCCGCCCCGCGTGGCCTGGAAGTAGTCACCCTGGCCCCGGGCCATGTTGATCACGACCAGCGGCAGGCGGGCGAAGCAGATCTCCGAGAGCGACTCCTGCATCAGCGAGAGGCCCTGGCCCACCGACCCGGTGGCGGACCGGGTCCCGGTGGCGGCCGCACCCCAGGCCATGCCGACGGCCTCGATCTCGCTCTCGGCGTTCATGCAGGTGCCGCCCACCTCGGGCAACAACCGCGCCATCCCCTCGAGCACCTCGGTGAACGGCGTCATCGGATAACCGGCGAAGAAGCGGCAGCCGGCGGCGACCATGCCGGCGGCGATGGCCTCCGATCCCTCGATGAGCCGGCGCGTCACGCCTCGTCGTCCCCGTCTCGGAGGGTGAAGGTCTCGGTCACGGGCGTCTCGAACTTCCAGACCTGGAAGACGAAGTCGGGGCAGATCTGGCTGCAGGCCTGGCAAGCCGTACACCCGGGCCGCAATTCCGGGTAACGGTAGCCGCGCGTGTTGCGCTCGTTGGTGGTCATCGACAGCACGCCGGGACGACAGGCATCGATGCAAAGGTCGCATCCCTTGCAGGCCTCAACGTCAATGACGACGGTGCCGCGCGTGCGCACCGTCACCAAGCCCCCCTCCGGGTCCGCCCCCGGCGCGGCTGCCGTCACTGCGCCCTGGCCGGGGCCAGCCACACGAGCGCCACCGGATCGGCGACGAGCGCGAAGCCCGCGGCGAGCGCGTCCGCGTTCGCCTTGGCGTGCTCCGCCCGGTACGACGGCAGGACCTCGTGGGCCGCCGCCTGCAGATGGTCCAGATCGACCAGGCCGCTGGCGGCCGCCAGCGCGCCGAGCGCCACCATGGCGCCGCCGCGCCCGTTGCCCATTTCCGTCGCCACGCCGGTCGCCTCGATCTCGACGGCCGTGCCGCCGGCCCACCCCATCTCGCCCTTGAAGACCGACCGGTCGACGACCACCACGCTGCCGGGCACCAACCGGTCGCGTACCCCGGACCAGTACTCGTGGTGCATCACCAGCGCCGCCTGCGCCCAGGCCACCGTTGGCGGGGAGCGCAGAGGGGCGTCGCCGATGATGATGGTCGCGTCGGTGTTCCCACCGCGCATGAGGCCGGCATAGCTCCCGAAGACCATGACTTCGAGGTCGGACTGGACGGCGGCGACCGCCAGGGTGCGGGCAGCGAGCTGCACGCCCTGGCCACCGATGCCGGTGAGGAGAACGGCGCGCTCCATCAGGCTGCGAATTGCGGCCGAACGGGGCCCCCAGCCAAAATCTTCATCATTATGATTATAGCGTATGAGTGACGGAGCATCGAAAGTGGAGCACCCCTTCGCACCGCAGCTGACCATAGAACGGCGTGGTGCGGTCCACCTCGTCACGCTCGACCGGCCGGACGCCCTGAACGCGGTCGACACGCCCATGCACCGCGCCCTGCAAGGGGTGTGGCACTTCCTGGGCGACGACCCGGAGGTGCGGGCGATCGTCGTCACGGGGCGTGGGCGTGCGTTCAGTGCGGGCGGGGACCTCGACCACATCGTGGACCTCCAGCGCGACCGCGCGTTGCGGCGAGGTGACATCGAAGAGGCGCGCGCCATCATCGTCTCGTTGCTCGAATGCCCGGTGCCCGTGATCGCCGCCGTGAACGGGCCGGCCATCGGGCTCGGGTGCAGCGTCGCCGTCATGGCCGACATCGTCTACATGGCGGAGTCGGCGTACCTCGCCGACCCGCACGTCGCCATCGGGTTGACCGCCGGGGACGGCGGGGCGGCCGTGTGGCCGGTGCTCACCAGCCTGGTGCACGCCAAGGAATACCTCTATACCGGCGATCGCATCCCGGCGGCCGACGCCGTGCGCATCGGCCTGGCCACCCGGACCTTCCCCGACGACGCGCTGGTGCCGGCCGCGCTGGCGATGGGCGAGCGCCTGGCGGAACTCCCGCGCCAAGCGCTCGAGACGACCAAGCGCGCCGTCAACATGCACCTGCGACGGGCGGCCGTCGACGTGCTCGATGCGGCGCTGGCCTCGGAGTTCGACTCCTTCGACACCCCCGAACACCAAGAGAAGATCGAACGCATGCGGGCCAGGATCGGCCGCGACGCCAGCCGATGAGCACGTCCCCGCTCAGCGCGGCGCGGGTCCTCGAACGCGCCCTGGCCGAATGGCCCGACGCCGAGGCAACGGTGGCGCGCGGCGGCCGGCTCACCTATCGGCAACTGGACGACATGGCGCAGGGAAGCCTGCGGGCCCTGCTTGCGGCAGGGGTACGCCCCGGCGACCGCTTGGGCGTGTCGCTGGGCAACGATCTTCCCCTGGTGGCGCTGTTCCATGCCGCGATGCGCCTCGGCGCGGTGTGGGTGGGAGTGAACCGCGCCCTGGCCCCGCCCGAGAAGGCCTACCTGCTGGCCGACAGCGGGGCGGCGTTCTTCGTCGGCGACGACGCCATGGCGGCCGAGGTGCAGGGCGAGCAGCGTGCCCACCAGGTGACGGGCTACCTGGTGGTGGACCCCACCGCCGGCTCCGAGTGGAGCGAGCTCGCGGCCGAGGAACCGTCGTGGACCCCACCGACCCCTGACCCGCTCTTGCCGGCGGCCATCGCGTACACCAGCGGGACCACCGGATTCCCCAAAGGGGCGGTCCACTGCCAGCACAACCTGATGGTGCCCGGGAAGATGGTCGTCCGCTCCCGGAAATTCGACACCGAGCTGCGCAAGGCCGACTGCTTCCCCCTCACCATTTTGAACCTCCAGGTGCTCTCCACGTTGACCGTCCCCCAGTGCGGCGGCACCGCGATCGTCATGGACCGCGTGGACCCGGTGGGGATCGCGGAGTGGGTCGCTGCGGAACGGGCCACGCTGTGGAACGGTGCGCCGGCCATGCTCTACGGATTGGCCACCAACGAAGAGGTGGCCGCGGACTCGCTGCGCACGCTGCGCGACGTGTGGAGCGGGGGCAGCCATTGCCCGCAGTCGATCAAGGACCGCTTCGCCGCGAAGTTCGGCCTCGTGGCGCACTCGACCTATGGCGCCACCGAGGTGCCGACGCTGGTGACGATTGTGCCGCACGGACTCGAAGTCGATGCCGCCGCCAGCGGGCTCCCGCTCCCCCATCTGGCGGTGCACATCGTGGGCGACGACGGGGAGGAACAACCCGTCGGCACCAGCGGTGAGATCTGCATCGGCCCCACCGAGGACCCGGCCCTGGCGTCGCTCTACCATCCGATGCACGGCTACTGGAACAACCCCGAGGCCAGCGCCCGCGCCCTGCGCGACGGGATCCTGCACAGCGGTGACGTCGGCTTCCTCGACGCCGAGGGCTACCTCCATGTGCAGGACCGCCACCAGTCACTGATCCTGCGCGGGGGGGCCAACATCTACCCGGCGGAGGTCGAGCGGGTGCTGAATGACTTTCCAGGCATCGCCGCCAGCTGCGTGATCGGCGTCCCCGATGACCGGCTGGGGGCGCGGGTCGCCGCCATTGTCGAGCTCGAGGACCCGGCGGCCGGCGCATCAACGCTCGATGCCGAAGCCTTGCGCGGCCACTGCCGGGCCAACTTGGCCCGCTACAAGGTGCCCGAGGCCTTTGTCGTCGGCACCCTGCCCCGTAACGCCATGGGCAAGGTGGTGGTGGCTGCAGTCCAGCAGTCGCTCGAAGGGCTCGACCTCGACGCCCCCACCTGACGAAGCGGTCAGTACGCCCCCTGCGACTCGAAGAGGCGCCGCGGGTTCCCCGTCATCATTTGTTCGACCTGCTCCTTGGAGATCCCTTGCTCCAACATGGCCGGCAGGACCTGATCCGTCACGTGCGTCTGCACCCAGTCGGTCAAGTGGCTCCCCATCTCCTTGTCGATCCAGTCGCCGTAGCACGTCACGTCATGCGAGAGGACGATGCGGTCGCTGTAGCCCTCGGCACAGAGCGCCGCCAACGTCGCGATGCGCACGTCCATGTTGGGCAGGTCCAGGTCCGGCAGGTAGAGGCCGAAGCGGTCGGCACCGATGATCGACCCGGCGTCCATCAGGGCGCGCAGGTACTCGAGGTCGGTGGAGTCACCGCTGTGCCCGATGACCACACGCGACAGGTCGACACCCTCCTCGGCGAAGATCCGCTGCTGGTCCAACCCGTTGCGCGAGGCCACGGTGGTGTGCGTCGTGATGGGTGCGCCCGTGGCCCGATGGGCCCGGGCCACGGCACGGAGGATGCGCTCGATGTTGGGCGTCACACCGGCGCGGTCGGTGGCGCTCTTGATCACGCCGGCCTTGACCCCGCTTCCGGCGATGCCTTCGGTGATGTCGCGCACGAACATGTCGGTGAGGATGTCCTCCACCTTCCCGTTGACGGTGCGGGCCGGATGGCCGTACTCGAAGAAGAAGGAGAGGAAGTCGTAGGTGTAGATCCCGGTGGCGACGATGATGTTGATATCCACTTCCTCGTTGATGCGCCGGACGACATCGACGTCGCGCCCGTGCCCGAACGCGGTGCAGTCGACGACGGTGTCGATGCCATGGTCCTTCACCTCGCGCAATGTCTCCGCCACGGACCGGACGACCGCGTCCTTGCCGTCGGGCCAGCTGAGATCGGGGTACTCCTTCTCGACATCCGCCGTGATGTTGACGATGTGCTCGTGCATCAGGGTCTGGCCGAGGGAGGCGGTATCCACCTCTCCCCGCACGGTTGCAACCTTGGGCATGTCCTTCTCTCCTCCGGCTAGTCGACGACCATGGGCACCGTGCGCCAACCCCACTGGAAACTCGAGGGCGGTCGCTCGGCATGTTCGACGTCGATCTCGTACTCGGGCACGCGGGCCAGAAGCTCCTCGAGCAATATGCGACCCTCGAGGCGCGCCAGGTGGTTCCCGATGCAAAAGCCCTGGCCCTGCCCGAACGCGAGGTGGCGGGCGATGGGGCGGTCCCAGCGGAAGGTGTCCGGGTCGTCGAACTCGCGCTCGTCGCGATTCGCCGCCATCAAGAGCGGAAAGATCCGGTGACCCACCCCCAGGTCGGAGCCGGCGATCGTGACCGGCTTCTTGACCGTCCGGGTGAACCACTGGGCCGGGGCACAGAACCGCAGCATCTCCTCGAAGGCCGTGGCGCAGTTGGCCGGCTCGGCTGCCACCTGGCGGCGCTGGTCCGGATGGCGCCACAGTTCCATGAAGCCGTGGGCCACAATCTTCGGCAGCGTCTCGGCCCCTCCGAAGAGGATGGTGGCCAGAACAGAGCCGCTGATCTCCTCGTCGCTCAGAGCGCGGCCCGCGAGGCGGTAGGTCAGCAATCCATCGACCAGCGGGTAGCTCCCGTCGGCGCCGACCTCCCGGCGGCGGCGCACCACCGCGGTGACCAGGTCCGTGAGCTGCCCGTAGGCCACCCCCTGGGCCGCCACGTCCTGGTTGCTCGGGTCACACAACAGCACGGCGTCGCGGACCATCTCGGCGTCGCTCAGGGGGATGCCGAACATGTGGCACATCGTGGCGGCGGCCACCACCCCGCCGTACTCGCTGGTCACGTTGAAGCGGCCTCGGGGAACGAGTACGTCGAGCCTCGCCCGCGCCATGGAGCGGATCACGTCAACCGAAGGCACGATGCTGTTCCAGGAGCAGTTGCTGGTCAGCAACGGCGGGAACGTGCCGGCGCCGAGGGATTACCCGCTGGCGGTGCTTTCCTACACCGAATCGCCCGTGCACGAGGAGCTTCGCCAGGCGGTT
>Ga0182018_10000336_pt1 | contig 61845 bp, 50 predicted proteins | sample 812P2MmetaG_FD_120490 | JGI IMG/M metagenome (GOLD analysis project Ga0182018, IMG submission 120490) | Permafrost microbial communities from Stordalen Mire, Sweden - 812P2M metaG | ecosystem: Environmental > Terrestrial > Soil > Wetlands > Permafrost | place: Sweden: Stordalen | collected... | reverse complement strand
CCGAAGAACTCGGCGGGGAATATCTTGACCACGTCGGCTCCCAGCTCCCAAGCCGTGTAGATCTCGGTGGGCGAAAATGCGCCGCAGAAGACGGGCACGCCGGATTCCTGGCAAACCCTGATGACGCCGGGCCTGACGGCGGGAGTGACGATGAACTGCGCGCCGGCGGCGATGCCGGCGCGCGCCGCGCCCTCGTCGAGCACGGTCCCCAGGCCGAGGACGATGTGGGGCATCTGCCGGGCCACCTCGGCGGTCATCTGGACGGCGCCGGGGGTCGTCATGGTCAGCTCGATGCCGTTGAGCCCCCCGGCGGAGAGCGCCTCGGCGCAGCCCAGCAGCCCGGCCGAGCTGTCCGCCCGGATGAGGGCGATGACCCTTTCGGCGCGAAGCGCCCCGAGAACAGCCGCTGCTGGCTTGCGCATACCCTACCTAAGACAGATGATGCGCGCTAGGGTCGAGTGTGTTTTGCTGGATTTCGCGGCGTTTGGGAGGGCCAACGGCGCGGATTGACGGCGCGGGCGGCCCGAGAACGAGACGTCAGACCACATGCGCCATTTCCGTTCACTGCTGATCAACCAGACCGACATCAGGATGCCCGGCTTGCACATCCTGGCCTTTGCCGTGCACCGGCACCTGCAGGAGCACGCCTCGGTCGAGCCCCATCGGCACAGGTGGTGCCAGGTCATACTCTACCTGAGCGGGAGGGGGCGGCAGGTATTCGGGGGCGGGGACGCCGGCGTGGAGCCCGGCACCCTCGTCGTCATCCCGCCCGGGATCTCGCACGCGTTCCAGCGCGGCAACGACCGCGCGCCCCTGTGCCTGATGATCGACTTCCGCCTCGAGAAATCGCGGCTTTTCCCGGCGGCCGTGTGCAGCATGAACCGCTCCGAGATCTCGCAGGTGCGCCAGCATCTTGCGCACCTGATCAGGCTCCAGGCGGGCGCGAGCGGCGTGCTGCGGTGGGAAAGCGCTTCGGTGATCCTGCAGCTGCTGATCACGCTGCTGCGCGCCGCGAACTGGCTGGAGCGGGTTCCGCCGCCCCCCGGGGGTGCGGGCGGCTCCGTGATGCGGCGCCTGCTATCGACCGTCGATCCCGCGACGCCGCTCAGGCACGTCGTGCAGAGGAGCGGCTACCAGCGCGACCACCTGAACCGCCTCGTGAAGAGGGAGACCGGCCTCACCCTCGGGCAGTTTCGCACGCAGCGGCGCCTCGCGAGGGCCAAGGACCTGCTCGGACAGGGCGTGCGGGTCGCCGACGTCGCGGAGGCGGTCGGCCTGCTTGACCAGAGCTATTTCGCCCGCTGGTTCCGGCGCCAGACCGGCCAGGCGCCCTCGCGGTGGAGCAGGCGCGCCCTGGGATAGTCCCGGGCGCCGCGCCGGCGGCCGGGGTTCGCGCGGGGATCGGGGAGGGCAGGGCGTGACCGCCGGGCGCGCGTACATTAGCGATGTCGAAAAAGTGCTGGTCGGCGCCGGGAAAATCCTCGTGCCCGCGGCGTTTTTGGCGTAACCTGTAGCGTCGTGATATCCCCCCCGGTCATCCTGGTCACGGGCGCCGGCCGAGGCCTTGGCCGAGGCGTGGCGCTGCAGCTGGCGGCGGAGGGCTGCTCGGTCGCCGTGAACTATGTCGGCAACCGCGCCGCGGCGGAGGAGACGTCCGCCCTGTGCCGGGACGCCTCCAAGTCAAAGGCGCAGAGGTTCGCGCCCATCCAGGCCGACATCGGCCTGAAGCCCGACCGGACGCGCCTGGTGGACGACACGCTCGCGGAATTCGGGAGGATCGACGCGCTCGTCAACAACGCGGGAATCGCGCCCAGGGTGCGCGCGGACATCGCCGAGGCCACCGAGGAGTCGTTCGAGGAGCTCATCCGCGTCAACCTCCAGGGCCCGTACTTCCTGACGCAGGAGGTTGTCCGGCGCTGGCTCAGGGACAGGCCCGCGGCGGCGCTGCCCTCCGGATTCAAGGTCATCTTCATCACGTCGATCTCGGCCGACACAGCCTCGGTGGACCGCGGCGACTACTGCATCGCGAAGGCCGGGCTCGCCATGGCGGCCCAACTCTGGGCCGCGCGGCTCGCCCCGGAGAACATCCAGGTCGTCGAGATAAGGCCCGGCATCATGGCGACGGACATGACGGCGGGCGTGAAGGGGAAGTACGACAGGCTCCTTGCGGGCGGCCTGGTCCCGCAGAACCGCTGGGGCACGGGAGAGGACGTCGGCCTCGCGGTGCGAGCGATCGTCGCGGGCCAGTTCCCGTTCTCGACGGGATCGGTGATCTCGGTCGACGGGGGCCTGCACATCCGGCGCCTCTGACGCGCCGCCCGCAATGATACAGATCGACGCCTCCCTGACCCCCGGATCCCTGCGGGGCGCCGTCGACCGACTCTTCGAACTGTCCGGAAGGAAGATCCTCGCGCTTCAGAGGCACTGGGACCCGCGAAGGGGCGCGCCGGTCGTGACCGTCCGCGGCGCCTACGCATCGCGGGGCTGGACCGAGTGGACCCAGGGTTTCCAGTACGGATCCGCGATCCTGCAGTTTGCCGCCACCGGGAGCGAGCGCGCGCTCGCGATCGGGCGCGAAGGCACGGTCAGGCACATGGCGAGGCACGTGAGCCACGTCGGCGTCCATGACCACGGGTTCAACAACGTCTCCACCTACGGAAACCTCCACCAGCTCGCGAGGTCGGGCGCCATGGATGCGGACGAGGGTGAGGTCAATTTCTACGAGCTTGCCCTCAAGGTCTCCGGCGCCGTCCAGGCCGCGCGCTGGACCGGGCTCCCCGGGGGCCTCGGCTACGTCTATTCCTTCAACGGCCCCCATTCGCTCTTTGCCGACACCATCCGCTCGATGCGGAGCCTCGCGCTCTCGCACCGGCTCGGCCACGCCCTCATGGGCGAGAACGACCGGAGGATCTCCCTCCTTGGCCGGCTCCTGCAGCACGCCGAGACCACGGCCCGCTTCAATGTCTACTTCGGGAAGGGGTGCGACATCTACGACGTGCGCGGCCGCGTCGCCCACGAGTCGATCTTCAACGTGAACGACGGGGCCTACCGATGCCCGAGCACCCAGCAGGGCTACTCGCCGTTCACCACCTGGACGCGCGGCCTCGCCTGGGTCCTCTGCGGCTTCGCCGAGCAGCTTGAGTTCCTCGATTCGCTGCCCGAGCGCGAATTCGTCGGCTTCGGCGGCAAGGCGGGCGTCCTCGGGCGCTTCCTTGGGACGGCACGCGCCACGGCCGACTTTTACATCGAGCAGAGCCCCGCGGACGGCGTGCCCTACTGGGACACCGGGGCGCCCGGCCTCGCGCGGCTCGGGGCCTACCTCGACCGGCCGGCCGACCCCTTCAATGAGTTCGAGCCGGTCGACAGCTCGGCGGCGGCCGTCGCCGCCCAGGGCCTCATCCGCCTCGGCCATTACCTCAAGGCGAGGAAAAGGGCCGCGGAGGGCTCGCGCTACCTGGGCGCGGGCCTCACCGTCGCCCGGACGATCTTCAGCGAGCCCTACCTCTCCACGTCGCCGCGCCACCAGGGGCTCCTCCTTCATTCGGTCTACCACCGCCCCAACGGCTGGGACCACGTTCCCAGGGGCCGGAAGGTCCCGTGCGGCGAGTCCTCCATGTGGGGCGACTACCATGCGCGCGAGCTCGCCCTGCTCCTGAAGCGGATGGGGGAGCGCAGCGGGTATTACACGTTCTTCGGCGCCTGAGCCGACCCAGGCCATGATCCCCCCGCCACCGGATCTTTCCCGCCTCTGCATTCACACGGCCACCACGAAGCCGTGGGGGATCGAGGAGGCCGTCGGCCGCTACTCCGCCGCGGGCGTCAGGGGCATTACCGTCTGGCGAACGGCGTTTGCGGACCGCAGCCCCGCCTCCGCCCGGCAGCTCATCCGCGACAACGGCCTTTCCGTCGTGTCGCTCTGCCGCGGCGGGTTCTTCCCCGCCGGCACGGCCGCCGAGCGGGTCCGGGCCGTCGACGAGAACCGCCGCTGCATCGACGAGGCCGCCGAGCTGGGCGCGCCGCATGTCGTGCTCGTCTGCGGCGCCGTGCCCGGCCAGCCGCTGGCCGAGTCGCGCAGGCAGATCGCCGACGGAATCGCGTCGGTGCTGCCGCATGCCGCGGCCTCCAAGGTCGGCCTCGCGGTCGAGCCCCTGCATCCCATGTACGCCGGCGACAGGTCGGCTGTCAGCACGGTCGGCCAGGCCCGGGCGATCTGCAGCGAGCTCAGGTCCCCGTGGCTCGGCATCGCCCTGGACGTGTACCATACCTGGTGGGACGAGCGCCTGGAGGACGAGATCCGGGCCTGCGGCCGCGAGGGAACCCTGTTTGCCTTCCACATTTCCGACTGGCGCACGCCGACGGTCGATCTCCTCGAGGACCGCGGGCTCATGGGCGAGGGCTGCATCCCGATCCGCCGGATCCGCGGATGGGTCGAGGAGGCCGGCTTCACGGGATTCCACGAGGTCGAGATTTTCTCGCGACGGCTCTGGGCCACCGACCAGGCGCGGTACCTCGAGGACATCAAGGCGGCCTACCTTGCCTGCGCGTGAACTCCGTCCCCGAAAAGCCCCAACCCCGGGCCCGCGACCTATGAAAGAGCAATCGATCGGCATTGTCATGAACGGCGTCACGGGCCGCATGGGAACCAACCAGCACCTGATCCGCTCGATCCTCGCGATTCGCGGACAGGGCGGCATCCGCCTCGCCAACGGCGACGCCCTCATCCCGGATCCCGTCCTCGTGGGGCGGAACCTTGAAAAGCTGAAGGCCCTTGCCGCGACCCACGGGGTCGCGCGCTTCACCACGGACCTGGGGTCCGCCCTGGCGGACCCGTTCAACCGCGTCTATTTCGACGCCCAGACCACGGACCGTCGGGCGGAGGGCGTCCGGCAGGCCATCGCCGCCGGAAAGGCGATCTACTGCGAGAAGCCCACGGCCGTCGACACCGCCACGGCGCTCGCCCTCTACAGGGAGTGCCGGGATGCCGGGCTCAAGAACGGCGTCGTGCAGGACAAGCTCTGGCTGCCCGGCCTGCGCAAGGTCAGGTCGCTCATCGATTCCGGCTTCTTCGGCCGGATCCTCTCGGTGCGCGGCGAATTCGGCTACTGGGTATTCGAGGGCGACCACCAGCCGGCCCAGCGCCCGTCATGGAACTACCGCAAGGAGGACGGCGGCGGCATCGCGATCGACATGCTCTGCCACTGGCGCTACGTGGTCGACAACCTCTTCGGCAAGGTGGCATCCATCTCGTGCGTCTGCGCCACGCACATACCCACGCGCTGGGACGAGCAGAACAGGCCCTACGCGTGTACGGCCGACGACGCGGCCTATGCGACGATGCAGACGGAGCAGGGCCTCATCGTCCAGTTCAACAGCTCGTGGTGCACGCGCGTGCGGCGGGACGATCTCCTCACCCTGCAGGTCGACGGGACAAAGGGGTCCGCCGTCGCGGGCCTGCGGGAATGCTGGACCCAGGCCGCCGGGGACACGCCGCGGGCCGTGTGGAACCCCGATGTCGAGCAGCCGATCAGGTTCTTCGACGGGTGGCGGAAGATGCCCGATGACGCGTCCCACGACAACGCGTTCAAGGTCCAATGGGAGCTGTTCCTCAGGCACGTTGCCGAAGACGGGCCCTTCCGCTGGACCCTCCTCGAGGGAGCCAAGGGCGTGCAGCTGGCCGAGAAAGGCCTGGAGTCGTGGAAAAAGGGAGCGTGGGTTGGGATTGAGGCTATGGACAGGGATCCCTAGGGATTCTTCTCGATGAGCGGCGTGCCCCAGCCAGTTCCGCAACCCCTTGGGGGCGTCCTTGTCAACCACCTGGGCTTTTGCTGCCAGGCGAGGAAGGAGGTCATCGTGCGCGGCGCTCGGGACGGGGACTTCGAGCTCCAGGAGATGTCTCTGATGCGCCCCGCGGGCATGGGGGCGCGCGAGGACTTCAGGCCGGTGCTTACCGGCCGCCTGCGCAGGGTCGATTCGGCGATCGGCGAGTACTGCATCGGGGATTTCTCGTCGTGCACCGCGCCCGGCATCTACCGCGTGGCGCTTCCGGGCACCGGCGAGCACTCCTACCAGTTTGCGATCTCGGACGGCGCGTTTGGCTGGCTCCCGCCGCTGATGCTCAACTTCGTCCACAACTGGAGGTCGGGCCCTTTTGAGAACGCATGGCGCGGGCCGACGCACCTCGACGACGCGCGCAGGACCGACACCGGCGCGCCCGAGGACGCCGTCGGCGGCTGGTACGACGCTGGGGACCTGCGCAAGTGGATGGTGCATTCGAATCTGCCCGCGCTTGCGTTCATGGAGGCGCACGAGCGGCTTCCCTGGCACTACGCCGAATGGGAGCGCGTGGACGAGGGCTGGTCGCCGTGGCTCATCGAGGCCCGCTGGGGGTTGGATTTCATGCTGAAGATGCAGGACCCAGCGACCGGCATGTTCTTCGAGGACGTGGGCGGCGGGGGAAACGCGAGGAGGCGGGAGGGCAACGCCTGGTGGTACGAGAACCACTCGGGCTGCTACGCGGACAATTCCGACAACCATTTCACGGACAACGAGCCCGACAGCGGCGACGAGCGCCCGCTGCGGGTCCAGTACAACCCCGTCGCGCAGTTCACGTCGGTGGCGATCCTCGCCCGCGCCGCGCGGGCGTACCGCGCCCTGGACGGCGGCGGGTCGCGCCGCTACGCCGAGGCCGCGGAGCGCGGCTGGCGCCTGGGCCTCGATCCCGACCCGAGGTTTCTCGAGTCCGCCGGCGTGAAATTCGGCGGGTGGACCTCCGTGCGAAGCTGGCGGTGCCTGGCGGCGCTCGAGCTGCACCGCCTCGGAAGCCTTGCGTGGCCGGAGGTGGACGCGGCGGCCGGCCGCCTGCTCGAGAATTTCGACCCGGGTCTCGGCTTCTGGAGGAACGAGGCCGGCGGCGCCGAGCCGTATCGCGGCATCCTCCACTCGGCGCAGCCGCTCATCGCCCTCGTGGGGGTGGCCCGCGCGTCGCCCGACCCAGGGCGGGTCGCCGAGACCAGAGAGGTCCTGCGGCGGTGCCTGGACAGGTACGTCTTCCCGCTGGCGTCCCTCACGCCTTTTGGCGTGGTCCCCTTCGGCGTCTTCCGGGAGCCGGCCAGCGAGGGTGACCTTTACCGCCCGTGGAGGGACGGCTATCGGGTCCGGTTCCTCATGCCCGAGCATCACCGCCAGCGCATCAACCACGGCCTCGGCGGCCACTGGACGAGCTGGGCCCATGCGCTGGCCCTGACCGGCGGCCTTCTCGACGACGCCCGCTGCGTCGAGCTCGCGTGGAAGCAGCTGCACTGGCTCGTCGGCTGCAATCCGTTCAATTCCTGCCTGGTCAGCGGCGCAGGGTACAACAACCCGATGCCGCACAGCCGGTTCCTGGGGACCTTTCCCGGGGGGTTCTGCAATGGCTTCAACGGGACCGCCGACGACCAGCCCCGGCTCGACATGGAGGGCCAGGCCGAGTGGAACACCACCGAGTACTGGATGACGCCGCTCAGCAACATGATCATGGCGCTCAGCCTGCTTAACCCGGTGGCCGCACCGGCCGGGAAGATCGGCAGGAGGGAGCGCGGCGGCTGAGCGGGGCCGCGCCGGGGATTGCGCCCCGCGGCCGCTTCGTCCAGCTTTGCGCGCCATACCCCCATGAACAAACTTACCCTGAGCAGCCTTTTCCTGGCGCTGGCCGCCGGGACCCTCATCGCGGCCGATACGCCCGCGGCGTCGAGCCCGGCCAAGAAATCCCTGTGGCAGTCCGGACCGTGGAGGCGGCCCGAGCCGAACCCGAAGGCAAAGGTGCTGCCCCTTATCTCGGTGAAGGGGAATCATTTCGTCAATCCGGCGGGAGAGACGGTGCTTTTCCGGGGATTGTCGATCGCGGACCCCGACAAGCTGGAGGAGCAGGGGCGCTGGAACCGCGAGTTGTTCGTCGCCGTGAAGGAAATGGGCGCCAACCTGGTGAGGCTGCCGGTGCACCCGGCGGCGTGGCGCAGCCGCACTCCGGCGGGCTACCTCCTGCTGCTCGACCAGGCGGTCGACTGGTGCACGGACCTGGGGATGCACGTGATCATCGACTGGCACTCGATCGGAAACCTGAAGAGCGGCATGTTCCAGGAGCCGATGTACGACTCGAGCACGGCGGAGACGCTCGATTTCTGGCGGACGGCGGCGATGCACTTCAGGGGCCACAACACCGTTGCCTTCTTCGAGCTGTTCAACGAGCCGACCCACTACAACGGGATGCTCGGCACCCTGAGCTGGGCCGACTGGAGGGAGCTCAACGAGGAGATGATCCGCGTGATCCGCTACTGGGACAAGGACACGATCCCGCTGGTGGCCGGCTTCGACTGGGCCTACGACCTGGACGCCGTGCACTACGACCCCGTGAGGGCGGAGGGGATCGGCTATGTCACGCACCCTTACGCCAACAAGCGGCCGCAGCCGTGGGAGCCGAGGTGGGAGGAGGACTTCGCGTTTGTCGCCGACCGCTACCCGATGATCGCCACGGAAATCGGCTTCGGCCTCAAGCCCGGCGAGGTGGTTGACGACAACCACTACGGCAACCGGATCACCCGCTTCCTGGAGCAGCGCGGCATCGGCTGGATGGCCTGGGTCTACGACCCGGAGTGGCAGCCGCGGATGCTCAAGAGCTTCGACGGCTTCGAGCTCACCGGCAGCGGGGAATTCTTCAAGCAGGCGATGCACCGCGACCCGGCGCCCCCGCTCGAAAAGCGGGCCAACTGACCCGGGGGAGACGCCGGCCGGCTACCGCCGCGCCCACTGGGAGGCGAGCTCGCGCCGGAGCACCACGGCGTCCGGCCACGACGGCGGCAGGCCGGTCAGGTTGTATCCCCCGCCCTTGCCGGTGCCGTCCCACGGGCCCATCTCCGGGCACGCGTACAGCGTCTTGTCCCTGTTGGAGGCGGCGCTTCGCCACAGCTTCATGAGGGCGTGCGCGAATACCAGGTAGGACTTGACCTCAGGCGTGAGGCGGCCGTCGCGGGTCACGGGCACCTGGCAGTGGTGGCCGTTGAACGGCCGGAAGTGGCACTGCTCGCTGTTCTGCACGAGCTCGGGGTGGTCGAGCAGCCGCCCGATGTAGTTTCCCGGGTTGAGGTGCTTGACGACCGCAAAATGGGAAAAGTCGAAGTTGATCTTTATCATCGCCCCGGTGGCCTTCTGGTACCGCTCGGCGATCTCGTAGGTCTTCTCGGGGGTCTCGGTGCAGGTGTCGCGGTGGACCTCGAGCGAGACGACCACGCCGCCGATCCGCTCCGCCTCGCGCACCATGCGCACCCAGTGCCTCGCCGCGACGGAGGGAGGCGTGTCGTGGTTGTCCATCTGCACGTTGATGTGCACGGCGCCCCCCTCCCGCTGCTCGCGGATCCGGGCCCCGAACTCGGCCGGGTCGTCCGAGGAGACGAAGCCCAGCAGGTGGCTCAGGCCGTGCTTCTCCGCCAGCCGGCGATGCTCGGGCGTGAGCGTTGCCGTGATCCCGTCGAATCCCGCCGCGGCGGCCGCGCGGATCTTCCTTTCCAGCGACCACTGCCTGGCCGGGGACGGATGGCCGAGGAGCGACCACTGGGCGGCGATGTGCGCTATGCGGGGCATGGCTGGTGGCGTGTTGTTTCGGCGGGGCTGTCCGGCAGTCGTCCGGCGGCTACGCGGCCGGACTCTCGTCACGAAGGAGTGAAAGCAGCGCGACCACCGCGGCAAGCGTGAGATAGCCGGCCGAGAACTGGAGCGCAAGGGTGCGGCCGACCCCGCTCAGGGCCCATGGCACGTACAGGCCGCCGCCGGGCTCGACCGAGTGGATCACCCCGAAGAGCGTCAGCACGGACCCAGTCGCCAGGGTGGCGACCGCGGCGCCCGTGCGCCTGTCGATGAGCGCGGCCACGAAGCCCGCCCAGATCATGGCCGTGATGATGAAGCCGTTTCCGAGCGCCACGATCACGCCGAGCTCCGGCATGCCCTGGTCGGTCGAGGTCATCAGCTGCGCGAAGCGGTCCGGCTGCACATAGGCGGGATCGCCGAGCTTGATCGCGACCATGCGGGCGATCGAGGGGAAGAAGCTGAAGACGACGGCCGCAGCGTGGCGCCTCGGCGTCGCCTCGAACGCCTGCGCGGTGATCTCGATCGAGACAAACACGAGGATGGGCGCGAGCACCGTGAGCGGGACCAGCTCGACGAGGTTTGAAAGGTAGCCGAGGACGCCGCCGAGGCCGACGAAAACGCCCGTGAGGAGCGTGTAGCCGGCGCGCGCCCCCATCTTCTTGTAGGCCGGCTGGCCGATGTAGGGCGTCGTCTGGGCCACGCCCCCGCACGCGCCCGCGACCAAGGTCGAGAACGCCTCGGTGAGCAGGATGTCCCGCGTGCGGTAGTCGTCGCCCGCGGCCCGCGCGCTCTCGGTCACGTTGATGCCGCCGATCACCATCAGAAGGCCGAACGGCAGGATCAGCGGGAGGTAGGGGACTGTCGCCCCGAGGCCGTCGACAAAGCCGAGGGAGGGCAGCGGCAGCGCGAAGCGCAGCGCCAGGGCGCCGGGCGCGTGGTAGCCCGGGCCCGCGAGACCGAGCGGCCCGAGCGAGTAGTAGAGCGCGAGCCCGACCAGGACCGCCGCCAGGACGCCGGGAATGTTCCCGGGCATGCGGCGCTTCGCGACCACCGAGTAGAGCACGACGCCGAGCCCGACGAAGCCCACGACCGGCACGCGCAGCAGCTCGACGATGGGCAGGAAGCCGATCAGCATGAGCGCGATGCCGGCGATGGACCCGAGCAGGCCCGCGCGCGGGACCGCGCGGCCCACCCATTCCCCCGCGAATGAGAGGACGAGCTTGAGGAGCCCCATCACGATCATGGCGGCCATGCCGAGGTGCCAGGTGGCGATGGCGGCGGCGTGCTCGTCCAGCCCGCCCTCCTTGAAGCGCGTGAAGGCCGGTCCGAGCACGAGGAGCGCGAGGCCGATGGTCGTCGGCGTGTCGATGCCGAGCGGCATGGCCGTCACGTCGTCCCGCCCCGTGCGGCGGGCGAGCCGGACCGCCATCCACGTGTAGACCAGGTCGCCAACCAGCACGCCGAGGGCGGTGCCGGGAAACATGCGCGTGAAGACGATGTCCGCGGGGAACTTGAACAGCCCCAGGAGCACCGTGGAGAGAAACGCCATCACCGCGAGGTTGTCGACGACGAGGCCGAAGAATCCGTTGAGGTCGCCCGCCAGGGACCAGCGGCGGTGGGTGGGTGCGCTGCTCACAGGCGCCGAAGAAACCCGATTCCGGCGACAAGGCAAAGGCAGAGTGGGGGCGCTTTCTTCTTCCGCGAAGGGACGGACGGTCCATACTGGGCGGACATATGAACTGGAAAGCCGCCGCACGCCTCTCCCGCCTTCCGCGCCCGCTCCTTGCGCTGGCCGGCCTCGCGGCCGCGTCCTCATTCGGCGCCGAGCCCATTAAGATCGGCTTCTTCATGTCCATGACGGGAAGGGACGCCTCGTTCGGGGAGGCCTCGCTGCGGGGGGCCACGCTGGCGGTCGAACAGCTGAACGCCGGCGGCGGCGTCCTCGTCAGGCATGTCGAGCTTGTGGTCGAGGACAACCGCTCGCTCGCCGGCGAGTCGGCCACGGCGGCAAAGAAGCTCATTTCGCGCGACCACGTGGTCGCGCTGGTCGGCGAGTGCTCCTCGGCCCGGACTCTCGAGGCCGCCGCCGTCGCCCAGGCCAGCCGGATCCCCCTTGTCACCCCGGCCTCGACCAGCCCGAAGGTCACGCAGGTCGGCGACGAGATCTTCAGGGTGTGCTTCATCGACTCGTTCCAGGGCGCCGTGATCGCGACCTTTGCGCGCCGGCACCTTGGCCTGGCGCGCGCGGCGTTGCTCGTCGACTCGACGGCGCCCTATTCGGTGGGGCTCGCGGAGTACTTTTCAAAGACGTTCGTCGCGCTGGGCGGCGAGATCGTGGCAACGCAGTACTACACGGGCCCCGACACGGACTTCCGCGCCCAGCTGACGGCCATCCGCGCCGCGAAGCCCGACGCGCTCTTCCTGCCGGGCTACTACGTCGCCGCGGGGCTGGTGGCGAAGCAGGCGCGGGAGCTCGAGCTCGGCGCGACGCTCCTCGGCGGCGACGGATTCGAGGCGCCCCAGCTGCTCGAGATCGGCGGCGACGCCCTGGAGGGGGCCTACTACGCCACCCACTTCGCCGTCGAGAACACCGACCAGGCGTCGGTCAGCTTTGTCGCGGCCTTCCGCGCGCGCTACGGCTCGGCGCCCAACGGCCTGTCGGCGCTCACCTTTGACGCCGTCAACCTCGTGGCTGATGCGATCAGGCGGGCTGGCACGACCAACCCGGGCGCCCTGCGCCTCGCGCTGTCCGAGACCCGCGGCTTTCCGGGCGTCACCGGTCTGATGTCGATCAACGCGCAGCGCGACGCGGACAAGGACGCCGCCATCATCACGGTCAGGGACGGGAAGCTCGCGTTTGTCGAGGCTGTCCGGCCGTAGCGCCCGCGGGACGCGGCAGGCGGACGTCCGGCGTTCGCGGCGGTCCCGCGCCTACTTCGCGACGACGTCCCAGTAGACGTTGTAGCGGTCGTAGCTGATTTCCCAGAAGGGCCGCAGCTCCATGTCGCGCGGAAGGCCGAGGCCCGCGGCGTGAAAGACGAGCGACCCGTCCGCGGCGCGGACGACCGATGACTCGATCGGCGCGTTCCCGCGCACGAGCGCGGGCACCGCGACCGGGGGCGCGTCCAGGTTCGCGTTCTGGTTGTCCGCGTACGGGACCGTGCCCGTCTGCGGCGCCGGCCCGAGGTCGCCCGCAAGGACCACCGGACCGTAGAGGAAGGCGACCTTGGCCGGCGCATCGGGCATCGCCTCGGCGCGAACGGCCATCGGGATGGTGACCGTGACGCGGTCGCCCTTTCTCCAGACCCGGCGGATCACGGCGTAGGTCCCTGGCTCGCCCGCGATGCGGAGGGGCTCGCCGTTGAGCTCGAAGGCGACCGCGCCGGAGGCCCAGCCCGGGCAGCGCACCCTGATCGCGAGCGGCGCCGCCGGCGCGGACACGACCGCGAGGCGGGTCTGGTTGCCCGCCGGATAGTCGGTCCTCTGCTCCATGGTGAAGCTCTTTTCCTCCCAGGTCAGGACCGAGGGGATGAAGAGGTTCACGTAGAGGTCGTCGCCTCCGTGAAAGTAGATGGCCTCGCCGTACTTGGTTTGGTTCTCCATCCCGGTGCCCACGCAGCACCAGAACGAGTCGAAGGGCGTGCTGAACGTCTTGAAGAGGCCCGGCTTGAGCGACATGAAGTACGTGAACATGCCCAGCTTCGGCTCCTGGGACGCGAGGATGTCGTTGTAGAGGGCCCGCTCGTAGAAGTCGGCGTAGTCCGCCCTGGGCTCCCAGCCGAACACGTGCTCCGTCAGCTTGAGCATATTGTAGGTGTTGCACGTCTCCGCCGTGTTGGCCGCGAGGTGCTGGGACATCGTGCTCTCGGGGAAGAGGTGCTCGTTCTCGCTGTTGCCGCCAATGACGTACGAGTAGTGGTGCGCGACGAGGTCCCAGAAATAATCGGCGATTTCCCGCGCATACGCGTCGCCGGTGGCCTCATAGGTGCGCGCCTCGCCGATGATCTTCGGGATCTGGGTGTTCGCGTGCTTGCCGGGCAGCTCGTCGCGGTGCGCGAGCAGGGGATCGAGCACGGCCTTGTGGTAAAAGCGGCGCGAGGTCTCGAGATAGCGGCGGTCGCCCGTGTGGACGTAGAGCTCGACCATGACGTCCATCATGCCTCCCTGCTCCACGGAGAGCATCGCCTGCAGCTGGTCCGGGGTGAGCCCCGCGGTGATGGCGTCCACCCAGTCGGCCAGCTTGAGCGCGACTTCCCGGGCCTGGGCGTTGCCGGCGACCAGCCATGCGTCCTTGAGCCCGTTCAGCACCTTGTGCTCCGTGTACCAGGGCACCCATGCGCCGCCGCGGAAATTGAAGGGTCCCTCGGGCTCAACGATGCCCTCCCTGAAATTGCGCATCGTCTGGAGCTCGAGCGGCGGCAGGGCGCCGATGTAGCCGTCGCCGTACGCCTTCTGGCATTCCGCCATCTCGGCGACGATGTAGTCGATGCGCCGGCGGAATCGCTCGTCCCCGGTGGCGGCATACTGCTGCGACAGCGCGGTCAGGTAATGGCCGAGCGTGTGGCCGGCGATGCCGTGGGACTCCCAGCCCCCGTAGCTCTCGCCCTTGGGGTCCAGCCCCGCATACCTGCGCGTGTTGTGCAGCAGGCGGTCGGGCTCGATCGAGAGCAGGTAGTCCGCGTTGCGCTCCATCGCCTTGCGGAACGGGCTGTCGAGGAGGCGGACCTCGCCCAGCGGAAACGGGCGGGCCGCGGGTTCCGCTCCCGGCGGCGCGGGCTCGGCCAGGGCCGGATGCGCCGTGACGATCAGGGCCAGCAGGCGGAGGACGGGAGGTTTCATGGCTTCGGGCGGCCCCATGAAAGCGGGGCTTTCGGGAAACGGCCAGTTCTTCTTCGCCGCGGCGCCCCGATGCCCCCTGGCGGGGCCGGCCCGCCTATTCCATCCCCTCGAGGGCGAAGATCTCCACGGGCTCGTCGCGGCCCCTCACCGGGGCGGCGCCGAGCGGGCGCAGCACGTACTGGCCCCGCGCCGCCTTGAGCGTCGCCGCGCTCACGAGGATGTCGGCGCGGTACTGGGACATGCGCGTCAGGTCCTGGAGGCGCGCCGCCACGTTGACCCCGTCGCCGAGGACCGAGTAGTTGAGGCGGCGGGACGACCCGATGTTGCCCGCGATGATCCTCGACGTGTTGATCCCGATCCCGAAGGCAAGCTTTGCGCGGCCCTCCGTCGCGAGCTCGGCATTGAGCCGGGCCAGGCTGGACTTCATCTCGAGCGCCGCGAGCATGGCGCTGTCCGCGTGGTTGGGGTGGGCCACCGGGGCCCCGAAAAGCGCCATGATCGCGTCGCCCATGTACTTGTCCACGACGCCAAGGTAGATCTCCACGATCCCGCTCATCCTGTCGAAATACCGGTTGAGCAGCGCGAGCACCTCGCGGGGGGACATCGATTCGCTCAGGCGCGTGAAATTCCTCAGGTCCACGAACAGGACCGTGACCTCCAGCTCCTCGCCGCCGAGCAGGCCGCCGCCACCCATCAGCTGCGCCGCGATCTCCGGGGAGAGGTTCTTGTCGAGCAGGTCCCGGACCTGGTCCCTCTCGGCGAGGCCCTCGCTCATCCGGTTGAACGATGTCGCGAGCTGGCCAATCTCGTCCTCGCGATTGAGCTGAAGGCGGATATTGTAGTCGCCCCTGGCGACGACCTCCGTGTGCGCGGCCAGGGCGCGCAGCGGCTCGCTCAGGTTGCGCGCGATCCGGACGGCCAGCAGCGCGGCCGCCGCCAGCAGGACCAGCGAGAGGTACCTGAGGAAACTCTCCAGCACCAGGTCGGGCGCCAGCTCGGCCTCAAGCGAACGCTGCAGCGCGATCGCGGCGTACCCGGGGGTGATGAGCGTGAGCGGGAGGTACACCGTGACGTAGGAGTTGGAGCCCGCCCTCACGATCCGGTCGCTTTCCTCGGGGGAGGACGGCGCCCCAAGCTCGGCGTCCGTCTCCGGCAGCGTGGAGTCCACGGGAAGCATCGAATCGGACTTGCCATAGTAGAACGTGACCTCGAGCCGGGCGTCCTCCTTGAGTTCCGTCGCGAACTCGTGGTCGATGGGAAGGGCGAGCCCGATCCAGGCGACGATCTCGGGCGCCGGCGCGTAGATGGGCACAACCAGCAGGGCGTAGAGCTTGCCGTCCGAGCCGCTCGCGGGCAGGTGCACGAAAGCCTGCTCGCGGTCCTTGTCGGCGACAGACGCGCTTTTCACAAGCTCCTGGAAGGGCCTCAGCGCCGCGTTGGGAAGGACGCCCCCCGTGTCCCCGATCTTGGTCCCGTCCGCCGAGAGGAGCACCATGAAGGGGACATTCATCCGGGAGCTGTAGGTCTTCAGGGCCGAGCGCACGGTGGCCGCGTCGGGCCTCTCCGCCATGAAGAGCTGCCTGATCGCGTAGTCGCGCGACATCAGGACGGCGCGGTTCCACAGATCGTCGAGCCGCGCGTCCGCCCGACGCTTGAAGAGCATCGCGCCCTGCTCTAGGCTCTGGTGGATGCGCTCGTACGAGCTCTTCCGGTTCTCCCTGACGACAAAGACGTAGTTTGCCCCCTGGGCCAGCGCGACGAGCCCGACGATCAGGAACAGCAGCCGGGTGCCGAAGCGCCGGAACCTGGGCAATCTGAATTTGAAGGATCCCAAGGTGTCGCCCTTACTTGTAATCGGCGCCGCCGGCGTCCGGCGCGCGGCGGATGCGGCGGTTGGGCCTGAGGACAACCGAGACCACCTGCGTCGTGTCGGCGGCCTCTGCGATCACGAGGTCGCGCTCGACCTTCGCGGCTCGCGGATGCCAGACCTCGAGGTGGTAGCGCCCGGCGGGAAGGCCGGATAGGATCGCGGTGCCGTCCGCGCCGGTCTTCGCGAAATAGGGGGTCGAGAGGACGACCACGTAGGCGACCATCCAGTCGTGGATGTTGCACCCCAGGGTGACGACGCCCTCGTGGTCGAAGACGATGGTCGCCGTCGATTCGCCGATGTAGAGCGGAATCTCGAATCGCTTGGCGGGCGAGACGGAATAGACGTGGTGCTGGACCGTGTCCCGGTTCGGGAACACGACCCGGGTTCCGACGACCACCGGCAGCACGTAGGGATCGAATTCCTCGTCCTTCTGGATCATGGCGACCGGTTCCGCGGGCGGCTGCGCCTGCACCTGGGCATCAAGGGCCCTCGCGGAGGCGACGGCGTCCGCGACGGGCGCGCCGGCGGCGTCCTGCGTCACGACCGTCACGGTCCCCGCCGCGTGCGCCGACAGCACCGCGGCCGCGAGGAGGGTCGTTGTTGCGAGGCGTCTCATGAGAAGGCCGCTCTAGAAGTGGTGCACGATGCTCGCGCTTACAAGGTCGTTCACATAGTTGTCGTACGCGCTCGTCTCGTAGCGGACGTACTGCAGGACCAGCGCCGTGTTCGGCCCGATCGCCGGCGAGACGCCCGCGCCGTAGGACCACGTCGGCGCCCGCGCGCGGTAGGCTATGAACGGCTCGCCGAACGTCGTCACATATTGCCTGGGCCCGGTGTAGGTGTACGCGCCCGTGTCGATCGGCCTCCAGCCGCGGGCGGTCAGTTCGGCCGCGTAGTCGGCCACGATGTCGCCGTCCCGCCACCCGCAAAGCGCCTTGAGCCTCCACGTGTCGTTCAGGTCCCAGTTGAGGGCCGCGTCCAGGCTCGCGTAGTCGCCGCTGAACACGGCGTTCCTCGCATCGTAGGTGCCGAGCTTGGCGTCCAAGAGGAGCTGAAGCGCGTCGCTGATCCGCTGGCTGTAGCCCGCGGCGACCGAGGCGCCGCCGTTGCTTCGCTCCGAGTCGCTGAAGAAGATCCCGTCCGCCCGCAGGGCGACGGAAACGGAGGGCGCAAGGGGGCCCAGGCCCAGCTTGTGGCGCAGCTCCAGGCGGGGGCCGACGGCGAGGCTGTCCAGGCCGCTGAAGGTGGTGCAGGCGACGGCGGTTGCCGCCACGCCGCCCGAGAGCATGGTCGAGAAGTCCAGGGACCGCAGCCAGCTGAGGTCGACCCCCGTCTCAAGGGTGAAGGCCCCGAGCACGCCGTCGCCGGAGGTCGCGTTTGTCGCGTTGTCCTGCCAGGTGCCCGAGGCCGACATCGACACGTATGGGCCGTCCGCCACCGCCCGGGTTGTCGCAAGCAGGAGAATGGCCGTGGATAGGCGCAGTTTCGATCCGGCGGATCGCATGGTTTTTGGAATTCGGGCGCGGAACCTCCGGATAAATGAAACTCCCTTGCGAGACAAGCCTCTGCAAACGCCCGACGACGGCTCCGGCGATTCGGTTCGCATGGCGTTTCAACAGGATTGCCCTCATCCGATTTTTTGGCGGCAATGGGACGCCGATGCCAACGGAAGACACAGACGAACTGCTGCGCGGCTCCCCGTTCCTGCGGTTTGTCCCTGAGGAGCAGCGGGCAAAACTGTGCGCGATGTTCAGCAGGGAGCGCTTCGAGTTCGGGGACCTGATCGTGCGCGAGGGCGACGCGGCGGACGCCTTCTATTTCCTGGCGTCGGGGCGGGCCCGCGTTGTCAAGAAGACGGACAGGGGCGAGGAGCTCGTCCTGGCCTCGCTCCGGCCGGGTTCCGAGTTCGGCGACTCCGCCCTTCTCGACGGGGGCGTGCGCACGGCCTCGGTCCGGTGCAGCACGTCGGTCGAGGTCCTGAGGCTGGGGCGCGACGACTTCCTGGAGCTCCTTGGCCACCATCCCGAGCTGAGGACCTACCTGGAGATGACGGCCCGCTTCAGGGACCTGCACGGGTTCCTCTACGAGTTCAGCAACTTCGGGCGCCTCTCGGCTCCGGCCCTGCGCGACCTCATCGAAAACCTGTCGCCCGTCACCTTTTCAAAGGGGCAGATGATCCTTCGCGAGGGCGATCCCGCCGGGCCGATGTATATCGTCAGGAGCGGGCGGGTCCGGATCTTCACCGCCGCGGGCGGCCGGTCGAGGAACCTGGCATTCTGCCGCGAGGGCGACTTCTTCGGCGAGCTCTCGCTGCTCAGCGGATCGCCGCGCGCGGCCTCCGCCGAGGCCTCGGCCGATTCCCGCCTGTTCGCGCTGCGGCCGGAGGCGGTCCACGACCTCCGGCGGAAGTTTCCGGATTTCTCGAGGCTGCTGGAGGAGCGCGTGGCGCAGTACAACAAGGACACCGAGGCGCGCGTCCCGCTCGATTTCTCGGTCGAGACGCTGCCGGCCGAGGCGGGCGCGGTCGATCCCGCGCAGTCCGGCGCGGAAACGGCCGAGGCCGGGCCGGACTCGGATGACGAGGCGGCCTTCGAGGATGAGAAGGGCCTGTTCCGCAAGCGCAAGCGGCGGATCCGGGGCATCTCCTATGTCCGGCAGATCGACGAGATGGACTGCGGGGCCGCGAGCCTCGCCATGGTGTGCCGCCATTTCGGGCGCGACGTCAGCCTCTCGCTCATCAGGCGCCTCTGCCACGTCTCGCAGGACGGGACCAGCCTGAAGGCGCTCTGCCATGCGGCGACGGAACTGGGCCTGGCTGCGCGAAGCGTGAAGGCGTCGCTGCGCAACCTCCCGATCATGCCTCTGCCCGCGATCGTGCATTGGGAGGGGAACCACTGGATGGTGCTCTTCGACGTCGGCAAGACCCATGTCCGCGTGGCGAATCCCGCGAGCGGCATCCAGCGGATCCCCATGGCCGAGTTCGAGGAGAAGTGGTCGGGCTACGCGGCCCTGTTCGACTACACGATCGCCTTTGAGAACGCCCCCCTGAACCAGTCTAGCCTTGCGTGGCTGCTGCCCTTTGTCCGCCAGTTCCGCCCCATCCTGGTTCCCGCCATCCTTCTCGCCGGCGTGATCAGCTTCCTCCAGCTGCTTTTCCCCATATTCACCCAGACGGTGGTCGACAAGGTGATCGTGGAGCACGACCTCGGGCTGCTCAACGTGATCATGGTCGGCCTGGCAGCCACGCTTGTCTTCTTCCAGCTGGCGAGCTTTGCGCAGCAGTACCTTCTTGGCTTCGCGGCGCTGCGGATCGACGCGGCGCTCCTCGACTTCCTGACCCGGAGGCTTCTCTCGCTGCCGATGTCCTATTTCGCGAGCCGGCGCACGGGCGACATCCAGCGCCGGCTGGACGGGGCGCGGCAGGTCCGGCAGTTTTTCGTGCAGCACGGCATCGGCGGCGTCCTTGCGCTCGTCCAGCTGCTCGGGGCGCTCATCCTGATGTCGGTCTACAGCATGGAGCTGACGGCGGTGTTCCTCGCCACGACACCCCTCTACGCCCTGCTGATGGTCTTTTCCGTCAAGGTGCTGAGGCCCCTTTTTTCCGACATCGAGCAGAGCCAGGGGAAATACAACTCGCACCAGATAGACGCGATCAAGGGGATCGAGGCCGTCAAGGCGGCCTCGGCCGAGCTGGCCTTTCGCGCGGAGATCCTCAGGGAGTTCCTTGCCGTCGCGAAGAAGATGTTCCGGAGCAATTTCATCGTGATGTCGTACGACGGCGTCCTTCAGTGCATCGGGCTGATCTCGACCGGGCTCTTCCTCTGGTTCGGGGCCCACAGCGTCATCGACGGCCGGATGACGGTCGGCGGCTTCGTCGCCTTCAGCTCCCTCACGGCCATGGCCTACGCCGCCATCCTCCGGGCCCTTGGCACCTGGGACAGCCTCCAGATGGTCTCGGTGCTCCTGAACCGCCTGAACGACATTTTCAGCACGGAGCCTGAGCAGGGGAACGACCGCTCCCGGCTCACGCCCGTGCCGAACCTCGAGGGGCGCATCGAGCTCAGGAAGGTGGGCTTCAGATACGGCGGCCCGGATTCGCCTCCGATCCTCAACAACCTCTCGTTCGAGATCGCCCCGGGACAGATGGTTGCGATCGTCGGGCGCAGCGGCAGCGGCAAGACGACCCTGATCAAGCTGCTTGCCGGCCTCATGGAGTCGACCGAGGGGAGCATCCGGATCGACCACCTCGACATGAAGTCCGTCAACTACCGCGACCTGCGGCGCCAGATCGGCATGGTCCTCCAGGAAAACCACCTTTTCGACGCCACGATCGCCAGCAACATCTCCTTCGGCGACAGCGAGCCCAACTTCGACCGCGTGCTCTGGTCGGCGCAGGTCGCGAACGCGCATGACTTCATCATGAGGCTCCCCCTTGGCTACGAGACGCGCATCGGCGAGACCGGGCTGGCCCTCTCGGGGGGGCAGAAGCAGCGGGTCGCGATCGCCCGCGCCGTGTACAACGATCCTCCGATCCTCATTTTCGACGAGGCCACGAGCGCGCTCGACACGGAATCGGAGCGCACCATCCAGGAGAACATGGGGCGCCTGATGTCCGGCCGCACGTGCATCGTCATCGCCCACCGGCTGAGCACGATCCGCGAGGCGAACATGATCATCGTGCTTGAGAAGGGCGAGGTCGCCGAGACCGGCACCCACGACGAGCTCATGGCCAGGCGGGGGCTGTATTTCTACCTTTCCAGCCAGCAGCTGGGAATCTGACCCATGCCGACGACAAAGAATTCCAGGCAGGCCGACCAGGAGGCCTTGGACAGCGAATCGCCAATGCTGTCCAAGGACCCGCCGCATTGGGTTGTCCGGGGAACGGCGTGGCTGATCGTCGCCCTCTTTGCGACGGGGCTGCTCGCATCCATTCTCGTCCACGTGCCGGAGACGATCCGGTGCCCGTGCATTCTTGTCCCGGAGTCCGGCGCCGACCCGATCCAGTCGCCGCGCCTCGCCGTAGTCCGGCAGGTCCGCGTGGGGGAGGGCCGCGAGGTCGCGGCCGGCGACGAGATGTTTGTCCTGAGTTCCGAGGACGCGGGCGACCACGACACGCAGGCGCGCACCCTTGAGGAGGACGTGACGTCGCAGAAGAGAAACCTGAGGGAGTCCGAAATCAGCGATGCCGCGGACCTCGAGATCAAGGACCACGAGATCGCCCAGGCCGACGAGGAGGTGAAATTCCGGGAGACCTCCGTCGCCGTCGAGCGCGACCTTGCGGCCCGGTACGAGAAGCTGTCAAAGATCGGCGTCTACTCCGAGACGGACCTGGTCCTCCGACGGCTCGAGCTCGCGGGGGCCGAGAAGGACCTGAGCATCGCCTCGCGAACCCGCCAGCAGGTCATCCTGCAACGCCAGCAGATGGCCGCCGAGCAGGTTCGGCAGAAGTCCGACCGCCTTGCGGAGCTCGAGAAGCTCGAGATCCGCCTGGACGCCCAGAAGCGCCAGATGGAAAACTCCCAGCAGAACCTGATCTCGATACGCGCGCCCTATGACGCCGTGGTCATCTCCCTGGCCGCGAACAACCCGGGAAGCGTGGTGCAGAACGGCCAGGAGCTCTGCCAGCTCGCCCGCGCGAACGGGAAGCTCAAGGTGCGCCTGCTGCTGGCCGAGACGGGTCTGCCCCGGCTCGCGGTCGGCCAGCGCATGAGGTTTTTCGCCGACGCCTTTCCCTATCAGCGTTACGGCACCATAACGGGCACCCTTTCCTGGATAAGCCCCTCGGCCGTCACGTCCCGTGACGGCCAGCAGTTTGTCGCCCTGGCGACGCTCGATCGCGACGCCTTCCAGGTCGCCGGACAATCGAAGCCGCTGAGGGTGGGAATGAAGGGCGAGGCGCGGATTGTGGTCGGAAACCGGACGCTGATCGAATACGCGCTCGAGCCGATCCGCCAGATGCGGGAAAACCTGGGCCGGTAGGCCCGCCAAGCCTCACGCCTCGGCGGCGGGGGGCAGCAGGTTCACGATGCCCAGGTTGCTGAGCAGGTAGAGCTGCTTCCGCAGGTCCGGAAACGGCACGGACAGCGGGATGTTCCGGAGCACGCTCGCCAGCGAGCGGCGGCCGCTTCCCCGGCGCAGAAGCTCCAGCTCCCATTCCGGCATCTGCCATTCCATCAAGAGATTGAGCCTGGGGCTCGCGATCGTGAGCTTCCGCAGCCGGTCGCGCACCTGCCTTCCTCGCCTCGGAAGCTTGACCCTGTAGAGACGGGAAAGCACGAGCCGCCATTTCAGCAGCCGGCTGCGGCTTTCCCACGGGGGATTGGCCTCCGGCGTCCTGGAAAGAAGCAGGCGATGGAATTGGGAGGGGCTGAGCAGCTCCAGGAACTGGCAGATCTGCGCGCGCGACCTCGGAATCAGCAGCGTGTGCAGGTCCGCCTCGGCGATCCTGCGAAAAATCCGTATCGAAGCCCCGTTCCCACGGAGATGGAGCCCTGCCAGCCTCCCGAGGGACGCCCACTTCGACAGGGTGAGGCTCTCGTTCATCGTTCCGAAAACGTCGCCGGATAGAAACTCCGGCTCTTGGTGTGAAACACGCGGGAGGCCGTCGGCCGACGTCACGACGTCGCACAGCCTCAGCTCGTCGCGCAAGCGGGCCGTCTCGCGAAATATGTCCATGTCGTGCCCAAACTCCGGCAGCGCCCGCCTCAGACGGACATTCACGTGCGTTGACCCGTTTACGCCCAGGTAGAGCGCCCCGTCGGGTTTCAGGCACCGGGCGAAGTTCCGCATGACCCGTGCGGGCCCTGGGATATAGGAGAGGACGCCGTGGCATATTATGAGGTCGAATTCGCCGCCGAGCCTCGCCGGCAGGCGCGGGTCGGCCAGGTCGCCCGCGATAAAGCGGATGTTGCGCATTTCCCTCGCGCGGTACTGGAGGCGCTTGGCAAGCGCGATGGAGCGTTTGCTGAAGTCGACGGCGACTATCTCCGCGTCCGGCAACCTGCGCCGCATGTTGAACGCCTCGGTGCCCGCTCCGCAGCCGGCCATCAGCACCCGGGCGGGCATGCGGTTCCGTGCGTCCATCCGCCCGAACGCGTTGACCCATTCGAGGTCCAGGCTCCACGAGCGGTGCTTCAAGGCCTTCGCATTACCAAAGGGATAGGGGCGCCGGTCATAGATTTTTCGGATCTTGTCGGAGATATTCATTCGGAGGCGGCGGGGTCGGATCGGTGCGGACAAGACGCGACTGCAAAAAGTACACTAGGCTGGAAAGCCATAACTTAACTTGCTGAATTATAGTATTTTACTGAAAATACAAATCATTGGCAAAAAAACATTGACCGTATGGTGCGAAGGTAGCAGAGATTTTACAGAACGAAACGCTCCGTCTCATCGGCCCCGAAAATACCAAATCCCCGATCGAAAAACAGGGAGTCTGAGGAAAGATAGGCACAACCCAAAGGCAACATGGCCACCCAAAGGAAAAAAGCTAAGGCAAACTCCACCGTCAAATTCAAGGACCTGAAGTCGAGTGAGAACCCCCAAGGCGGTGCCGTCAACTGGGGCTGGAAAAACCAAAAGGTAAACTAGCCCGCGACGCTTTGGCGGGTCGCCGCCCGGGGATTGTGCGGACCCTGAATTCTGGGCACCCCGCCGCGTCCCGCGGGACTAAGCTCCTAAGCCGGCGAAACCGTTGACCGAAAATAGACGTCATACCAATTAGAATCACCAGCCCAAGATCACATGTCGTCAGCAGCGAAGAAAGCTAAGGCAATATCGGCGGTCAAATTCAAGGGCCTAGAATCGAAAAAGGACCCCAAGGGAGGCGGCGGCGGTACATGGGGAGGGATGAAGAGAGTCTAGGAATTCCCCGCCTGTCCCCAATGGAAAGATTTCAGCCCAACCAAGAACGTTAACCCACATAAATCATATGTCCCCCGCAAAGAAAAAAGCCTCGGCAAAAACGGCCGTCAAATTCAAGGATCTCAAATCAAAGAAGAACCCCAAGGGCGGTCCCATATTCGTTCAATACGACAGCGTAAAATGGCTGAAGGTAGATTGATCGATCCCCGATCGCTAAATTTCGCGCGACAACAGAAATCAACCCACAAAAACCATATGTCCTCCGCAAAGAAAAAAAGTAAGGCAAAATCCGCAGTCAAATTCAGGGATCTCAAGTCCGGGAAGAACCTCAAGGGTGGGTCCCTCGTAACGGACAGCGCATCCCCCAACCTCTACAGCCCGAACCTCAAGTGGCTGAAGGTCGATTAGGCTGGACGCGCTTGCATATCGCCGACCGGCAAGCCCGGCCAGAGCGTATACGGAGCTCGCCGCATGATTGGCTTCGCAGACCTTAATCGCCCCTGAAATCACAGGGATGATCAACCCACAACATCATAATCAAAAACAACATGAGTAGCCCAAAGAAAAAAGTTACGTCGAAACCTCATTCGGGCATGAGGGATCTCAAGGCAAAGAAGAACCCGAAGGGCGGCTGGTCCGGGAGCGATGGCGACGAGGCCACCAAGGTACCAGGTCGCAATTACCTGAATCCCCAGCCCCTTCCTCCCTAGGCCAGCGTTTTCCCAGGAAGTGATTCCGCGCGTCGCCGACCGGCGATTGCGCGGAATTTTTTTTTCAAGAGGGCGCCCAAAACGGGACTCGGACGGCAGTGCGGGCCGAGCCCCGCCATCGCGAATGGCAATACCGTTGACCGCCCGGTGGAAAAAATAAGATCATCTGCCAATCGGTACCTCGCCCGGCATTGGCGAAGCGACCACAAGATCGCCAATCGAAAGAGGGTGATCAGCCCAAGACGTCACAACCCATAACCCACATGGCTTCCCCAAGAAAAAAGGCCCCGGAAACCCCCGTCTCGAAATTCAGGGACCTCATATCCAAGGGAAATCAAGGGGGCGGCTGGTCACGGGTCGACGGCGGCGAGATCCGCATGCCAAGGGGAATCAGGATATCCTGACCCGAAGCCGACTTTTCGCGTGCTGCCCACTGGAGATTGCGCGGCCTTCACGTTCAGGGGCGCCAACGTTGTCGTCGGCGAGGTTGTCCGGGCGGCTCAGTTCAGGAACGAACTGCAGGCATGCGTCAACGACGTCGCCTGGAAAACAGCCTGCGAGGAGGCGGCGGCGCGCTGGAACCTCGAGCCGGACGAAGGCGCCGTCGACGCGATGATCGACCGCTTCCGGTATGAGAACGACCTGATTTCAGCCGAGGAGGCGGAGGCTTGGCTCGAGGCCCGGGGCCTGACGCCGGACGAGTTCCAGGATTTTTTCAACCGGTGCTTTTGGCGCGATACCCTGAAGGAGAAAGTCGTCCCCGATCAGGTCGATCCCTCGGGTGTGCTGCCCGGGCAGATCGACATGGTGCAGATCGAGCTGATCATGTCGGGGAGCTTCGCTCCGCTCGCGGTGGGCCTGAGCCGGCGCCTCATTGCGCACGCTAAAGAGGAGGCCCCGGCCGACGGGGAACACGTGGAAGCGGAGCGAGAGCTTTTCCTTGAGCGCACAGGCCTGAAGCCCGACGGCGTCGCCGGATGGCTCGCTTCCCTTGACCGCAGCCGGGAATGGCTTGAGGGCATGCTCGAGATGGAGGCTGCGCACCGCCTCAGGTGCAGCGCGATCCTGACGCCGGAGCGGCTCTCGCGGGCGCTGGCGTCGGCGCGCCTGCCTCTCACGCGCCTGGAGGTCGAAAGGGTGGGATTTGATTCCGCCGATGCCGCGCGCGAGGCGATCCTGTGCGTGCGCGAGGACGGCCTCTCGCTGGAGGAGGTCGCCCACGAATCGCGCTTTCCTTTCGAGCGGCTCGACTTTCTGGCTGAGGACCTGCCCGAGGACCAGCGGCAGAAGCTGCTTTGCGCCGGAATAGGGGAGATCCAGGAACCGGTGCAGGCCGGCGGCGTGCTTCAGATCAACCGTGTGGTCCAAAGGACGGAGCCGACGCTTGCCGACGCCTCGGTCCGGGTCCGGCTGGAGCGCCGGATCCTGGACACCTACTTCGGGGAGGCCGGCGCCAGCGACATCCGCTGGCTCATTCACTGAAAGCCCCGGGCGGTTGCCGATCCGCGCCCGAACGCGGCGGTTCGGGCATTTCCGCAACCGCGGGCTCCGAAGCGTTACCGCGCGCGAAGCCGATCGGTCAGTACTGCTTAATCTTCATCGGAGGCAGGGGCTGCGGATTCAAGCCGCCCCTAGGGCCCTCCTTGCTTGGCTTGAAGTCCTTGAAGCCGACGCGGGGTTTCTTCTTTGCAATTTTTTTGTTCGAGGCCATGAGGGTCGCGTTTGAGGTTGCCGATACGGGGATCAGTTTTGGGAGTTGATGTGGGAGAGTCAACGCCTGCACTTAAGGAATGTAATTGATTGCAGGATTGATAGTTATGTGTTCGATTGCCGGAGATCAGGTTTCTTTGGAACCCTGCGCCCGTGCAACGGTGCGCTCGAAATATCTCGTCGGAGACCCGGCGCGGCGACATCGCGCCGGCGTTCGCCGGCGCCTTAACGCTGAACCTTGAGGATGACGGGTTTTCCCTCGCCCGCGGCATTCGTGGCCGCGATCGCGACCACCGTGCCGGGATCCAGCGGAAATCCCGCGATGATTCGGGTCACCGGATCCGCCGGGTTGGCATGGATCACGTCCCAGCCCTCGAGGACGACCCGTTTGCCGAAGGGAACGGACGCGAACGAGTAGGAAAGCACCGGGCTGCCGCCGTCCGCGGCAGGCGGCGTGATCTGCACCCTTGCGGCGACCCTGGCGGCCTCGACCGGGGCCGCTCTCGGAGGCTGGGGCGGCTTCAGCTTCTTCTTGCGCATGGGGATGACGTTCGCCGTCGCGAGGGAGGGCGGGCTGTCGCCCGATGCGTTGGCGGCGGCCACCGTGAAATTGACGGCGTGGCCGTTTTCGAGGCCGCTGAACGTCACGTACCCCCGCGCGCGGAACTCGGCCGCAAACACCGTGATCTTGGCGCCCCCCGAGGAGGCGACCGTGTAGGAGGTGACCGGCGATCCGCCGTCCATGCAGGGGGGATCCCAGGTCACGTAGACCAGCCGGTCCCCGGGCTCCGCCGAGACGTTGCCAGGCGGGCGGGGTGTCGTGAGCGCGCAGAACCTGTCCGCGAGGATGCCCCGAAAGGCTGTCGAGACGCCTGCATCCGCGGGGACGGGGACCCGCGGATCCCCATCGGGAGGCCTGCCGTCATAGTCTATCATGGGAGGCGAGATCAGGTTCATCGACCTGTGGTTTGCGCCCGCCTGCCCCCATTGCGGCAGGATCGCAAACCTCGGGAAATGATCGATCTGGACGTGCTCGATCGAGACGCCCACGGAATGCGCGAGGCCGATCGCGGGCCGGTCGGGATGGTCCGTGACCACATACGAGAACCTGCTGTCGGCGACCCGGATCTGCGCCGCATCGGCGATCCTGAGCGCGGTCCAGGCGACGTCGGCAAAGACGCAGCCCTCGATTGTCCCGCCTTCAAAGCCCGGTCCCAGCTCGAGCGCCGAAGTCCCCATGTGCACGAATTCATCCTCGAGGAACTGGACCCCGCCGGCGGACGCGAAGCGGACCGCGGCAGGGGGTTCGCCCCGGGATATCGGTCCGGCCAGGCCCGCGCCCGGCGAGAGGAGCCACGTGGCGCACTCAAAGCGGATTCCCTTGAATATGAGGCCGGTCACGCGACGGCCATGGCTTCCCTTGCCGTCGACCAGGGACTCCGCCGAGGCCGCCTCCACGTCGGCCGACGCCATATCCTCGCCTGTGCGCGGCGTGTAGTAGACGCGCCTTGCGGGCCGGTCGAAATACCACTCGCCGGGCGTCCCCAGCAGCTCGAACGCATTCAGCACGAAGAGCGGCGGCTTTCCGAGGCGCTCGGACCAGATCGCGCCCGGCTCGGGCGGCGGAAACACGACGTCGGCCGGATTCTTCCACTGGATCTCGGAGTCGGCGGCCGCCGCGGGGACCCTCGCAAATGCCTGGACCAGCCTGCCCCGGGTCCGGCTCGCCGGCACCCCGTTGACGAAAAGGTCGCGCGAATCGGCGAGCCCGTCGGGGGCGGGCGCCCACCAGAGGTTCCGGGAGCGGTCGGCAAGGGTCCAATCCGACACCCGCAGGCCGCCGCTGATGACGGCGCGCTCCCCGGGGGCGGACGTGTAGACGACCGAGAAGCCGTTCGTCCCGGAATCCTCGGGGCCGAACTCGACGGGCCGGGCGATGCGGAAGGTTCCCCCGATGAAGACCGTGATGTCGTCGGCCATGTCCCGGTTGAGCGTGCGCACGATGTCGCGGGCCCGCTCGATCGTCCTGAGCGGCTGATCCTCGGTCCCCGGGTTGCGGTCGTCGCCGCCCGGGGAAACCCAGAGGGATGCGCGGGCCCCCGTGGCCGCGGTGAGGGCGAGGGCGAGGGCGAACAGCCGGGCTGTGAGTGCGCGTTGGGCCATGGCCATCGGGAAGACCATGGCGGGTTAAACGGGTTCGGCAACATCAGGTGAAGACCCGACGCGGGGGAGGGGATTAGCCTCGCGTTGGACAGGGTTTCGGGTGGAGGTATGGGATGCCTTTTACAAAACTCAGCCTGGCACCCAACATGGTGCGCGGGGTGCAAGCCATGGGTTACACGGAACCCACCCCCGTCCAGCTGCGTGCCATACCCGTGGTTATGTCGGGGCGCGACCTGATCGCCTCGGCGCAGACGGGCACCGGCAAGACGGCAGCGTTCGCCCTGCCGGTCCTGTCGCTCCTGGGCATCCACAAGGCGGGCGGCCCCCGCGTGCTGGTCCTCGAGCCGACCCGCGAGCTGGCCGCGCAGGTCGAGACGGCCTTCAGGGATTTTTCGAGGTATTCGGACATCCGCGCGACGGTGCTTCACGGCGGCGTCGGCTATGGGCGCCAGCGCAGCGAGCTGCGGGCGGGAACCGACGTCGTCGTCGCGACCCCCGGGCGCCTCCTTGACTTCATCCAGGAGGGCGAATTGAAGCTGGGCGGCATCCAGATCCTCATCCTGGACGAGGTCGACCGCATGCTCGACATGGGCTTCATCCATGACGTGAAGCGGATCATCCAGCGGTGCCCGGCGCAGCGCCAGACGCTCTTCTTCTCCGCCACCGTGCCGCCTGAGATCGCAGCCGTGGCGTCCTTCGCCCTCAAGGACCCAGTCCGCGTCGAGATCGGGATCGTGAAGTCGGTCACCCAGCTGATCACCCATGCGTTCTATCCCGTCCAGCAGGAGCAGAAGTTCGAGCTGCTCCTGGCCCTCCTGGCCTCGATCGACTTCAACAGCGTGCTCGTTTTCTCGCGCACCAAGCACGGTGCCGACCGCATTGCCAGGCGCCTGAGGGAGGCAAACCACAGCGTTGCCGTTCTGCACGCGAACCGCTCGCAGAACCAGCGGATGGAGGCGCTCGAGGGATTCCGGAGCGGCCGCTACGAGGTGATGGTGGCGACCGACATCGCGGCCCGGGGCATCGACGTGGCCGGCGTCTCGCATGTCATCAACTACGACGTCCCCGAGAATCCCGAGGACTACGTGCACCGCATAGGCCGGACGGGCAGGGCCCAGGCGGTCGGCGACGCGTTCACGCTCACCACGCCGGAGAACAATTCCGACGTGCGGGCCATCGAGCGGTTCATCGGCCGCGAGATCCCGCGGCTGAAGCTCGAGGGGTTCCCCTACAAGGCCGCCTCGGCCTTCCCGCAGCACCACGAGCCCCAGGGGCGCAGGGGCGGCGGGCCTTCCCGCGGCCAGCCCCGCGGCGCGCCGTCGTACCATCCTCGCGGAAAGCCCGGCGGCCACTGGGCCCGGCGCTGACCGCAGGCTACCGCTGGCCGTAGTACGCCCCCGGGCCGTGCTTGCGGCTGAAATGCCTGTCCAGCAGCGCCGGGATGATCCGGGCGCTGACGGGGCGCAGGCCGAGCGTCAGGTACGCCAGCCTTGCGCAGAGCTCGATCGCGACCGCGTTCTCCACCGCCTTCGCGGCCGTCGGGCCCCACGCGAACGGCCCATGCTGGGCCACGAGGACCCCGGGAACCTCCTCCTCGTCCAGCTTCGAGAACCTCTCGAGGATGACGCGCCCCGTCTCGGCCTCGTAGGGGCCGCGGACCTCCCGCCTGGAGAGAGGGCGCGTCACCGGGATCTCCCCGCAGAAGAAATCGGCGTGCGTCGTGCCCAGGACCGGGACCGGGCGGCCCGCCTGGGCGAAGGCCGTCGCGTATGCCGAGTGGGTGTGGACGATGCCGCGGGCGTGCCCGAAGCCGCGGTAGAGCTCGAGGTGCGTCGGCGTGTCCGACGAGGGCCTGAGCCCGCCCCCGACCCGCACGCCCTCGAGGTCGACAAGCACCATGTCCGCGGGCCGCAGCCTTCCGTAGAACACGCCGCTCGGCTTTATCGCGATGATGCCGCGCGCGCGGTCCAGGGCGCTCGCGTTCCCGAAGTTCAGGTGGATGAGCCCGTGCGCGGGAAGCTCCATGTTGGCCTCGTAGGCCTCGCGCTTGAGCTCGGTCAGCGCGGCGGATCGGGGTTTCATGGGGTTGCGTTGCCGGTCAGGCGCGCGGATTCGCGGCGGACTGGTAGTAGGCCTCGTTCCATCGGAGCTCCTTCTCGAGGCCGGCGAGCCGGGTGTCCGCGTCGATCAGCACCATCTCGATTCCCGAGATCTCCGCGAAGTCGCGAAGGTGCTCGGCCGTCACCGCGTAGCTGAACGCGGTGTGGTGGGCGCCGCCGGCGCGGATCCACGCGCCGCACGCGGTCTTGAAATCCGGCCGGCAGCTCCAGACCGCGCGGGCGACTGGCAGCCTCGGAAGGGGCCGGGGAGGGTTGACGACGTCGACCTCGTTCACGACGAGCCGGAAGCGGTTGCCGAGGTCGATCAGCGACGCGTTCAGGGCCGGCCCCGCCGGGGCGTTGAAGACGAGGCGCACGGGGTCCTCCCTGCCGCCGATGCCGAGGGGGTGGATCTCGAGCGAGGGCTTTGCCGCGGCGATCGACTCGCAGATCTCGAGCATGTGCGCCCCGAGGACGAGGCTGCCGGACGGATGGAGGTGGTAGGTGTAGTCCTCCATGAAGGACGTGCCTCCCCCGAGGCCGGTGCCGATCACCTTCATCATGCGAAGGAGTGCGCAGGTCTTCCAGTCGCCCTCCGCCCCGAAGCCGTAGCCCTCGCCCATCAGCCGCTGGACGGCCAGGCCCGGCAGCTGGCGCAGCCCGTGCAGGTCCTCGAACGTGGTCGTGAATCCCTTGAACCCGCCGCCTTCCAGGAACGAGCGCAGGCCAAGCTCGATGCGCGCGGCCTCGCGAAGCGACTCGTGGCGGGCGCCGCCGCGGCGGAGCTCCCTTGCGACTGCGTAGCGGGCGGCGTACTCGGCGCAGAGCCGGGTGACCCCGCCCTCCGCCACGGCCTTGATCTCGTCGGTCAGGTCCCCGACACCGAAGCCGTCGACCGCGTAGCCGAAGCGCGTCTCCGCGGCGACCTTGTCGCCCTCGGTGACCGCGACCCGGCGCATGTTGTCGCCGAACCGCGCGAACCTTGCCCCCTGCAGGTCCTGCCAGGCCCGCGCCACGCGCATCCATGCGCCGAGCCTGTCGAGGACCTCCGGGTCCTCCCAGTGGCCGACGACGATCTTCCTCGGCAGGCGCATCCTCGCGTGGAGGAAGCCCGCCTCCCGGTCGCCGTGCGCGGCCTGGTTGAGGTTCATGAAGTCCATGTCGATCTCGCCCCACGGCAGGTCCCGGTTGAACTGCGTGTGCAGGTGGGCGAACGGCTTGCGCAGGAGGGACAGCCCGCCGATCCACATCCGCGCGGGCGAGAACGTGTGCATCCAGAGGACGAGGCCCGCGCATTCGGGGGCCTGGTTCGCCTCGAGGCAGACCGCGCGGATCTCGTCGGCCGTCGTGAGGACCGACTTGAAAATCACCGGCAGCGGGATGGCCGGCGCCGCGCTGAGCGCCCCGGCTATCCTGCGCGAGTTGGCGGCCACCTGCCGGAGCGGCCCGGGCCCGTAGAGGCGCTGGGCGCCCGTGACCAGCCAGACCTCTGATTTTGCCAGGGTGTTCATCGTCGCGGGGGCCTCACGCGGCGCGCGCCTCGGCCTGGATCGCCAGGAGCTCCTTCATGACCTTCGAGAGGTCGGTGCTTTTTCGCACGCCGCCGAATCCGTCGTGGAGGGCGCGGTACTGGGCATAGAGGCGGTTGTAGACCTTTCTGCTGCGGGCGCCGGGCCGGTAGGAGGCCTTTTTCACGCGGGTCATCGCCCTTTGCGCCGCGGGGAAGTCCCTGTGCGCCCCCGACAGCACGGACGCGCCGATCGCGGCTCCAAGGGCGCAGGCCTGGTTCGATCCCGCGACGTGCATCGTGCAGCCGGTCACGTCGGCGTAGACCTGCATCAGCAGGGGGTTCTTCTCCGCGATGCCGCCGGCGCACACGATCCGGCGGATCGGCACGCCGTATTCCCGGATCCTCTCGATGATCATCCGGGCGCCGAACGCCGTCGCCTCGATGAGCGCCCGGTAGATCTCCGCGCTCGTCGTCTGGAGGGTGCAGCCGACGAGCAGGCCCGTCAGCCGGGGATCCACGAGGATCGTGCGGTTGCCATTCTGCCAGTCGAGGGCGAGGAGCCCGCCCTGGCCGGGTTCCTGCCCGGCCGCCTCCGCGGTCAGCCGGGCGTGCGTCGCCCAGTCGCCGCCGCAGACCGTGTCGATCCACCAGTTGAAGATGTCGCCGACCGCGGACTGGCCCGCCTCGATCGCATGATACCCCGGCAGAATCGAGCCCGGAACGATGCCGCAGATCCCCGGGATGTCGGGGACCCTGCCGCGCGACGGCACAAGCGCGCAGTCGCACGTCGAGGTGCCGATCACCTTGACGAGGGTCCCCACGCGGATGCCGCAGCCGATCGAGCCGTAGTGGACGTCGAATTCCCCGATCGCTATCGGGATGCCGGCGGGCAGCCCGAGCCGGGCGGCCCACGCGGCGCAGAGCGAGCCCGCGGGAGCCGTCGCGTCGAACGCGCGCCTGTACAGGCGGTCCCGCAGCTCTCCCAGCCGGGGATCGAGCGCGGAGAGGAACTTCCTGTCCGGGAGGCCGCCCCACTCGTCGCTGTAGAGCGCCTTGTGCCCGGCGGCGCAGATGCCGCGCACGACCTTGAGGGGATCGGTGACGCCCGCGAGGGCCGACGGGATCCAGTCCGCGAGCTCCACCCACGAATACGCCGCCCTGAAGACGCCGGGGGCCACAGACAGGCATCGCCATATCTTCGACCAGAACCATTCCGAGGAATACCGGTTTCCGCACTTCGCGATGTACGCCGGCCGCATCCTCGCCGCGGCCTCGGTTATCCGGGCCGCCTCGCGCCAGCTCGTGTGGTCCTTCCACAGCCAGCATTGGGCGGCGAGGTTGCGCCGCCACTTCCGGTCGAGCGCGAGCGGTCGGTTGCGGCGGTCGACGGGGATGGGGCTCGACCCGGTCGTGTCGACCCCGACGCCGGCCACGAGCGCGGCGGAGAAGCCCCGGGTCCGCCTCGCCGCGGCGAGGGCGCCCCGGACGCTTTCCTCGAGCGCGGCCAGGTAGTCGCCCGGGTACTGGCGCGCGAGGTGGGCGTCGCGCGGGTCGAGAAGGACGCCCTGGCGCCCGCTCCGGTACGGCACGACGCATCCGCCCAGCTCCGCCCCGTCGCTGCTGCGGACGACGAGCGCGCGCGCCGAGTTGGTGCCAAAATCGATTCCGAGGGTGAACGCCATGTTTGGGGGGTGCGCGATTCCTGATTTGTCCGGGGGCCATGCCGACACGATCCTGTATTGACTGGACGGTCAAGTGAACCGAAGGTCGCCGCCGAAGGCACGCCTTTTTACCTTCCGCCCGTTACCCCCGCACCATGAGCTTGTTTACCCCGCTGGCGATGGCTTCGGCGTCCGCCTCGACCCTGACCGGCATCGACTGGCTCGCGATCGCGATCTACTTCGGCGTGCTCCTCGGGGTCGTCACCTGGGTCGTCCGGAGAAGCAAGGACACCGCCACCGACTATTTCCTGGCGGGGCGCAACCTGGGGTGGTGGATCATCGGGGCGTCGATCTTCGCCTCCAACATAGGGTCGGAGCACATCGTCGGCCTGGCCGGGTCGGGGGCGACGGACGGCGTGGCGCTGGCGCACTACGAGCTCCATGCGTGGTGCCTCCTCGTCCTGGCCTGGGTCTTCGTCCCTTTCTACTCGCGCTCGCTCGTCTTCACGATGCCCGAGTTCCTCGAGCGGCGCTTCAGCACGCCCTCGCGCTACGTCCTCTCGATCGTCTCCCTGATCACGTTCATCGTCTCGAAGATCGCGGTAGGGATCTTCGCCGGGGGGGTGGTGTTCGCGACGCTGCTGCCCGAGATGCACATCAGCGTCGGCGGGGCCACGATCAACAGCTTCTGGGTCGGGTCGGTCGCGGTCATCATCCTCACGGGCCTCTACACGATGGTGGGCGGCATGAGGGCCGTCGTCTACAACGACGCCGTGCAGGTGACGGTCCTGATCGGCGGCTCGGCCTGCCTGACGTTCTACGGGCTCCACCGGCTGGGCGGCTGGTCCGAGCTGCGGCACTACTGCGGGTCGGAGATGCTCAACCTCTGGCGCCCGATCACCCCCGCGGGGGTCCAGTCCACCTGGGCCCCGGTCCTGGAGACTGGATCCTCCGGGGCGATCGTGAGGCAGGCGTGGTACTTCAACGGCAACTTCCCGTGGCCGGGCATGCTGATCTGCGCGCCGATCATCGGGCTCTGGTACTGGTGCACCGACCAGTACATCGTCCAGCGCGCGCTCGGCGCGCCCAACCAGCAGACGGCCCGCCGGGGGAGCATATTCGCGGCGTTCCTCAAGCTTTTCCCGGTCTATCTCTTCATCATACCCGGCCTCATCTGCTTCGCACTGGCCAAGAGCGGTAAGATCCCCGAGCTGGGGGCGATGGTGGGCGCCGACGGCAAGCCCGTGCCGGCGGAGGCGCAGGCGGCCTTTCCCCTCATGGTGAAGTACCTCCTGCCGGCCGGGCTGCGGGGGATCGTGGTCGCGGGCCTCCTTTCGGCCCTCATGGGATCGCTCGCAGGCGTGTTCAACGCCTGCTCGACCCTTTTCACCGTGGACCTCTACCAGAAGCTCCGGCCCAAGGCGTCGCAGCACGAGCTCGTGCGCATGGGCCGCATCGCGACGGCGGTGATGGTCCTGATCGCGCTCGCGTGGATCCCCGTCATCCAGGGGGCGCACGGCCTCTACGGCTACCTGCAGGCGGTCCAGGGCTACCTCGCGCCGCCGATCTTCGTCGTGTTCTTCTTCGGCGTGTTCTGGAAGCGCCTGAACGCCCAGGGATGCCTCTGGGCGATGGTTGTCGGGTTCGTGATCGGCGTCTTCCGCATGCTGGTCGACACGCCGGTGACCATGAAGCTCGCCGGATTCGAGCAGGGCTACCCGCCGGGCTCGTTCCTCTGGATCGTGAACAACATCAACTTCCAGTACTTCAGCGTGCTCATCACGGTGGTCTCCGCGATCGTCATGGTCGGCGTCAGCTATGTGACCGCGGTGCCGGATTACCCGAGGATCGAGGGACTGACCTTCGCCACGGCCTCGGACGCCGATCGCGCGCTGACGCGCGCGAGCTGGGAGAAGAAGGACGTCTTCTTCTCGGCGTTCATCCTGGCCTGCATCCTGGGCGCCTATATCTACTTCTCCGGCTGAGGCGGCCAGGCGGCCGCGCACGTTTCCCATAACAATCCCCCATGAAATCACGAATGAGAATCCGGCTCTGCGCCCTCGTCCTGGCGGTCAGCGCATACGCCGGCACGGGCCGGGCGGCGGCGGTTGCGGGGGTGTCGAAATCGCCCTTCGGGAAGGCGGGGGGCCGGGACGTGGACCTCTACGTCCTCACCAACGCGAGCGGCATGGTCGCCAAGGTCATGACCTACGGCGCGACGCTCACGGAGCTCGACGTGCCCGACAGGGCGGGAAAGCCGGGCGACATCGTGCTCGGGTTCGACAGCCTCGATGGATACCTCGGGAAGGAGCCCTATTTCGGGGCCACCGTGGGCCGGGTGGGAAACCGGATCGCCAAGGGCCTCTTCACCCTGGACGGGAAGGCGTATCAGCTCGCGACCAACGACGGCCCGAACCACCTCCACGGCGGGATCAGGGGGTTCGACAAGGTTGTCTGGGACGCGCAGGTGGTCCGGCGCGCCGGCGGCGCCGCGGTGGTTTTCACATACCTGAGCAGGGACGGCGAGGAGGGCTATCCCGGGAACTGCCGTGTCGTCGTCATGTACACGCTCACCGATGCCGGCGCGCTGCGGCTCGACTACACGGTCACGACCGACCGTGACACGCCCGTCAACGTGACCAACCACAGCTATTTCAACCTGGGCGGCGCCGAAAACGGCGACATCCTCGGCGAGGAGCTCACGCTCGCCGCCGACCGCTTCACCCCGGTCGACTCGACCCTCATCCCGACGGGCGAGCTCGCGGCGGTGGCCGGGACTCCGATGGATTTCCGCAAGCCGACCCCGATCGGCGCCCACATCAGGGAGGTCGGCGGCCACCCGGTCGGCTACGACCACAATTATGCCGTCAACGGCGGGGGAGGGAAGCTCGCCCCGGTCGCGACCGTACATGACCCGAAGTCGGGCCGGGTCATGGAGGTCGCGAGCACGGAGCCGGGGGTGCAAGTCTACACCGGCAATTTCCTCGACGGGACAATCACGGGGAAGAACGGCGTCGTGTACCGCCAGTACGGGGCGCTTTGCCTGGAGACGCAGCATTTTCCGGACTCGGTGAACCATCCCAACTTCCCCACGTACGTCCTCAAGGCGGGCGGCACCTACCGGTCCACCACGATATACGAGTTTGGCGCGAGGTAGGGGTGCATCCGCGCGCAGCGATGGTGCGGGCCTTGACAGAGCCGGAACGCCTGTCAGGCATCGTTGAAAATCCCCCTATTACCCCATGAAAACAGGCAACAGGCTATGCCTCGCGATCATAATGGCGCTGTCGCTGGCACCGGCCGCCCGGCCGGCAGCGGCCGAATCCGGTCCTCGGGAAAGGCTGCTGATGGATTCCGGCTGGAGCTTTCACCTTGGCAACGACTGGGGGACCGGCCAAAGCCTTGCGAAGGCGGGCACGGGGATGGGGCCGGCCATCGCGACGCAGAGCGTCGCAAGTTGGCGCCGGGTCGACCTGCCGCACGACTGGGCGATAGAGCTCCCGTTTGACCCGACGGCGGACGGCTCCCACGGGTTCAGGGCGGTGGGCGACGGGTTTCCCCAGAACAGCACGTCATGGTACCGCCGGTCGTTTGACCTGCCGGCCGAGGACGCGGGCAGGCGGCTCTGGCTTGAGTTCGACGGCGTGTACCGCGACTGCACCGTCTTCGTCAACGGGTGGTTCGTCGGCCACCACGAGAGCGGCTACAGCGGTTTTCGCTATGACATCACCGACCTGGCCAACTGCGGCGGCAGGAACGTCGTGGCGGTCAGGGTCGACGCCTCTCAGCCCGAGGGCTGGTTCTACGAGGGCGCGGGCATCTACCGGCACGTCTGGCTCGTGAAGACCTCGCCGCTGGCCGTCGCCCCAGACGGCGTGTTCGTCTACAGCCATTTCAAGGACGGTGTCCCCGTAGGCACGGACTTCGTCCAGCTTGACGCGCGCCTCCTGAACTCGCAGGGCGCGCCCGCCGACGCGACGGTCACCTGGGAGATCTCCGAGACGGGGGGCCGCACGTTCGCCACCGCGGCGCGCTCCGCCCGTGTCGGGGCCTGGGCGTCGCTGGATATCGAGCAGACGGCGGAGATACGGTCGCCGCAGCTCTGGTCGCCGGAGACCCCGAAACTCTACACGCTCGTCACGATCGTGGCGAGCGGCGGCCGGATCGTCGACCGCGTCGAGACCCAGTTCGGCGTCCGCACGGTCGGCTTTGACGCGCAGAAGGGATTCATGCTGAACGGCAAGCCTTATGCGCTCAAGGGCACCTCCAACCACCAGGACCACGCGGGGGTGGGCTCGGCCCTCCCGGACGGGCTCCAGTATTTCAGGATCGCGAGGCTCAAGGAGATGGGCTGCAACGCGTACCGCACCGCGCACAATCCGCCGACGACCGAGCTGCTCGATGCGTGCGACCGCCTCGGCATGCTGGTCATGGACGAGAACCGCCAGCTCGGCAGCGACGCGCAGCACATGGACCGGTTTGAGCGGCAGATCAGGCGCGACCGCAACCATCCCAGCGTGGCGATCTGGTCCCTCGGCAACGAGGAGGGGGAGGTGCACGGCACGCCCGCGGGAAAACGGGTCGCCGCGTCGATGCAGGACCTGGTGAGGCGCCTCGATCCGACGCGGCCGGTCACGTACAACGCGAACTCCGGGAATGAGTTTGCGGGAATCAACGAGATCATCGAGGTGCGCGGCTGGAGCTACCATATCGGCGCGGACATGGACGCGTACCATCAGGCGCACCCGCTCCAGCCGAACGTCGGCAGCGAGCAGGGCAGCACGGTGTCCACGCGTGGAATCTACGCCAACGACCCGGTGCGCGGCTACGTCAGCGCCTACGACGACAACGCCCCCGAATGGGCCCAGACCGCCGAGACCTGGATGACCTTCTTCGCCCCGCGGCCCTGGCTGTCGGGCGGATTCGTGTGGACCGGCTTTGACTACCGCGGAGAGCCGACACCGTACGGCTGGCCGTGCATCAACTCGCATTTCGGGATCATGGACACGTGCGGTTTCCCCAAGGACAACTTCTGGTACTACCAGTCATGGTGGACCGACCGCCCCGTGCTCCACCTCCTTCCTCACTGGAACTGGCCGGGACGGGAGGGGCAGGAGATCGACGTGCGGGCGCTGAGCAACTGCGACGAGGTCGAGCTGTTCCTGAACGGCCGCAGCCTGGGCCGCCAGGCGATGAAGGCCGACTCCGAGCTCAGCTGGAAGGTCCCCTATGCGCCCGGCGCCCTTTCCGCGCAGGGGTTCAGGGGAGGCCGCGTCGTCGCCGAGGCAAAGGTCGAGACGACGGGCGCGCCCGCCGCCGTGCAGCTCAGGCCCGAGCGCCCGGCGATCGACGCGAACGGCGAGGACGTCGCGGTCGTGACGGTCTCCATCACCGACTCGAAGGGGCGGGTGATGCCCGTCGCCGGCAACGAGGTCTCATTCGAGCTCGAGGGCCCGGGCAGGATCATCGGGGTGGGGAACGGCGACCCCAGCTGCCATGAGCCCGACAAGGTTGTTCCGGTCGCCACGCTCCGGGCGATGCCCATCGACGGCTGGCGCTGGAAGAAGGTCGCCAACGCATACGCGTCCAACCTGCCGGAGGAGGAGGCGCAGGTCGACGACTCGGCGTGGGACACGGCCGACGTGCGCGCGGAGAGCGGCCCGCTCGGCCATGGAGGCAAGGCCGTGTTCCGCGCGCATTTCACCGTCGACGCGAAGGACCTTCAGACCCCGGTTGTCGAGCTCTGGTTTGGTCGGATCGACGGGGGCATTTCAGTCTACGTCAACGGCCAGGGCGTCGGGCGGACGGTCGACCGCGCGCCCTCGGTCTACGACGTGAGGTCGCTCCTTCACCCGGGCGAGAACGTTGTCGCCGTGGCGGCCGCAAACTGGGGGCCGGAGCCGTCCGGCCCCTGCAGGGGCGCGGCGCTGCACCTCCAGGAGGACCCTCCGGCCGCGCAGTGGCGGCGCAGCGCGTTCAACGGCCTGGCGGAGGTCATCGTCCAGTCGTCCCGGGAGGCCGGAACGCTCAAGCTCACAGCCCGGTCCGAGGGGCTCGATCCGGCGACGCTTCTCCTCGCGTCGAATTCAGCGCCGGCGCGGCCCGCGGTGCCATGACGGGGGCCCTCCGGCGAAGGATCCCGGCGACATGAGCCCCCTCAATCCCGTGGAGGTGCGGGTCCTCGGCTCGCTGATCGAGAAGGACATCACGACCCCCGACTACTATCCGCTGACGCTCAATGCGCTGACCAACGCCTGCAACCAGAGCTCAAACCGCGATCCGGTTGTTTCGCTCTCGGAGCACGACGTGGTCCGCGGGCTCGACTCGCTGCGCGAGAAGAAGCTGGCCTTCATGTTCCAGGGGGCGGACAGCCGCGTGTCCAAGTACGGCCACCGCTTCGCGGAGTCCTTCGATCTCGCCAGGCCCGGCACGGCGGTCATGTGCGTCCTCATGCTGCGGGGTCCCCAGACCGTCGGCGAGATCCGCGGGCGAACCGGCAGGATGCATGAATTCGCGAGCCTCGAGGAGACCGCGGCCGCCCTCGACGCGCTGGCCGCGAGGGCGGAGCCCCTTGTCTCGAGGCTTCCCCGCCAGGCCGGGTTCAAGGAGCAGCGCTATGCCCATCTCCTGGCGGGCGACGTGCCGCTCCCGGCCCGCGACGCGGCGCCGGACCCCGAGGCCGCGGTCGTGGCCGTGCGCCTTGAGAATGAGCGCCTGGCCAGGCTCGAGGCGGAATCGGTCTCGCTGCGCGCGGAGATTGCGGAGCTCCGGCGGCAGCTCGCCGACCTGCGAAAACAGCTTGAGTGAGGCCCGCGGGTGGGGCAGGACTCGTTGTGAACGCAATGCAGGCCAAAAAGGCTAACGCGGCGCTGGATCGAACGGATGCGGGCCCCATGGCCGCCGGTGCCGTTCCGCTTTTGCTCCTCCTGCTGGCCGGGCTGGCCCTCGCCGGCTGCGAAAATGCCCCCATAATCTATCCCGACACCAATCCCATGACTCCACTTCCATTGGCCAGCCAGTTCAGCAAAGAGGAGGCGATGGCGATGGTCGAGTTCTGCATCGACCTCGACAACCAGGATGACCGCGCGAATCCGAACGCGCGGAACATCTACAAGATGAGGGCGGACCGGTTCTCCGGCTGGGAGCTGGTCGACGACAGCCGCGTGCGCTATGCGAACGCTATCCATCTCGCCGGCGCCGACCGGGCCAACCCCGGCCTGAACGGGTTCCCTCCCTTCGGGAGCGCCTGGACCCTCTGGAGGAACGCGGACGCCGCGAAGCGGGGCGGCCACGTCTATGCGCTGGCGTTCAGGGGCACCGTATTCGCGCACCAGCCCAGCGTCGTGGAGGACGCCCTTGTGACGACGGTCGCCGGCATGCACGGGCTCGAGCTGCCGGCCGGCCGGTTCCTGAACATCACCTTTTCGACGCAGCCCCGCGCCGAGGTCCACGAGGGATTCGCCTACGCCATGCTCGGCCAGCTCTTCGACAAGGATTTCGGCGCCCTCGCCCGGATAGCGGCCGAGGTCCCGGCGGGCTCGACGCTCATCATCACGGGCCACAGCCAGGGAGCTGCATTGGCGACGCTGACGCACGCGTTCTTCTACTACGCCTCGAGGGAGGGGCGCTTCGGGATCGCCGAGATGAACCTGAGCCTGAGGTCGTACGTCTTCGCGCAGCCCAAGCCCGGAAACTCCCAGTTCTGCCAGGATTTCGCGGGAATCTGCGGTGGCGGGGCCTCGTCGTTCACCTTCAACAATACGATCGACCCCGTCCCGATGCTTCCGCCGACGCACGGGTTCCTGTTCGGGGCCTTTGAGGACACCCCCCGGATCAACAATCCCGGCTGGGAGGCCGTGCGGATCATCAACAACGCCGCGAACAAGATCAGCCGTGCCCTTGGCGGGCTCTCGGAGAACACGCTCGCCGGGAAGATCAACAAGCTCCAGAAGAAGAGCGACGACGGCCTTTACCTCGCGGAACAGCTGCCGGCCAAGCCGAACCTCAAGCCCGCGGCAGCCGTGTCCCAGAACTTCGGGCCGGCCGGCAACGTGTTACCGCTCGTGGGCCTCCACGACGGTTTCAAGTACTATGGCAACGCCGGCGATGCCGACGACGCGTTCATCCAGCACCACGCGACGACCTACCGCAGGCTCCTGGAGACCATGTACGGTTACCCGGCCACGACGGAGGACACTCCCGGCCTGGTGCTGCCGCCGGTCGTCGCGGTCGCCGATTAGCGCCGCGGCCCCGCGGTCATCGGCCCTTCTTCCCCTGCCGGAGCATCGCGACCGTCTTGGCGACGCGGGCTGCCCGGGTTTCCTGCTTCTTCGCCGACTCAATCCACTGGACGTATCCCTTCTGGTCCGTGTAGGAGAGCCCGCGGAAAAAAAGGAGGGCCTTCGGCTTGTGCTTCAGCGCCTCATCCAGGTCCGCTGGAACCTCGACGACCCTGGGATTCAGGTCTTCGGCAACGACGACGTCCACCGGGTCGCCGGGTCCCTTTCCGATCTTCTGGCGGATATCCTTGAGAACGATCAGCATGTGGCCGGGTCCCCCCATCCGCACCAGGGTGCCCCGGTACGGCTCTCCGTCGATGGTCGCCTCGACGGGAACGCGCTTCTTCCCAAAGACCATCTCAACGTCGAAGGGGATGGAGACGAATGCGCCGCCTCCGCCGCCGCTTTCCATCACGGACCGGAATCTCTGGATCGAGCGGCCGCTCATGGCGCGCCGCCCGCGGCGGAACCGGGGGGGGCCGGAGCAAGGTTCTTGGCGAGGAAGGTCTCGATCCGCGAGTAGAGCTCCACCTCGTTCGTGACGTGGTGCATCCCATGGGTCTCCGTCAGAACCATGAACGACTCGTGGGGAACGTGGTGCTTCTCGAGCTCCGAGATCAGGCGCGTCGACTGGCCGACGTCGGCGATCGGGTCATACCCGCCATGCGAGACGAATACCGGGACCCGGATCCGGTCAACATGCCGCACGGGGGCGATCGCGTCGAACTTCTCGCGCTCCACCTTGGGGTCGCCGAGCCTGCGCAGCATGTAGCCAAACCCTGCCGAGCCAAAATGGTCGTAGTTGGACTTCTGGTCGCCGAGCAGCTGCTCCCAGTCGAACACGCCCGCGATGGTCACCGCGCAGCGGTAGAGGTTCGGCTCGTCGACGACGCCCTCGAGGGAAAGAAAGCCGCCGAAGGATCCCCCCATGATCGCGACCCGCCCTGGGTCGACGAGCCCCATCGCGATCACCGCCTTCGTGGCGTCCGACACGTCATAGTGCATCTTGAGGAAGTCCTCCCTGTCCGCCTCCCGGAACATCCAGTCGTAGCCGTAGGATCCGCGGTAGTTGGGCTTGAGGACGGCGTAGCCGCGGCTCGCAAGGAACTGCGCCTCCCGGTCGAAGCCCCAGTTTTCGCGCAGCCAAGGGCCTCCGTGCGGCACGACCACAAGGGGTGGGGGATTCTTCTTCGACGCGCCGGCGGGGAGCGTCAGGTAGGCGTCGAGCTCCCGGCCGTCGCGCGTCTTGAACTTGATGGCGCTCTCCGGGCGCATGCGCTTCGGGTCGATCCATGGCATCGAATCCTTGATCAGGCCGCCCGTGTGCTTGTCCAGGTCCACCCAGCTGTACCGGACCGGCTGCCTGTCGGAATAGGTGGCGACCAGGAAGATGTTCTGCGCGTCGTTGCCCTGGATGATCTGCGCGAACATGCCCGGGAAGAATCCGTTCATAGTCTTCTGAAGGTTGTCCCAGGCGTCGGAGAACCAGTTGATGTGGGGATAGTCGCGCTGGGACACGGCGCCCAGCACCTCGTGCGAGACGGGATCCCGGCAGACGTAGCCGGTAAAGTCATAGGCCCTCTCGGGAATCAGGATGTCCCCAAACTTGCCGGTCGTCGCGTCGAGGAACTGCAGCGGGCGGGGCATTCCGGCGACGCTCGGCCCAAGCGCCACCAGCTGGCCAGGCTCATTGCCGGATCCAAAAATCGCGGTCGCCTCGACGTCGACCGGGCACTTTTCCCAACGCCCTGAGACCAGCCGGAAAAGGGAGCGGATCCCGTTCTGCATGGTGATCGCGAATTCGAGCTCCCCGTTCTTGTCGGCGATGTAGGCGGATCCCCTGCCCGAGTCCGGGACGGGGTAGCGGTCCTCAAGATGCTTCTCGTTGTTGGCGATGGCGTCTTCCGCGGCGGACTTGGCTTTCCAGTTGCCGCTCGTCTCCAAAGCGAGCAGGTCGATCGCCTTGCCCGTGCTCTGGATGTCGGTATTTACCTGCGCTACTCCCAGGTCGTGCTGGGTCCTCAGGCCGTCAAAGGCGTTCCACACGAGTGGCCGGAGCCTGTTCTTCGTCGGAATGGAGACAAGCCTGGTGCTGTAATACTGCACCAGGGGGTAGCAGTCGTTCAGGTCTCCTACGTTCGCGGCGAAGAAGCCCACGCCGTAGAGCTTCTGCACGGATACCTGGAACACCAGGCGCTGGTCGTTGAGCCAGTCGACCTGGGAGATGTCACTGTCGGTTATCGGGCCGCCGAGGATCTCGAGCTTTTGAGTCCTGAGACCGTACACGAGGAGCTCACGCCGGTCCTCCCCGGCGGTGATGATCGCGGCGATATGCGTGCCCGACGGGTTGATCTTGGGCTGGTCCAAGACGTCCGGACGGAAGAAGTCCGACACCGGAATCTGCTCGGTGGAGGGCACCGGCGTTATGCGCAGCAGATCGATCTTGTCGTCCGCGTTCAGGACGTTTGCCGCCGAAAGCAGGATTGCGGCAGAAAGGGGAAGCTTGAGGGCCGTGGTGTGCATTCTATGGGGGTTTGCCTGTAAAGCGATCGAGCAGGGGGCCAACTTGTGTTTCGGAACCCGCCGCGAACTGCGGGCTTGCCGCGTCCTTAGAGGCAAAGGCATTTGGTATTTTTAGGCAAGATACCATAAGTCGCTTGAATCGACCGGGCCGGAGGCAATAAGCTGCGCGCGATCAGACCAGGCCCGATGAAAACGATTCGAAGCAAATGAACGCGTCGCGTGCGCTTCAAGTGACAGTCTGCTCCGTAACGGCCTGCGGCATGCTGCTGGTCGCGCGGCCCCTTGCGCGCGCGGCCGAGGGCAACGAGGAGATCACCGCCGTGTTCTCAAAGGCAAGCGACGACTACGTCCGCGCCAGGCTCCCCAACGGCTCTTTCCGGTCCGAGACCTACGCGTTCGGGGAAGGCGGCCAATGGGGCGGGTCGATCGCTGACAGCACGATCGACAAGCTGAAATTCCTCGACGTGGCGCGAGTCATCTCTGTGCCCCTGGCGAGCCAGAACTACGTTCCGTCCAAGGACCCGAATAAGACAAAATTGCTGATCATGGTTTACTGGGGAACGACGGCCGGAACCTCAGACACGCGAAACTCGCTCGCTTATCAGCAACTTCAACAGACGGGCACGACGTATATAGGCGATATGGCAGCCCTCAAGGATGCCTTGGGCAACAGCCCAGCGATTGTCACGGGCTTTCAGGCCATCGAAGATCGCAATCAATTGAATCAGGCGCTGGGAATGGCCGCGGCAGTGGATCAGCAGCGGGACCATGCCGACGTGCAAAACGCCAAAATGCTGGGATACGATTCCGAGGGACTGATCGGCACTGAATTTGGCGCGGGACTTGACGGGACCGCGCTTCGATTCCATCGCGACGACCTGATATCGGAGATTGAGGAGAACCGGTATTTCGTGGTGCTGATGGCCTACGACTTCCAGATGATGTGGAAGCAGAAGAAGCATAAGGAGCTTTGGGAGACCCGGTTCAGCCTGCGGCAGTTGCGGCATGACTTCGGCAAGGACCTCCCCGCAATGGCGCAGTTCGCCTCGCAGTATTTCGGCCAGGACAGCAATGGGTTGATCCGGAAACCGGTTCCACTCGGGCACGTCGAAATAGGCGAGACCACATCTCTCGGACCTGTGCCTCAGAAATGAACGGCCGATTCGCCCGCTTTCCCTGCCTGCTGCTCCTGGGCGCCCTTTCCGTCGGCGCAGCTCCCCAGCAGCCCCCCTCCGTAGCCGTGGCGCCCAACGATACGAGGATAGCCTACATGGGGCGCGTCGAATTGACCGACCAGAAGGCGGAGATGGGCTATCCGGGCATCACGATTCGATTCGTCTACCGGGGGCCGGCCCCGGTCATGAGGCTGACGGGCGATTCGCCAAATTGCTTCTTCAACCTGTCATGCAACGGCTGGGATCCGGTGGTGATCAAGTTGAACCAGGGCGAGAATGAGATTCCGCTGCCCACCGGCGCCGCCCCCCAGGGCGGCTGGCTGGTCGAGCTGGTGAGGCGGACCGAATCGTGGATGGGCACGGCGTCGTTTGACGGGCTGCTGCTGCCCGCAGGCTGCGAGCTCCTGCCTCCGCCCGCGTGGCCCACGCGCAAGCTGATGTTCATCGGGGACTCCCTCACCTGCGGCGAGTACGACGAGCGCTTCCCGCAGGAGAACGACTCGACGCCGCGCTCGACGAACGCGGCGCGCTCCTACGGCATGCTGCTCGCGCGCTGGCTCGGGGCGCAGGTGCACCTGGTCAGCTACGGGGGCCGCGGCATCACGCGCGAGTGGTCGGGAAAGACCGATGTGAACATCGTCCCCGTTTTCTTTCCCCGGACGCTTCCGGACAAGGAGGGCTCGATGTGGGACCATTCCCGCTACCAGCCGGACGTGATCGTGATAAACGACGGGACTGACTTTGACGCGGGCCCGCTGGACGAGGCGAAGTTCACGGACGCCTATGCGGCGTTTGTGGGGCAGGTGCGCTCGGCCCATGCCAATGCCTACATTCTGCTAAGCGAGAGCGGATTCCAGTCCGACGGATCCGACGGAAGGCCGCGGACCTCGCGGGACCAATTGCTCCGCACGTTGCAGGAGGTGGCGGACAGGCGCCACAAGGCGGGGGACAGCCGTGTCCGGGTGGTCAGGACGGGATTCTTCCCGGGCACGCCTAGCAACGGCCATCTCGTCGCGTTTCAGCACGAGCAGATCGCCCTCGATCTCCTCGGCCCGATCCGCGACGTGACGGGCTGGTGACCGCCAGACGGCGGGATCGCGGTCCGCCTCATCCCAGAGCCCGCTCCAGGTCCTGTATCAGGTCGCCCGTGTCCTCGAGGCCGACGGACATGCGCAGCAGGTCGGCGGGCGTCGTGCTCTGCGGCCCCTCGACGCTTGCCCTGTGCTCTATGAGGCTCTCCACGCCGCCAAGCGACGTCGCGCGCTTCCACAGCTGGAGCCGACCGATGAACGCGAGCGCGCCGGCGGCGCCGCCCTTCACGCGGAGCGAGAGCATGCCGCCGAAGCCGCCGCGCATCTGGCGCGCCGCGACGTCGTGTCCGGGAAAATCCGCCAGGCCCGGATAAAGCACCGCCTCGATCTTCGGATGGCCGGAGAAATGCTCCGCGATCCTCATGGCGCCGCGGCTCTGCGCCTCGACCCTGACATAGAGCGTGCGCATGCCCCGCAGCAGCAGCCATGCCTCGAAGGGCCCGAGGACGGCCCCGGCCTGCGCGCGGACGGCCTTGATGCGCTGCCAGGCGTCGTTCGCGGCCGCCGTCGTGAGCGCGCCCGCGACCACGTCGGAATGGCCGTTCAGGTATTTCGTGGCGGAATGCATCACCAGGTCCGCGCCGAGGGCGATCGGCTGGGTATGCACGGGTGTCGCGAAGGTCGAGTCGACCGCGAGGCATGCGCCGGCCCGGTGCGCAACCTCGGCCAGCGCGGCAATGTCCGTGACGACAAGCGTCGGATTGGCCGGGGTCTCGATCCAGACCAGCTTTGTCTCCCCCGGCCTCACGGCGGCGGCGGCTCGGACCGGCGACGTCATGTCGACCGACTCAATGCGCAGGCCCCAGTCCGTCGCCCAGCCGACCAGCCAGTTGCGGAGGGCCCAGTAGATCACCGTGGGCACGAGCACGTGGTCGCCCGGCCGCAGGGAAAGGAACACCGCGGTCGCCGCGCTCATGCCCGAGCTGAACACGGCCGTCGCAGACCCTCCCTCGAGCCGCGTGAGCAGCGCCTCGGGCTGGTCGTAATTCGGGTTGTCCGCGCGCGAGTAAAGCCGGCCGGAAAGGAGCCGGTTGTCCGCGCCGCGCTCATAGGTCGTGGCCGGCTGGATCGGCGGCACGAAGGCGCCCGTCGCCGGGTCGAGAAAGCCGAGCGCCTGGGCGGCCGCGGTGGACGGTCTGACGGAATCGGGCAGGTTCACGGACTGCGAGCAAACCGGGGTCCCCGCGAAAGGCAACCGGGGGAATAGCGGGGTCGGCGACCCGCCTGGCACCCGGGCGCCGGGCCTTGAGGGGTGGGAACAGGCCCGGGGTCAGACGCGGACAAATGAGCGCACCCGGCTGTCGGCCCGGAGGGCAGCGAGCTGGCGCGCCGTCGGGCGCCTGGGCTTGTCGCGCTCGGAGCGCACGAGGCAGAGAAAGCCAAGCGGTCCGTCATCAGCCGCGCGAAACTGGTGCCAGGTATGCGGCGGCACGCGGACCAGGTCGTTGGTCCGCAGAGCATGGACCTCCCGGCCGACCAGCGCCCGCCCCCGGCCCCGCAGGACCATGACCGAGTGAGCGTGTCCGTGCCGCTCGAGCGTCGAGTGTCCGCCGGGCGCGATCTCAAAATAGCGCAGCTGCGAGCCCGCGGACTCGTCGTCGTCGAAAAGCACCTGGCGGGTGATGCTCCTGAAATGGGTGCCGCCGTCCTCCTTGTAGGCCAGGACCGGCACGTTCTTCCACCGGAACGGCGCGGTTTGCGCGGTGTGTGTCTTCTTGCTCACGGAGGGTAGGGGAATGCATGCACGGCGGCGACGAATTGGCGACTCCGCAGGAGCAGCGTCTTCTCGTCGGGCGACTCGAGCAGGCTGCCGCCGATGAGCAGCATCGTGTCGGCGCCGTAGTCCCCGAGCACCCCGCCCGTGTTCTCGACCCCGATTCCGCCCGCGGGCGCCGGAAGCGAAGGCGGGATCGCGGCGACGGGCGCCCGCAGCGCCCGGGCGATGGCCGAGCACACCTCGCGGCTGTAGCTGAAGCGGCCGCCGGCGTTCGGGTAGATGACGGCATCGGCCCCGAAGAGCGGGAACAGCCTGCCGAGCAGCGCCACGGGGGCGATCCGCTGGGCCCCGCCGAAGGCGGGATGGGCGAGCACCGGCAGCGCCAGGCCGCGCACGAATTCATTGAAAAAAGGCAGCCCGAGCAGCATGGGCGAGACGAGAACCGCCTCCACGCCCAGTTCCTTCGCATCGCGCGCCTGGCGCCAGACGGTTGCGGGCGCGCCGATCAGGTTGGGCACATAGAGGGTCCGGCGCCTGGTCGTCTCCGCCGCCTCGGCTGTCGCGGCGAGGCAGGCCTTCACCCGGTCGATGAAGGGGCAGCGCGGGTGGTCCGCAAGGCCGTGATCGTCCTTGATCACGTCGAGGCCGGACAGCGCGAGCGTGCGGCAGAGCGCCGCGGTCTCGGCGACGGAGAGTCCGACCGGCTTGAGCACCGATGCCGAGAAGGCCCGTCCGCGGACCCCCGTGATCCGCCGCAATCCGGCGGTGCCGAAGCGCGGGCCGCCCAGCGCGCGAACCAACGAGGGAGGGAGCCGCACGTCCTCAAGCTCGACGTCGGGCTGGAGGGAGCAGTTCCCGAAGAGGACGTTCAGCAGCTGCGCCGGGTCGCCTGCGGCGGCCTCGGTGGGCTGGCCGAGCGTGACAAGGAATTCGTCGATCCCCGCCTGTTCGGTCGCCATAACCCTGCCGACGAAATGCTCGCGCACATAGGCCGTTCGGAGGGCCGGGCGCCTGAGCTCCACGGTCTGCTCGAGCAGCAGCGCCTCAATCCGCGCGTCCAGCCCCGCGGGGGCCGCGCGCACCCGGTAGACCACCACGATTTCGTCCTCGGCCATGGCTGGCAACGCTACACGGCGGCTCCCCGCCCGAAAGCAGAAAGCGCGCTCAAGGCGCACTCATTACCTTTGCCTTGTCAGCGGAAGATTACTCCGATCCTGCCGTGAGCAGCGCACCCGAACCCCACCGCTTCGGCTTCGAGACCCGGATGGTCCATGCCGGTCACATCCCGGATGCGGTTACAGGGGCCCGCGCCGTGCCGATCTACCAGACGACCTCGTTCGTCTTCGAGGACGCGGAGCAGGCCGCGCAGCTCTTTGAGCTCAAGCAGTACGGCAACATCTACACGCGCATCAGCAACCCCACGACGGCGGTGTTCGAGGAGCGCATGGCCTCGCTCGAGGGCGCGGCCGGGGCGGTTGCCACCGCCAGCGGCATGGCGGCGCAGCTTGTCACGTTCCTCACCCTGCTGCAGCCCGGCGACGAGATCGTGGCCTCGTCCCAGCTCTACGGCGGCTCCATCACCCAGCTGGTCCACACGCTCAGGAAGTTCTCGATCGGCGTCCGCTTCGTGGATCCCACCCGGATTGGGGACTGGGAGGCGGCCATGACGCCGAAGACCCGGGCGCTCTACGGCGAGACCATCGGCAATCCTCGGGGCGCCATCCTCGACATCGCGCGCCTCGCGGACCTCGCCGCCTCGCGCGGGATCCCGCTGATCGTGGACAGCACGATGTCCACCCCCGCGCTCTGCCGGCCGATCGAGCACGGCGCGACGCTGGTGGTGCATTCCGCCACGAAATTCATCGGGGGGCACGGCACCGCGATCGGCGGCGTCCTGCTCGACTCGGGAAAGTTCGATTTCAGCCGCTACCCCAGCATCGCCGCGCCCTCGCCGGCCTACCATGACCTGCGCTTCTTCGACACGTTCGGGCACTACGGATTCCTGACGAAGGCCCGCGCCGAGACGGTGCGCGACACGGGGGCGTGCCTCTCGCCGTTCAACGCCTTTCTCCTGATCCAGGGCCTTGAGACCCTTTCCCTGCGCATGGAGCGCCAGACGGGCTCTGCCCTCCGGGTCGCCCAATACCTTGAGTCGCATCCGGCGGTGGCGTGGGTCGCCTATGCGGGGCTGCCGAGCCATCCGGACCACGCCTTGGCCAGGAAATACCTTCCGAAGGGCCCCGGCGCGGTGTTCTCGTTCGGCCTGAGGACGCGCTCAGGGGACGATGCGCGCGCGGCCGGGAAGAGATTCATCGAGGGTCTCCAGCTCTTCTCGCACCTTGCGAACATCGGCGACGTGCGAAGCCTCGTGATTCACCCGGCTTCGACGACCCACCAGCAGCTCACCGACGAGGAGCTGGCCAAGGGGGGAGTCAGCCCCGAGCTCATACGCCTCTCGATCGGCCTCGAAAACGTGGAGGACCTCCTATGGGACCTGGACCAGGCGTTGCATGCGCCATCACGCTGAACTCGGCGCTGACGCCCGGGCAGCAAAGGCTTTATCAGGACCCGCTGGTCATCCAGCGGCTCCTTCGCGACACGCGCACGATCGCGATCGTCGGCCTGTCTACGGATCCCCAGCGCGCGAGCTGGTTTGTCGCGAGCTACCTCAAGAAGGAGGGCTACCGCGTCATCCCGGTGAACCCCAAGGCCGACCGGATCGTCGGTGAGAAGGCCTATCCGGACCTCGCAAGCATCCCGGAACACGTCGATCTCGTGGACGTGTTCCGCCCGGCACCGGAGTGCCTCGCCATCGCCGAGCAGGCCGTTGCGATAAAGGCTGGCGCGCTTTGGCTGCAGCTCAGGCTCGTCAACCTCGAGGCCGCCGAGCTCGCCTCGCGAAACGGCCTCGCCGTCGTGCTCGACCGGTGCGTCAAGATGGAGCACGGACGCTACAGCGGCCGGCTGCACTGGGGGGGCATGAACACCGAGATCATCTCCGCACGCAAAGCCACGCTCTGACCAATCCCTGAAAAATAACCATGAAACCCAGAATCGCCTTTCTCGCGGCGGCGCTCGCCGCGTTCCTGCTCACCGCCCGCGTCGGCGGCTCCGACGCGCCCGCCCAGGGCACGGCGGCCCTCCAAGGGGACTCCGCCCGGCCCGGGGCCGCGCACTGGCTGCGCAGCGAGCTCTACTTCGGCGTCGGGCCGGTCGATGTTCCCGACGGCGGTGTCGGTGAGATTCGGTGGCGCGCCTTCCTTGACAGGGAGGTGACCTCGCGCTTTCCCGACGGGCTCACGGTCTTTGAGGCCTATGGGCAGTGGCGCGACCGCGGCGAGACCGCGCCGGGCCGGCTACGCTCAAAGGTGCTGGTCATCCTGCATGAGGACAGCCCGGCGAACCGCGAGGCGATCGACGCCATTCGTCTCGCCTGGAAAACCGCCACGCACGACCAGTCCGTGCTCCTTGCGACCGAGCGCGTGGACGTCTCGTTTTGAGTCCCGCGACCCCTTGCGCGCGGCGGCCCGGCCGCGTAGGTTCATCGGCATGCAGCACGCTCTCTTCGCCACGCGGTTTGGGACCTGCGGCATTGCCTGGAACGATGCCGGCCTGACGAGGTTTCAACTTCCCTGCGACACCGACGAGCTCACGAAAAAGAGCCTGGCGTCGCCCGGCAGGTCGCAGCCGGGCGAGCCGCCCGACTGGGTGCGGCAGGTCATCGCGCGGGTGCAGCTGCACTTCGAGGGCAAGCCGCAGGATTTTTCGGGGACACCGCTCGACCGGTCATGTGCAAGCGATTTTCAGCTGGCTGTTTATTCCCACACGCAGGCGATCAAGCCCGGCTTCAGCGCAAGCTACGGCGAGATCGCCAGGCTGATGGCGCTGGGCAACGAGTCGGCGCGGGCGGTCGGCGTGGCATTGGCGTCCAACCCCTGGCCGCTCATCGTGCCGTGCCACCGCGTGGTGTCGGCCGGCGGCAAGATGACCGGATTCTCCGCGCCGGGGGGCGTCCGCACGAAGACGCGCCTGCTGGCGCTCGAGGGCGCCGAGCTGCTTTCCGAGTGAGACCGCCTGGGCCCCCCAGAATGCGGCTTGCGGAGCCGTTGCCGTGGGCTAGAAGCCCCTGATGCGCACAGTCATTGTTGACCTTGCGGCCTCGGCCATCGGGATTGCGAAGGCCGCGGCCGGGTTGATGCCGGGTTTCCTTGCGGCTGCCTTGCTGCTAGCCGCCGTCGGCGCCCGCGGTGCCGACTCCCCGGTGCCGATCCCCGTCCTGGTCATCGCGACCTACGAAACCGGAAAGGACCGGGGCGATGTGCCCGGAGAGCTCCAGTTCTGGGCCGAGCGCCAGAATCTGGACCAGGAGATCAAGGTGCCCGGCGTCGACCATCCCCTCCTGACAAACGGGAAGGGGCTTTACGCCATGGTGTCGGGCACCACGTCGAGGTGCGCGCTGCAGATCATGGCCCTGGCGTCCGATCCGCGGTTCGACCTGCGCCGCACCTATTTCCTGCTCAGTGGCATCGGCGGAGGCGACCCGAAGGTCGTCTCCCTCGCGAGCGCCGTATGGGTCCAGCGCGTGCTGGACGGCAATCCCGCCTTTGAGATCGATAGCCGCGAGATCCCCTCGTCCTGGCCCTATGGCCTGGTCGCCATCGGCGCGACGGCCCCTGGAAAGGGGTCGACGAATGTCGACTCCGTGCCGGCGGCGGGAGCGTCCGAAAACGGCTCGGGCGGGGTCGGGACCGTCGCCTTCAAGCTCAACCCATCCCTGGTCAGATGGGCCTTTGATCTGACAAAGGGCGTCAAGATCCCGGACAACGTCGATGTCCGCGCGTTCGGCAGAAGATTCGAGGGCTATCCCGAAGCCCAGAAGGCTCCATCCATCGTCATGGCGGACAGCATCGGCTCCGACCGTTTCTTTCATGGCGAAATCATGGCCCGCTGGGCGGAGGACTGGGACCGGATCTACACCCGGGGCGCGGGGTCTCTCGCGATATCCGATTGCGAGGACGCGGGCGTGTGCCTCGCGATGCAGCGCCTGGACCAGATGGGGCGGGTGGACTTCAGGCGCCTGCTCATCCTCCGCACGGCGTGCAACTACATCGTTCCGCCCACGGGCGTCTCGGCCGACAAGAGCCTATTTGGCGAGACCATCTCGGATTCGAGCGGCGTCGCCTACATCCCGGCGCTGGAGGCGGACTATCGCGTGGGCAGCGTCGTGGCGGACGCCCTTCTCAGCAACTGGGAGAAGTACCGCGACCACACGCCGTAGCGCGGCCGCCCTGACACCGGGTCGCTGCCCTTGGCCTGGCGGGCGGGATGGAATCCCGCTTGCTGGTGGGACTAGGCCCTCCTGTTGCCGGCGAAGAGCGAGGCGAGAAAGAGGACCAGGAAGATGACGAAGAGAACCTTCGCGATCAGGGCGGCGGTTCCGGCGATTGCGCCGAATCCGAGAATGCCCGCGATGATTGCGATGACGAGAAAGGTGATGGCGTAACTTAGCATGGGGATGGGGGGGTTAGACTTCCTTTGACCCGCTCAGGACGCCGACCAAGCCGATGACGGCGGCGGCGGCGCCACCGATCAGCAGCCAGATCGTCTTGTCAGTCGGCGAACCAGTGAACATTCGGGAGAAGCTCGAGCCGACCGAGTTTGAGGCGCTGACGCCGTAGACGATCAGTACGATTCCTCCGATGAGGAGTGCGAGTGATACTGCCTTATTCATATGTTTCGTGGATTTGGAGGATTGCGGCTCTCTTGTTTCGAGCTGGGATCTGAGGATCTGGGCGGTTTATCAATTAGACACCTCGGGAAGTCAGTGGTGCCCGCGTCGCTCAGGCATATGTGGGCCACTCGTCCTTGGAAATAAGTGCGGCCGGCAAAGGCCGGCCGCACAAATGGATTTAAGCTCGGGCCGATGAGGGCCCTGGTGCCGTTGTTTTCTCAGGACTTTACCGTCATGTCGTTGACAACGGACTTAACACCGCGGGTGTCCTGCGCGAGCTTGGTGACGAGAGCCTTCTCTGCGTCGGAGTCCGCGACACCGGTGATGCTGACCACGGCGTTGTCGGTGATGACCTTGGTCGTGAGAGCGCTCGTCGAGCGGTGGCTCAGCAGGGCGTATTTGACCTGCGAGGTGATCGAGGCGTCATCCATGTCCTCGCCCATCGTGGTTTCGCCGGGCGCCGGTGCCTTGACAACGAGTTCGTTCCTGACCGCCTTCACGTTTTCGATGTCCTTGGCGTAGGCCTCGGTGAGGTCCTTCTGGGCGCGGTTCTGGACGGTGCCGGTGAGCGTGACCACGCCGTCCTTGACGTCGACCGTGGTGGAGGTGGCGCTCACGTTGGCCTTCACGAGCAGCTCGCCACGGACCTTCAGGGCGATCCAGGCGTCGGAATGCTCGGGGATGTCCGACTTGACCTCGATCTGGTTAACGACGCTGAGCACTCCGGGGAGATTCTCCACGGTGTCCTCGGCGAGCGCCCGGTCGTCCCTGTCCTGAACCGTGCCGGTCAGCGTGACGACGCCGTCGGTCGCTTTGATCGTCACTTCATTCTGAAGGACGGTGCGGTAGTTGTAAGAGGCCTTTGCAGCATCCTCGATCTTGCGGTCGGTTGCTGAGGAGGCGAAAAGCGCGACCGGGAGGGTCGCGGCGAGCAGGAATGCGATACGTGTGTGTGTTTTCATTGGGTTATTCTTTTGGAAGTTGGAATCCCGCCTGCGGGTGCCTGACCAGGGGGTGGGGGTCGAAACCGGAGCAATCAGGGGGCGAATCCCCCGACCTTGCAGTCGCCGCCAACGGCCTTCTTGCACGCGCGTGGGGCGTGTGAGCTTGTCGGGGTATGTATAGCCGGCATGGGAGGAGGATACCCTACAATCCCGTGGGCCGCCATGGGGTGTTCAGGGCATGCTGCGAATCGAGCCCCGACCACATCGTTAGGGATATACCCCATTCCTGGCCGAAGGCTTCGGATATAGAGTGTGCCCGCAATGGTCGCAAACACATCGCAACTCGGCTCATCCCCCCAGGTGATGCGCGCCACGACCGGTCCGGCCGGCAGGGCGGAAATCTCCGGGCAGGAGGCGGCGCGCGACGCCGAGCTCGTTCGCCGCTTCAACGCCGGGGACGAGGATGCGTTTGTCACGATCATCACGCGCTACCGGGAGAAGATATTCGCGATAGCGCTCCGCCACCTGCGCAATCATTGCGACGCCGAGGAGATAACCCAGGACACGTTTATCCGCGCCCACCGCGGCCTGGCGGCCTTTCGGGGCGATTCCTCGCTGGCCACGTGGCTGCACCGGATCGCCTTCAATCTCTCCCGCAACCGCCATAAGTACTATTTCTGCCGGCGCCGCCATGCCACGCTGTCCCTTGACTGCGCGTTCAGCGATGACAACCAGGCCACGATCTCCGACATGATCGCGGCAGACGACCCGAGCCCGGCGCGCGAGGCCGCCGCTGGCGAGTTTTCAGCTCTCGTCATTGCGTGCATGGAAAAGCTCGGCGCGCGCCAGCGGGAGATACTCATGCTGCGCAACGGGCTCAACCAGTCCTACGGCGAAATCGCCCATGCGCTGGGGATCAGCGTCGGGACCGTGAAGAGCCGCATCGGCCGCGCCCGCGAAAGCCTCCGCGCCCACCTTGCCAACGCATATCCCGAGCTGGCGCCGGACGCTTCGCCCTTCGACTGGTTTGAGCCCATTCGGGCCTGCGGTCACGCGGCGATCGCCTGCGCCTGAGGGTGCGCGGCGGACCAATGGGACCGCGGGAAGGCGGCGGCGGCCTGCCCGGTCAAACGATCGTGACCTGGACGCTGCTCTCGATGATGCCCTGCGCTATCGCGTAGCGGGTGAGGCCGGCCGTGTCATGGATGTTTAATTTGTCCATCAGATGCTGCCTGTGCTTCTCGACCGTCTTGATGCTGATGTTTAGCCCGGCCGCGACCTGCTTATTGGCCTGGCCCTCCGCGACCAGCTGGATGACCTCCAGCTCACGCGACGTCAGGCCGGTCGCCTTCTTGATCATGAGTCCGCCGATCTTGTCCGGCTTCTGGTAATGGTCGCGCAGGCGCCTTGAGACCTGAGGGCTGTAGAAAGCCCTCCCCTCCATGACCTCGTGGATCGCCTTTGCCAGGATCTGGGCCGAGGTCTGCTTGATGAGGAAGCCGACGGCGCCCACGGCGATGACCCTGTCGATGTAGGCGTCGTCGCTGTGCGCGGAAAGGATGAGCACCTTGGTGCCGGGAGCGCCGGCAAGGATCTGGCGCGTGGCCTCCAGGCCGTTGAGGAGCGGCATTGCGATGTCCATGACGACAACGTCGGGACGGAGGGCCAGCGCCTTCTCGACGGCTTCGCGCCCATTGTGGGCCTCGCCGACGATCTGGATGCCGATGTCGGCAGACAGCAGGGCGCGCAGCCCTTCGCGGACAACTGTGTGATCGTCGGCGAGCAGGGTTTTGATGGGTTTCATAGGGTTAGGATATCTTGTTTGGTTTGAAGGGTAGCCTTGCGGAGACAGTGGTTCCCCGGCCGGGCGCGGAATCGACATGGAAGGTGCCGCCGACCATCTCGACGCGCTCGCGCATGCCGATGAGTCCCAAGCGCTTGTTTCGTCTGGAATCGAGCACATGATCGACATCGAAGGATTTTCCATCGTCCTTGATCTCCATCAGGGCCGCATGGTTGAGGTTCCTTATGGACACGCTCACGACATTCGCGTGCGCGTGCTGGGCGATGTTGATGAGCGCCGCCTGGGCCACCCTGTAAAGCACCGTCCGCTTGTCATGGGCGAGCTGCTCGACCCCAGCGAAGGTTGAGAAGCCGATCTGCAATCCCGTCCGCTTGGTAAATGCCTTCAAGTAGGAATGCAGGGCGGGAATGAGCCCGAGGTCATCCAGGAGGGTCGGGCGCAGGTCGCGCGCGAACTGGTGGACGATGTCCACCGACTTTTCGACAAGGCGCTGGGTGTAGGTGATATGCTTGGAGAAACTCTTCTTGCTGACGCCGGACTCGATCTTCAGCGATGCAAGCTGGACGTTTATCCCCGTGAGAGTCTGGACGATCTCGTCGTGAAGCTCGCGGCTGATCTCCTTGCGCTCCGCCTCCTGCGCCGACAGGACCTGGTGCGACAGGTGCCTCAACCGGTGCTGCATGCGCCGCGCCTCCCTCAGCAGGACATGGTGATTTTGCTCGCTTAGCCGCAGCGCCCGCTCCGCGATTTTCCTCTGGGCCACCTCTATCTTCAGGTTCAGGTTGGCCGCGGTGAGCTCAATCGTGCGCTGCTTCAGCGATTCGTTTGTCTGCTTGAGCTGGGCGACGCTTTCAACCGTTGCGCGGCGCGTTTTCTCAATGGGGGCGAGCACGTTGAGGAAGAATCCCCCCGCCCGCTTCACCGCATGGTCCCGCGCGGAAGCCGAGCTCTTTGCGGGCATGAGCGCAAGAAGCGCCTGCCCGTGAATGTTGGCGAGCTCAAGGGTTCCCATTCCCTCCAAAACAGCCCTCTTGCCCAGTCCCGCGGCCCGCAGCGAGGATGGGCGCGACCCTGGTCGCATGTGATTGCGCAATTCCGACGTGTACCTTTGCGACAGCCTGTGTGGCTCTTGTTTCAAGGAAATTGATCGATTGCTCTTCAGTTTAAACGCCGGCGTCCAATGTCAAATGCGTCGAACTGAGCTTTGTTCACCGGGCCAGATTATCGCCAATATCGCAGAGCAGGGAATCAGAGTCGATGGGGTAATGACCCCCCATTCACCGGCGGCGACCATCCATGAGGCTAAGAGCTTGATTTCGGCGGTATCCCTTTGATCACCAAAATCATTGAGATGACGTTGCTTTTGTCCGCAGCCATGCCTCTTGATCGGCGAAAGTCATCTGGACCCTGCGCTGCGCGGTCAGCCGGATTTCCAATAGATCTCGACGGTTCTCTCGCCGAGGCTGCCCAGGATCTCGACGATTTCGGGGCCCGTGTGCCATTCGTTCAGGGAAAACCCCGAGTAGGTACCACAGGATGTCATGTTGAAGCGGCCGTTCGGAGAGAGTCGGCCAAGGATCTCCACGCATTCCGCCGCCTCGGGCTTAAATTCCGGAAGGTTGACCTCGAATGAAATGACCGGCACGGGGCGCGGCAGTCCGCGCAGCACGCTGGGCTCGTGGCCCTCGACGTCGATCTTGACGTAATCGGGGACGCCGAAGGACTCCATGAGCGCGGCGAGCGTCGTCGTCTCGACGTTCCGCCGGCTAGGGAATTCGACCTCGGCCCCCAGTTTCCCCGGATTCTCCCTGAGGGTCCGGACCCATTTTTCGCTCAGGGTATTGAGACCCGCGCCGGGGGAGGTGACCCAAAAGGTCTCGACCCCTGCGGAGTCGCTCACCGCCTTTCCAATTATCGTCACGGGGCGCTCACTGAGTCGGCGCCGGTACTTGCCGGCGAGGATCCTCAGGTTGGCCTCATCCGGCTCCAGAGCGACCACGCGCGCCCCGAGCTTCAGGAAGACGTCGGTCTTTTTCCCGCGGTTCGCTCCAACGTCAAAGATCAGCGATTGCCCCGGTCCGTTTCCGACAAGGCTGCGGTAAAAGCGCAGCTCCCGCCTCCGCCACGTGACGGGCCTTCCCTCCTTGAAATAACAATAGACGTCGTAAGCGAAGGTCTCCTCCTTGAACCACTCGTACAGGCCGAGATTGCGCAGGATCCGCTGCAGGAGGCGCTTTATCATCTATCCTCCCGGCATCAGAGCCGCGAACGACCTCCCATGCACCGGCAAGCACGGCGCCCTTTCGGGACGCCCCGACACACGGCCAAGAGGGTCGTGGAGGGACTTCCTTCCTGGATCGGGCGGAGCATCGAAAGCGCCGCCCTGCGACCGCTCCTCAGAGGACTCCCTCGGGACGCAGCAACCTGAAGGGACGAAAATCGGCATCGGCGGGTAACGGCGACAAACAGCGGCCAAAATTCGCGCTTCACGGGAAATGTATGGGGATTACGTTGAGAACGTCTTCCCATGCGTGCGAGATCATGCCTGGCCGCAGGCTCTTTCGCCACTGCGCGAGGAGTCCGAAAAGCACCCCGAGCAACGCAATAATGAGCACGTTTCTGCCTCCCTGGTACCAGTGGCCTGCACCGAATATGGCGGCCTGAAGCAGCACCGCGAGCGTAGCGCTTCCAGTCAGGGCCAAAGCCTGCCTTTGCAAATAGCCGCGGTAGACCAATTCCTCGCAGAATCCCGCAGTTATGGACATCATCACCCAGAGCGTGACCTCAACCGCGCCCCTCGGATTCAGAAATGCGGTGGGCTCCGAATGGGCGGGGCCAGCCAGGAAGCCAATTCCCAGCGCAACAGCGGCCCATACAAGCCAGAACGCCGCGGCAACGGCTATGTCGAGCAGCACGGCTTTCATGTTGCTCCAACGGCCCCCGACAAGGTCGCTCATCGGAGCTGCGCCTCGGCTCCGACTGCCAAGCCAGACGTAGAAACATAGAAACCATTCAGCGGCTATTATGGTCGAATAGAGCGTCGCGTTTCCCCGGAAATGCTCGCCGGGTCTGTCGGGCGCCAAGCGTGCGCTCTGCAGGCGAAAAAACCCGAGCGAGAAGCACAGCAGGAGTATCAGCATGCCCAGAGAATGCCACAAGGGGGCGACCCGCATGGGCTTATTTTCCCTATTTAGACGCTTTTCGTTGGCTGCCATAAACCATCTCCGGATAAACCAGGCCCCCTCAGCAACAATTTGCGTTTGTAAGCGGGAAACATTGATGGGGAGTGGATTCCAGCGTCTTCAGAGGGAAGGCGGCTTTAGGTCCAAACGATTAGGGGAAATGAGATCAGAAGTGAAGGGGCAGATGAGTTCCGACCCCGTCCTCCCACAATAGTCAATTTCGGATGTCTTCCTCATACTTTGAGTAATGAATGGCATTCGGCCGCTCCATGCCGCAAGCCACGAAACGACAAGACACTCTCCTTGGTCACTCAGGACGAGTTCAGGTCGAGCACGATCCTGATATCGGTTCCTTGACCCGGCCCGGATTGAAGGCTGAAGCGCCCTTTCATGCTGTTCACTCGCTCACGGATCCCGACGAGACCAAACCCATCGTGGGGTTCGCTAATATCGAATCCTCTGCCATCATCCACTAAGTGGAATTCGGTGCGGTCTAAGAGGTATTTCAGCGTCGCACGAAACGCCGTCGCTTTCGCATGTTTTAGGGTGTTGTTGAATGCCTCTTGCGCGATCCGCAGAAGATTGTCTTCCCAGTCTAGCGCCAATGGCCGCTCCTCCCCCTCGATCTGAAACGTGGCCTGCACATGGCTTCCGTCGCATAGGCGCCGCATCAGTTCTTTCAAGGCGTTGCGAAATTGCCCTTCTCGCACCGAATGCGGTCGGAGGGCCACAACCGAACGTCTCGCATCGCCCAGACTTGCGCGAGCCTGCCGTCCGGCTCGTCCGACGTGCTCATCCACTGCAGACCAGTCTTTGCGTTGCATCGCGTCTTTGGCGGCCTCGAGTTGCATGATCACGCCGGTGAATCCCTGCGCCAACGTGTCATGAATGTCCCGCGCCAGGCGGTTACGCTCGCTCACGATGGCTGCTTCACGGCTTTGTTCCAATAGCCTATAGAGCTGATGGGCTAGGGCCGCCAGATGCACCATAGCTTTGGTAAGTCCGAGCTCCTCCCGACGAAATTGCCGGTGCTGCCTGAACGAAATGAAATAGCATCCGGTGACCTCGCCACCGACCGCCGAGGGGAGAATCAGGGTGCCCACGATCCCTGCTTTAGCGCGGCGCTCAAGCCTTCTCTCCATCACGGAATTTCCCGCTAGGGCGCGCAGGCTGTCGTACCAAGCGCCGTCCGGGAGCAGCGCGATTTGCGCCGCCAGTGGGTTAAGAGTTATCCTGCCCCCCGTTTCTGAGTTCGTGACCTCAAGCTGAGGTTCCATTACGCTACAGGAGTAGAGGAGGCGGTCCCGGCGAAGGGAGCCCAGCAGGGCGACCGAAGCCGGGACCGCCTCCTCTGGTGGT
>Ga0182018_10000335_pt1 | contig 61850 bp, 55 predicted proteins | sample 812P2MmetaG_FD_120490 | JGI IMG/M metagenome (GOLD analysis project Ga0182018, IMG submission 120490) | Permafrost microbial communities from Stordalen Mire, Sweden - 812P2M metaG | ecosystem: Environmental > Terrestrial > Soil > Wetlands > Permafrost | place: Sweden: Stordalen | collected... | reverse complement strand
CTGTGCCTCGTCCCGCAGCGCCTCGGGAGGATCGACCACCTGGCTCACCATCCCCAACGCCAGGGCTCGCTCGGCCGACAACCGTTCGTGACGACCGATCAGCGCCATGCGCATGACCGCCTCGAAGGGCATCTTGCGCGCGAGTGCGACGGCCTCGTAGGCGGTGACCTGGCCGATGGAGACATGCGGATCGACGAACTGCGCGTCGGACGCGGCGATCGCGATATCGGCGTCCGCGACGAAATGGAGCCCGCCGCCCGCACAGATGCCGTTGACGGCTGCAATGACCGGCTTCCAGACCCCGTTGTGCCAGGCCGTCAGCCGCAGCTCGGCGCGCCGGGTACGGCGCGCCTGGGTGCGCAGCGCTTCGGGATCGCGTGCGAGCTGGACCACATCGAGGCCGGTCTGGAAGGCGCGGCCGGCGCCGGTGTTCACAATGACACGCACTTCCGGGTCCTGGTCGAGCTCCCGCCATGCCATCTCCAGCTCGTCGAGCATCCGGGCGTCCATGGCGTTGCCTGCGTGGGGTCGATTGAACACGAGCCAACCAACAGGCCCTTTCCTCTCGACCAGGAGCGAGGAGTACGAGGTCAATTGCGTGGCACTTCGCGCCAGGATCGGCCTTGCCACTGGTCTGGCTCCCGGGGAAGGCCGAGCACCCGCTCCCCCAGGATGTTCTTGTTAACTTCCGTCGTCCCGCCTTCGATCGTGTTGGCGCGGCTGCGCAGCATGCCTCGCACCTCGTAGGGCATCGAACCGCCCCACGACCCGTCACCTCGGGCCCAGGCGATGGCATCCGCACCGAGCATGTTCACGGCCAACGCCTGAATGCGCTGGTTCAACTCCCCCTGATGGACCTTGCCGATGGAGCTCTCGGGGCCCGGCGGCCTGCCGGCGCGCGCCCGTGCCCTGACCCGCAGGTTCGTCCACTCGCGCACGCGCTCCTCGCACCAGAGCCGCAGCACCTCGTCTCGGTGCACCGGGTTGCCCCACCCAGCCGGCTTTCCCTCCGCGTCCAATCGCACGGCCAATTGGACGAGCGAGTCGGCGCCCGACCCCCCGATCCGGTCCACTCCCCCCGATCCCGACCCCGAAACCATCTGTCGCTCGCCCGACAACGTTGCGTTCGCCACCTTCCAACCGGCCCCGACATCGCCGACGCGCTGCGCGTCGGGCACGCGTGCCTGGTCGAGGAACACCTCGTTGAAGTCGACCTCACCTCCGATGTGTCGCAGCGGCCTGATGTCGACGCCGGGTTGCCGGAGATCGATGAGGAAGTACGTGATGCCGGCGCGCTTGGGGACGTCGGGATCTGTCCGGGCCAAGAGCACGGCGAAGCTGGACACGTGTGCCCACGTCGTCCACACCTTCTGGCCGGTTATGACCCACTCGTCGCCGTCGCGCTCGGCACGCGTGGCGAGCGACGCCAGGTCGGAGCCCGATCCAGGCTCACTGAAGAGCTGGCACCAGGTCTCCTCGTTGCGCACGATAGGGGGCAGGAAGCGCAGTCGCTGCTCTTCGGTGCCGTGGGCGAAGAGTGCCGGGGCGGCCAGGTTCAGTCCTAGGGGATTCAGGCGACCGAGGTTGTACGGGCGCAACTCCTCCTCCACGCGGCGCGCCACGTCCCCAAGAAGATCGAGCCCCCCGTAGGCAACCGGCCACGTCGGCACGACCAGGCCTGACGCGCCGAACGCCGGGTACCACGCCTCGTACTCCGCGCGGGGTCGCACCTTGCGGATGGCGGCGGCGCCACCCCGGCGGCCTGCCTCCACCCAGGTCCGCGGCACCACATCGTGCACCCAGTCGCGGACTGCTGCGAGCACCTCGTCGAGTGGCGAATCCGGGCCCACCGCCAGACGCCCCACTGTGGGAGGGGCACTCATCGACCGGTGAAGCCGGGCGGTCGCTTCTCTCTGAAGGCGGCAAGCCCGTCGCGGAAGTCTTCGCTCCGCGAGGAGATCTCCATGGCCAATGCCTCGTTCTGCAGCTGCTCTGGTAGAGGAGCGGTTGCACCCGCATGGAGCAACCACTTCGTGAGTCCCACGGTGACCGTCGGTGCCACCGCCAGCCGGTCGACCACGGACCGGGTCGCATCGTCAAGGTCGGCACCGGGGACCGCGCGATGCACCATTCCCCACGCGGCAGCATCCGCGCCGGACACCGCCTGGCCGAGCATCAGCATCTCTCGGGCCCGGGCCTCGCCGACACGCCGGGGGAGCAACCAGGTGCCCGCGGTATCGGGCGTGAAGCCCCGTTGGGCGTAGGGTTCCCACAGGCGAGCCGACTCGTCCACGACGGCGAAGTCCGCCGCCAGGGCCAGATGCAGTCCGATCCCGGCGGCCCACCCCTGCACTTGGCAGACCACCGGCGTTTGCGTCGTGACCAAGAGCTCAATCAACCGGTGCGCCTCGGTGGGCAGACGCCGCTGAATGCTGCCAACCCGGGGACGCGCGTCCCCCGCGTTGCGACTCACGATGTCGAAGCCGGCACAGAAGTGCTCGCCGGACCCCCTTAGGAGTACCACCCGGACCGATTCATCGGGTCCCGCCGCAGACAGCGCGACAATCATTGCCTGGACGATCGGGTCGGTGAGCGCGTTCCGCTTGGCCGGGCGATCGATCTCGAGCTGGAGCACCGGTCCTACCAATTCCACCCGCAGTCCCTCAATGGACGAGTACGGATTGGTGGCTTCGCCGTCGCTCATCCGCCCACATACCTGTCACTGATCGCCTGCAGCGCCTCTTGCAGATCTCGCGCGCCGCCAGGAGGCTCAGGCAGCCGCACGGGACCGTGCTCACGGCTCGGCAGCAAAATGGTCGCATGGCCCGGCGTCGTGAGCTCGCCCCGCTGGTTGGTCGCCGCCAGTTCGACGTCGACCGCCGGCCGCCCGTCCTCAGCCAGGTAGCGCCTCGTTACCGACCCCGAAAGCCACTGGGTGTCCCCCACGTAGTTGAACAGGCGAAACTCACAATCGAGCTTCCACAACCACGCCGCATCCCCCATCCAATCGGTGCACATATGGATCAGCCACGTCTCGCGCATGCGCCCGTAGTCGAACGTCGTGGGGTTGCCACTCCGCCGTGCGAACTCGGGGTCCCAGTGCACTCTTTGCATGACGTCGGGCACGTTGAGGTCATCTCGATGGAAGAAACGTGGGATCCTCGTCCGATTTTGGTAGGCCAACCGCAATGGTTTGACGCCATAGAGCCCCATCCCCATGCCCACGTGCCAACAGACAATGTCGGTCACGGTCAGTGGGCCCTTCACCATCGGTCCCAAAGGATCACCGACCGCCACGTCCTCCCAGTAGCGCGTCGCCGCGCCGCGCCGTCGCTCCGAGGCGTACTGTGCCTCAATTGCGTCGATCTCCTCGTCTTCGTAGGCCCGCAGCTCAATGGCGTCGTACTTCTTGCGTTCGCGGGCCTTGGTCCGCTCGGTGCGGATCATCAAGCGGTACTGCGCGGACAAGATCGGGCCGCCAGCCTGACGGAACACCTGCGCTGTCCACTCGTGGACCGCGCGCTGTGCGAATTCGCTCGACTTGTCCAGCACCCCAACCAGGGCGTTGCGGCGCGTCACTCCCTGGTCGGGCCGCAGCGGTGCCCACCACTCCCGCGCGCTGGCTGAGTAAAAGGCGTGCACCCCGCGCAGAGGGTCTCCCCGCATGAGGTCGCGGTGCTCCGGAGGCACTTCGATCACCTCGTCGAGCCCGATCAAGGAGTCACCTCCGACCAGCGGTGGCGGCGCCAGAACCCCACCCCAACACGTGCCCGCCGCGTAGGTGTCGTCCCACCACAGCGGGTTGTCGTCACCGTAAGCCTCGGCGACATGCCGGAAGGCATCGATCCCTGGAGCGGCGTAGTGCGGCGGCACAGGATGCGGTTCGGGGATCCCGATGCGGGCCCGCAGCCGGGTGATGCCCTCGTCCGTGATGGAGCCCTCGGTGGCCACGGGTCGCACATTATATGAAATCAGGTTCTGCTTTTCTTGAGATGTCCTCGGCACCACATGGCTCACGGGATCAGTCCCGAATTTCGATGGCGGCCAGTGGCAGAAGTTCCTCCATCAGCTGGCGTCGCAACAACTTCCCCACCTCGTTGCGGGGCAGCGCCGATAGCCGGTGAAAGGCCACCGGGATTTTGTACGGCGCCAGATGTTCACGGCACAGCGCGATGAGCACGGCTTCGTCGACGTCACCCACGACGACGGCGACGGGTACCTCGCCCAGGCGCTCGTCGGGCCACGCCACGACTGCGGCCTCCTTGATGCCCGGAGCCAGCCGCAGCACCTCTTCGACCTGCTCGGGGAACACCTTGTTTCCCCCCCGGTTGATCAGGTCCGACGTCCGGCCTTCGATCCAGACAAATCCTTCAGGATCGACGCGGGCATGATCACCGGTGCGAACGAAGCCCTCGGCGTCCACGCGATCGTCCAGTGAAGCACCGCCCGCGTACCCGGCCGCCATCCGGGGAGGCCGCACCAGGAGCTCCCCGACTCGCCCATCGGCGACCGGCATGCTGTCCTCGCCCACCATCTTGATGTCCACCCCTGGATGCGGGCGCCCCGCGGCCCCCAATTTGTCCGGATGGTCCCGCGCGTCCGCCGCGGTCCATCCGATGACCTCGCCCACCTCGGCCTGCCCATAGCTGTTCAGCACAATGACGCCGAACCGGTCCATGAACCGGCGGGCCGCGAGGGGCGACAGCGGTGCGGTGATGCTGCGGACGAACCTGAGGGGGGCGAGGTCGGTCACCGTCGCGTCCTCGGTCAGCATGACCATGGCGGCCGGCGGCAAGACCGTGGACCGCACCTGGTACCGGTGGACCAGCTCGGAGAAGTCCCGCGTGGTGAAACGCGGCATCAGCACCACGGCCGCACCCGCCCGTAACCCGAAGCACACGTTGTAGATCCCCGCATTCAGCGCCACGGACACGGGCACGAGGTTCGGAGAGGGTTCCCGGTCCGACGTTGCAGCGGCGCTCCGCCCACGCAGCGGGGCCAGGACCCGGTCAAGCAGTTCCAGGTACCCGCCATGCGTCTGCAGGATGGCCTTCGGCGGGCCTGTCGTGCCCGATGTCCAGGTCACGAACGCCACGGTGTCGTCGTGGCGAGCAGGGTCTTCAAGGATCTCCACACCATGCTCGCCGACGACTGCAACAGGTCGGATCGATTCGAGGACGTGCTGGACTTCGGCTTCGGGTGCGCGGTCGTTGATGGGGACGAAGACCCCGCCGGCCAGCCATATGCCCACCATGGTGGTGACCAGCTCAGGCCCCGTCGGCAGCCGGACCGCCACCCCGTGGCCGGGTTCGAGCCCGGCGGCCAACAACTCCGAAGCGGTGACGCGGGCCATCTCCCGGGCCCTCCCTGCCGTCACCGTCCCGTCGATCGTGCACAAGAGATCACGTCCCTCTTCAAAGGGGTGATCTATCAATAGGTGGGCCAGGTTGTCCGTCATAGGCCGCCGGTCCTCTTCTCGCGGGAAAGTTCCACATGGTAGTGGGCCGCCCACGGCGCACAGCGGCCGAACGCGAGCTGTCTATCCTTGAGGACGACCAGTCGGACTGCTCGCCGGTCCGCCTCCGGGAGGGAAGCCGAATGCACGCTGGAGACCTCATCCTCGTCAGTGTCGACGACCATCTCGTCGAGCCGCCGCACATGTTCGATGGTCGCCTCCAGGGTCGTTACGCCGACACGGCCCCGAAGGTCGAGCACAGGGCGGACGGTTCCGATGTCTGGGTATTCAACGGTTCGGTGATCCCCAACATCGGACTGAACGCCGTCGCCGGGCGTCCGAAGGAGGAGTACGGAGTTGAGCCGACGGCCTTCGATGAGATGCGCCCGGGCTGCTTCGACGTGCACGAGCGGATCAGGGACATGAACGCGGGCGGAGTCCTGGGATCGATGTGCTTCCCTTCCTTCCCCGGATTCAGCGGCCGCCTGTTCGCCGCCTGCAAGGACAAGGACTTGGACCTGGCCGTCCTTCAGGCGTACAACGATTGGCACATCGAGGAATGGTGCGGCTCGTATCCCGGACGCTTCATTCCCATGGCCCTTCCGATCCTGTGGGATGCAGAGCTCGCGGCGGCCGAGATCCGAAGGGTCGCCGCCAAGGGCTGCCACTCCATAACCTTCACGGAGAATCCGGCGGCGCTCGGCTACCCCAGCTTCCACACGGAGCACTGGGACCCGCTCTGGAGAGCCGTCTGCGACGAAGGTGTCGTCGTGTCCATCCACCTGGGTTCGTCCGGGCAGCTGGCCATTACGGCTCCCGACGCACCGGTGGACGTGATGATCACCCTGCAGCCCATGAACATCTGCCAGGCCGCGGCCGACCTGCTGTGGTCGCGCGTGCCCAAGCAATTCCCCGACATTAAGTTCGCGCTGTCGGAGGGCGGAACCGGATGGATCCCCTATTTCCTCGATCGCATCGACCGCACCTATGACATGCACCGGCTCTGGACGGGGCAAGACTTCGGGGACCGCCTGCCGAGCGATGTCTTCCGGGAGCATTTCCTGACCTGCTTCATCGCGGACCCCGTTGGCATGGCGCTGCGTCATCTGATCGGCCTCGACAACATCGCCTGGGAATGCGACTATCCGCATTCGGACTCCTCGTGGCCTGAGGCACCGGAGGAGCTGGCGCGAGTGGCCGCAGCCGTGCCCGACAATGAGCTGTCCCGGATCACCCACGAGAACGCCTGCCGATGGTACTCGTTCGATCCCTTCGCCTACCGGTCCCGCGAGCAATGCACGGTACGCGCTCTCCGCTCCGAGGCGGAGGGTCATGATGTCGCAATCCACTCGTACGACCGGGGCCGATTCGAGCGCACGGGGAAGGGCGTCGACATCGCGGACCTAGCCACGCGCGCCACAGCCTGAGCACCACGGACTCGGACTCATTCGGAGAACTCGGCTATCAGTTTCGCCTTGTCGATTTTGCCGGCCACCGTCCGGGGCAGGGAGGTGACCACCTCCACCTGCTCAGGCCACGCGATGCGCCGCAGCCCCCGTTGGGCGAGGTACTCGCCCACCTTGCGGACATCGAGACGGGAACCTTCCCCAGTTGTTTCGAGGATCGCACAGACTCGCTCGCCGCTGCGTTCGTCCGCCAGGCCGATGACCGCGGCGTCCAGCACCAGGGGGTGACCACGCAAGACATCCTCCACCTCGGCCGTCCCGATGTTCTCACCTTTTCTGATGACGACATCTTTCAGCCGGCCCGTAATCCTCACGTACCCGTCGCCGTCGACCAGACCGATGTCGCCCGTTCTCAGGTATCCGTCGTCGTCGAAGGCACTGGCGTCAAGCGACGCGTCCACATACCCCAGCATCAGTTGGGGCGCGTGGGCGCGGAGCTCGCCCGAGTGGCCTGACGGGGCTTCCCCGCCCGCGAGGTCGACCACTTTGACCTGCACGCCCCGAAGGGGCCTGCCCTCGCTCTCGGAGAGCTTCGCGTCGGGGTCTGTCGGCGATCCCATGGTCAGGACTGGTGCTTCGGTCAACCCCCAGCCCGAGACGATCCCAGACCCACCCAGTTCGGCCTTCACCCTGACGTGCAGGCCAGGTGGCTTGGGCGCACCGCCGCCGGGGCAACAACGGAGGTGCGGGAAGAGGCGCTCGTCCGGGCGCGCGCGTTGGGCATCGAGATACGCCAGGTGGAACGCGGTGCCGGAACCAGCCATGGTGACACCCTCGCGCCGCAGCGTCTCGCTGGAGGCCACCGGATCGAAGGCTTCAATGAGAATGAGCGCAGCGCCACAGATCAAGCTAGCCATCAGGTTGATCGGGCCGCCGATGTGTGCGATGGGGAAGGCGACACCGTTGCGGTCCCGCTCGGTCATCTGCAGGCGCTCGACCATGCCGCCACTCACGGCGAGCAACGTCGCATCGTTGTGGAGCACGCCTTTGGGAAGACTGGTCGAACCGGACGTGTAGAAGATCCAACTGGCGCCCCGAAGGTGGCGATGCAGCGGAACGTCGCCGCGCGCGCCGCCGTCATGCGAGGTCGTCCCGCGCACGACATCGTCGATATCGAGAACCCGCGGTCTTCTCTCACACTCGGAAGCGGCTGCCTCGGCCAAGCGCCGGTAGTCGGTGCCCTTGTGAGAACCGGATTGGATGATGGCGTCGACCGATGCCTCGCGCACGATATGACCCACCTCCCGTGCGCCATACATCGGAATGATCGGGTTCTGTATGGTTCCGAGCCTCGACAGGGCAACCATCACGACAACGGCATCGATCCCCGTCGGGAGGATCCACGAGACCACCGATCCGGCGCCCACGCCCATCCGGCTCAGATGAACCGCCACGCGCTCGGACTCACGGGAGAGCTCGCCGCATGTCATGCGCCGTCCTGCATCGTCGACGAGGAGCACGGCTTCGGGAGTCGCCCGGGCGCGGGCTTCTACGAGCGCGACCAGGGTCGTCTGGCCATTCAGCTGCATCAGGAACGCCGCGATCCCGACGGGTGCACGTGCAACGCGCTCATATCTCCGTGAGGATAGAGTACCGCTCCGCCGGGTGCGTATGGATACCCACGCCGACCAGACGCTTCTTCAGATCGCGGTGACGGCGGGTCACGATCAGCGCTGCTCCACCACGTGGCACCCCGAGAGCGTCGGCAATCTCCGCAGGAAGGAACCCCGCGGAGATTTCTTGTTGCGTGCGCATAGAATGCAATCCTTCCGGTGTCGGGCCCCGGAGCATCACCCGTCGATCGATGTCCCCCCGCAGATAGTGCTCACTCCAGCACAGCGGTGGTCCGTCGCTGCCGCGAATCATCCGGACCCCTTCAAGCTTGAACCACAGCGAACCGCGGCGCGCACCCAGCCGCGCTGCGCTCACCGCGTCCAGACGGACGTCGCTCGAGGAGGGATGCGACAGGCGAGTACCGGCTGCAAGCGTCGCGATGTCCTCCAGTGAGCGCACGGCGGGGTGATAGGTGGTCAGGGGGGCTCGCGCGATCACAGTCGAGCCGGTGCCGGGGCGACGCGTGATCATCCCCAGGTTCTCGATCCTCCCGAGTGCCTGTCGCACGGTGCCACGGGCCAGACCGTGTTCGGCGCACAGTTCGGCCTCAGTGGGAAGTCGCGCACCCACCGCGATCTCACCTCGAGCGATCTGACCCAGCAGGACCTCTGCCAGCTGCTGATGCTGGGGGGCGCTCACGGCGCCACGGCGCCATTTGAGAACACCCGTTTCCCGCGAACGGAGGATCGGAGACGACATGCTCGACCGCGACGCGCATGACAATGCCTATTTGCGACACCATCTCGCCGCCGCAGTCGCGCTCGATCACGTGGCGGTCGCACCCACGCGGTGGTGCCGCGATGGTGATCGTCGGCAAGGGCCGTGTCCCGGTGGCTCCCGCCGAGGTCTGGCCCCTCCACGCGCGCTCGCAGGAGGCTAACCTCGGCGGCGTTAAGACCCTCACGCCGCCACCGAGACAACCAATGCGGAAATGCACGTCCGGACATCGGGCCTCCCTTCGGCTGCATGCGAATGCCTCCCGCACGCCTTTGCACCACACAAACCTTGTATATACAATACGTGATCGCAAGTTTAGGGGGGTACGTGCCGACGGGCACGGTGGCCGAGAAGCCGGCACATCGGCTTTCTCAGTGAATTCCTCCTTGGGCAGAGCCCCACACACGTCGGGACCAATGGGAATCCGATCGCCAGGTGTTCCGAGGAGGATGAAGAACCGTGTTGCGTAGAGGACTTTTCGATGTGCGACGCAAGGCGATGCCCCTGGCAATAGCCACGGCAGTGCTCGCTGGCGGCTATGTGGCGATCTCAGCGACAAGTGCCGCAGGCGCGACCGTCGCGGCATCGGCCAGCCGCGCCCTCGCGTCGAACGGCGTTTGGCCGGGCGTGGGAAAAATCTGTGAAGCGGGACCGGGCGGAGCTTCGTCCGTGCGCGGGGTCGGGCCGAAGACGATCCACATCGCCGTCTTCAACGATGCCAGCAACACCATTGAGCCGGGACTCGAACTCGAATTCGTACAGCAGGCCAAGGCCTTCGCGGCGTGGTGCAACGCATCGGGGGGCATCAACGGGCGCTCCATCGTGATCGACGACCGTGATGCGGCCCTGTTCAACGCCGCCCAGGTTACCGAGCAGTCCTGCCAGAGCGATTTCATGGCGGTAGGCGGTGGCATGGCACTCGATCAGCCGGCGGTTCCCGTGCGCGAGCAATGCGGGCTCGGCCAGATCACCGGCTACACGGTTTCCGACGCCTCCGATGCCGCCACGCTGCAGGTCAACCCGAGCAACATCAACTCCAAAATCGTGCCCGCGGGGTGGTTCGCGGCGCTGACCAAGAAGTACCCCCAGGCGGTCAAGAAGGCTGCCATGGGTGGCCAGGACAACCCGTCTGTCCTCGAGCCCGAGCACAAGTACGAATTCGCGGCGGAGGCCCAAGGTTGGAAGGTCATTGACTTCCAGGAGCCGCCGCTCACCGTGACCGACTGGGCACCCTACGTCGAGGACGTCCAGACCAAGGGGGTGGAGGCCTTGTGGCCCTCGCTCACGGACAACATCGCTCCCTACTTCCTGGCGATGGGCACCGCGGCCTACAAGCCCGCCTTCATTGCTCTTGGCGTCCAGTTCTACACCTCGACCACCACCAAAGCCGTCGCCAGCGTGCCCGGACTCCCGCCGGTCTACGTCGAGACGTCGTGGTGGCCGCTCGAGATGGCGGCGCAGAGCCCATCCACCCAACAGCTGGTGAATCTCATGCACACCTACGCCAAGGGCGACAACATCGACTTCGATGATGAGGAGGGGGCAGAGTCGTGGCTGTTGTGGGCCAAGTCCGCCTCAGCCTGTGGCGCCCATCTGACGGTGTCGTGTGTCCTCGCCCACGCCGCGTCCCAGAAGAACTGGGACGCCGGAGGGATCGAGGCGCCCGTGGCCCAATTGGCGGCTTCCGATGCGAATCCCATGCCATCACCGTGTTTCGCCATCCTCAGGGCCGAGCCCAACAAGTTCGTCTACGACAAGTCGATCACCCAGCCGACCCAGTCCATATGGAACTGCAATCCCAAGGGTGACGTCCACCTCACCGCGCAACAACTGGCATCCTTGTGACCAATGGACCGGTAGGCCGCAGAGAACCTGCTTAGTCTTTGTCCTACCGGGCCACCGAGCATGGGTTGAGGATCTGCCGTGCATGACTTCATCATTTTCACCATCGGCGGCCTGTCTGCGTCGGGAATTTACGCGATAACCGCGAGCGGACTCACCCTCACGTACACCACGACCGGCATCTTCAACTGGGCGCACGGCGCCATCGGGATGATCTGCGCTTTCGCGTACTGGCAGATGAGCATCGGCTGGGGCTGGCCCACTGTGCTGTCCATGCTTTTGTGCCTCTTCGGGTTGGCTCCCCTCATCGGCATCGGCATCGAGGCGCTCGCCATGCGACGACTGGAGGGCGTGTCCGAAGCCGCCAAACTCGTCGTCACCCTCTCCATGGCCATCATGTTCCTGGGCATCGCGCAATGGATCTGGGGTCCCACCACGTATCGGGCGCTTCCACCCCTCTTCAACAATGACACCCTCGTCCTGGGGTCGATCCGGATTTCCTACGACGACGTGACCATCCTCATCCTGGCCCTCGTCGTTGCCGTAGGGCTACGTCTGTTCCTCTATCGGACCCGGATGGGAATCACGATGCGGGCGAGCGTCGATGACCGGACACTCACCTCCCTCAATGGATCGAGCGCAAATACCAACGCCCGCAACGCGTGGATAATCGGATCAATGTTGGCAGCGCTCGCCGGCATCCTCATCGCACCGACACTTTCTCTCTCGGCGTCTGCGCTCACGCTGCTCATCGTGAACGCCTATGCAGCGTCGGTCATCGGGCGTCTCCGCTCGATCCCCATGACGTTCGTGGGGGCGATCATCCTCGGTCTGTCGATTGCCTACTCCGTGGCCTACCTGCCCCAGAATCCCTACATCCAGGGATTCGAAAACGCGGTACCGGCGATAATCCTGTTCGTTGCACTGCTGGTCCTGCCACAGTCCCGCCTCCGCGGGCACCGGCAACTGCGAAGCAGAGAGTTCGCCTTCCGACCCACGTGGAGCGGCACCGGCATTTTCTGCGCAGGCGTGGTCATTACAGGCATCTTTCTTGCGACGGTTGTATCGACTTCTGATCTGTTCAGTCTCAACCGTATGTGGGGGCTGGCCATAGTCGGGCTCTCGATCATCCCTATCGTCGGGTACGCCGGGCGCCTCTCCCTCTGCCAACTCACCTTCGCGGGAATCGGTGCGTCCGTGGTGGGACACCTTGGCGCCCAGGGAAACCCCCTCTCGCTGTTCGCGGCGGCCGGCGTGTGCGCGGCCGTCGGGGTGCTCGTCGCCATCCCCGCATTGCGATTATCCGGGATCTATTTTGCGCTGGCTACCGCTGCCTTCGCCATCACGATGGACAATTGGGTGTTCGTGCTACCGACCTTCAATCTGTTCGGGCACCCGTACGCGCCCTTCGGATCCGGATCTCTCGTCTTCGCTCCCTTCCGTGTCGGCTCGTTTGCCCTCACGTCGAAGACGTCGCAATTCATCGCCGGGTCGGTTGCCTTCGCGATCCTTACTGCGGTCGTGGTCGCCGTCCGGCGATCGGAATTCGGTCAACGATTGCTGGCCATGAAAGACAGCCCCGCCGCCTGCGCCACGCTGGGCATGAACGGACGGGCATCCATGGTGGGGGTCTTCGCCTTCTCGGCGGCCGTCGCCGGCGTTGGCGGAGGCATCTATGGGATGGCCCTCGGGAGCGCGGCGCCGGATGTCTTCCAATTCTTCAGCGGGCTCACGGTGCTGCTGGTGATGGTGGTGATGGGGATCACGTCGGCCGGCGCGGCGGTCACGGGCGGCCTCTACCAGGGGTCACCCATCTTCACCAACCTCATTCCGAACCTCACGCAGTTGCCGCTGGTACTCGTCGGCCTCGCCGGATTGGGGGTGGGGACCACCCCCAACGGCACCATCCCGGGCAGCGTGCGCCCGGTGTGGCTGTCAGTGCTGCGGCGACGATGGCTTCTCGGATTCATCGTCGCCGTGGCGGCGGTGGCGTGGGCGCTCAGGTTGGCCGGGGTCATCGGCAATTGGACAATGACCACGATCATGCTGGTCGATCTGATTGCCCTTCCCGCGCCGGCCTACATCGTCGACTACCGGGCCAACGACGCACCACCGGCGTTCGGGCTGCCCGACCGCCGCTCGCAAAGACGCCGAGACGCCTCGCCCGTCGGGTCAGCGCCTGGCGGCGGGCCTGCCACCACAGACGATCAGATGGCGGCTCTCTCTGGAGCGGGAGGAACCGGTGGGACTTGAGATTGACCAAGTGTCCGTGCGCTTCGGCGGGTTGGCTGCCCTCTCCGACGTGTCTCTCAGCGCACACGAGGGTTCGATAACCGGATTGATCGGGCCCAATGGTGCCGGCAAGACGACCTTGTTCAACGTGGTGACGGGAATGCAGCGCCCCAGCGCCGGGGCGGTGCGCCTCGACGGCCGAGACCTGCGGGAACTGCCGTCGCATCGTCGGGCCCGTCTCGGGCTTGGGCGCACGTTCCAACGCTTGGAGCTCTTCGGAACGCTGACCGTCGCCGAGAACATAGGCGTCGCGGCTTCCATCGCGCGCCGGGGGCTCATGGGCTCCAAGTCGAGAGAGATCCGTGAGATCCGCGAGGAATTGCTCGAACGCCTGGGCTTGACCTCCCTCGCCGGCCGCCGGGCCGACACCCTGCCGACAGGAACAGGCCGACTGGTGGAGTTGGCGCGGGCACTTGCCGTCAGGCCCCGGGTGCTCCTGCTCGACGAACCCGCAGCGGGTCAGGACACGGAGGAGACCGAGCGGTTCTCGCTGGTCCTTCGTTCCCTCGCCGCCGATGGCCTGGCCATCCTGCTCGTCGAACACGACATGGATCTCGTGATGCGCGTCTGCGACACGGTGGTCGTATTGGACTTCGGCCTTGTCATCTGTGACGGCACGCCGGCGACCGTACAGGCCAATACCGACGTCCAGGCGGCTTATCTCGGCTCGGTGGTGGCCGATGCCTGATCACCCGCTACTCGAGTTCCGAGGAGTGCGTGCGGCCTACGAAGAGGTCGAGGTGCTCCATGGAATCGATGCCACGTTCGACGAGGGTGGCATCACCGCGGTACTCGGCGCGAACGGTGCCGGCAAGTCGACTCTCCTCGCCCTGGCTGCCGGCATCATGGCGCCGACGCACGGCGAAGTCCGTTTCGACGGTGAGCGGATCCGGGCGGGGTCGCCATCAACCCTGGCGCGCAAAGGGCTTTGCCTCATACCCGAGGGCCGCGGTGTCTTCCCCAACCTGACTGTCGGGGAGAATCTGTGGGTCATGACGCACAGCGGTGCAACGCGCCGCCACGTGGAGCAGTGCGCGTTCGACCGGTTCCCGCGCCTTGCGGAGCGGAGGTATCAGCATGCGGGCACGCTGTCCGGCGGCGAGCAGCAGATGCTTTCACTTGCGCGCGCATTGGCAACGAGCCCCAGAATGCTCCTGTTGGACGAACTCTCCATGGGTCTGGCACCGATCGTCGTGGACGAGCTGTACAAACATGTTGCCCAGCTCGCGGCGGAAGGTGTCACCGTGGTCGTGGTGGAACAGTTCGCGCGAACGGCGCTCTCGGTTGCGAGCTCGGCCATCGTGATGGCAAACGGGCGCATCGTCCAGAAGGGGGCGGCCAGCGCGGTGGAGGCTGTGCTCCATTCCGCCTACCTGGGACGCACGACGCCCCAGGCGGCGGACTCAGTCTGATTCTGTTCGCTCCATCGACTGCACGTCGAAGTAGATCGGCAACAGATACTTGACATAGAACGCGTGCACGGTGAGCCCGGGGTACACCAGGTCCTCATATTCCTGGATCTGGACGCGGTCGTCCTTGTCCTTGTAGCGCTTGCACGCCTCGAGCAAGTCATCAACCTCGGCGCGGCTGTCCTGGAGCAGCCCGAGATGGTCGAACCCCGGAGAGCTCATCGGCTTGCTGCTCTCGGCCAGCAGTATGAACTGGTCAGGGTCGGGCAGCAAGATGTGACAGCGCTGACCGACGACGTCGGTGTCGGTCGCCGACCAGCCCAACACCGAGCCGTAGAACGCGTCCACCTCCTCCCTGAACTGGTCAGTGAGTGTGCCTCGGGCGAACGTAAGTTCCATGTGGTTGAATCGCACGCGACCACGGTAGTTCAGGCGAGCTGTCGCCGCTGGGGTCCGTCACCGGGCACGAGCCGCCGCCCGGGCAGGTGGGCGCAGGGCAACTGCGGTTAGGCGGCCGGGAATGGCACCTGGTTCGCCTGGGCCAACAACTCCGCCCGGTCCGCCGACAAGATGAAGCCGCCCTTGATCGCCTTGTCGAGGCTGGCGGTGTACTTGGCGAGATACTCCGCCTTGGATTGGTAAATGCTGGTCAACATCTGCGGGGTGAAAGCCGTCGTCGACCCGAAGAGCGAGCACAAAGCGTTGGCGCCGGACGGCGGCGCGCCGCTGAGAGTCGATACCGGCGTGTCCACGGCAGGCGTCCGGACACCGCCGATCACGTTGCCGAATCGGTCGAGGGCAAGGGTCGGCGGCTTCTCGCTACTCAGGCGGAAGGGGGGCGGTGAGGGCGGGGGCGTCCCCTGGACCACCCATTTGATGAAGGCTGCGAAAGCGGCCTGCACCACCTCATGCTGTGGACCACTGTTGACAGGGACCGTACAACCGAGCGCGCTGGCTGCAGGCCCCACCAGGAAGGCATCGGCGTGAGAGGTGCCGGCGACCTCCCAGGTTCGTATGCGCGACGTGTTCGGTTGCTGCGCCGGCGCGTAGCCGAGAATGATCAGGTCGGTCTGTGTCTCGAACATGAACACGGGCACGTCGAGGTCCGTCCGGATCCGCTGGGCGCCCGAGAGATTCTTGGCGATCGAGGACCCATTGAGTGCTGCACCACTGCCGCCACGGCTATGGATGAAGATCCCGTCGAACGCATGGATATGAGGCTGCAGCGCGTCGGCGAATGTCGTCAGGTAAAAGGCCGACTGGGATTCGCCTACTGCCACCACGTGCCGGGGATGCAAGTTGCCCAGCACGTGATCCGTGGGAGATCTGAGGGCCAGGCCGATTTGGGCGAAAATGTCGAGCGCATACTGATCACCGGGGTGGTGGAGCGTGCCATAGCGGGCCGGATCCGTCTGGACGAGACCCTTGGTGCCCCCCGCAGTCGTTGAGCCAAGAATCGGTTTGCCCCCTTCGACGCCCAACGCCTGGGCGGACACCGCCACGTAGGCATCGCCGGACTGCATCAGCTCGGGGTTGAGGTAGTCCCAGTCCGGTGCGGATTCGCCCGCGGATTCGTTCATCCACTCGACAACGACCGTGCCGCTGAAGTGGGCTGGGCTGCTCGGCCGGCGCACAATTATGCGGGTGCGGTAGGCGGCAGCGGTCGTCGGGGCGATGGTCCAGCGCCCATTGGACGGCGACGCGGTCGCCCGAAAGGCATGGGCGGTGCCGGCGGCGAAGTACTCGTCCTCGACGTAGCCGTACGATACGAGATCGGAGGAGTGCGCCGACAGCGGCTCAACGATTGAACCGGTGTCAGGTGGGGTGGAGAACGTCGCAGCGGCTGCATAGATCGAAGCGGTGCCTTCAGTCCCAGTTGTCGCTCCGACCGGCGGACCGCTGAGGCAGACCGCCATCAGCAGTGTGCCCGCGATCACGACGGCCGTCCATCCTGTGCGCCTCATTCCTGTCATGCCCCCCTTTTTGACACCGACCTGCGGCGCACCTTCATCACCCGAGCCGGTACGCCACCAGCGCACAGGCATCCGGACATGCCGGTGTGCCCGGATCAGCCCGATCAAATAGCCGGCGAAGTTCTCGAAGTCCGTCATGGTACCGGTCCACTACCCGAGCTGCATGGGACCCGATCACTCCCGCGGAGAGATGTCGGAGGCACGACGTCATCGTTGTGCGTGTTCTCGGAACGCATGACTGATCGGCGGGGCGATGTTCTGGCCGTCAATGATGATCGTCGACATCACCACCTGGAGACAGGCCTGTGCCATCCACGGCGGTTCGGACCGACGGAATCCGCCCGCTTGGGCCAGCCGGGACATCTCTGGTCGATGCGCACTTCGAGTCGGCCGCTGATGGCCCTGGACTCCCCGACCGAAATATGCCCTTGCAAAACGGAGGCACCCTCCATATACTAAATGGAGGAAGCTTCCGCTTCTTTCAAGATAGTCATCGGAAAGGCCCCAGTCAATGGTCGCAACACTCAAGATCGAGCAGGCCCCGAGCGGATGGCGTCGGCACCCTTCGGTGATTCTCGCCGTCATACTGACCGCCCAGCTCATGGTGGTACTCGACGCCACCATCGTGAACGTCGCCCTGCCCCACATCCAGCGCAGCCTCCACTTTTCGAACTCGTCGCTGTCATGGGTGCTCAATGCATACGTCCTCACCTTCGGCGGTCTCCTTCTCCTCGGGGCCCGCTCCGGCGACCTTCTCGGCCGGCGACGGACGTTCATGGCCGGAATCGCCCTGTTCTCGCTGAGCTCTCTGGCCGGTGGATTCGCCACGAGCGGAGCCATGCTGCTGGCCGCCCGGGCCCTGCAGGGGGTAGGCGGAGCGCTGGCCGCGCCGGCGGCTCTGGCCCTGCTCACGACGTTCTTCCCCGAAGGGGCAGCGAGGGTGAAGGCGATCGGCCTGTTCACGACCGTCTCGGCGGCGGGCGGTGCCTTGGGCCTGGTGGCAGGCGGCCTGCTCACCGAGTGGGCCTCCTGGCGCTGGGTGATGTTCGTCAACGTCCCGATCGGGCTGATCGTCCTCTTCGTCGGTCGAGCGGTGCTCGTTGAGACGGCCCGCCGTCATGGACGCTTTGACGTGACCGGGGCCATCACGTCCACCGCGGGAATGACCGCTGTCGTCTTCGGCCTCGTCGAAGCCGGAAGCGACGGGTGGGCGGCGCCCGTCACCTTCGGTTCGCTCCTGGCGGGCGTGGCCCTCCTGTGCCTATTCGTCCGCATCGAGAAGACGGCCACCGAGCCGATCCTCCCGCTCCGGATCCTCGCCGACCGAACCCGCGCCTCGGCCAATGTGGCCCGCGGCCTCGGCTACGCCGGGATGTACGGGATGATCTTCTTCCTCACCCAGTTTCTCCAGGACATCCAACGCCACTCCTCTTTGATCACCGGTATCGGGTTCCTGCCCGCCCCCACCTCAGTATTTCTCTCCTCCCAGCTGACCAGCAGGGTGCTCGTCAACCGCCTCCCGGCGAAGGTGCTGATGATCATGGGGACGACGAGCTTGGCGCTCGGGCTGCTCCTCGCCACCCAGCTGCACGCCAGCACTCCGTACCTCCAGGTGCTCGCCAGCCTCATCTTGATCGGCGTCGGTATGGGTATCTCCTTCGTCAGCCTGACCACGGCTGGGCTGGCTGGGGTTGCCCCGTCGGACGCCGGCGCCGCCTCGGGCTTGATCAATGTCATGCAACAACTCGGTGCCGCCCTCGGCCTCGCCGTCCTGGTCACCGTTTTCGACACCGTCACCCCGAGCGCCCGGTCGGCCGGACTGAGCACGGCCGCCCACGCCGGTGCGGCGGCCCGCACAGCCCTGGTGCATGGGATTGACGTGACCATGGCGGCCGGCGCGGGATTTGCGATGCTCGCGTTGGCCATCGTGGTGCTCCTCGTCCGCGCACCGGCCCGTGCCGAGGTGATCGAGCCGGCTGACATGGAGCTCGAGGCCGCGGCGGCGTGAACCCGGTAGGTCTCGCAGAGAAGACGGTGACAACCACGCGGCCGAACCTGGTGCGCCTCGGGAGAGGTGTCCGCCTTCGGACGGTAGGTTCCGGGCTCATGGCTGAGTCTGAATCGGGCAGATTGCGACGGCTGGCGGAAGAGCTCGAGGAGTGTGGATTGCGGCTGGACCGAACCCATGGCGTCGGGCCCATGCTCTTGGAGGAGATCGATCAGGCTCTGCGTCCGCCCGTGCACGAGCGCCGGACCCCGAGCAGCGGCACAATCGTCGAGCCAGGCTCGGATCCCTCCCGCTGGGCGTCCGGTACCCACCTCACGATCACCCGCGGCGAGCTCGGTCATCAACCTCTCCCCGCGGCGCGGCGCTTTGCCGACGGGCTGTCGAGCTGGCTCTTGCGCCGTGTCGACAATAAGAACGAGTGGGTTGTGTTCGACCGGCCGGCCGGATCAGAGCGGGACCTCGTGGTGATGGCACGTGTGTTCGAAGCAACGATCGTGCAGCGGCATCCCGGGGGGACCGTCCGCATTGTCGGACCTTCTGGTGTTCTCCGCTGGGAGGGCACCGACTGGCACCACGAGCCTCCGGTAGCAACCTGGCTCAACGCCCTCACCGCTGACTCGGCAGAGGGTGACCCGGACGTCCTCAAGGCCATGTTGGCCTTCGCTGTCCACGATCTGGGTTCCCTGGGCATCGGGGCCCTTCTGGTCTATCGGCCGCATCCGGAGCCCGGTCCTCCGGTCGAGGAGCGGCTTCCAGAGCCCCCTTCCTTGCAGGTGCTACAGGCTTCGCACCTGGCCCCGCTGCGCCATGCCCTGGCTCAGATTGACGGAGCGGCGATTTTCGACGGTGAAGGAGTACTCCGTCAGCTCGGCGTGAGGCTGGTTCCGAGCAAAGCTTCAGAACAAACGGTCGACGCCGTTGGAGGTACTCGGCACACTTCTGGACTTCGCTACAGTTACGACGACCGGCTCGCGACCGTGATCACGGTGAGCGAGGATGGCCCAGTGTCGGTGTTCCGGGGCGGGGCAATGCTCGGCACTTCGCACGACGGCACCCGATCCCTGGAGCCCTGAGGTCGAAAAGTGCTGTCACGCGGTAGCGGTGTCGCACGCAGCCGCGGTGGTTCCCGCGGCATCGAGTGCGGCGATCTCCGCATCCGACCGGCCGAGCTCGGCCAGGACCTCGTGCGTGTGCTCGCCGAGCTCCGGCGCGCGGAACCGGGGCCCAGCGCGGTGGGCATCGAAATCGGCCGGTGTGGCGAGCATCGTCCACGACCCCTCATCGAACGGAACATCGACAAGTCCTCCGGCGGCGTGGAACTGCTGGTCACGCAGAAGCTCTTCGACGGACTGAACCGGCGCCCAGAAGAAGTCGGGCTCCAAGTCGAAGATCGCCTCCCACTCCTGGAGTGTCTTGGTCGCGAACGCCTCATCGAGGAGGCCGATCAACTGGGTGGCATTCAAGAAGCGGGTGGCGGGCGTGGCGAATCGCTCGTCGTCGAGCCACTCCGGATGCCCGACCGCACGCGCCAGCGGCGGCCAGTGCCGTTCGCCCTCGAGCCCGACGATCCAGAAGCGGCGACCGTCCCCAGCCGTGTAATTGTTGATGGCAGGGTTGCCCATCGCCGTGCGGGACCCCACACTGATTGGCGATCCCCACATCAGGGCCACGTTCACATCGAACCCGATGGTGTAGGCGCCCTGCCGGAGCAGCGAAGTCGAAACGAGGTCACCCTCTCCCGTCCGCTCGCGGGCGAACAACGCCGCGCTGATCATCGCTGCCGCAGTCATCGCGACCGAATGGTCGCCCATGCCGCCACGTTGGAAGGGCAGGTTGCCACCCGGCGACGTCAGCGATGCTGCTATTCCGGACCGGGCCCAGTAAGCGGCGATGTCATAAGCGGGCCGGTCGGCCTCGGCACCTTGTAGCCCGTAGCCCGAGACGATGGCATAGACCAGGCGGGGATCGCGCCCACGGAGTGACTCCGGGTCAAGACCCGTGCGTCGGAGTGCGGACATGCGGATATTCGTCAGGAACACATCGGCCGTGTCCACCAGCTCCAGCGCCAACGCACGGCCCTCTTCGGTCCCCAGGTCGAGGACGATGCTGCGCTTGGACCGATTATCGAGCTCGAACACGGGGTTTGTCGGAAGATCGCCGCCGAGCATGCGTTGGAACGACCGGGCGGGATCGCCCCTTGGCGACTCGATCTTGACGACATCGGCGCCCCAGTCAGCCAGAATTCCGCCTGCCGCCGGTCCGGCGAGCCACATACCGAGCTCCACCACTCGCACACCCGACATGGGACCGGTTGCTCGCTTCTCCATCCTCACCCACTTTCAGCCGTATCGCACCGCCTCGCCAGGCAGAACCATACTGAGTTGAACGTTTCGCCCACAGGGCTGACAGTGCCACTGCTGCCGCTCGTCGCGGCGTTTTGAGGACGGACCTGAACCGGGAACGTCCAGGCACTTGTGGGGACACGTCACCGAAGACGCATGCAGCCGTCGCCGGTTGGCCTCCTCCTACGCCCCCGCGCCTCGCCGATCGGAACTACGCCCAGCCTCTGTGGCGACGAGCGATCCGATCTGCGCCCAACTGGGGATCGGGCCGTGGTGTAGGATAGTGACAGATTCTGTCATAAGTCAGAAACAGCCGTTCGGCAGTTGGTGCAATTAGGAGCAAATTCCCATGTCCACAGCTTCGTTGACGATGGAGTTCCCCAAGGTCGGCCTTGCCGCGAGAAAGAAGGATCGCACGAGGCGTCAACTGGCGGAAGCGGCGGCCGAGCTCTTTTACGAAAAGGGCTACACCGCCACGACCGTGGACGAGATCGTCGCCGCGGTCGATGTCTCGCCACGGACGTTCTTTCGGTACTTTCCGACCAAGGAAGACCTGGTCGTCGCATTGGGGGAGACCAGCCTGGACCAATTTCTCGACGCCCTGCGTAACCGGCCATTCGAAGAGTCGTTGCAGGTTGCCGTCACTGCGGCGACGGCAGAGTCCTGGGCTGCCGAGTGGGTGGACACCACCAAAGTCCGCTCTTTTCTCGCCCTTTTGCGGGAGACACCCGCACTACGGGCGCGCTGGTTGGAGGAGGCATATCGCAAACGGGACCTCATGGCTGAGGTCATCGCCGCACGTACCGGTACCTGCCCGTCCGATCTGCGCAATCTCATGATTGCAGGGGCGATAACCCTGACCATCAATACCGCGCTGCAGGCCTGGGCCGATCAAGACGCAGAACCGAATGCGGCGCCATTCGTCTACCGGGGACTCGAGGAGCTCGCGACGCCGCTTCTTCCCGACTAGACCGTTTCGACTTGGACCCGGCGCCGGGGGGTGCGAAGGGTGATGACCGCTCTACCCCTCACTGCAGACCTGGAGAGATGTGACTTCCTTCGCTTCGAGGATTCGAAGCTTCCGGCCAACCGAACCGCTCCACGAAGAGAGCGGCAGCATCACACGGCGCCAGTGGTTGGCGCTGGGCGTGATGTGCTTCACCGTGCTGCTGATCTCGTTGGATCAGACGGTGCTCAACGTTGCGCTTCCCACGTTGGTCAAGGAACTCCACCCGAGCAGCAGCGGGCTGCAATGGACGGCCGATGGCTACACCCTGGCCAATGCCGTATTTCTCCTCTTCGGCGGAGCACTGGGCGATCGTTTTGGGCGCCGCCGCCTCTTTCTCATCGGCGTCCTCATCTTCGGCGGAGGTTCGCTCGGTTGCGCGTTGGTCCACACCACCGGTCCGCTGATTGCAACCCGGGTCATCATGGGGCTCGGTGCGGCATTCTTGATGCCGGCCTCGCTCTCCATCATCGCCGCGACATTTGTCAGTCACCAACGGGCTCGAGCCATCGGCATCTGGGTTGGTGTGAGCGGTATCGGCACCGCACTCGGCCCGCTGCTCGGAGGGTGGCTCTTGCAGCATTTTTGGTGGGGTTCGGTGTTCCTCATCAATGTGCCGATCGCCGTGTTGGCCCTCCTCGGCGGCTTTTTCGCAGTCTCTGAGAGCCGCTCCGTCAATCGACCGAGGCTCGATCCCGTCGGAGTCGTCTTGTCGTCACTTGGCTTGACGGCACTGACCTATGGGCTCATTGTCACATCGACCGACGGATGGGGCTCGGAAACCGTCGTGGGTTCGTTGACCTTTGCGATCGTCTTGTTGGCGGTCTTCGTGAGGTGGGACCGGCGACGAAGCGATCCGTTGCTCGACCTCAAGCTCTTCGCGAGCCGCACATTCTCGTCCGCATTGGGGGCAGTGACGGCCCTCTTCTTCGCGATGTTCGGTGTGAGCTATCTCCTGAGCCAGTACATCCAGTTCGTGCAGGGCGCCGATCCATTTGGAGTCGGGATCCGGTTTCTCCCGGTGGCCGCGGGCAATGTCTTAGGGAGCAACACATCCGCTCGGCTCACGCAACGGTTCGGTCTCCGGACGATGATGCTCACGGGGATGTTTCTCGTTACCGGTGGATTGATTGCCTTGGCAACGCTGACGGTGGCTTCCGGATTTCTCGTCGTCGGGATCGCCTTCGGGCTCATCGGCCTAGGAATGGGCCTGGCCATTGCTCCGGCTTCCAATGCCATTGTGGGAACCCTGCCGGCCGACAAGGTGGGGGCGGGATCGGGGTTGCGCAGCATGGTGCAACTGCTGGGCGGCTCATTTGGAGTTGCCATCGTCGGGAGCCTGGCCACCAGGGCCTACCGTGCCGATATTCAGAAGTCACTCGCAGGGCCGCTGCGAACCCTCCCGGCCGCAGCCCGCCAGGCCGTCGGGAATCAAATCGGGGATGCCGTCGGGGTGGCGCGAACGCTGCCTCCGGGCCTGGGGAGGGCCACGAGGCAAGCGGCAAACCATGCCTTCGTCAGCGGATTGCATCTCGCTGCTGTCGTGGGCGTCGCCGTCCTGGTGATCGCCATGCTGGCCGCCGCCAGATATGTCCCCTCGCGCGTCGACATGGGTGACGACGTCGAGCTTCACCTTGGGGCGACGGTTTAGGAGACCTTTTGCGTCGCTGCAACCAGGAATCCCTGCACGACGGTTTCGAGCTCGACCATGCTGGGCTCGGGAGCAGGGAACATCGCATCTTAAGATAGGCAAGGGGGTTACACACCCTGTGCGCAGGGATTAGACGCCCGCCGCCCTGGCTGCGCCACTTCCGAGCCGGGAAGATCCGAGGGGCACCGGCCTCCCCGGCCAAATGGGAGGGGCCGGGGAGCCGGTGCGGAGCACTGCGGGGTGACAAGGTGCTCATGGAGAGATAGTCAGCAGGGTTACACCGGGCCACGCCCGGCGCGGCCCGCGCGGCGCGGACCCAGCGGCTCGCCTTCTCCGGCAACCCGCCACACTCACCAACCTGTAACTCCCGGCTCTATGGATCAGTGACAAATCCAGAGCACGGGAGGATTCATCCATGCAGCACCACCGCACAGCCATCTTCGGCGGACTCGCCGCCCTCACCTCATTCGTTGCCGTCGGTCTCGGCACCGCCGCAGGTGCCGCGGGCGGCTACGGCGCCCCGGCGATCGGCTCCTCCGCGCCGGCACCCACGGTGAAGACCGTGATCCGCCTGCCGGGCGGCACCAAGCCGGCGACCGTACGCACCACGAAGGCGACCGTCGACGGAAAGACCGAGACGATCCTGGTCGACACCCAGGGGCTCCCGCTCTATTACTTCCCGGCCGACACGGCGAAGAAGTCCTTGGTCAGCGGGGAGCTGGCTCGGCTCTGGCCACCACTCCTCTCGGCGAAGCCCACCGCAACCGGCACCCAGGGCAAGCTCACCGCTTTGCGCGACGCCAGCGGGCACCAGGTGACCTACAACGGCCACTTCCTCTACACCTTCATCGATGACGCCCCGGGCCACGTCACCGGCCAGGGCGTCTCGAACTTCTTCGTCGCCACTCCGCGACTGAAGGCGATCGGCAGCACACCGAAGGCGACGGCCGCCGCCTCTTCCTCTTCCTCGTCGGGCAGCGGCTATGGATATTGAGGCCCTCAATCCGACACGGCGCCACCGTGCCGGCCTCTGAGCTGGGAGGCCGGCCGATTCCGATGCGACCGTTACGGGCGGCACCCGCAAGGTAGGGCGCCGCATCCGCGGTGCCACCACCGTGGTCAGCGTCGCGGCCCTCGCCGTTCTCGTCTTCACCAAGCGGGAGGCCCTGGCGACGTCGTTCGGTCGCCTCGGCCACTCCCACTGGTCCTTGAGGCGCGCATCAGTCCGCCATCGCCACGACGGACGCCATACTGCTGGCCTTGGGGGTGGTGACCCTCATGGGGCTCGCACTGGTCCATATCGTCCAGCTGGTCCCCACGTTCCAGACCATGCAGGCGCTCGGGGTCGGCTACCTCCTCCTCATCGCCGGCACCGTCGTCGTGGGCGCCCGCCTGATCATGGGCGCACCGACGTGCGGTGGTCGTCCTTGCGGTGGGGGCCATGGCCGCCTACGCATTCACCCGTGTGGTGCGCAACCCGCTGGACAACCAGGACGTGGGAAACTGGGCCTGCACGTTGGGGATGGCCGCCCTGTTCCTGGAGGCCGCCCTTGTGGCCATCGGCGCGTATGCGATCGCCACTCGATCACGCGCACGGCAGATGCTGCTCGCCGTCAGCGACGGGTCAACCATCCCCTACCCGGGCCAGTAACGACCGGGCATCTTGATCGGACGATTCGTCCCCTTGTGGCACAGCAGTCGAGGATCATCGCTTCGCCCGCGCGGCCCCACGGTGGAGCCCGAGGGCGGCGCGGCCCGCCACCAATGGCAAATCGAGGTAGGTGAGCAGGCCAGGTTCGGCGCGACACACATAGGGGATCGCGTTGACGCAGTGCAACGCGGTAGCCACGATTCCCGGGTTGCGAACGAGACCTGATTCCACCGTCAGGGGGTGCAGCTTCTTGAAGGTGGTGAGGCAGTCGGGATCCCCCGTGATCTCGACTTCGAAGCGCTCGCCTCCGGGACCGAACTTCCAAGCGGGATCGAGGTGGTCGTCGCCCATGAGCCAATTGACTGCAGCGGTGACGACCGGCTCACCATCAACCAGCGCCTGCCATTTGAACCGTTGCGCCGCTACCATCCCCGGCGCAATCGGGCCGATGGGTGAGTCAATGGGCGCTGTGGCTACCGCCATCTCATGGGTGGTGCGCAACTTTGGCTCAATGTCGAAGCCCAATTCGTCAGCGACCATGAAAATCGACTGACGAAACCCGGCACCCAGTGCATCGGTCATGACGCTGGCACGAGCCTCCTCTGGGGTCTTTCCGAACAGCATCCAGTCGCGCACTACATCCGGCGCGCCGTAGGTACGGATGTCGGAGAACTCCTCCGCGCGCACGTGGGTGATGGAGCCGGAGAGGGCCGAGATCATGAGCGGGAACCGCTCCGTGATGCCGCCCGGATGTATGCCGGTCCCGTGCAACGTCACACCGGCCTCGCGGGCTATGGCGTCGATACGCGCGCGCTCCTCGGACGGCGGGTAGAACCACCCGAGTGGGGTGACCAAATTCTTGCCCGACGCAAGAATGGCGTGAACCACGGCGGGATCCGCCATGAACGGGCTGTACAAGACGCAGTCGGCCTCGGTGGCCAGAAGCGCCGCCGTATCGCTCGTGGCGGAGACACCGAGGTGCCCGCGACCCATCAGCGCACCCAGGTCGAGTCCGTCCTTGGCCGGGCTATGGACCCAGGCTCCCACCAATTCGAGATCGGGATGCGCAAGGACCCCTTCCATCGCGGCACGTCCCACTCCCCCCGTGGCCCACTGGATCACTCGAAAGCTCATGCCGCGTCATCCTTTTGCCGCTGGGACGGTTGTCGCCCGGAATGATGCCATGAAGCCACCGATCGGGCACTCGGCTCAGTCAGCCGCCGATGGGTTGTCGCTCCTGGGCCCCTCGACTTCCGGGTCGCCTCCGTTCGCTCCACGTGCATCGGACGTCGAGGAAACGTGGGGTTGTTGTTCATCTCGGAATACCGCGAGAGGCGGCTGGATGTCCGGGCGAAATACCGCGAGATACAGCACAAGGACAAAGACGGCCACCGAAAAGACCACCGCAGTCCGGCCATCGCCGAAATTGATCCCGCTGAGGTTTTGCGGCTTGCTGATGTAGTCGGCGAAGGAGGCGCCCAGCGGACGGGTGACCACGTAGGCGAACCAGAAAGCAGCGATCGAGTTGAGGTTGAACCGCCACCACGCCAGTGCCGGAATCAAAATGACAACCCCGAAGAGGATGCCCGAGCCCAGGTAGCCGAGCCCGAGTGCGGTCGCCGTGAAGTCGCCGAGTGCCGTACCGAGCGCGAAGGTGGCGAAGACTGTCGCCCAGTAGAAGGCCTCGCGCCGCTGGGTGCTGATGCTGTGGATGGACAGGGTGCCCTCGCTGCGATACCAGACCCAGAAGACTCCGGCCAGCACCACCGCCCACAAGAGAGTCGTGCCGGCATAGGGGATCTTCACGTCGAGGTGGAGGAAGTCCGCAACTCCGGTGCCGAAGATGGCGATGGCATAGGCCAAGAACCAGTAGGCAAAGGGGCGGTACCGGCGAGTACCGAACTGGATGACGAGACCGGCGACGAACAGGACGACTTCGGTGCCGCCCCCCCGGATATTTCCCCAGTTCTTCAGGAAGTCAGAGGTGGCCTCGCCGCCAGCCGTGGTCAGGATCTTGACCACCCAAAAGAGAAAGATGATCTCCGGGACCTTGGCGGCGGTGGGGGCGGGAAAGACACGCCCCATCACGGGTACCTGGCCGCGGTCTTTCGCAGCGACGTCCCGTGATCGAGACTGGCGGGGCTGGTCTGGGCGGCGACTCACATCGCTCGTTTCTTCCTAGGGCCGATCTGCCCCACATTAGGGCGCCGCCAATGACCGGACGATGCAACCGAAGAGCGATTGTGGATCGCGCGGGTCATACTCGAGGTGGATGGACGAAGGTCGTGGGCCCATCCCGGTTTCCGGACGGCCCACCAACGTAACTAGTCTCTGACCTGGCGATTCACGGTCGACGTCTCCCACTCCCGGCGCCCGTGGCAGCTTCCGCCGCCCGGGTGCATACTCAGGGGCGTGGCGGAAGCCCCGAACCGTGTCTTCCTGGCTGACATCCGCGGCCGCGACCTGTATCTGCGTGCGACGTGGCACCCCGAATCTTGCACCATCGTGTTCAGCCACTGGGATGGTGAGATCTGCGTGGCCTCCACCCCGGTCGCCTTGACCGACTCTACGAAGCTCATCGATCTCCAGGTACGGGCGCTCTCCGAAATCGCCAACCGACGTTTCGTCTCCCCGGCGACGGCACCGGCGCCGACGACCGCCATCGACCGACTCCGGCGTCGCCTTCGACCGAAGCTCGCCCAGGTGATCGACGCCAGTGCAAAATTCATAGCCGCCGGGCGGAACGACCGCCAACAGAGTGGGTCACGGTAGCCGCAGAAAATCCCACCTGGCGTGACCATCTGTTCCCGCCGTTCGTCGACGAGCCGAAGTGGGTTCAGGCCCGGCTGGCGAGAACGGCGATCCCATCCCCGGCCAGGTCGTGGTGTACGCCCTTGCGGCCGGTCATCGCCAGGACGAGCGACTGCAGGGGCCCCGCGACTTCAAGGCCGTCGCCGTGGACCCATTCGACATCGGTGGCTCGAAGTCGGAGTCCATTGATGCGTCGTTTGGCACCGATGAGGAGGTTGGAGGTCTTCCAGCTGTCGGCGACGGCGACGAGAGCTGGCTCGGGCGAGCGGTGGGTAAGCCCAAGTGGTCGGCGGATGTCCTCACCGTGGACAATCACCTCACCGAGCATGGCCATGACCGGTGCTGGGGGGTGGTTGGTCGTCGTGGTGCGCGCCCGGAGCCGGTGCACCAGCTCGTCGGGACCGACGGTGGCCAGGCGAGCGGCACCACGGGCGGTGAACACATTGAACCTGAACCCAGCCTGGATCAGCTCCTTGTAGAAATTCGGAACGGTCTGCTCCGCGGCAGCAACGACGTGGCCGGTCGTCTCGTGAATCGTCCAGCCCTCACACCACGACGCAGCGCCCCACTGTTCGGGCGTGAGCGACGTCAGTGTCTCGGCGAGGTCTCGGCGTTCGGCGTGGATGTACGTCCAGATCTGTTGGGACTTCATGTGGTCACCTTCGTATCCGGCTCCTGAGCGCCGAGGTGCGGGCTGTCTGGTCCGGGGTCGACGCCGTCGTTGACCTGGACGAGGCGGGCGAGGTAGTACTCCCAACCGCGGAGATGATCGCCGATGGCGTCATCGGGCAGTCCGCGGTGCACCAGTCGCAGCAGCGTCGATTCGCCGATGGGCCGCAAAGTGATCTCGACCTGGGTCGAGCCGGCTGGAATCGGGTGATCGGGGACGTCCCAACCAAACGTGAAGACGACCCGCTCATTCGCCACGACCTCAACGAATTCGCCGGCGCTTGGGTTCACCCCCCCGCAGAGGACCCGGTACTCTCCACCCGTCTCGGGTTGCAACGAGGCTTCCGTGCCCATCCATTCGATCATCTTCTGCGGGTTCACCAGGTACTCGAAAACTGTGCTCGGCGGCGCGCCGATGGTGATCTCATGGACGGCTTCTGTGGTCATTTCCTCTCCTTGGCTTGTTCGGCCGATTCGGCCAGATCCCGCAACCTGACAAGACTCTGCGACCAGAACGAGTCGAGAAACTCGCGGAGTTTTCCCATTTCGGCCTGGTTCGCCGAATACAGCCGTCGCACACCATCCCGTCGCTCGGTGAGAAGTCCGGAGTTGCGGAGCACCCCCAGATGTTGGGAGATCGCAGAGCGCGTCACGTCGGGGAAACGCGCGGCGATCTCCGCCGCCGGTAGCTCCTCGGACCAGACAAGCCGGACGATCTCGCAGCGCTTGCGCTCCCCCAGAATCTTCAACATGGCCTCCATGGCATTTACGTTAGTACATCCTTATGTAAGATGATGCTAACTCTTCCCTGCGGGCCAAAACCAGATCTGTGCCGCCCTATCGACCCCGCTGCCGGTCGACTTCGTCAGATCCGCCAAGCCGGTCGGAGCAGCATGTTCGACCTTGGCCCAGGTGGGCTTCGCCAAGGACGGGGTTCCTGTCATCGGCTATCCCCTCAATCCATCGCAGTACGGAGCGGAAAGCACTGCCTATCGCCTCTGGTGCGCGACAGGCTCCACCCGGATCACCGACTGGGGTCAACTCACCAACTTGGGTCCAAACTTGCTCATAGACAACGTGACCGTCACCTCTGGATCGCCGACTATCACGGTGCCGAACCCATTCCCGTCCACTGTTGCGGCCAACGACCAGGTATCGGGACCCGGCATCCCGAGCGGCACGACAGTGAATTCAGTCGCCGGCACGTCGGCGGTGCTGTCGAATGACGCCACGACCAGCGGGACGGTCAACCTCGTGATCACGACGACGGGCAAGCTGGCCGCAGGGCAGGGATCGCTCATCGGTGTTCCAGTCCGAATTATGGCCATCAACACTGCGTCCGGAGTCGAATCCACATTCGCGAACTACGCCGAGAGTGGCGTAACCGGCGGCGGATGCTCTTCGAACATGAATACCAACGGCGCCAGCGATCCGAACCCGGTCACGGCAACGGGCACCAACGCGACGCCGCAAGTCGCGCTGCAAAACAAGTCGGATCAGACGAATTCGCGATTGGGGATTTTCCATCGCCTGACTATGTCGATCAGGCAATTGAGGCCGCCACGACGCTCTATGTGGAATCAAATGGCGTCGTCAATACCAATCCCTACGCCGGAGCAGTAACGATCGACGGGACATCCTTCTCGGGCACCAAGGTTGCGGAGAATGGGATCTCACCAACCTCGGTCAGCCTCCTGCAGAACACCTATCCGACCGCCATTACATTGTTCAATGTCTATCTGACAAACACCGTGCGCGCTTCGACCGCGGGGTTTCTGAACTGGATCTGTGACGCGAATGCCAACTTCGAGAAGGGGCTCGACAACACGACGGGTCAGAACCTCGACGCTGAGCTGGGCTCACTCATCTCTACCACCTATGGGTTTCCCCGTCTCACCGATGAGAGCACCGCGCCGACGATTTCCATACCAGCCGACGGGGTGCCGGCGCCGAACAATTCGTGCGCTGCGAGCCTGGAGGTAACCTCGACACGCGGCAGCGACACAGTCTCGCTCACGGGCGGAGGCAACTTCCCGGCCGACATTTACAACGCAGGTGGTCTGGTCGGCGGCGGCAACGTGGGCATCGAAAGTCCCGACTTCCCATCAGGGACCTCTGTCGTTTCAGGCGCAGGGAGCAGCCTTTTGACGCTCAGTCAATCAGCGACAGCTTCCGGGAGTGTCGCGACCACCTTCAGCGGTGTACCCGGAATCACCAGCATCGCCAACCCTCAGAACTAGGGCGCAGGCACGAATCCCCACAAAGTGCGATCAGCTGCGCCAGACGCGCAGGCCATCTCGGCTGAGCGACGTCGGAAGTACTCGGAACAGCGGGTCGGCACGCGGCAGGGCTGCCACGAGCCTCCGTTTATATTGTGCGCCTTCTCCACACAGGACGGTGACACTCCCACCCTCGCCGCCGGCGCCGTTGACCTTCCAGCCGAAGGCCCCGCACGCCATGGCCACGTCGATCACCTCCTGAGCCGATTTGCTGATGAGGTCGGGGTGAAGCCGCCGCTGCGCCTCGGTATTGGCGCTCATGGCCCGCCCAAGCGCAACCAGGTCGGCCGCGATCACCGCGTCCCTCGCGTCTGCGGCGGCCTGGCGCAGCGCTTCGAGGCTGTGTTCGATCGTCCCTCGATGGGCGGTCAGGGCGGTGATGACCTGATCGTGCGCGTCCGACGACACGTGGGCTCGCCCGAGGTACACGAGCACTAGTCGATGGTCCAACTGCGCCCACGTGTCCGCCGGGAGTCGCAACTGACGTACCCATGCATGGGGATACGAATCGATCTCGATGTAGTTGATGCCGCCGAAGGCCGCGCAGTACTGGTCCTGGACTCCCGACTGGATTCCGAGTCGCTCGACCTCAACCCGATGCGCGGTGATGGCGATCTCATGGAGGGGCAGACGTCCGGGAGTGAGAACGTCGAGGGCACCGATGAGTGCGACGGCCAATGCGGCCGAAGTTCCCGTCGACGAGCCCGCCGGCGCCAAAGATGAGATCGAAATCTCCAACGACATGTCGTCGGGGATTACCATCTCGCCGATGATCGCCTCGAGCAGCGGATGCCGACCCGGAGGGGCTTCGGCTGCGACCGCATAGCGCTCCTTGTAGTTCTCGGCATTGACGATGACTTGGTGCGCCTGGGCCCGTCGCCGATACGCCTTGATCTGCACTTCGACATAGGGGGACACTGCAATGTTGAAGACCTTTCCATGTCCGGCAAACCATGTGTCCGTCCAGCCTCCGTTGTCGCATATCCGGATGGGAGCGGCGGCGTTGATGATCTCGAGCGGGACTGCGTCCTCGTCCACCCGACCATCATGTACCCAGCGTCAGCCCAAAACTCACTGCGCGGGTCGGCGTAAAAGGGGCCGCCCGCCGGTCTCGGGCATAATCGGCCCTGTGGACTGCGTCATCGTCTCCCACACGCACTGGGATCGAGAGTGGTATCGAAGCTTCCAGGAGTTCCGTGCCCGCCTCGTCGATACCGTGGACGTCGTTCTCGACCTGCTCGACTCGGACCCTGGCTGGTGCTTCGTCCTTGACGGCCAGACCATCGTCATTGAGGACTACCTGGCCATCCGTCCACCAGGCTGAACGGCTGGGGACTGCGGTGCACGGCGGTCGCCTGACCATCGGCCCCTGGTACGTCCAGCCCGACTCGCTGTTGCCGTCAGGCGAGACCCATGTACGCAATCTCCTGGAGGGTCGGCGCGTGGGCGAACAGTTCGGACCGGTCTCCAGAGTCGCGTATACGCCTGACTCTTTCGGCCATCCGGCCCAGTTCCCGCAGCTCTTCGCGGGCTTCGGCCTCGACGGCTTCGTCTACTGGCGGGGCAACGGCGACGAGCTGGACGCGCTACCGCCCGTCTATCGTTGGATGGCGCCTGACGGAACGAACGTGGTGGCCTGCCACCTCACCAAGGGATATTTCGCCGCGGCCAACCTGCCGGCCGACACTGCTGCCGCCGTGCGGCGTCTGCGACGTGCCGGCGAGGAGATGATCGCCGTCGGCGCCACCGAACTGCTGCTCCTCAATGGCGTCGACCACGCGCCCCCGGACACCAATACCGACGTGGTCGCCCGGACGCTTGCTGAGGAAACCGGCTGGAACGTGATCAGGGGATCTCTTGAGGACTACACGACTCGAGCCATCGCCTCGGTACGCGAGAGTGACTGCTTTACAGGAGAACTGATCGGCGGGCGCATGACCAACCTGCTACCGGGTGTGTGGTCATCGCGTCTTGCACTCAAGATTCGCAACCGCCGCGCAGAAACCTCCCTCGTGGGCTGGGCGGAGCCGTGGGCCGCGCTGGGCAAAGTGCTCGGCCTTCCCGACGAGCGCCCAAGCCTGCGGATCGCCTGGCGGGCGCTGCTCGCCAACCAGGCCCACGACTCCATCGGCGGATGTTCTCAGGACCGGGTCCACCGTCAGATGCTGCCACGCTACGACGAGGCGGAAGAGCTGGCGTCTGAGACTACGGCCCGCATCCTCTCGCACCTGGCCGGGCTCGGACCCGAGCGCGCCGTTGGGTGGGCCGATGCGCTCGACGTTGCGGTGTTCAACCCGTCGCCACACCCGAGGACAGACGTGGTCCGGTTTCCCTTGGACGCCCACCCCTTCAGCGCATTCGTCGATGACGCCCAGGGTGTGCATCCCCTGGCTCTGGCGAGCGCCCTTGGTGGTGGCATCACGGTCGACGGCGTCCCCGCCCGAGTCCTCGTCGACGACTCACCAGACCGGGTGCGGGTATTCCCAGAGCAACACCCGTGGACCGTGGAGTGGATCGCAGAGGACATCCCGGCCCTCGGCTGGCGCCGTTACCACCTGGCCCGTGGTCCAGCTACGCCCGACCAGATCGACGAGGGGCGCGATATCGCCTCTGGTCTTGTCTCCGTATCGGCCGCCGATGACGGCACCCTGACGGTCGGTGTCGGTGGACGTCGCTATGAAGGGGTCGGCGGCATCGAGGACCAGGGCGATCGTGGTGACACCTACGACTTCGACCCCGTGCCCGGGCCGATCCGGGTGACCTCTGTCACTTGCACCCGCCGACGCCACCCGTGCGGGATTCAAGAGCTCGAGGTCGTCCGTACCTTCGACGTGCCAGAGTCGCTCACGCCCGACCGCAAGGAGCGCTCGGCCACATCCGTCGTCGTCTCCGTGGTGATGCGGGCGAGGGTAATTCCCGGGGTCGCGCGAGTGGATCTCGAAGTGGAAGTCGACAACACGGCGCAGGACCACCGCTTGCGGCTCGCGTTCCCCACGGGAGGAACGGCGGAGGGCGCGACCGCAGCAACGACGTTCGACGTGGCCCCTCGCTCCCCACGCTCCGAGCCAGCAGCACACTGGTTCCAGCCACCTCCGTGCACGTTCCCCCACCAAGGCTGGGTACACAACCACGGTCTCACGGTCGTCGCTCCTGGCCTGCCCGAGGCCGAAGTCACCCATGACGGAATCATCTTCATCACCGTGGTCAGGGCCGTCGGCTGGCTGTCGCGCCTGGACCTCAAGAGTCGGCCCGAACCGGCAGGCCCCGGGCTGCGAACCCCCGAGGCCCAATGCGTGGGCCTGACCCACGCGCGGCTTGCTCTGACCTTCGGCCCGCATCCGCAGGTCGAGGCCTGGGACGGCGAATTGGGTCTCCGGGCCGTGCCGGCCGGCCCTGACCCGGCCCTTCCTCCGGGGAGGAGCCTGCTCACCGTTGACGGTCCCGGTGTCGTCCTGTCAGCCTTGAAACCCGCCGAAGACGGAAACGGGCTGGTGGCGCGTCTCCTCAATCCCACGGGAACGTCGGTCGAAACCCGTCTGCAATGGAATGAATTGGGACGGAACGTCACCGAGGTGCGGCTCGATGAAGAGCCGGTCGAACCAACCGATCCTCCGTCCCTTCAGACCGACACCAACGAGACGATCCTGACGATTCCGGCACATCACCTGCGATCCTTTCGGATCGGCGTGGTTGGCGAGGGCGCAGCACCGAATTGAAGCCGTGTGTGCCGCAAGTGCACTGCCGGACGGTCCCTTGACCTGGGCGCGTCCACTGGGCAGCAAACGACTTCGGTCATCCGTTCGATCATCAATTCGACGTTCCTACGAGAGCGGATGGGAGCGAACAGGGCAGAATGCCCCGAATCTGGAGGACCTACTCCCGGCGCCAGCCGCGGTACAGGTCCCGCAACTCCTCTCTTGCCTTCGGCGTCAAGTCTTCGGCATCGATCGCTCCGGCCAGCAAAATGGTGATCCGGATCTGCTCGACGTATGCCGTGCAGTTGGGGCACGCGCGAAGGTGGGCTTCGAAGCGCCGCCGGTCGCGGCGCGAGAGTGCTCCCTCGAGGTAGTCAGTGACGAGCTCGACCGCCTGCTGGCACACGATGTCTTTATGGCGCAACGACAGCACGACTCACCTCTTCCCCATTTTTGACTCGAGAATTTCGCGCAACTGGGAACGGCCACGGTGCAGTAGGACCCGTTGATTACCCACGCTGATGCCCAGCACGGCACAGGCCTCCTCGTTGGAGAGGCCCTCGACGTCGCGCAGCAAGACGACCTGGCGTTGACGAGGAGGCAGATCTTCGAGCGCTGCCTTGAGGACGGGCGACCACGCCGCGGCATCGAGGCGTTGCTCGCTCTCCTCTATCCACCGGTCAACAGGATCGGCCCACTGCCCCTGGTCGTTAAAGCGGGCCGGATCGACCGCGTGGAGTGGCTCGGTCGGTGCCGCCGGATGCTCGCGCGTACCGGCCGAGCGAGCCCGGTTGACCAAAATCCGGAACAGCCATGTCTTGAACGAGGAACGCCCCTCGAAGCGCTCGATGCCGCGCACCATCCCCAGCCACGTGTCCTGGACCGCCTCTTCGGCGACGGCCTGGCTGGGAACGAAGCTGCGGGCCAAGCGCAGCATCGGCTGCTGGTAGCGGGACACCAGCGACACGAAGGCCTCCTCGTCCCCGTCGCGTAGAAGGGCAAGCATCTCGACATCCGCGTCCACGGCGCGCAGCGTAGGACGCCACCGAAGCAAAAAACCTGCGCCCTCTGGCCGACCATTGACCGCGTAATTGCCCGCCACGTTGTGTAGTCCGCCGTCCGCCCGAAGCGTTACACGCCCGACGGGGCGCAGGCACGAGGGCCCATCTCGGCGTAACGCCGTGCAGCCCGGGGCGGACTGTGCTGCGAAAGCTTGATCCGATCGACCCAAAGGAGAACCCATGAACAAGATCACCGGTCTGGCCGCGACAGCAGGTGCCGTCCTCGGCCTCTCGGCTCTCGTGGCGCCACTGGCCGCCGGGGCGGCAGCACCCGCGGCGGGAGAGAACTTCGGAGTCCGAGGAGCCGACCATGTGGTCTTCGTCCAGACAGACAACCCCAGCGGCAACCAGGTCGTGGCCTACGACCGCGCCGCCAACGGCACTCTGACGTGGGCGCACACCTACGCCACCGGTGGGCTGGGCGGCGTGCTCACAGGCTCGGTGGTGGACCACCTGGCCTCCCAGGGCTCGCTGACCTATGACCAAACCAACAACCTGCTCTATGCCGTGAACGCCGGCAGCAACACGGTGTCGGTGTTCGCGGTACGGGGCGACCAGCTGGCCCTGCGCCAGGTGGTCAGCTCTGGTGGGGCCTTCCCGGTGAGCGTGGCCGTGCACGGGAACGTGGTCTATGTCGTCAACGCGGAGGACGGTGGGTCCATCCAGGGTTTCTTCGACGTATTCGGCCATTTGGTGCCCCTGCCGGGATCCAACCGGGTGCTCGGCTTGGATGCCGCGGCGACGCCGCAGTTCACCAACACGCCGGGCCAGGTCGCCTTCTCCCCCAATGGCTCGCAACTGATCGTGACCACCAAGGCCAACGGAGATGACATCGACGTGTACAGCGTTGACCACTTCGGCTACCTGTCCATAGCGCCGGTGATGAACGCCGAGCCGGGCGCTGTCCCCTTCGGCGTGACGTTCGACCAAGCCGGGCATCTCGTCGTGGCCGAGTCCAGCAGCACCACCCCCGGCGTGGCCACGTTCACGCTTAACCACAATGGGACAGTGACTCAGCTCGACCTGGTACCGACCGGCCAGGTGGCGACCTGCTGGGTGGCTCCGGCGGACGGCTATTTCTTCGCCTCCAATGCGGGCAGCGGCTCGGTGAGCGGCTACCAGCAAGACGGCGCAGGCCAGCTCTCCCTGCTGGGGGCGACGAGCACCGACGGGGGGACGGTTGACGCCTCGGCCGCCGGGCAGTTCCTCTACGTCCAGACCGGGGCGAACGGGATCGTCGACGAATTCCACGTCAACGGAAATGGGACGCTCAGCGCAATCGGCAGTGTGACCGTGCCCCGCGCGGTGGGCGGCGAGGGCATCGTCGCCTCCTAGAGCTCTCCCAGAGACGGCGTCCCACGGGGCGCCGTCTCTGGGATTCTGGGCGATCTCCCCCGTGCCCCAAGCATGTCCACAAAAGGAATCACACGTTTGCCGTGGTGACAACCCGCATGGGCAGTCAAAGCGGGCTCCAACTCGTGACCAGAGCAACGAGTTCTGGTGCCACCCAGATCCGCCGGGGTCGGCCCGGTCGAGTCGACACCTTGTCGTAGGGCTCGATGATGTCCCGGGTGGCCAACACAACGAGGGCGGCCCTGGCGGCGCGCTCGGAGACTCCGACGCGCGCCGCGACAAGGTCCGAAGAGACGACTGGATGCTCGACCAGGAGGGGAAGCACTCGGCGTGCGGTGGCGTCGGCGCGCAAGTCGTCGATTCGGCCGCTCCACTCCACCAAGAGCCGCTCGGATCGCTCGATCAAGCTCTGGGCGGCCTCGCTTGAGTACTGCAGCTCGGCCGCCAACCAGTCGACCCAGGGATCGAGTTCGCCAAAGCGGTACCGGGTGAGGCCGGCGAGGTACCCGCCGGGGTCCCGGGCAATGAAGACGCTGACAGGGGGCGGGACGGTAATCCCCGTGCGGTGGGCAAGAATCCAGCCGATCAGAATCCGCCCGATGCGGCCGTTGCCGTCCCCATAGGGGTGGATAGTCTCGAATTGAGCATGGGCGACCGCCGCCTGTGTGACCGGATCAACCCACTCGGCGTTGACGAAGCCGACGAGGTCGGCCATGAGGTCGTCGACCCGCTCGGGAGGGGGAGGGACGAAGGAGGCATCGCGCGGTGACGTGCCGCCGATCCAGGACTGGGCGGTGCGAAAGGCGCCCAGCATCTGCTCGGGTAGGCGACCTGTCGGACCCATGAGGCGCCGGTGCCACTCGTGGATGTCCTCAATGGCAAGGTTGCGCCCAGCCCCGTCGAGGGCGAGGCGTACGGCGGCGAGGTTGTCGGCCACCCACCCGGCGGTCGGGTTGGATGTGTCGCCGACCTCAGCCGCCGCAACGTCGACGAGAGGGGTGCGGAGTCCCTCGATGTGGGAGGACGCCACGCCCTCTGCCCGGAGCAAAAACAATGCGAGTGGCTCGAAGCGCGCCGTCGCGACGGCGCCCGCCCGCACGGCCGCAATGGCTTGCTCCGTGCGGCGGGCCGTGCGGATGCCGACCTCGAGCTCCTGGCCGGCGAGCGGATGTGGAACCCAGGCGCGGACCGGGACACCGTTCCACATGACCGTTTCTTCGTGGCCCCGCTCGTCGCCTTCCGTAATAGGGACCATAAAGGAAGTATATATGGATAAACTTCCGTAATGGACTGGGTTGCGGAAGACTGGCGCGGCGGGAGGAACGATTTGGCAGTCGTCGTGGCCGTTGCGGTCGAACGCATGCTCGCTTGGGCGGGCGCCCGCCATGTTGGGTTTGAGGCGTTTGGACGCGCTCGTGTCACCACGCCGCCAACCCCGTGCTCACCGTCCCCAAAGAATGCCTTGACCATCACCTCGTCGACCCACAACGACATCTCGGATCGGTGCTCGACGAGTACGTCGGCCACAACAACACAGCGAGACCTCACGGCGGCCTGCAGCTCCCCACCGCCCACCGCTCCCAACAGTGGTGCCATCACTCGGCGGCCATGTTCACAAGTTGACTGCGGATTGCGCCACGAGGTTGCGGTACTTCGGCGGCACGTGCACCCGCCCAGCGATTTAACCAGCACACCGGGCCGCGCTCGTTGGGATTGAGCACGCGGGTGAACGTCGTCAGGAACTTTGCCGGTCACACCTTCCAACACGCCACTCATCCGTCCATCACCCGGGACGTGTCTTTGCCCGGCGCATCGCCTTCAGACTAAATCTCGATCCGATAACATCGAGTGGCGTCATGGACCGACCCTCGGATGTGCCGAGCAGGAGCTCCGGACGTGCGTCACACGGACGTCAAATCGGGCGGAACGTTGCGAGGACGATCCTGGGTCTGATCGCTGTCGCAACCCTGACTCTCCTCAGCTTTCAGAGTATCCATGCCATCAATGATGAGTCATCGTCAGGACAGGTTCGCCAATGGGATCGCGATGCCGCGTTCTGGAACTGCCTCACCATTCAAGCGCACAGCCTCGTAGCGCCCGGCGAGCGCGTTCAGATCAACCGAGGAGGACTGGCGACTGCCGTGATGCTGGAAAAGGTCGTAGGAGGCTGGACGATCTTGGAGTCCAAGGCAGACGAGGCCTCGGCTGTCCTTGTGCTGAAAAGTGATCGCTCTCGGGCGTCGTGTCTGGGATCTGTGGTCGTCGAATATCCACCTGGTTCCAATCTGCACGGCCGACCTGAGAAGATTGGCTCCGGTGGATCGGATCGTGGCAGCGGATCGCTTCCGTCGACTCCTCTGTGAACACCGTCGAAGCAACGACGCTGACTCTCGCTGTCTTCAGCGTCGCAGGAATACTGCCCGCGTTGGCCATCGTCGGTCCCTCTGGGTCGACGCTTGCGCTCGCCATTCTGATCGGTGCCGTCGAAACCGGAGTCGCAGGAGCGTTCTCTCTTGCCGTTGCCTGGTCTACTCTGCCATGGTTTTGCATTATCGCGGTAGTAGGGATGCTCGCCTCGTTCGTCATCCTCATCCAGAAGCGTCGTCACCGGCCAGTGTTCAACGGCGGATCAAGCCACCTACGAACTCTCCGTCACTGCTTGCCACAGGCGGCGGTCTTCGCAGTGCTGAGCCTGACCCTGGTGTGGTGTCTTGTACCGCTGCGAGTCCCCTCAGTGGGCTGGGATGCTCGGGCAATTTGGTTGCTGCGTGCTTCATGGTTCGTTCGAGGGCATGACTTCTTACTCGTCGCCTTCCGCAGTCCTGCTGCGGTGATTGCCCACGCGTCATACCCTCCCTTGATAAGCACGGCAGTCGCATCGTCGTGGCAACTTACCGGCAATCACACGGAACGGCTGGGCGTGGTCATCGTGGCGCTCTTGAACGCCAGCGCCACCATGGCAACCTCCTGGGTCATGGTAGAAGCGGGTCGCAACGTGGGCCGCCGCAAAGGACCGGACAAAGGGGGTTCGTTCGCCGAAGTCGCGGGCATCGTGTGTGCTGTTCTCTTTGTCCTTGTCACGTTCGGAGTCTTCGGACCGTTCTCCACCAATGGCTATGCGGACCCCCTTTGGTCAGTGGCCGCCGTCGGCGCGATCGGTTATGGCCTCATTCTTCCTCCGAACCGGAAGAACCTCGGCGCCGCGGCGATCTTGTTGGCCGTGAGCGGCCTCACCAAGACCGAAGGCACCGCCACGGCCATCGTGCTGACCATCCTCATCACCCTCCGGGCCTCAGGCTTTACGCTGCGGAATCTTCGTCAGGATCAGTCTGTCTCCGGAATTATGCCCAGGCGAGAGCTCGATCTCAGAAGAGCAGCGCGCGTCAATTGGCGACGCGTAGTGACCGGTGCAACGGGCGTGGTTTGTCTCTCGCTGTGGCCCATCCTTGCCCGCCTTGAGCACGCGACCAAAGATGTCAATACGAGTGGCATCCGTCAAGGCACCTGGACCTCCAGAGCACATCTCACGTTGTCCGCGATTGCGCCCCATCTCCATGTTCTCCTGGTAGCGGTTCCTCTCGCTCTTGGTGGTGGCTTGCTCCTGAGAGGACACCGAAAACAGGGCAAACTAGGGAACGATGTATGGGCTTGGCTCGGGTTGATAGGTGGCCTGTCCGTCGTTGTTTCGGCTTACATCACCGGTCCTGGCAACACAGCCTTTTGGTTGCTCACTTCCGTACACCGCACGACCATGTTCGCAGCCACGGCTGCCTGGCTCATTATTGCGGTTTGGGCAGTTGTTGCGGCCTCCTCAGCCGAGGGCGCAGCGAACTCCCAGTCGCTCTCTCCCGTCCCCATGACGACTCTCGACCCAAGCGTATCCACCGAGCCGAGCGGCCGGTACCTCAAGCCGCTCGGCGGAATCGGAGTGATAGCAGGATCGCACAACCTCCCTGGATTGGACCTGGCGAGCGGAGGTCCGCGCGGCATCGATGTTCTCATCATGCCCTCCAGTTCCCGATCTCCTGTCTGCTCTGGTGATCCTGTCGGCATAAATGTCTACGCAGCCGGTACGAAAGGGGCGGACTGCTCCGCGCCGGCTCAGTTTCTTTAACCGGCGCCGTGGCGGTCGTGATCGTCGTTATAGCGGTGGTTTTGGGCACGCTGGCTGCGCCGGCAGACCAGGCCACTCGACCGGTGGCGACACGCCAGGCCATCACCGGGGCTCTCGCCGTTACACGGCAACCTGTCAAGCTCCTTCTTCTTGGTGACTCCATCGCACTCACCCTTGGCGCTGGGCTCGGTGATCACTCGGCCACCCGTTACGGGGTGAACGAGATCAACAAGGGAACTCTTGGTTGCGAGCTCGATGACCTCCCGGTGGAGCTATCCGGCTCGGTAGGGCCAGCCACCCCGGGCTGCCTGAATTGGCGCGCCCTGTGGCGGCAAGACATCAGACGGTATCGACCTGACGTAGTCGGACTGCTCATCGGGCGGTGGGAAGTGAGCAATCATCTCTACCGAGGTCATTGGGTACACATTGGCGAGCCAGCGTGGGATGCCCACCTCGAATCCGAGCTCCTCACTGCAATCCAAATACTTTCCGCCGGTGGCGCCAAGATCGTCTTGTTCACGATGCCGTACGTCGATCCGCCCAATAAAGCAGCCGACGGATTGCCCTTTCCCGAAAATGACCCTTCTCGAGCAGCAGCCTTTAACCATCTTCTGTACGTGTTTGCGGCCCATCATCGATCGCAAGTGTTGGTGATCAACCTGAACAAGATGATCGATCCCGATGGACACTTTCAGATGGCGATTGACGGCAAAGTGGTTCGATGGACTGACGGTGTTCATATCACGATCGTTGCCGGTCTATGGCTGCAATCAAGGATTCTTCCTACCGTCAAGGCGCTCGGACTCGAAGCGCAGTCTTCTGTCTTGGCAAAGGCCAAGAGACTAGGAGCGGACTGAGCTGGGGTTACCGCTTCGGACGGTGGCTGATTCGACGCTTACTAACTACTTCGGACGGATCGTCCTGAAGCTTCTGGGCGAGCAACATCGAGAGTCAGGCACGTGAAAGAAGAGAGGATCCCCTGATGCTGCGGGCGCCTTGTTGATGTGTCCAGGTCGGATTGGCCGTAAAGCACCGGGAATGGCAGACCCACATGTTCGATGGAAGGATTGGGGCTCCGTCCGTCCTCAGGAGAACGAGTGCGCTCTTGCGAGTGTCGCGGGGACGCGAAAACGGCGCCGAGGAAATCAAGGAGGTACATCGAAGTGTCGCCCTACAAACCTGCGGCCGATCGATACAAGTCCATGCAGTACCGGCGCTGTGGGCGGAGCGGCCTCATGCTCCCCGCTCTGTCGCTAGGTCTCTGGCAAAACTTCGGTGAGGATCGACCGCTGGACGCACAACGCTCGATCCTTCGGCGCGCGTTCGACCTCGGGATCACCCATTTCGACTTGGCCAACAATTACGGCCCTCCCTATGGCAGCGCAGAAACCAACATGGGCTCAATCCTCCGATCGGACTTCGCCTCTCTGCGCGACCAGCTGATCATCTCCACCAAGGCAGGTTGGGACATGTGGCCTGGCCCGTACGGCGACCACGGCTCCCGCAAGTATCTCCTCGCCAGCTTGGACCAGAGCCTGGGACGCTTGGGCCTCGACTACGTCGACATCTTCTACCACCACCGGTTCGACCCCGACACTCCCCTCGAAGAGACTCTGGGTGCACTCGACACCGCAGTACGGCAGGGGAAGGCTCTCTACGTAGGAATCTCGTCCTATTCGGACAAGCGAACCGATGAGGCGATCGAGATCCTGCACGGATTGGGGACACCACTCTTGATCCATCAGCCGTCGTATTCGATGTTCAATCGCTGGATCGAGGACAAGTTGCTCGATGTCCTCGGTCAGGCGGGCGTCGGGTGCATCGCCTTCTCCCCCCTCGCGCAAGGACTGCTCACCGATCGCTATCTGGATGAGATCCCCGCAGGTTCACGGGCATCGCGACGCTCGTCGATTACTGCAGGCATGTTGAACGAAACGAACCTGGACCGCGTACGAGCTCTGAGAACCATCGCCATCGAGAGGGGTCAGAAAGTATCCCAACTCGCGCTCTCCTGGGCCTTGCGCGACCCCCGGGTGACCTCTCTCGTCGTCGGGGCCAGCAGCGTCACTCAGCTTGAAGAAAACGTTGCGGCGCTCGGAAACATGAGCTTCACATCCGAAGAACTCGGACGGATCGACGAGTTTGCGGTCGAAGGCGATATCGACCTTTGGCGTGGAGCGGCCACACGTTGACCGCTTTCCGGAGCCCTCGTCTTGGGGACTCGTGTCGCCAATCAGTTCGCGAAAACGAAGTCGTTGCCGTCCACATGGCGGGTCCATTCCCAGTAGAGGTCTAACGGCCATGGGGACAGCGTGAAGACCTTGCCCGCGGGGTTCTTATAGTGACTGTGTTTGATGGATGGGTGTGACCACACCATCTGGCCGATCTCGGCCTGATAGCGCTCGGCGTAGCGAGCATGGGCCTCGGCCGTAACCTCGCATGTCCGCGCCCCCGAGGTCAGGGTCTCGCGAATCGCCTCCATGGCGTAGTGGACCTGGAACTCGGAGTGATAGAAGAGGCTGGCTCCAGCAGCGAGATTCGTGCCCGGACCGTAGAGGCAGAACAGGTTTGGGAAATTCGGGATGGTGATGCCGAGATAGGCAGTCGGCTCGTCACCCCATTGCTCGCGCAGGGAGATCCCACCGCGACCGGTGACGTCCATCGAGGCGAGAAAGTCGTTATGGCGGAATCCCGTCGCGAAACAGATGATGTCAGCGGGAGTGTGGGTGCCGTCAACCGTCACAACACCGTCGGGCACGACGCGCTCGATCGCCGTGCGGACTAGCTCGACGTTCGGACGCTGCAAGCACCGCAGCCATGACCCGTCATCCTGCAGGACACGTTTGCCGAGAGCCGGGTAGTCGGGCACGACCTTCGCCACAAGGTCGGGCCGTTCGGCAACTATCGACTTCATCCAGGCAAGAAGTGCATCTGCCCTGGTGGCGTTCACGATGTTGACCGACCGGCCCGTCGAATCGTCGTACCCGGGTTCGATCCGATATGGATCCATGCCGACAGCAATGCCCCCGAAGGTCATGATGAACCTGTACCACCGCCCATAGAACGGGAGGTGTCGCAACGCCCACCTGTCCCCCGGCGGGACCGCCGCGTGATACAGCGGATTCGGGATGATCCACTGTGCAGTGCGTTGAAAGATCGTGAGTAGCTCGACGTCGTCCGCAATGGCCGGACCGATTTGGAACCCGCTCGCACCGGCACCGACCAAAGCGAACCGTTTGCCGGTCAACTCAAGACCGTGGGGCCACCGAGCCGAGTGAAATGACGGACCGCTGAACGTATTCATACCCGGAATGTCAGGGAGCTTCGGGATATTCAGGGACCCGACGGCGCTGACGACAAACCTGGCACTGATGACTTCCTCTGTCCCGTTGGGCCCGCGGACGTGAACATTCCACCGAGCATGCTCGTCATCCCAACCCAGTTTGGTGACGGCAGTGTCGAACTGGCAGTGCGGCCGCAGATCGTATTTCTCGACAACGTCGGTGAAATACTCCAGCAGCTCGGGCTGCTGGCAGTAGAACTCGCTCCAGTGATCGGGTGGCTCGAAGGAATAGCAGTACTGGTGGCTGCCCACATCGACTCGTGCTCCCGGGTAGCGGTTCTCCCACCACGTACCGCCAGGACCTGCGTTCTTCTCGACGATGACGAACGGCAGACCCGCCTGCTTGAGCCGGATGCCGGCAAGAATCCCGGCCATACCGCAGCCGATGACCACAACGGGAGATGCCGCCTTGACGTCCTCTGGGATTTGGCGGCCCCAGGCGACAGCGCCTGAATCAGCGCCCTCGAATTGCAGGTCGTCAAAGAAGAGCCCGGCAAGGCTACCCTCCACAGCCTGGCAGCCAAGAAACGACATCATCTCCTGCAGGAGCTCACGCGACAGCACGTGCGGCAGGCAGCCGGCGTCGCGGTACGCACTGATCGCCGGCAAAGCCAGGCGACGAACCTGCGCTTGTTCATCTGGTGGGATGCGGCTCTGTATGTCCAGCGACATTGCTACCCGTGGACGAATATCGCCACGGATCCACGCAGGATCGCCCGTCATGTGCACCAGAGAGCACATGAGTGCAGGGATACTCACGACCTGAAGCGCCGCCGCGATCTCCTGGTCGTTGTCGGTAAACGGCTCAGCTGCGTGAGGGTTTCGAGTCATTCCAGGCACCTTTTGTGGCCGAAGCTACCAGCAGACCGCGGCGGAAGCGTTCGACGCTCTTGGGACCAGGGATGTGACGAGCTTGGCTTCGGGCCGGAAACGAGGAGTCGCGGCCGGTCGGGAGCTATCTAACCGTGCGCGCTGACCTTTCCCAGAAACGGGATGAGATTCTTGAAGAAGGCGTTGTTGGGGTAGGCGCCAGCGGGATCGTTGTGAGAATAGGTGCTCTGGTAGTTCTCGAGCGTCAGATTGCTCATGGGGATGCCCGACTGTTGGGCCAAGATTTGTGCGTCCGCGGGCACCGACGCTCCACCTAGGCGTGCCCCGAAGGCGTAGATCAGCAGGGTCTTTGGGAGGTGGTGGCCCATGGTGGCATTGACGTCAAGCACACTCTGGGCCGGATTGGCGTTCCCGTTATCTACGGCTGCGGTGTCGTCCGTCAAGCGCAGGGGGAAATACCACTCCGTACCGTTGGCGTTCTGCACTCCTTCTCCCGAAAACATGGTCGCGAAGCGGTTGATCGGCGTGAGAGCTCCGGCCCCGTTCCATCCGTGAACGGGGCCTTGCGAGGCGATGCCCTGGCCAAGGTGCGCCTGGGCAGCGAGCAAGCTTGACGGCGAAGTCGACGCGTTGAGCGCGTAACCGTACTGGCCCACATTGGTAACGGGCACCGAGGGAACAATGTCTGAAGGCAAGAGTCCCGAGGTCTGACCCAACGAAGTCGCATTCGGGTCCAAGAGCGCAGATGCTGCTCCTGTCGCCTCGAACAATCCGGCGTAGGGCGCCACAATCCCGCCGAAGGCTAGCCAGGGGCTCGCGCTCGGGGCGTCGAGCGCCTGGAGTGTCTGGGTCGCTGCCTGGGCGCTCACCGGGGTCGTGGTGCTGCCGCCATCGATGTAGACCAAGCCCGCCAGGTCGTCGGCTCCGGCGCGGCCGTCGAAGTCCCAGGTGGCGTACGCCGTGACCACGGATCCACCGAGCGAGTGGCCACCGAGCACGACCTTGCCGCCGAGCTTCTTGGCGGCGCCGATCACCACATGGAGGTCTTGGACCGCCACGTTCATTCCCCATTGCTTGGCGAATTCGACAGTTGAGCTGGCGACGGGCTGATAGTGATGAGTGATGCTCGGATCCTTGATGTAGCCGAGGTAGTAGTCGAAGAGCTGCGTCGTCGTGGCCTTATGCTCCTTGTACAGGTTCAGCTCGGACTGGTCTTCGAGCAGGTTCTCCCGCCGCTCGACCGCCCAGACTTGCCAGCCACTGGTCTTCGAGACGATCCACTTGGCGAGAGGAACGAAGTAGGCGGCAGCGGCCGAGGTACCTGGTTCCAGGACGAGAACGTTCTTCGCACCGCTCGGTCCGACTTTTATGACCCCGACCATGTTGTACTTGGCCGGCGTGCCCGGGGCGTCGTAGCCCTGCATCCATGTGACGCTCAACGCCGCCGTAGACGGACTGTCAGATGAACTCGCAGTTGCATTGGATCCGTAGCCCAAGAGCAGCGCCGCTGTACACAGGGCCGCGATCGCCACCGATAGGCTTCGTTTTGACGTTGTGGTCGAACCTCCATATGCGAACATAGTTCGCTAGAATACGATCAATGTTCGCAACCGTCAATCAGTCGACGAGTGCTCCCGGGTCAGCGCAATGGTGGCGAGATCGCTACTTGCTGCGACTCCGTGCTCGCGGCCGCAGCCTGCACATCGAGCAAATCTGCCAAGCGGCCCTCAAGATCGTCGATGAGGACGGCCTCCACGAACTGACCATGCGACGGCTGGCCGACGAGCTGGGCACCGGGCCGGCTTCGCTCTACCGCCACGTCTCAAGTCGGGACGGTCTCTTGGTGGAGATCGCCGACCTCGTATTGGGGGAGCTCAATGCACCTGACCCGGGACTGCACTGGCGTGAAGCACTCGAACAACTCGCCCACGATTTGCGTCGGGTGCTCGTGGGGCACCGAGGGCTGGTCGTGGTCAGCTCCAATGCGCCGCTGCTCGGACCGAACGCAATGCGTATTCGAGAGTTGTTCTGGAGCGTCATGGATCGTGACGGATGTGAAGCCGAATTCGCCGTACAGACGTATTCGGCCGTCATGCACTTCGTCGTCTGCTCGGCGATCTTCGGCGCAGGCGTCGCCCGCCGGGGGAACACCGCATGGACTGGAGAGGCGAACTCGGGACTCGATGAGATGCTCGATCTGCTGCCGGCACGTCGATATCCGACGGTGCTCAAATTCAGTGGCTACGCAGACAAACCCGATCCCGAAAACGACTTCAGCTTCGGACTCCGCGCGCTCCTCAACGGATTGTGGCAGTCCCAGCAATCAGGCGACCGCGGGTTAGGCAACGCTGAGGATCTGGGTTAGTTCAGCTTGCCAAGCGCTTTCTCGATCTTTCTCGACGATCTCGTGTGGGGGTGACGCGCTCAAGGTGACCCGAGAGACGTCGGTCCTGCCGCCAGCGTTCTACCGTCAGATGATGGCGACGCAAGTATTTGACTCTCTTCTCGATGTCGTCACCGATGCAGCAAGGGATACCGGACGGGCAAACCAGGTCACCTGGGAGCGCGCGATCCGGGACGGATGGACGACCGAACAGCTGACCGAGTCGTTTGCGTGCTTCGCTATCGCCTCGTACTCGGCCTACTCTTGCAACTTCGCCGAAACCGATGTGGACGTGCCATCCATCTCGCCTACCCGAGCCTAAGGTGACCCGCACGCAGCTCTTTCAGAGTCGAGTCGATTCTCGTTCCCGCCCACTCGGAGTCCTACCCCACAAGCGATGACCAACAACCGGAGGTGAACCATGAAGTTCCTGTGCCTGGCCCATCCCGACTGAGAGATGAGTCCCGCCACCGATGGCGCCACAACTGTTGGTGAATTGCGAGCGCCGGTTCGTAAGATTCAACGACTGAATAGATCGCGAGGTAATCGGTCGGCTGCTACCGGACATTAAGCTGAGCATGTGAATCACTCGAGCGCCGCCACCGTGGACGAAGCCACTCCGATTTTGTTGAGCGCGGCACAAGCCCGAGTCATCACGGCGGCCTTGGACCTGTTTGCCCGACAGGGTGTCGGAGGAACGTCCCTGCAGATGATCGCCGACGAGATTGGCGTCACGAAGGCGGCCGTCTACCACCAATACAAGACAAAAGACGAGATAATCCTGGCCGCCGCCGAGTCGGAGCTGAGAAGATTAGAGGCGGTCGTCGAAGTGGCCGAGAACGAATCCTCCCCAAAGCGGGCACGTGATTCGCTCATCACTGGCATCGTCGACCTCGCCATCGAGCGAGGGCGTAGTGCAAGCACCATTCTCAGCGATCCCGTAATCGTCGGGTTCTTCGCTGATCACGACGCTTTTCGTGATGTCATGTACCGCCTGCGCCACATCTTGGTCGGCGACGACACGGCGCCACAAGCGCGAGTCCGGACCGCAATGCTCATCGCCGCCATCAGCGGCGCAGTCATGCACCCTTTCGTCGCCGGGCTCGATGATGACGTGGTCCGAATCGAGCTCTTGCGTCTCGCACGGCGTTTTCTTGCCTTACCTACCTGAGACTGGCGGGCCGGCTGACAGTCGTCGTCAAACTTGTCATCAGCGCGGCTGTTGTAAGTACACGTTCAGGTGGCGGATCTTGTCATGCACATCGAATTCGAAGACAGTCATCGAGTTGATGACGTTGACGTTGTCGCCGCGAAAGTGCCGTTCTTCGATCTCGTAATAGACCAGAGCACCCGACTCGGAGATCCGCCGCACCGATGTCTCGAATGATTCAGTCGACGAAGCCCACCGCGTCAGCATCACTATGTACTGGCTCCAGTTCTGTACCTCGAGAAACGTGCCCACCCGTTCGAAGTCGTCCACGGCGACGAATTCGGCCAAAGGAGCCCAATCAACCGGATCTTCGGCCTCAGCCACCAGGCGTTTCATCGTGTGGTCGTATTCGAGGACCTTTCGGGTCAGAAGGCCAGCAGTTTTGGCAGTTCCGACGGTCGGGCTATGCGCTTCGGTCATGGGCTGACGGTCCATCAATCACAGGCGTAGGGCGGGGGCCGCGCGGAAGGATGTGGGGGAGGTCCTCGGTCGTGAGCATTCCCGGCCGGGCGCCGCACACGTAGGGGACGGCGTTGACCAGTCCATTCGCGTTGTAGGCAGGGACAAATGATGCGAGATCATCGAGCGGTACCGGGAACGGCATGCTCATGTCGATCGGCGCATCACCGTGGACACGGATCCTCCAACCGGTGGGCTGCAAGCCCCAATCGGGCTCCACATCCATGGCCACGAAGCCATATTGAGTAAACCGGATCCGATCGACGCCGCTACTGCGGCCGGTGATGATGACCCGTTGAGCCGCCGCAGTCCCGGCCTTGATCTCGCCGGCCACAATCGTCATATCCTGCTTGGCTGCCGCGGCACCACCCTCGCTAACCCATTCGTCGATTTCGAATCCCGCCATGTCCGCCAAAACGCTGAGCGGTGGCTGGTACTCACCGAACAAGTGGTTCTTGCGGCGTTCGGGATCAAATTCCGCCATCGGCTTTCCGAATCTCATCTGCTCCATCACCATGTGCGCTGACGGCCGGTGCGAGAGATCGCCGAACTCCTCGATCTCGATCAGATCAACCTTCCGTTGGATCGACAGAAACGCAAGAGGGAGGGTTTCAGTTACGAAGCCCGGATCACTCCCGCTTGCCCACACCGACGCGTTGCCGTTCTCACAGGCCACTTGGACACGGGCAAGGTTGGCGCCGCTCAGCCGAACCCCCCGGGCGAACAGATCGCTGCAGGTGGAGACGACGTTCGTGCCTGCATCGAGCAAGGCAACGACGTCTTCCACAAGCTCGTCTTCGGTGAGGCCAGCTCGAGTCTGGCCCCTACCCGTCGCACGCGGCATGTAGATGCAGCAGTCCGCTTCGAGCTTGAGAACCGCGTTGCGGTCTGTCGTGGCAACAACGCCAGTTGGACCTTCTCCGCACAGCTCCCCTGCTTGAACGCCGTCCTTGGACGAGTCGTATACCCGCACCCCGACGAGATCGAGGGCGGGATGGCGAATCACCTCTCGCAGCGCCCGCTGTCCGGTGTTCCCCGTCGCCCACTGGATGACGCGGTATCTCGATGCGTCCACGTACCTTCTCCTCCCCTACGTTCGGGCGCACGCAGAATAGCCGATCGGCTAGTCACCGGACAACTGCCGCCGCGCTGAGGTGCTCCCTCTGCCGGACGAGTTGGCAAAAGGAATCGCCACAGCCCCTTGGTCGAAGTTGTCAGTCAGGCGGTGATGACCGGAAGAGATTCCCAACCCCGCACCGTCGACGTGGGAGCTCGTCGGGTGTTCTCCCAGTCGACCTCCCATTCGGGAAAGCGCGTCAGTACCTCGTCGAGAGTGACGCGACCCTCGAGCCGCGCCAGTGCGGCGCCTAGGCAGAAGTGGATGCCGTAGCCGAACGTGAGGTGCTGGCGGATGTTGCGGTGGATGTCGAATCGATCGGGATCCCCGTATTTGTCGTCGTCGCGATTGGCGGACCCGGTGAGACAGACTATGGCGCTACCAGCCGGCACGGTCTTGTCGTACAGCTCGACGTCCCGTGCGACGTAGCGGGCGACGTGCGGCGTGGGCGGCTCGAAGCGGAGGAGCTCCTCGATGGCATTGGCGACGAGGGAGCGATCCTTTACCAGCTCGCGTCGTTGGTCAGGGTGCTCCGCCAGCACTTTGCCCATCCAACCGATAAGGCGATTGGTCGTTTCGTTCCCGGCGCCGGAGATCACGCTCACGTACATGAGAACCTCGTCGCGAGTCAGCTTTCGCCTTGTTCCGTTCTCGTCTTCGAACTCGACGAACAACAGCTCCGACATGAGGTCGTCGGAGGGGTGGGTGGCGCGCCAGTTGATGTAATCGGAAAAGAAATCGGCTTGCCCAATGTTGTCCGCCGTCACCTCCATCGGCTTACCCGGGTCGGTGCGTAGCGACGCGTTGGCGCGGTCGCGGGCTTCCTCTTGATCGGATTCGGGGACCCCGAGGAGCATTCCAATCGTACGCATCGGGATCTGTTCCCCGAGATCGGCGACGAAGTCAAGACGGCCTGCACCGACGAGGGGATCGAGAACGTGTCCGCAGAACTCGCGGACCTTGTGTTCGAGCGCGAGCATCTTTTTCGGCGTGAACACTCGGGAGAGCAGGCCGCGATGAACATCGTGCAGCGGAGGATCTTCGAAGATCACAATCCCAGGCGGTATTTCGATATTCGCCTTGATGAACTCGAGTACTGAGCCGCGAGCGGAACTGAAGATCTCCCGGTCGACGAGCCCCCGCTGGACGTCTGCGAAACGACTGACGGCGTAGAAGTCGAGCTGATCGTTGTAATAAAGCGGAGCTTCTTCTCTGAGTCGGGCATAGACGGGATAGGGATCCGCGTCGATCTCACGGTCGTACGGGTCGTAGTAGACGTCCGTCATCGTCATCGCTTTGTCTCCTGTTCGAGCGAGCGTGTTGCGTCATCGCCCAAGCCTCTGCAGTTCCATCAACCAGGATGCAATAGTAGCCGATCGGCTAGTCTCGGCGCGAGAGCGACAGCGGGAGGGTCGAAATGTCGAATTGAGGGGGGAAGTTCGCGATCATCACAGGCGCCGGTCCGGAATGGCGAGGGCATCGACGAGGGTTTTAGTCCGCGAGGGCGCCCGGGTGCTCGCCGCCGATATCAGTGGACGCCAGGAGGAGACTGGCGCCGAACTTGGCGATGCGATCGCTCCGTTTCATTGCGACGTCAGCAAGGAAGACCAGATCGAACCGATGTTCGCCCCAGCGTTTGACGCCTTCGGACACATCGACGCCGTTCTCAATGTGGCCGGTTTCGGCAGCCCCGGTGCGCTGGCAGATGTACAGGATGCTTCTCACGAGAGGAGATGCTCAAGACGCTTACGGTCAGGGTCGCTCATCCGCACCAACGGTCCGTTCTTCTCGGGTCGCCACCACACCTCATCGCTCCGCCACGCCTCGCGGCGGAGCCGCTGCTTGTCGATCTTCATGCTGGCCAACTTGGGAAGTTCCCGCACGAATCGAACGAAGTGAGGCTTCCACTTCGTGCCGAGATCGGGCTGGGCGGTGAGGAAGTGGTCGAACTCATCCGGGTTGATCGGTCGATCGGCGGTCAGCTCCACTGCGGCCATCACATTGTCACCGACCGGGTCGTCGGGAACGGCGTACACCGCGACGGACCGCACCCCGGGAAACCGGCTGATGATGGCCTCGACGGGGGCGGCGGCGAAATTCTCACCATCCACCCTGAGCCACTCGTTGCTCCGGCCGGCGAAGTAAAACCAGCCCTCCCGGTCCCGGTAGGCCAGGTCGCCTGACCAGTAGGCGCCGTTCCTGAAGCGAGCTTGGGTGGCCTCCATGTTTTGGTAGTACCCCTCGAAGCCGCTCGACGGTGTGGTCTCGACGATCTCCCCGACCGCAGACTCCCAGTTCCGCACCCTCCCGCTCTCGTCGAAGTCGGCCGGCGGGCACTCGAGGCCCGTATCCGGGTCCAGCACCTTCACCGTGTCCGCCGCCCGGCCCAGTGCGGCAGGCGGCATCGACGGGTCACGGCGGATGATGATGATTCCTTCGGTCGAGCCGTAACTGTCCCGGACGTCACAGCCGAAGCGACGGGCGAACTCGGCGATGTCGCGCGCGGAGGCCTCGTTTCCGATGGCCAACCGGAGCGTGGTGCTCGTGTCGTCGTCGCGCTCCGGAACCGCCAGAATGTAGTTCAACACCTTGCCGGTGTAGGTCATGACGGTCGCGCTGTAGCGCCTTACATCCGCCACCGTTCCCGATGCCGAGAAACGGGCGCGGATGGCGATTGGTACGCCGGCGACCAGTGACGAGGCCCACCCGGTGAACAGCGAGCTCGAATGGAAGAACGGGAGCGGCGCGTACACAACGTCCCCAGGACCCAGCTCGGTGACCTGGGCGACGTGGGCGCCCGTCCCGGCGAAGCGACCGTGCGTGCACCTGACTGCTTTGGGCATGCCCGTCGAGCCTGACGTGAAGATCAGAAGGAACAGGTCCTCGTCCCGAGCGGAGTGGGACAGATCGGATGCGACGGCCGGCAGCAAGGTGGCGTAGTCGGCGGCGTCCACCTCGACGATCCGATCCTCCTCGAGCCCCAGGTCCAGTCCGTCAAGCAACGGTCGCCTGTCCCTGGACGTGACCACCAACTGGCAGTCGGTGAACGCTACCAACTGCGCCAGCTGGTCGCCCCGGTAGGTGGAGTTGATCCCGACGACGGCACTTCCCGACAGCGCCGCGCCGGCCAGCCAGAAGATGTATTCGGGAACGTTGTCCAACAGCACGCCGACGTGTGGAGGGCGCGTCCGGTCCAGCTGGTCCAAGAGAAACCCGCCGCGTCGCCTCGCCTCGCCGATGAGCTCGCGAAACGACCACGTCCGATCCTCGAAGAACAGGGCGGGCCGATTGTCGTCTGCTCGCCCGAGCAACAGGTCGGCGGCTGTCGTCACGACCCGGGTCGTGTGAGCTCAGCCACCGGTGCCACGAACCAACGCCTCATTGGGGTTCTCCGGCAGCTCGAGGAGGGGTCGTTGCGTCTCGGTCACCGTCGGTCCCCACTGTTCCCCCAGTGGCTCCAGCGCGGCGAGGTCGAAGTCGTAGACCTTCGCCGCCGTACCTCCAAGGAAGCTGTCGAGGTCGGCCTGCGGCCACACGTGAAAGAGCTGTCGCAGGTGCTCCCGCGTGAATGGTGCGGTTCCCTCGTCGTGGGGGTAGTCGGAACCCCACATGAAACGTTCCAGGCCCAATTGGAGGATGGCCTCCACATCGGGTGCCTTGGGTTGCGATGCGGCCACCCAGCAGTTGCGCCTGAAGTACTCGGTTGCCGTGAGGGGAAGGATCGACTCCGGCCCGTATTTGAGCTCGCCGGTCGCACCGGTCTCCCTGATCCTGATGATTGACTGGTCGAGGCGGGAGAGGAGGGGCGGTAACCAGGCCGCGCCCATCTCGGCCATCACGAACCTGAGGCGCGGGTGCCGCTCGAAGACTCCGGAGAGAAGTACATGGAGGAATGGTCGCTGCTGATGGAACGCGAATTCCCCGATGAAGAGAAGGGGGGCGGACGGTACGTTGCCAAAGTCGGGCACGCCGGTGCCGCCGTGGATGTTGACCGGAAGGTCAGCGTCCTCGCAAAAGGCCCACAAGGGCTCCCAGTACGGGTCATAGATCTGGTGCTCGATCCACGTGGCATCGGGTGGGATGTTCGGCAGGAGCAGCCCGCCGCGCAGGCCGTGTTCGGCAATCCACTTGGCGTCCGCCAACGCATCGTCGAGATCGTTGACAAAGATCTGCCCGATACCGGCCCGCTGGGTTGGGAACGCGGCGCAGAAATCCACCAGCCAGCGATTGTGGGCCCGGATGCCCGCGAGGCGGTGCTCGTATTCATCGGGCTTCGGCGGCGGAGCGAACAGCACGAAACTGGGGAAGAACGGCGGCACGGTGTTCGGGAAGATGACTTCTCCTACAACTCCGTCCTCGAGCTGCTGCCGGCTCCGCATGTCGTTATCCCAGTTGCGCAGGCGACGGTCGTCCCCTAGGTCCTTGAACGGGTTCTTGTAGCGCGAGCGCCAGGCATCGAAGTCGTCCAGGTACTGCGGATCTAGGTACTCCCGGTACTGTGCGTGGCTCCCTCCGGCGTGAGTATCGGCGGAAATGATGGGGTAGTGGTCGCCCACGGCGGTCCCTCCACTGTCCAGTGCGCCACCGGACGAGGACGTGACTGATATTGATATCGGTTTAGATTCTATCGACAGCCACTGGCGGCGCAACTGAACCTTGGCCCAGAGGAACTACATGGTCGAGTGCCGGTTCGGGCCTTCGAAACAGCGGCCGATATCCTCCAAGCGGGGTCAGGATCTCGGGAGCGAGAGACCCCGTTCGGCAATCGTATTGCGCTGGATCTCGTCCGTCCCGCCCCCGATTCGGAGCCCGGGGGCGAACAGCAGCCTCTCTCGCCACGCCTGGTCCTCGGGCGAAACCTCGGCGGTCGCCGCGGGCCCGAGCAACCACGATCCCGTATTGGCACAGTGCCGCGCGTGTTCGCTGTACAGCAATTTCACGACAGACCCGCCGGCAGGAACGACGCCACCCGCCGCCATGCGCTGCTGGGTGAGATCGAGGACTCTCTCCCGGGTGTACGCCGCCGCGAGCTCCTGGCGCACAATCGGTTCGTGATGACGACCAACTCGTACCGCCAGCTGCAGGAGCTGCTGTGCTGACCGGGCGCTGGTCCCTCCCCCGATGGCCGCCCGCTCGCTGGCAAGCATGGTCCTGAGGATCGGACGCGCACCGCCGAGCGCCCCCACCAGACCTTCCATGGGGACGAACACGTCTTCAAGAAACACCTCGTTGAAGTGGTAGGCGCCTGACATCTGCCGCAACGGCCGGACGTCGACGCCGTGCTGGCTCATGTCCAACAAGAAGCAGGACAGGCCGGCCATGCCCGCCGTCTCCCTGTCAGTCCGCGCAATCAGGAGCGCGTAATCACTCGTCCCTGCGCCCGAGGTCCACACCTTCTGGCCGGATACCGACCACCCACCGGAAACGGGAGCGGCAAACGATTTGGCACTGCCCAGATCCGAACCGGCGTCGGGCTCCGACAGCAACTGGCACCACGTCTCCTCCCCCTGCAGTACTGGTGACAAATAGCGGGCTCGCTGTGCATGCGAACCGTGCGAGAACAGCACGGGAGGCAGCATCTCCAGTCCGACAGCCAGCACCTTGGTCGAGACTCCGTAACCGGACTGGACCCGGGCGATCTCCTCTTCCTGCCACTCCGGAGCACCCTGGCCGCCATAATCCCGCGACCACGAACGGCCGCTCAGACCCGCAGCGTGCAGCCGCTTCTGCCACGACAGACTGATTTCGAGCGCGCGATGCTCGGCCTCGCGATATTCGAAGATGGACTTACCCGAGACGATGTGGACGGCGGAGAAATCGTCGGGTGCGCCTTTGCGAGGGGCATTGGCCGCAAACCAGTTCTCGATTTCCTCCCGGAACTGCGCCCGCTCAATCTCCGAAGGTGAGGTGGCCATCACTCGTTGAGACGCAGCCCCGGGCGTGGCAGGTGCAAGGTGGTAGGGATGCCGGCGTAGGGCTGCTCCGGATCGGTCGGAAATCCGATCACGGTGTCAATGACGCCCTCGGTGGGCGGCCATGGCTGAGGTCGCATTGGTTCAGGAGTCCGGTCTTGACACGGGAAATGGCGCTTCGATCATCTCAATCGATCTCCCGGCCCGATGGTAGCCTTTGCATCGAGGTCGATGTCGGTGTCAATCATCGTTTCGGCATCCAGGTCACAGTCAAGCGGGTGTCCGCAGGACGTCGGGAGCCTCGTGTGAGGAAAACCGCGCTGACCCACGCACCGAAGATGGAAGGGGCGAGTTCTTTGCCGAGAGCCCGGGTGAATGACAAGGGGGCACCGAACTACCAGCCGCGCTCGGCCAAGGGCGAGCAGACGCGCGCACGACTGGTCAAGGCTGCCAAGGAGGTCTTTGAGCACGACGGGCTGTTCGACGCCCGGATCTCTGATATCGCCAAGCGGGCCAATGTGTCCTATGGCGCCTTCTACCACTACTTCGATACGAAGGAGCAGCTCTTCCGGGAGGTTGCGGCCGCACAAGAGAGGCGACTGAGCGCCCCGCCGGACGAGCCAACTCAGCCACGTTCTGTGGATTCCCCCGGCGAGAGCATCCGCAAGGCGAATCGCCGCTACCTCGAGCGCTACCGCGCGGAGACTCGCCTCATGCGCGTCATCGAGCAGGCTTCCCGTTACGACCCACATGTCAACGCAGAACGAATGGCGAGCCAGCGGGCGTTTGCGCAACGATCCGAACGGTCGATCAAGCGGTTGCAGAGCGAGGGGCGGGCCGATCCCAGGGTGAATCCGGCGATCGCTGCCGACGCGTTGGGAGCGATGATCGCTCGCTTCGCGGAGCTGTGGTTGACGCAGGGCTACCGCGAATACGACTTCGACGAGGTTGTCGATCAGCTGAGCCTTCTGTGGGCCAATGCGCTGCGTCTGGACTCCGACGAGCCGCCCCGGGATGCCCGGAGCAAGCGCTAACGCGGTCAGACTCCTCCACCTCAGTCTCCCGGCCGGTCGCTCAATCCATCGGCCACGATGAACCGGCAGGATCTCTTGCGGATCTTCCATCCCTCTTCGGTCCGCACGACCTCATCCCGGTAGACCGCGCTGCGTGAATCGCCGTTCTCCCTGTCGATGAACAACAGGTTCTGCTCGGTCTGTGCCCTGTCGCCGTCGTGCATCCGGACGAGCGGAGGACCCCCCAGATGAAGCCCTTTGGGCGCGGCGTCCATCATTCTGCGCAGTCCCACGCGGCCATCGAAAGTACGGCCGTACACCTCGAACGATCCATCCTCAGTGAAGAGGGAGACCCAGGTGTCCGTGTCGTCGTAGTCGAGCGAGAGGCAGTAGTGAGCCAGGAGATTCGCAATGGCGGCGTACTCCTCCCCCGTTGGGTCCCTGGTGGTCATTGGTCGTGCGACTCGGTGGAGTGGTCCTCGACTCGAGACGCCACGATCGAGACCTTTGACGGCGCGTCCATGACGAGACGGGACCGGACGATCTTGCCTGTCGCTGTTCTGGGCAGAGGCTCGTCCCAGATGACGAGCTCCTCCGGCAGCCGGCGGGTCGCTACGCCAGCGGCGCGCAAGTGGGTCACCACACCCTCAAGATCGACCCCGGCGTCTTGCGTCGGCAGGACCGCCACCGCCAGCCTCTCCCCCGTCGCCGGATCCGGTCGCCCAAAGGCGGCCCACTCCTCGAGACCCGGCATGTCGGTCAATGCGGCGTCGATTTCGGCGGGGGAGATCTTGAGACCGTTGCGGTTAACGACCTCCTTCAGTCGGCCCACGACGGTAAGGCGTCCTTCAGAGACCTCGACCAGATCACCCGTCCGGTACCAATCCTCCTCGAACGCGGCCACGTCGTCCGAGCCGTCGAGGTAACCGAGGAAGACGCCCGGACCCCGGACCAGGCCTTCCTGGGGATGACCGGCGGACCCCACGCTCACCTCCGTACCGGGCATCAGGGCACCGTCATCCGTCAGCCGTAGCGCCCGTCCGTCCTCAGGCAGGCTCCCCGTGGCATTTGGCGCTTCCGAAGATCCGTAGACCCTGGCGACCTTGATGCCGTAGTCGTCGATCATCCGCTGCAGGAGCGGGCGCGGCAACATCGTCCCGCCCAGCGCGAGCGTGCGCAGTGAGCAGCGCCGATCGGATCGCGCTTCTGCCGCCTTGATGAGCCGCTCCGCGATCACCGGTGCACCGCCCAGAAGTGAGGCTCCGTATCGGTTGATGCGGTCGAGCGACGTGTCGGCGTCGAAGTCGTCTTCCAGGACCAAGGTGGCGTGCTGATCGGCCGAGAGATGCATCTGCATGACCCCTGTGATGCTGGTCAAAGGGCTCACCAGAAAAATCACCGTCTCGGGATCGGCCTCGGTGATCACGGCCATGTTCCGAGCTCCACTCGTGAGGGTGTTGATCGAATGGGTCACACCCTTTGGCCGGCTCGTCGTCCCCGACGTGAAGAGGACGACGGCCATGTCGTTGCGGTCCGGTTCCGGCCAGTCATGGCTCTGGCCGGGCGGCGGTTCGGTGCGCGCGAACTGCTCCAGCCTCAGCACCGCAGTGGCGCCGATTTCCGGCCTCAAGCGATCGCACGCCTCAGCCGACGCGATGACCAACACCGGCGGCACGGCGTCCTGGGCGGCACGGACATCGGCGGGCCCGCACCGACGATCGAGGAGCACCGCTGACGCGCCCAGCCGGAGGAGGCCGTGATAGGCGATGACCCCTTCCGCCGAATTTCCGGCGATGAGCAGGACCGGATCACCCTCTGAGACGCCGCCCTCGGCGAGCCTGGCGACCGCATTCGATACCAGTCGACTCAGGACACCCCAGGTCAGCTCCCGCGTGTTGTCTATGAGGCCGATCTGGTCCGGACGGAAGGTGCCGGCCGCCTCGAGTCCGCTGCGCAGGCTGCGGTCGTCCCAGTACCCGTTCTTGACATAGGACGCGGCCCGCTCGCGGGTGATCCGATGCGCCCGTCCGATGCGTGCACGGCCCCCGCGAGATCCACCGCCAACCATGCTCGGGCGGCCCGGTGTCACATCCGCTGACCTCATCACCTTGCCAAAGCATGGTGCAATTTCTATATTGATGTCAATGTCTTCTTTAGGCCCTCCGGCCCCCGCCGAGGACGCGGCACACGCCGACATCACTTCCTTCGCGGCCGCGTTCGAGGCGTGGCTCCTTTCTCGGCCGGCGGGCGTGGTCGGAGCCTCCTTCCCCCAGCCGACCACCGGCGCTCGGATGGAGACGATGCGGCGACTCATGAGCGACCTGTTTGCGGAGGGCTGGGGCCGTTGGGGTTGGCCGGAGGCCTTCGGGGGTCTGGGGGGCACCATCTTGCACCGGGCAGTCATGTGGGAAGGTCTGGCGCGGCACGGAGTCGGCGGAATGGCGGCCTTCGAGCATCTCGAGGTCCTCGGTCCCACCCTTTTGGCCATGGGTCCACCCGAATTCTGCGCGCAGGCATTCCCCGGCTTCTTAGACGGTACCGAGACCTGGGCGCAGGGCTTCTCCGAACCGGACGCCGGTTCCGACCTGGCCGCCCTCCGCACCCGTGCAACCCTCGATGGAGATGTGTACCGCATCTCGGGGCGCAAGATCTGGACCAGCTGGGCCCGATTCGCCCGCTGGTCCCTCGTGCTGGCCCGCACCGACACGGTCGAGTCTCGTCACCGGGGTGTCACCGCCTTCATCGTGGACTTGCGCTCCCCTGGCGTCGAGATTCGCAGTATCGCCCAGGCGAACGGACACGATGAACTGGCGGAGGTGACGTTCGACGACGTCGTGGTTCCAGGTGATCGACTCATCGGGTCACTCAATGGTGGCTGGGCGGTCGCCATGCACATCCTCAGCAGCGAGCGCGGCACCTTCGCCTGGTTCCGCCAGTGCTTCCTGCTGCAACACCTTCAACGCATGCTCCAGTGGGGGACGCCCGAAGCGGATGGGCTGCTCGGAGACGCTGTGCTGGACCTCGCCAGTGTCGGAGCGCTGAGCATCGACGCCCTGCGCGTGCACGAACACGGCGCGACGCTCGGACCGCGTGCCGCATTCACGAAGCTCGTCCTCTGCGCGGCCGAACAGGGCCTGTTCAATTGGGCCCTGGCAAGCGACGCGGACGTGATCATCGATCCCGTCGACGAGCGGGGATTGGACCTGCGGGCTGCGTATCTGTTTTCACGGATCGTGACGGTCTACGGGGGTTCCCAGCAGATGCAGCTCGATACCGTGGCCAAACAGATTCTGCAGCTGCCGGCGTGACGCTCGTGGAGGACCCCGACAGCCTGTTCCTACGTAGCGCCCAGAACGCTCTGAGGTCAACGGACGGCGACGAAGCCCTCCGCGCGCTCGGGTGGAGGGACTTGCTCGGATCCCTCGAGGAAGATCCCGACGCCCGACTCGGCGTCTTGGCCTACTTCCAGGCGCAGGGTCGAGAGCTCGGGTCTTCCGGAGCACTCGGAGAATTGATGGCGCACCCGTACGCCGGCCTGTTCGGTGAGGATCGCGCCGTGACGGCGACCGTCGGGCGCCGGTCAGCGCGGCGCGGCAATCGTGCCATTGTCGTCGGAACACCCGGCAGCAATGGCATCCTCATCGACCGACCTGGGCACGGGATCTCGCTGGTGTCGCTCGACACGCTCGAGCTCAGGCCCATCGGATTCAGCGACGGACTCGCGCTGCACGAGATCGAATCGGACCTGACGGACCTCCCCATCTCGCTGGGTGAGGCCCAGGCCGTGGCGCTACGCGAGCGAAGTGTGCAGCTGGGTCGCCTGGCCATCGCGTACGAGATTCTCGGGGCGGCCGAGACGGCGCTTGCGGGCGCCGTCCAGCACGCCCGCGACCGCACCCAGTTCGGACAGCCCATCGGTCACTTCCAAGCTGTACGACATCTCCTGGCTTCCGCCCGCGTCGACGCCGCGGCCATTGAGGCGCTGGCCCACCTGTCCGCTGGTCAGTACCCGGCGCTCCCACCGATGCGAGACGCCATTCTCAAAGCCCTCGCAGGTCGCAATGGCCGGCGAATCTGTGAACGGTCGTTACAGGTTCTCGGCGCAATGGGGTTCACCGCGGAGCACGAACATCACCGCTCTCACAGCCGGGTGCTCGTTCTCGACGCGCTGCTG
>Ga0182018_10000333_pt1 | contig 62034 bp, 60 predicted proteins | sample 812P2MmetaG_FD_120490 | JGI IMG/M metagenome (GOLD analysis project Ga0182018, IMG submission 120490) | Permafrost microbial communities from Stordalen Mire, Sweden - 812P2M metaG | ecosystem: Environmental > Terrestrial > Soil > Wetlands > Permafrost | place: Sweden: Stordalen | collected... | reverse complement strand
TCAAGCGCAAACTCGCCCTGCTTCCAAATTAAGAGGGGTCGCGGCGAGTTGTTTATGTCATACTCAGCCTCAATGAGTCGCTATGCGCTTGCGATTTTGGTGGCGTTGGCCTTCGCCGCTACTACGGCGGCCAACCAGCCGCTCCCCGCGTTTGAACAGTACAGGGTGACGCCGCACCAAACTAAGACGCCGGCTCAGCCCGTGCTAAAGAAGGAATTTCAAGAGAATACGGTATGGCGGGACGCGATTCTCGAGGCCGCGAAAGCCCCCGCGAATTTCACTGGGCAATACAGCATGATTTCGCTTCCCGGCGCGGGCACAGGAGTGGAATACTACGTCGTGCTCGACCTGGTCAGTGGAACGGTGGCGCTGGGGCCCGGCGACGCCGGCGTCATCAGCTACCCGATGGAGCCTCTGAAGTTCGAAGGCGGGGAGATGGGAGTGCAATTCAAGCCCGATAACCGCCTGCTAGCGATGCGCGGCTGCTTGAAACAGGGATGCGGCGCCTTCTACTACGAATGGTCGGTGACGCAGCGGAACCTCTTGCGGCAGAGCCTCGCGGCCAAGGCGAATCCGTAATCGGAGAGAAAACTGGATGCGAATCAGCCTGGTTCCAGCGGTGTTACTGTCGGCGGCGATCTTTGCCGGGGCGCAGGAGGATTCCGTTCCCCAAAAGCGATTGCGGACTCCCGCGGCCGCGGAGGGAGTTGTGGGCGGCGAGGCTCACGATAGCTACGTGATCCATGCGGACGAGGGGCAAACCCTGTCGGTCGAGATCTCGTGGGAGCGCAGCGCCGGCAATCGGGCGGAATTCATGGTGAGCGAATCCCCCAGTTTCATGAATGCGGAGCCGGTTACTTTCGGCAGCGGGTCGGACGGGGGAAGGCATTGGAGCGGCAGAATTCCGCGAGCGCGAGACTATCGCGTCTATGTCGTCGCACACCCCACCGCACACTACACGCTGCGCGTGGCCGTCAAGGGAGACGCGAGATGAATCGCCTACGCGCTACGGTGATACTGCTTCTGGTTGCCTTGCCCGGTTTCGGCGCGACCCGGCGGGCGGTCCTGATCGGAATCAACCAGTACAATCCAGCCGACGGCAAGGTTTCCACCGATCCCGCGAAGAAATCTCCATCTCGGAGGGCGCTCGTCAGCGGAGATGTGCGCCACTGGACTTTTCCAAATCTGAAAGGCGCTATCAACGATGTGAATCTGATCGAGGGCCTGCTCCTGGCCCCGGATTTCGGGTTCCAGCCGAATGACATCGTGAAGTTAATAACACCTGAAAGGACCACCGCGGAGGAGATCCTCGCAACCCTCCGGCGGGAGTTGGTGGAGACGGCGGTGAGCGGAGATTTTCGCCTGGTATATTACTCGGGCCATGGGAATTTTATCCGCAACGCCGCTCTCAAGAGGGCCAACCCGAATACGCGGAATGAGTTCGACCAGACGATTGTGGCCTCGGACCAATGGCAGGGTGCGGTGGACGTTCGCGATAAGGAACTCTCCCGGATCCTCTGGGATTCCGCCCGCAAGGGTGTAATTGTCACCTTCATCGCCGATAGTTGTCACAGCGGTTCGCTGACCAGAGGGCCGTCCGACCTGCGCGGAACATCGCGGTCCAACTCCGGTGTTCGCGGCGGCGCTTATGGCGCGGATTTTGGCGAGCCTCTGATCGATGACCCAGCCCCTATCGACAAGGCAACCCGCAAGGAAATCAACCCGGAAGAAGCGGGAGTACTCACTCTCGCGGCGGCACAGGAAAATCAGGAGGCCTTGGAACTTCCAGGTGAGAAGAACGAGACCCACGGCGGAATGACCATGGCATTGGTGCGCGCCATCCGCGAAGAGGGCCCGCACGCCAGCATGGATCGCATCTTCGAACGCATGTGGAATTACATGCAGGCATCGAATCTGCCGCAAACGCCCGTTCTGGGCGGGAAGGGCCGCGGCGAAAAGGACCTTCTCGGCGAACCTGCCCGCCAGGAACCGTTCAGCGTGATTGCCGGAGCGGTTCGCGGCGGCGAAGTGGTGCTGCGTGCCGGCGAGGCTATCGGCCTTTATGCAGGCGCAGAGTTGCGGCGCATACCCGGCGGAGCCGCGTCCCAACCGGCAACCTTGGTGGTAACCAGCTCTTTGGGGCTGTCGGAGGCGGCCGCGAAAATCATCCCGGCAGGCACGGCAGTAGCTGCCGGAGATCGCTTCGAGGTGACCAAGTGGGCCGCCCCGGAGGAACCGAATCTGAGAGTCTACGTGCCGCCGGCGGCGGCAATCGAAACCATCCGCCAGATGGCGGAGCGCATGACGCCTTTGCGCGACGACCCCTCGATCCACTGGATAGACGACCCGACGGTGGAGAGTCCCGGCGACATTCTGCGCTGGACTTCCGGCCGGTGGATGCTCGATCATGTCTCGGGCAGTGTGAAAACTCTCGATCTCGGGGCTTCGCCTTCGGCCGGCGATGTGAAAAAGGCACTGACAACCGGCGCTCGATTTTTTGTGCTGATGCCTCCCGACGCCGCGATGAGCGCAGCTATCGCCCTGGGTGAAGGCACGCGCTACCCAGGCATTCAGAGGCTGAAGGGCGCAGATTCCGCGAGTGCCGACTACCGGCTTTACGGCCGGTTGATGGGCGCAGGCATTCAATATGCGTGGCTACAGGCGGATGCGGGCCTGGGTTCGCGGGAAACCTCGCGCGTCTCGACTGCCGCGGCGAAAACCAACCGTCCCGCCGCCGTCCCGCCTCGCCCTCTTCCCAATCGCACCGATTGGGAAGAGGGCAAGCCGGAAGATGTCGCGGGTATGCTGACGGAGTACGCCGTTCGGATCGGCAAAGTGCGCGCCTGGCTGACTCTTTCCGGGCGGCCCGGTCAGACCGCTTTCCCCTATCGCCTGATTCTGCGCAAACCCGGCTCCGACTCCAATGTGCGTTCAGCCGTTCTTTATGGGGGCGAGCAATATAAGCTCTTCCTCCAACTTGACCCAAGTTACAAAGAGCCTGCAGCCACACGCCGCTGGGTCTATGTGTTTGCGATCAGTCGGCAGGGAAAAGGCACGTTGTTGTTCCCCGGGTTAGGTAGCGGGAACGAAGGCAATCACTTGCCCAGAGCGGAAAAGGATGAGAGGCCCACGGCGCCGGCGGCCCCTTTGATCCGCATGCTCGATCAGCCGTATGACCTGGAGATTGGCGAGCCTTGGGGCACCGACACGTATATTCTGATTTCGTCCCTGGAAGCGATTCCAAATCCGAATATATTCGACTTCGACGGAGTTCAATCCACCCGGGGAGCAGAGTTGCGCGGATCCGCGGGAAGCCCGCTCCAGGATCTGCTGGATGCCTACGGCAATTCCACGCGGGGCGCCAATGCGGCCAAGGCCCCGAGCGAATGGTCGATCGAACGGATTACCTTCCAGAGCGCGAAGAAAAAGTGACCTGCGGCGCCGGACTAACCGCCTGTGGCCTTGGCTTTCTGCGCGTCGGCTAAAGTTTGCACCGTCAGAGCGATTGACATGTAAGTGATCGCCGGCACTCGCGCGTCCTGTGCACGCTGTTCCGGAGGCAAATTCTTGCTGCTGTCCTGATGCACCAGCCAGCCGTTGACGATCCTGAGCTTTTCCATACTGTCTTTGAGAATTGCGGCCTGGTTGATTGGCACGGCGATAAAATCGCCGGCCACGATCTTGAGCGCGCTCGAATCGTGGGGACCCTTCCACGCGTCCTGGGTCGCCAGTATCTGCACCGGCATGCTGTTCATGATCACCGTCTCGTGGTTAAAAACTGCGCCCAGCAGGGTGGTGAAAACTTTGAGCGCGGGGAGCGCCAGAGCCGCAAAACCGAAGAAAGGGGCGATGATCGACGAGTATGAAACCGTCTTGTCAAGCACCGTTTGAAGGCGCTGGTTGGTGCTCACTCCTCTCACATTCAAGGCCATCCGGCCGCTGCCGCCGGGAAGTACCACCTGGTTATGTTGGGGGGCGTTGGGAGCGTTGGGGTCTTTGAAATCGAGATCCTTGAGTTCCGGCGGACTCGGTGCGGACGCCTTCATGGATATCTTTTGCTGCTTGGTTGTCGGGTCGATCACGGCGGCCCCGCTCGAGTTGACGACCTTGGTGCTGGTGTAAGTAGTCTTGTCGAGGGACCAGGCTGCCAGACCAGCCCACGCCATGGGCGCCAGCAAATTCATGATCGGCCGCGTCTGGATACAGTCCAGACGAATCTGACAACCTTTGGTCCTGCTGATTGCCCGGTGATCGTCCGGCGCTGGACGGAAATGGGCGGGATTTAGCGTGACCACAACATCGGACTCGGCCAGCAGTTTCGTGTTGTCTATGCCGTCCGGGTAGATCAGGCCGTCATCGGTCGCCTGAATTAACTGGACCCGCTTAGACGGCTCGATTAAGGAGCTGTCGGTGCTGCCTCTGGAAACTTGATTCGGATCGCGTTGCGCTTCGTCGAAATAGGCGTCCCAAAAATCCGCGACCTTCGGGCTTTGATCTGGAGCTTGCGCAAAGCCCTCTTCCCGGACTAGCGCGGCCAATGCGGAAAGCAGCGCTGTATCTTGAAACAACGAGCGGCGTGAAAACATGGATTCCCCCGCAGAGTGAGAAAAGCTGATTAAGTGTAGCCGACCGATGATTATTTCGCTTGATTTTTTCAGATTCCGGCGTCTGCGAATCGCAGAGAGACGGCTACGGTATTTGTTTCCCCTAGTTTAGAGCGACCGGGCTATTGCTGGGTCCGAGCCGCGACCGTGAGGGAGCGGTCACACCGAACCCCATGGCGGAACGTAAATCCTTCCTGATGCGCATCGACCCCGCCCTTTGGGCCGATCTGGAAGCCTGGGCGCAGGACGAATTGCGCAGCGTCAACGGGCAGATCGAGTACCTCCTGCGCCAGGCCGTGCAGCGGCGCAAAGGCGGTACCGGTACCACGCCGCAAGAAGCTGATAAATCAAAGTAAACAGACGATTACAGAACTGTTGTGATGGCTCGAATAGAAAAATTCAATTGGACGCCGAAGCCCCCTGGACTGTAGCGTAAATACATGGCAGCGAGGACACTCAGCGTAATGTCGGAATCCCAAGTTTCGTTATTCCACCGCGTGAGCAGTATAGTCAGCTCCAACTTGTCCATGGATGAGATGTTGGGGGAAGTGGTCGGCTTGACAGTTCAGGCTTCGGATTGTGACGCGTGCCTGGTCTATCTGATTGACCACAGTTCCAATGAAATCGTCCTTCGCGCCTCGCAAGTTCCGCATGCCAACGACCTAGGGAACCTTCGCATCAAGATCGGCGAAGGCATCACCGGGTGGGTGGCGGAGCACAAGTCGGTTGTCGCGCTGCCCTCGAATGCGGCCAGCGACGCTCGTTTCAAGCGATTCCAAACGTTAGTGGAAGATACCTATCAGGCTTTCCTCTCGGTGCCGATTGTGAGCGGCGGCGAATTGATCGGCGTGATCAACGTTCATCATCGGAGCGCGCACGATCATAGCAGCGAGGAGATCAGCACCCTGATCTTCATCGGCGAACAGCTCGGCGTCACGATTTCCAAGAACCTGTTGGAAGAAGAAAACGCGCGGCTGCTGGAAGAAACGCAGGAAATGAAGCGCGAGCTCGAAACCCGTAAGCTGATGGAGCGCGCCAAGGGAATCCTGCAGCAGAACCATAACATCACCGAAGAAGAAGCTTACCTGCGCCTCCGCAACCAGAGCCGGCGTCTGCGCCGTCCCATCCGGGAACTGGCCGAGGCTATCATTCTCGCAGAAGAACTGCATCGTCAAAATAAAGGGATCGATTAACTTCGAAGTCCCTTAGTCGCCCCGTCCCCCCGACCACGTAACTGCTGTACCTCGCGGCGGAGTGTCTCCGCCGATTCCAACTAACAACAACAAAATCTAGACGGAGGTGGCTTGTGTCAATCAAGCACATACGGGTATTGGCAGCGCTGTCGGTGCTGTCGATGAGCCGCAGCACCTGGGGCCAGGGTTCGGAGGCCGATTCGCTAAAAGGCGAGCTGCGCGTGAGCGCTCCCGCCAATTTTCGTGGTGAAGTGACCCTGACCGGTTTGCGAGGCGGTCCGAATATCGCATCGGCAACCGTCGGCGGCGATGGACGATTCGAGTTTCGCCAAGTGCCCTACGGGCAGTATCGTCTGACCGTTCTGGCTGCCGGTAAGCCCATTCATGAAGAGCTGATTGCTGTGCGCTCCCAGCAGCCACCGATCGAGGTCGAAGTGGAGGTGAGCGAGGATCCGAAACCCGCCGCAGGCAGCGTCTCCGTGCGGGAACTGCTGCACCCACCCACGAAACAGGCGTTCAAGGCATTCATGGCGGCGCAGAGGCTCTCGCTGGCAGGCGATCACGAGAAGGCCGCCGAGAAGCTCGAAAAAGCTACTCAGCTTTCGCCCGAATACGCCGAAGCCTGGATCGATCTCGGGGCCGAGCACATCTACCTGAAGCGCTACCAGCAGGCGCTCGAGGAACTGGCGCGGGCGAGCGAGATTTCGCGGCCGACGGCGGTGATCCTGAGCGATATGGCTTTCGCGCAGTACAGGCTCCATCGCTATCCGGAGGGTACGCGTTCGGTTCGAGAGGCCCTGCGGCTCGATCCATCGTCAATGCCGGCGCACTATCTGTTGGGTTCGTTTCTGGCGCAGGATAAGCGAACGCGCGCCGAGGGCATTCAGCACCTGGAAGTCGCGGCCGCCGCCATGCCGGCCGCGCGGGCGGAACTGGACCGCGCACGGCGCGATTTCGTACAACCTGTAACCCACCCGTGACTTTGGGTCGCGGGCGGTTGTGATACCCTTGCTGAACGGAGGGTATTCGTGAAATCTAAGATCTTGGCAGCGTCGATTGCGGTCCTTTTAGCATTAGCCTTGTACGCGCAGGAGAAGATTCTGCATCCCGAAATGGCGGTGACCACCGGCACTTGGGACCATCCGGCGGCCACCATCGGCAGCAAGCCGGCGGAGCCGTGGACCGCGACCACCATCGCGGCGGGCGTGAACAAGACACCGGAACCCGGCAAACCGATTACGGTGGTGGGTGAGATTGTCGATTTTTCGTGCTACCTGCAGCTCGGCAAGCACGGCGAAAAGCATCGTTCCTGCGGCCAGAAATGCGTGCAGAACGGCCAGCCCATCGGATTGCTGACGAAATCCGGCGAGTTGTACATGCTGATGCCGGAGGAGCACGATCCGCGGCGTGACGGCGGTGTGGACGCGAAGGCGTCGGCCGCGGAGCACATGGGCCACATAGTGGAAGTGAATGGCACGGAAGCTTCAGTAGGCGCTTACCACGCCATTTATGTGGTGGGCTTGACGAAGTAGAAGCAGGGCATGAATCGCAAGATCGCGGCCGAAGCGTGTGCGCTGCCGGCCTTTGTTCTTTTGTCGCTGGCTGCGGAGCGTCCGCCGGCCGTGCCCGCCGGACTTCCGCCGCTCGTCTGGCCCGCCGACAATCCCTATTCGCCGGAAAAGGCCGACCTGGGCCGCTACCTCTACTTCGACCAGCGTCTTTCGGCGGATGGGACGGTCTCCTGCGCCACCTGCCACGATCCGGGGCACGGATTCACCGATGGCGCGGCATTGTCGACGGGAATTCGCGGGAAGAAGGGGACACGTAGCGCGCCCACCATCCTGAATCGTGCGTATTCGTTGGCGCAGTTCTGGGACGGCCGCGCGACGACACTCGAAGAGCAGGCGGTTGTCCCCATGGAGAGTCCGTTCGAGATGGGGAACACGCATCAGGCTGTGGTGTCGACGCTCGGCGGTATATCCGGATATCGCGCCATGTTCGCCAAAGCGTTCGGGAACGACGGCATCGACATCGAGCGTGTGACGATGGCCATCGCCTGCTTCGAACGAACGGTGCTTTCCGGCAATTCGCCTTACGATCGCTACAGGCGCGGGGATGGGGCGACGCTGACGGCCGAACAGGTGCGCGGGATGGCGGTGTTTTTCGATAAGGCATCGTGCGACCGGTGCCATCAGGGATCGAACTTCACGTCAAATGCTTATGCCAACGAAGGCATCGGCGCCGATAAGCCGGAGCCGGACGTGGGACGCTACGCGGTGACGCACGATGCGCGCGATTGGGGCGCGTTCAAGATTCCCACTCTGCGCGAAGTGGAGCACACTGCGCCCTACATGCACGATGGGAGCTTACAGACGCTGGATGAAGTGGTGGAGTTTTATAACAGGGGCGGGATTCCCAATAGGAATCTCGACGCCAATATCCGCCCGCTGCACTTGTCGGACCGGCAGAAGGCGGATTTGGTGGCGTTCCTGAAGGGACTGAGTGGAGAGGGCTGGCAATCGGTAAGAGCGCCGGAGAGATTCCCGAAATAGCACCGCTTGCTTACGCGCGCGGCTCGGTAACGGACGTTTTTACCGAGCCGCGACCGTGAGGGAGCGGTCCCGGACGCGAAATGGGCCAAGCCCATTTTCAAGACTTGCGGTATTCTGCTGAAGCCGCTGGTGAATTATCGAATCCGCTGGCTTACGCGCGCGGCTCGGAAATCACGGTATGCGAATCACACTGTAATTTGCCAGCGCCAGCGTGTCGCCGGTTCTCGCCAGCATGCCCTGGAAACTAATCGTGATTCCGGAGGCGTAGGCATCGGTGGATGGCGCCACTGTGGCGCTGAACGGTAGGACAGTGCCCCACGATTGCGAACTGAGCTGCGATCCGGATTGCAGCACGGCCGCATCGGCGCGGCCCGATACCAGAGCGTCCGACGTGGCGCCCGTCCGATTCAGAATCGGGGTGGCCGCCCAATCCACTTCGAACGTGAACCCCGACGCCGTGCCGGTATGCGCCAGGTCGAAGTGGATCTCGACACGATCGCCCGCGAGCAGGATGCCGGAAGGAATCGCGCAGGCGCCAATCGCGGTCATGGAAACCCCCGTTGTCGACGCGCCCGTTCCGCTGCACAGCACCTGCGGTGCGGGGTTAGACTGTGTACTGCCGCCGGTTCCCGCCAGGCGATAGGACGCGAGCAGAGTGTCGCCGGGCTGCGGAGTATCGGCGGTCACGAAGACGACGGTGTTGCCGCTGAGCGTGTAGTCCTGGGTCACTTTTTGCAGGATGCCGTTGCGATAGAGCGCGAGGCTGGTGGCGGGGCTGGGAGTTTGGGAGAGCGTGAACGTAGTGTTGGAGCCGTCCACGATGCCCGCCGGCGAATTGCCGTCCACGAAGGACGCGTTCGTGCCGCCGGAACTTCCGCACGCGCCCGAAGAGCCATCGACATGCAGACAATCCGAAGGACTGCCGCTGGCGGCGTCGAGCGAACCGAGCGTGTTGATGACGGCCGCGCGGCCAGTGGCAAACGCGGGTCCTTCCAGCGGGCGCGCCGCCAGGTCGGCGGTCAACCCCGTCACTTGCGACTCGGTGATGGGGCCGCCGCTGATCTCGCCGCCGGGCGCGATCAGGCCGGCCGACGGGTTGTTCACGCGCACCGCGCTGACGCGCACTGGTTGGGAGCTCGCCGGCACCGACCACGTTTCCTGGAACTGCACGCGTCCGTCGCTGTTGTACACCACTGTGTAATAGCCGGCCGGCGAAGTGGGCGAGGGCACGAGTTGCACTCGCAAAATCCCCGCGAGCACTTTCACGGTGAGGCTTTGGGTGACGATATCGGCGCTATCGGCCGACTGAAAACTGTTCCAACTGATGGTCAGGATGCCATTGAAGCGCGTGCCATCGGCTTTGTAGAGCACGTCCTGGATGGTGGTGAGCTGCGGGGTAGCGGCCCAGGATGAGGTCAGACAGACGGCGGCGAGTAGGAAACGGCGAATCATGGGGGTCTCTCCGGCCTACAGATTAGCCCGGCACCCCACGCGCGCGGGTCTGGACGAAATCGGCGGAAATCGCTAAAGCGTTGAGGCAAAAGCCGCAAAAAATTGCGAGTTTGCGGAAGATTCTTGTGAACGGGTTTTCGGGACACTACTTCTTTTTGGCTGCCTCGGGCGAATCGGAGGACAGCGGGAGTTCGAAGAACAGCAGTTCCTTACCGCTGGCGGCTTCCATCAAGCCGCGAATATAGATGGTGGCGCCGCGCTGCAGTCCCGTCTCGAAGTAGAGAAAACCGCTGGCCGATTGTCCCGGCGGAAGCATCTGCGCCGCCAGCGCGTGGCCTTCGATCTCCCAGGCGTCGAGCGGATTCTTCTTGCCGAGGATCTTGGGCGCAGCTCCAGCCGGCCCACCGATCACGCTTGGCCGCTTGGGCCCTACGGCGTAGCGGACGTCCTTGGCGGGCGTGGCCTCCACGCGGTCGCCATTCGGCCCGACGTATTCGGCTTTCAGCCCGTCGAGCTTGATGGAGACGTCGCTATCGTTCTCGATGACCACGAGTATGGGGAGAACGCCGTACTGGTAGGGATCCACTTTGCCGAATGCGACTTTGATCTTGTCGCCCATCACATAGGGGTCGACGCCCATGGTGACCTTGTCGTTGGTCTGGTGACTGGCGAAGCTGGAAGCAGGTCCGGCTTTAAACGGCGGTTGCTGCTTGTCTGCCGCAAACGCGGTGGCTATACTCAATATAAGAGCCAAACGTTTGAAAACAAAAGGCATCTATTTCCTCTCTCGCTTCTTGCAGGCGTTTGGATTACCTGCCCTCCTATTGTATTTCCTAATTCGCGGTGTGCGGAACCGCGGTTATTGGCATTCTTTGCCTCAACGTTTCGGATTTCTACCACGTTCATTTACTCAGACCGGCCCCGGAGCCATCTGGTTGCATGCAGTTTCGGTGGGCGAGGTGCTTTCGTGCGTCGAATTCCTGCGGCAACTGCGGGCGGAGTTCCCGCGGACGCGCGTTTTCGTTTCCACCTCCACGCTGGCGGGGCGGGCTACCGCCGGGGACAAGCTGAGCGCGCTCGCCGATGGCGTATTTTACGCGCCGGTGGACTATGTGTTCGCGGTGCGGCGGGTTCTGCGGGCGCTGCGGCCTTCGATAGTGGTCATCGCGGAAACGGAAATCTGGCCCAACCTGTTTCGCGAAACGAAGCGAATTGGCGCCGGGCTGGCGCTGGTAAACGGGCGCATTTCCGACAGAGCATTCGCCAGTTATCGCCGGTGGGGCCGTTTTTTCGCCGTTGTCATGCCCGCGGTGGACGCGATTCTGGCGCAATCCGCGGAGATCCGCGAACGCTTTGTCGCGCTCGGCGCGGCGCCCGGGAAAGTGCGGGCGGCCGGCAATTTTAAGTACGATTTCGAGCCGCGGGCGATGGCCGAAGGTTCTCCCCTGACGCAGTTGCTCGCCAGCGTACGGCCGGACCAAATCTGGATTGCCGCCAGCACCATGCCTCCCACTGCCGCGGACGATGTGGACGAGGACGATATCGTAATTGGCGCGTTCCGGGAGCTGTCGCCGCGGCATGCCGGCCTGATGCTGATTCTGGCGCCGCGGAAGCCCGAACGCTTCGCGGTAACGGCGGGGAAGCTCGAGTCCGCAGGCATCTCGTACGTCAGGCGGTCGGAGCTCGGCGCCTCGAATGGCGCCCGGCCGGGCGTGCTGCTGCTCGATTCCATCGGCGAATTGAGCGGGCTCTTCGCCGTGGCGGACGTGGTCTTCATGGGCGGCACGCTGGCGCGGCGCGGCGGCCACAACATCCTGGAGCCGGCACTGTTCGGTAAGCCGGTGATCACCGGGCCGCACATGGAGAATTTCCAGGCAATCGCGGACGATTTCCGCGCGGCCGAAGCGTCCATTGCGATCGCCACCGGCGCGGAGCTGGCCGGCGCCGTGGAGCGATTGCTGAACGTCCCGGCCGAAGCTCGCAAAATCGGATCGCGCGCACTGGCAAGGGCGCGAGCGCAGCGCGGCGCTTCCGGGCGCGCTGTCGCGGAGGTCCGCGAATTGCGCACCGTTCCGGCGTATCGGCCCGAGATGCCGTGGTACGTTCTTGCGTGGCTGCTGGCGCGCTTATGGCAATGGGGCGGGGCTCGACGGGCGCGCCGGGATTTGCGCCGCGCCGACCGATTGCCGGTCCCGGTGATCAGCGTGGGCAATCTCACCATGGGTGGCACGGGCAAAACGCCGTGCGTGCTGCGGCTGGTGGAGTTGCTGAAGGAGCACGGCTATCGGCCCGGAATTCTCACTCGCGGATATGGCCGGCACTCGCCCGAGTCCTCGCTGGAGATAGCCGCCGGGGAAACCGCGCCGCCGGACCGTACGGGCGATGAAGCGCAGATCTTCATTCGCTCCGGCCTCGCACCGGTGGGCATCGGCGCCAATCGCCTCGATTCCGGCACACGACTGCTGGAACGATTCGGCGCCGGCGTGCTGGTGCTGGACGATGGATTTCAGCATCGTAAGCTCAAGCGCAATCTGGATATCGTGTTGATCGATGCGCTCAATCCGTTTGGCGGCGGCGACGTATTTCCCCTGGGGAGATTGCGCGAGCCGGTGGCGGGATTGTCGCGGGCGGGTCTGGTGGTCATTACGCGATGCGAAGGCTCCGGTCTGCTGCTGCCGATCACGCGCGAGGTGCGCCGGTGGAATTCCCAAGCGCCGATTTTTCAAGCTTCGGTAGAGGCGCGCGCGTGGGTGGAGCACGCGAGCGGAGTACGGATCGCCCTCGGGGAGCGGCCCTTTCAACGCGTCGGCGCATTCTGCGGATTGGGGAATCCGGCCACGTTCCGCCGAACTCTTGAGGCTCAAGGGCTGGAAATCGCGGACTGGGTGGAGTTTGACGACCACCATCGCTATCGTCCCCGCGAGCTGCGGCATTTAGCGGAGCACGCCGCGGCCTGCGGCGCCACTGCATTGGTAACTACTCAGAAGGACGCGATCAATCTATGCGAGACGGCAGGCGATCTGGTGGCGCCGCTGCCCCTCTACTGGCTCGAAATCGGCATGCGGATCGAGAGAGAAGAGGAATTCCTGCGGGCGATTGTGGGCTCATTTGGACCCGTCGCGCCGAGATGAGTCTCTGGACTCCTGAGGTCGGGGAATCAAGATGAGCCTCTCCTGGCATCGAAGTAAAGACAAATCAGCCACCGATGAACACCGATAAGAAAGGCCTTGGTTTTATCCCTGTGCATCCGTGTCCATCCGTGGCCAAATTTGTTTTTGCGAGGCGGGGCTCAGTCTGATTCCTCGTCGCGACCGAAACTGTGGGTAGACCTCAGGAGTCCAGAGTCTCGGCGCTGCAGACTGAAGGTCTGCGCCACGTCGGCGTTCAATTCCGTGACCGGCAGCAATTTGATCTCGCCCGCCACGCCGCCAATCACGCGCGCCGTGTGCGCGAAAGCGGCGCTGTCGCCGGTGACATAGTGAATCACCGTGCCCACGCCCGAGGGCGGCGCATCATCCATCGATTCGTCGACGACTTGGGCCGTGGCCTCCGCGCTATCCACCAGCGTGACTTCGTGGCCTGCCACGCGTTCGATGGCCGACCGCAATAGTGGATAGTGCGTGCATCCCAGAATCAGGGTGTCGATGTTGGGGCGGTCTTCCAGGTAATGCCTCACCAACAGTTCCGCCTCTGCCGAATCGGCAAGGCCCTCTTCCACCGCATGCACCAGCATGGGGCAGGCCCGCGCCCAGACCCGCAAGCCAACCGCTTCCAGCCGCCGCTGATATGCGCCGCTTGCGATGGTCGCCTTGGTGCCGATTACGCCGACCTGGCCGGAGCGGGTGGCGCGTGTGGCGGCTGACACGCCCGGGTCGATTACACCGCACACCGGCACGGGACAGCGCTCCTGCAATTCCGGTAACGCTACGGCGGAGGCGGTGTTGCATGCCACCACCAGGCGCTCCACGCCCAGGCCGCACAGAAAGCCGGCGATTTGGCGCGCGAATTCGACCACCATTTCCGGCGGTTTGCGGCCATAAGGCACGCGTGCGGTGTCGCCGAGGTAAATAAAATCGTGGCGCGGCATGCGGCGGCGGAGAGCTTGCAGCACGGTGAGCCCTCCAACGCCGGAATCGAAGACTCCGATAGTGGCCATTACCCGATGAATAGCACGCGGCGTGCCGATCCCCGAAATACTAACGCGCTAGCAGACCATTGCCGCGCGGGGCGAAAGGGTCGAATCCCCGGCGGGAAAGTAGGACTGTGGTCGAAGACCGATAGATCGAGTTACTTCACGGATTACGTGGTAAGCCCGAAGTAAGAGTAAATTAACGTACCCGCTTGCTTACGCGCGCGGCTCGGAAAGAAGGAGCGGACTTATGCCGTCTTCAGTTCGCGCTCTACTGCTTCCGCGAAGAAGTCGACGTCGTGGACCGGAGTGTAGATGTTCGGCGTAATGCGCAGGCCAGTGTACTCTTCGTGCCCGATTACTGCGGTGTAGATGGAGTACTTGGCGGTTAGCGCGGACGCGATCTTACCGGGGTCGATCTTGTCGAAGGCCAGGAAACCGATGCCGGCCGACTGCGCCGGGTCGGGACTGTGCAGAATGCGGCACTTGGGATTCTCGGCCAACCGGTGGGCCCAGCGGTCGCGCAGGTAGCGGAGCCGGGCGGCCTTGCGGTCGATGCCGATATTCTCATTGAAGATCAGCGCCTCGCTGATGGCATTGAAATTCGCCGCGGGGTGCGTGCCGATCTCCTCGAACTTGCGGATGTCGTTCTTCTGACTCTCCCCCGAAGCCATCATCGACCAGGTAGACGCAATCTTCGACTTGCGCACATACAGGAACCCGGTGCCAACGGGCGCGTAACACCACTTATGCAGACTTACTCCGTAATAATCCACGCCGAGGTCGGAGATCTTGTAGGGGAACTGGCTGAAGGCGTGCGCGCCGTCGCAGATTACCGTAATGCCGCGTGCGTGGGCCATGTCCGCGATGCGTCTCACGGGGAAAATCTGGCCGGTGCGATTGGTAATGTGGCACACCAGGATCACCTTGGTGCGAGGGGTGACCGCCTGCTCGAAGCGGTTGTACAGATCGTCCATGCCGATCGTCGGCACGGGGAACGAAATCTGCTTGAGGACGATTCCTTCGCGGCGTTCGCGCTGCTTGAACGTCTCGATCATGCGCGGATAGTCCTGGTTGGTGGTGAGGACTTCGTCGCCGGGTTTCAGGTCGATGCCGTATTGCGCGTTCTCCAGCGATTCGCTGGAATTGCGGGTGATGGCGATCTCTTCGGGATCGCAGCCGGCAGCGTCGGCGAGGCGCCGCCGCACGGCCTCTATCTGGTGATAGAGCACATTCACCATGGTGTGGTAAGGGCCCGTGTCGCTGTAGTCCAACAGGCGCCGCATGGTGTCCTGCACGGTGCGCGGCGCGGGACTGCAGTAGCCGTTGTTCATGTTAATGACGTTGCGGTCCACCGAGAAAGCGTTGCGGATTTCGGCCCAATAGTCTTCGTCGGCGGCGACGTCTTCGGGCTTACGGCCGTTGACGGCACTGGATGCGGCGCGAATCCGATCCAGCACGTTGTCCTGGAAAGCGGCCGCGGCGGCGCCGGCCAAAACCGATTGAATTACATGGCGACGGTTCATGTTGTCCTCCTTAGGTTTACTCGACGTCGAGTAATGCATCCACTACCTGGCGGGTATCTTTAGAATGTACCACCGGCAGAATCTCGAATTCCACCAAATCTCCCCAGGCCGCCACCCATTTTTGCAGCAGGCTGGGGTCGTCGGTCTCCATCAATTGGAAGCAGCGCTCGAAATTGGGCTCGACCCAGCTATCGATAAACTCCAGGCCGACGGGCATCTGCCGGCCGAGATCGCGCAGGCGGCGGTAAACGGGCTTGGCATCGCGATTGCGAAAGCGTTCAATCACCATGAAGAGCATGGCTCGATGCTAGCAGTTGCCGTCGCCGCATGCGCTTCGTCCAGCGGAGGTAGCGCATCAGGTCGCGGCGTTCCCGCCAGGCGAAGCGCCAGAATTCGCGAAAACCGATCCGCTCGGCATCGAGACCGGCATAGGTTTCGATGCGCCAGCGCAGGTACGGACTGCGCCAGGGCGTCAAGCGATAGCCGCGGGTAAGTGCCCAAAGGGTGCGAAGCATGCTATTGGCTCATGGACGTGGCGCAGGCACTCCTGCCTGCAGCGCCGAGACTCGTCTCCGCGGGACGGGGGGAGGATAGTCTCTCTTGGCGTCGAAGCAAAGAAATTATTGGCCACGGATGGACACAGATGCACACGGATAAGAACGGCTTGGCTTTATCGGTGTGCATCTGTGTCCATCCGTGGCCATATCTGTTTTTCTGCGCGGACCGCTCCCTCACGGTCGCGGCTCGGAAACGCAGGGCCGACTTCGGGCGTTCGGAGACTCTTCTGCGCCCGGCGGGTCGAGAAGAGTCTGCGCCACATCATTTACTCTTCCGGCCGGCGCCGCCGCCCAGGTCGCCCGTCGCGTAGTAGCCGGTACGGGTGCGCGGTACGGGGTTTCCGACCGCCTTCACGGTCACTTTAATCTTGCGGTACGTGCCATCCAAAGCGTCATTGGACGGCTTATAGGCGATGGTGTACTGGCTGCGGATATCGCGCGCCACCTGGTGGGCGATGGGGTCCACTTCGGGGAGTTCCTTAGGGTAATACGTCAATCCACCCGTTGCCTCGGCGAGAGCGTTCAACTGGCGCTTGGCGCTGAAGGCGCTGCGCTTCTCTTCGTCCGCCAGCAGGCCCACGGAGTAAATCAGCACATCGCTTTGCCGCGCCTCGCGCACCAGGTCTTCCAGGCTCTCGCTGCTGGCGTTGTCGACGCCATCCGTCACTATTACCAGGACTTTCTTTTCCTTATGCGCTTTCTTGAGCCACTCGATGGATTTAGAGATGGCGTCGCGCATGGCCGTGCCGCCGCGCGAATCGATGCGCGTCAACGCCTCTTTCATTTCGTCGACATTGGTGAGAAAGTCCTTATTGTTGGGGTTGTCGATGAACGCGTCATCGTTGAAATTGACGATGAAGACTTCGTCGTCGGGATTGGAATCCTTCACCAGCGCCAGGGCCGCGGCTTCCACGCTGGCGCGCTTGGGCCGCATACTGCCACTGTTGTCGATAATCAATCCCATGGACACCGGGATGTCTTCCCGCTTGAAGAGCAGGATGTCCTGCTTGACGTCGTTCTCCGCCACCGTGAAGGCGTCCTGTTTGAGATTGGTGACCAGCTTGCCTGTTTTGTCCACGACAGTGGTGTGGCAAACCACCAGGCGGGTGTCGGCTGTGAAGACCGGTACGGTACCCTGCGAGCCGGCGGATTTGGACTGCTGGCCGTGGAGAGCCGCGATCCCTATCGCGAGAGCGCCGGCGGGAAGAAGGATTCGCAACAACATTGCTGCTTCTATTATCGTCGTAAATTTGCGGGCGCAGGATCGGCCCCGGCGATCTGGTCGGGAGTGGCGTAGTAACCGGTACGCGTGCGCGCGGTCGGTCCGCCGGGCGCCTTTACCGACACCCGGATCTTGCGGAAGCTGCCGTCCATGGCCGGATTGCTGGGCGTATATTCGATGGTGTACTGGCTTCGCAAATCGCGCGCCACCTGGCGGGCGATGGGGTCAACTTCGGAAACTTCCCGGGGGTAAAATGCCTCGCCGCCGGTGGCTTCCGACAGCTCGTTCAACTGGTGCCGGGCGTTGGCGGCGGCCTTACGATCTTCTTCGCTCAGCAGACCCACGGAGTAGATCAGCACCTCGTTCTGGCGGGCCGAACGCACCACGGTTTCGAGCGTGTTGTCCTCGCTGCTGGCGTTGTCCTCGCCGTCGGTCACCACCACCAGCACCTTCTTTTCTTTGTGCGCCTTCTTGAGCCAGTTGACAGCCAACTGGACGGCATCGCGCATGGCCGTGCCGCCGCTGGGCTCAGTTCGGTGGAGGGCTTCTCTCATCTCTTCCGGTTTGGTGAGGAAGTCTCTGCCGCCGGGATTATCGAAGTAGGTTTCGTCGTTGAAGTGGATGACGAATACTTCGTCGTCCCGATTGGAGGCCTGGATCAGCGCCATGGCCGCGGCTTCCACGCCGGCGCGCTTATTGCTGTTGCGCATGCTGCCGCTGCTGTCGATCACCAGGCCCATCGACACCGGAACGTCCTCATGCTTGAAAGCTTTGATTTGCTGGCGGACATTGTTTTCGAAAACGCTGAATGCATCTTGCGCCAAATGATCCACCAGGTGGCCGGATCGATCCACCACCGTGGTATGGCAGACCACCAGGCGGATGTCGCTGTGAAAAACCGTGCCGGTTTCGTGTTGTTGCGAGTAGAGGATTGCGCCGCCAAGCGCGGCCAACGCCGCCAGCGGCCAAATTCTGGACTTCTGTCTCAACGGAGATTGCTTCCCTTCGTGGGTTTCGCCTGATCGGGAGTGGCGTAGTAGCCGCTACGCGTGCGAACGGTCAGCTTCCCAGGCGCGTTCACCGCGATCTTGATCTGGCGAAACGTCCCGTCCATATTGCTGTTGGAGGGAGTGTATTGGATGGTGTATTGATTGCGAATGTCGTGGGCCACGATGTGTGCGATGGGTTCCACTTCGGAAACTTCCTTGGGGAAATAGACCTCACCGCCAGTGGCTTCGGCCAGAGCGGTAAGCTCGTGCTTCGCCTTATTGGCGTCGGCGCGGTCTTCTTCCTCCAGCAGACCGACGGCATACACCAGAATGCCGCTCTGCTGCGCTGCTTTAATCAATTTGTCCTGGGGGATCATGCTGGCGTTGTCGACACCGTCGGTCACCAGCACCAGCACTTTCTTATCTCGATTGGCGTTCTCCAGAAGATGATCGATGGATGTGCGGATGGCGTCCCGCATGGCCGTGCCGCCCTTGGAATCGATTCTGGTTAAAGCTTCTTCCATCTCGCGGATATCGTTGGTGAAGTTCTTCTTGTTGGGCAGGTCGAGAAACGGCTCGTCGTTGAAGTTCACCACGAACACTTCATCCTGGGGGTTGGAATCCCTCACCAGCGCCAGCGAGGCCGCCTCTACGCCCGCGCGTTTGGTCCGCATACTGCCGCTGTTATCGATCACCAGACCCAGCGATACGGGGACATCTTCGTGTTTGAAGGCGGCGATCTTCTGCTGTACGCCGTTTTCGAAAACAGTGAAATTTCCCTCGGAAAGATCGGTGACCAGGTGGCCGTTCTTGTCGACCACGGTAGTATTGCAAACCACCACGCGGGTTTCGGAGCGAAAGAGGGGGGGAGCGTCCTGCTGAGCCCGGATGATGACGGCTGCCAGCAGGAGAGGGATCGCCACCAGGGCCAGTCTTACCGAGCCGCGGCCGTGAGGGAGCGGTTGCAATATTGACATCAACCGCTTGCTTACGCGCGCGGCTCGGAAAGAGAGCGGGCGCGGCCGGAAAGAGAACGAGAGCGGTTGGAAAGGGAGCAGGTGCGGCCGGAAGGCGGCCGTGAGGCGCCGGAAAGAGAGCGGGCCGTTATTTCGTGGGCGCATTGTAGCCCATTCTCCAGAACGCCCGCAGCAGCGGCATGCCGTGCGGTTGCACCAGTTTTACTTCCACGTGCCGGTATTTGCCGTCTCTTTCCTGGTTCTGCGGCGAATAACCGAGCAGGTACTGATTGCGCAATTCCATACCGATTTTCGCCGCGATATCCGGCAGTTCGCTGAGGTTTTCCACTTCGTATTGGCGCCCACCCGTCTGGTCGGCCAAATCCCTCAGCAGCGCCGGGCCGTTGCTTTCTTCCGGCGTGCGGGTGCGCGAACTCATAGGCTCGTAAATCCCGATGGCATATAACTGGACGTCGGACTCTTTCACCAGGTTGCGGATTTCACTTTCCGTGTAGCGGCTGTTGTTGTCACCGCCATCGGAAATGATCAGCAAAGCCTTGCGCGGGTTTTTCGCCTTTTTCATCTGGTGGATACCCAGGTAGATGGCATCGAGCAGGGCGGTCATTCCCTTCGGGGGAACGAACTGCAGGTGGTTCTGAATCTCCTCGAGGTTGGGAGTGAAGCCTATTGTCAACTCGGCGTTATCGTGGAACTGGACCAGGAAGGCTTCATCCTCGGGATTGGCCGTCTTGAAGAACTGCGCTACAGCCTCTCGCGAGCTTCTGAGTTTGGGCCCCATGCTGCTGCTGCAATCGAACAGCAGACCCACCGAAAGGGGCGCGTCATCGCTCGAAAAAGAAGAAATTTGCTGCAGTTTCTTGTCCTCGTAAACCTTGAAGTACTCCTTCTCGAGCCCGGTGACGAAGCGGTTCAGAGGGTCGGTGACGGTCACCGGAATCAACACCAGATTGACGTCGGAGCGAATGTTGGCCTTGGGAAGAATCTCTTCCTTCGGCGCCGGCTTGGGGCGTGGCGATATATTGACCGGCGACCCATCCTGCGCGCGCAACGCGGCGGATGGAAGCATGCCGATTCCCCAAACGGCGACAGTAAACCCAAGAGCGCCGATGAGCCAGTAGCGAAAGGACCGCGCCAGCATTACGGTCTGCCAGCCTTTCTTTTCTCCAAGTTTATCATAGCGGTTTTTATGGTATGATCGCGTGTGCCGCGTAAAATCTTGGGCGTGATACCCGCCCGGTTTTCCTCTTCCCGTTTTCCCGGCAAGGTACTATCCCTAATTTCTTCCAAAACCATGTTGCAGCACGTGTACGAGCGGGCTTCGCAGTCCCGTTACCTCACGTGCACGATTATTGCCACTGACGATCCTGCGGTCTTCAACATTGCAAGGAAGTTTGGAGCTCGCGTAGTAATGACACGCCCCGACCATCTGTCGGGCACCGATCGCGTGGCCGAAGTGGCCTCCTCGGAGACTGCTGAAGTTATTGTCAACATACAGGGCGACGAGCCGCTGATCGATCCCGCCGCCATCGACACCGCGATCCTGCCTCTGGTGCATGAACCGGAGGTGCAGATGGCGACGCTGAAGAAGCGCATCGAGAACCCACGTGAGATCGACGACCCCAATGTCGTGAAAGTGGTCACGGATGCGGCTGGCGACGCGATTTATTTCTCGCGCTGCCCCATACCTTATTTGAGGCCGGACCCCGGTGGGCCCACAGGGGCGCCGTATTTTAAACATATCGGCCTTTACGTGTACCGGCGCAGTTTTTTACTGGGGTACTCCTCGCTGCCGGTGGGTCCGCTCGAACGGGCCGAAAGGCTGGAGCAATTGCGGGCCATCGAAAACGGGTTCCGGATCCGCGTGGTGGAGACGGATTATGAGTCGATTGGGGTGGACACGCCGGAGGATTTGGAAAGGGTCTCCCGGTTGGTGGAAACATTATCTCTGGAAGGGGTGAACAAGGAGTAATGGCCAAATACATATTCATTACGGGCGGCGTGGTTTCGTCGCTGGGCAAAGGCATTGCCGCGGCGTCCATCGGATGCCTCCTGGAAAGCCGCGGTGTAAAAGTTACCTGTCAAAAGTTCGACCCGTATCTGAACGTGGACCCGGGCACCATGAGCCCGTTCCAGCACGGTGAAGTCTTCGTCACCGACGACGGCGCCGAGACCGACCTCGACCTGGGTCACTACGAGCGCTTCACGCACGCCAAGCTGACGCAAAGCAATAACGTCACCTCCGGCCGTATCTACGAATCCATCCTGGCGCGCGAGCGCCGCGGCGATTACCTCGGCAAAACCGTGCAGGTGATTCCGCACGTCACCAATGAAATCAAGGCCGCCATGAAGCGCGTGGCGAACGACGTGGACGTGGTGATCGTGGAGATCGGCGGCACCGTCGGCGATATCGAATCGCTGCCGTTCCTGGAGGCGATCCGCCAGATGCGTCACGAGCAGGGCCGCGGCAACTGTATATTTGTCCACGTGACTTTGGTGCCGTGGATCGCCGCCGCGCAGGAGTTAAAGACCAAACCTACGCAGCACAGCGTGAAGGAACTGCGCGCCCTCGGTATCCAGCCCGACATTCTGATTTGCCGCTCGGAGCGATTTATCGGGCAGGAGATGAAGGAGAAGATCGCGCTGTTCTGCGACGTCGACGTGGAGGCCGTGGTGACGGCCCGCGACGTGAAATCGGTTTACCAGGTGCCCATCACCTTCGCCGCCGAGGGCGTCGATGAAATCGTGTTGCGGCTGCTGCGCATGGAAGCTCCGCCGCGCGATATGACGCGTTGGAGCGCCATGCTGGAGCGGCTCGACAATCCCCAGGACGAAGTCCATATCGGGATCGTCGGCAAATATGTGGAGTACGAGGATTCCTACAAGAGCCTGAAAGAGGCTCTGCTGCACGGGGGCCTGGCCCACAGGCTGAAGGTTCATATCGATTGGATCGAAGCCGAAGGTGTCGTGGGGGACGGCTGGGAGAAGCAGTTGGAGGGTTACGACGGCATCCTGGTTCCCGGCGGATTCGGCAAGCGCGGCATCGATGGCATGATCAACGGCATCCGCTACGCTCGCGAGCGGAAGGTGCCCTATTTCGGCATCTGCCTGGGGATGCAGACACTGGTCATTGAGTTCGCCCGCAACGTCTGCGGCCTGGAGGCCGCGGACTCCACCGAGTTCAACCCCGGCACGCCCCATCGCGTAATTTTCAAGCTGCGCGAACTGAAGGGCATCGATGACCTGGGCGGCACCATGCGTCTGGGAAGCTGGCCTTGCAAGCTGGTGGAGAACAGCTTCGCTTACCGCGCCTACGAATCGCGGGAGATTCACGAACGCCACCGGCATCGCTACGAATTCAATCGCGAGTACGAAGAGCGATTGAAAGCGGCGGGCCTGCGCATCACCGGCGAGACTCCCGACGGTACTTATGTCGAAATTTGCGAGCTGGCCGACCATCCGTGGTTCCTCGGCTGCCAGTTCCATCCCGAATTCAAGTCGAAACCTATGGAGCCGCATCCGCTTTTTCGGGCGTTTATCGGCGCGTCGTACGAGAATCGCCGGCGCCGCCTGACGCCCGTGCTGTCCGAGTCGCAGCCGGAGGCGATGTACTCGCGTGGCGATTGAGTTCGCCGATTTCTCCGCCGGCCGTCCGCTGGTGCTGATCGCCGGGCCTTGCGTCATCGAGAGCGAGGAGCATGTGCACCGGATGGCGCACGGCATCCGCGCGACGGTTGGCGATTTCGTCTTCAAAGCGTCGTTCGATAAGGCCAATCGCACCAGCGGCGATGCGTATCGCGGACCCGGTCTGCGCGAGGGTCTGCGCATTCTCGCGGGCGTGAAAGCCGAGGGGTTTTCGATCCTCACCGATATCCACGAGCCTTCGCAGGCCGAGCCGGCGAGCGAGGTGGCCGACATCCTGCAGATTCCGGCGTTCCTCTGCCGGCAGACCGACCTGCTGCTGGCTGCCGGCCGCACGGGGCGGATCGTGAATATCAAGAAGGGGCAGTTCGTGGCGCCGCACGATATCCACCGCGCCGCCGATAAAGTGGCGTCCACGGGCAATAGCCAGGTGGTGCTGACCGAACGCGGGTCGTCATTCGGGTATAACAACCTGGTGGTGGACATGCGCGGCCTCAAGATCATGCGCGATGCCGGTTGGCCGGTGGTTTTCGACGCCACCCACTCGGTGCAGTTGCCGGGAGGCGCCGGCGCCGCGTCGGGCGGCCAGCCGCAATTCATCGAGCCTCTGGCGCGTGCCGCCGTTGCGGTGGGCGTAAATGGAGTGTTCGTCGAAGTGCACGACGCGCCAGAACGGGCGCTGTCGGACGGCGCCAACGCACTGCGCCTCGATCTGCTGCGCGGATTCTGGGATAAGCTGCGGGCGATCGATAAAGCGGCTAGAAGCTAGCAGACGCGGTGTAGACGCTCCTGCCTGCCGCGCCGAGATTCCGAACATCTGATGTCGTGGAATTTGCCATGAGCCCGCAACCCGCTCCCTGTGGCCGCGGCTCGGAAACGCAAGGTGCCGGCATTGAGCCGCGACCACGGGGAGCGGTATGGGTGACGCCAAACTAGCTCAAGCCAATTTCCCCGCAGCAGACAATTGCGGGGACGACATGGGGAGTTCGGAGTGTCGACCCAGGAGATTGCGCCACAAACTCACTCCAGCAAGCCAGCGTGCAGCAGGTGTTCCAGGACGTGAGGAAGCCGGGCGTGGATGTCTTCGAGCGGCGGCGCACCCTCCAATTGCGCCAGGCCGGCCGCCAGTCCGTCGAACTCGCGCGTGCCGTCGAGCAGTTCGATGAGCGCCCGTGTGACGCTATCCAACTTATGCGAAGTATGGCCGGAGAAGGTGACCTTACCAGTGTGGGCACTCTGCCAACGGGCCAGCCGATTGGCGCGCGGCCGTGCGCCGAGTTTTTCGGCCGGCGCCCGGCGGTGGGTGTGGAACGACGCGAATCCGCTGGAGATCAATGCGAAGAGAATCCCGCGGAGAACTTCGCGGTCTCCCACCGATTCGAGAAGCTCGTCAAACGCCACCGGCAGCGGATAGACAGCGCCCATGGCGGCCGCAACGCGCGCCACGGGTTCGGGCGCCTCGGCCAGGCAAACCGAATGCAGGCCTTCGATCTGCCCTTGCGAAGGGCGGGCCGGCGACGCGAACAGGAACCCGTCCATCCGTTCCGGACCGGCCGGCCGCTCCAGCCGGACCCCGCTCCCGCACAGCAGCGTTTGCCGGAACGCCCGTAAACACAGAAAGTCGAAGTATTGCTCGCGCTCCAGGACGTCGCCGCCCACCCAATCGAGCGGGGTCCTGGAATCGAACATGAGATGCGGCCGGGCATCGCCCAGATATTGCAGCGACTGCCGCGCCGCGCGGGCGGCGAAATCGCGGAAATAGAAGGCATCGTTGACCGTCGCCAGGTCGTCGTGAAAGAACCAGCCATCGTCGGCAGTGAACGCCTGCCGGATCTCCGCTTCGACCATCGGCTGCCAGGCGGCCGAGACGAGATGCGCTTCGCCCAACAGGCGGAGGAGGGAGCGGGCTTTCTCGATGCGCTCCCGGGGATCATCGCAATGCTGCGTATGGTAGAGCATCATGTCGCGCAGCATGGTGCGCACGTAACGCCCGGGGAGCGCGTTATAGCTGATGTACGCCACGCCTTGCGGCGCCAGGCGTTCCCCGCAGACAGCCAGCAGGCGATCGCGGATACCGTCCGGGATCCACGAATAGACTCCGTGAGCGATGATGTAATCGAATTCGCCCATCGCCGGACCGATGTCGCACAGGTCCATGGCGATCAAAGCGAGATTCGCCAGTTCGAGTTCACCGGCGACGCGCTGCCCCTCGGCAATCGCCCGATCCGCCAGATCGACGCCGGTAAATCGGCTGCCGGGCAGACGGAATGCCATGGGGATGATATTGCCGCCGCTGCCGCAGCCGATTTCAAGAACCCGGCAAGAAGTAACCGGAGCGGGCGTCATTCCGAACAGCCTCGCTACCGACGCCAGACGGTCGGGATGGCTATCCACCATAGGGCCGGTAATGTAGGGAATCTGGTGATACGTGTTCTCGGGCATCGTCCTATTATGTGCGAGTAGGTGCTCTCACTGGCGCGCGAACACTTGTACCGTGTGCGTCCTGGCGCCGCCGGGCGCGGCCGAATCCGAGTCGCATACCAGCGTGCCGCGATCGGCCGAAAGTTTCAGTTTGCCGGACGCCGTGGGGCGGTTCGGCCCTTCCAGGATGAGCGAATATTCCAGAGCGCTCCCGCGCAATACCTTCGCAGTGCCGACCTTGCGCCCCTGCGCATCTTTGACTTCGCTGGCCGATCCATCCAGGCGCGCCACGAAGGTCAGGGAAACCGCTTTAGCAGCCTTCGTAGGAACAGAATACTCAAACTGGAGAAGTTCGCCGACCGGTCTAATTTCGAGAATCAACGGGCGTAACGCGGTCTCCTGCCCGGAGATTTGCTGGGTCTTCAGCAGCCATCTGCCCACCAGCGGCTCGACGGGTGCGGCCGCCATGAGCGCTCCGGCAATCAGTAATGCCGCCCGGCGAACAGGCCAGCGCCTCATACTTTCCTCAGCTGCGCCAGAAGTTTCTCGCGCGGGAAGGCTAGCAAAGCGCGCGCTACGAATCCGGTCATATTGGCGACGGCGAAACTGACTCCCTGCAGATTGTGCGACGGCGGCACGCCGGGTATGGGCCGGGGATAGGGGGAAGCCAGAAACACGTCGCCCTGCCGCCGGAAAGTGTCTCGCGGGCAGCTTTCATCGGCCGCTACTGCCACCGCTCCAGGCAGCACGCCGGGTAAAAGGTACGCGGCGCTCACCACCACGCCGTTGTCCGCGATGGCTTCCAGTAAGGGCGCGCGGTACTCCTCATTCGGCGTGCCCAGGCTCAAATTGATGGCGTCCATACGCTCCGCGCGGCACCACGCCAGTGCCCGCAGAATCGCCGCGATGTTCACCGAGAGTCTGCGGTCGAACACTTTCACGGCGAATAAGTCCGCGGTGGGAAGCTTTTCGCGAATCGCCGCCGCCACGGCAGTGCCGTGTCCCAGACGATCGGCCGGATCGCTGCCTTCGCCATCGGCGGTAAACTGCACGGAGCCGGCCACGCGGCCGATATGCGGATGGCCATCGTGAATTCCACTATCGATTACCGCGATTCTCATGCGAGCCTGACTACCTGGTGAGCGATTCGCGATAGTGAGGCGCGGTGGGTAATCACGACGGCCGTGCGTCCGGCGAGCGCCGTGGAAAGGGTGTCGGCGATGGCGCGCTCATTCTCGTCGTCAAGCGCCGAGGTGGGTTCGTCCAGCACCAGGACTTTGGGGTCCGCCAGGATCGCGCGCGCCAGCGCCAGCCGCTGGCGCTCGCCGGCGGAGAACGTCTGGCCCCGTTCGCCGATCACCGTCTCATACCCTTCGGGGAGAGATTCGATGTGCCCATGTACGGACGCTGCCCGGGCCGCCGCGACGATCTGATCGTGAGTGGCTTCGGGCCGGGCATAAGCGATATTTTCGCGCACCGTGGCGCGAAAAAGATACGGCGCCTGGTCGAGCAGCATTACCTGGCGGCGCACATCGGCCAGGCGCAGTTCCCGCAGATCGCGCCCATCCAGGCGGATGATGCCATGCTCGGGATCGTACAAGCGCACCAGCAGGTCGGCCAGCGTCGACTTGCCAGCTCCGCTCGGTCCGACGATGGCGCAGATGGTGCCGGCGGGCACGCGGAAGGAGAGATCGCTGAAGACCGGGTCGCCGCTATAGCGGAATGAGACGGACTGGCATTCGATTTCGCCGCGCGCATCGTTCCACGGCAGCGCCAGAGGCCGCTCCACGACTTCGGCCGGGGTATCGAAAAGCTCCCACACGCGCGCCAGAGAGACGCCGCCGGTGACCAGATTGGTGTAGAGGCTCATGAGGTTCTGCACCGGGGAAAGCAGGCGCGCATGATATGCCATCAGAGCTACCAGCGAACCAGTCGTCAGCTGTCCGTCGATCACCAGCTTGCCGCCGTAGAGGAACAGCGCGGCGGTACATAGCGTGAGCAGCGTTCCCGGGACTGCGCCAGAGAGGAACGCCATCAACTGCATGCTCAGAAGGGCATCGAGGAAGCTTTGATTGCGCGCCTGAAAGCGTTCCACCTCGCGCTTCTCGGCGTTGGCGGTCACCATCAGGCGAAATCCCAGCAGCGTTTCCAACAGAAAGCTGCCGATATCGGCCCCGCGCTCGCGCACCGTCTTGACGCGCCAGGCGAGGCGATGCTGGTAGTAGTGCAGACTCCACAGACTGAACGGCAGTACGGCCATACTCAGCAGGAAAACCTTGGCGTTCAGCGAGATCATAATGGCCGAGCTGCCCACCAGAAACACCACGTTGGAAAGCACGCTCAGCAGGCTGTCGGCCGAGATGCGCTGCACCTCGGAGATGTCGTTATTAATGCGCGAAACGACGTCGCCCAATTTGGCGCGCGCCCAAAAGCGCGGCGACAGTGACTGCAGGTGCCGGTACAAGGCCACCCGCATGTCGAACAACGTGAGAGCGGACACCCGCACATATTGATAGCTGGAAAAGATGTTGAGCGCGAAACTCGCCACCGTCACCGCCAGCATCATCAGGCTGACGGTCACCAGCGCATGAAAATCGCGCTTCAGCAGCGCTTCATCGATCAGTAGTTTGGAGATATAAGGCTGGGCGAGTCCGAAAGACGTGGCCGCCACTCCCGTGAGCAGCACCAGCAGCATGCGCCAACGGTACGGTACCAGGAAGCGCGCCGCGCGCCGGTAACCGGCCAGCAGAGTGAAAGTGTCAATCATGGCGACGTGGGACATGCTTCAGCTTGTCCGGGCGAGCGGAGATCGCCCCTAAGCTTTGGCCACTCATGGCTGTCCGCAAGGGCTCTTAGCCCGACTTGGAATAAGCCAGCCGTCGCACCCCGCGGCGATGCCAGAGAAACGGGCGAGCTCCGCTCGCCTGACAAGCTGAAGCATGTCCCACGAGGAGAGCCAAACCCAGAGGCCAGCGGCGCTCGCCGGTGCTTGCGCCACATCACGGCAGTACCACCATCGCCCCGGTCATATCGTTCTCCAGATTCCAGGTAGCTTCGTGCTGGAAGGTCACGGCGTCGTAGACGTCGATTTCGTAGCCGGCGCCGTACATATACAGCTTTTTGCCATTCGCCGAGATTCCGAAGCTAAAGCGCGTTCGGCACGGAACTTCGGACGTCCGCACCATACGACTATTGCTGAGGTCGATTCCCATGAATTCGCATCGCTGGTTACCCCCCTCGCCATTGATCGATATCGTATAGCCCATCTTCTTATCCGGTGTGACACGCAAACCGCCGAGGGAAGTGGGCGACGGGCCAATCGGCGTGAAATCGAATTTCCGCGTGTTCAGATCGAACCGCGCCAGCCCGAAGACGCGATTATGCACGATCTTATCGGAGAAATTGAATATGGAGACGCGCTGGGTGGGATCGCTCAAAGCCTCGATCAGTCCGCCGAGCCCCAGGTTCTCCGCGGGCATCCCGGAAATTTCCAGGTCGATCTTTTCCACTTCGCTGAAGTCGCTCGAATTCAGTACGGTCACTTTGGCGCCGAACTGGTACAGATATTTGCCGTCCGGCGAGACCTCGAATCCTCCTCCGCCAAAACCGCCGCCGCGTCCGACCGGGTCCTGCTCGGGCTGGTCCACGGTCTTCACAATCTTCTTTTCAGCCAGGTCGACGATGGTATATTTCGGTTTGCTAATTGTGTACCGGTCGATCTCTTTTACGATCTCCGTGGTGGAAGCGTAGAGCACCTTCCCCTGCGGATCGGGAGCGCCGCCGTTGATTCGATAACGATGCGTGGGCGTGTCCAGGACGAATTGATTGGTCACTTTGTGGGTGGCCACGTCGATCGTTTCGAAGCCGTTGCGATCGTTGGTGCTCACGTAGATAGTCTTGCGGTCGGGCGAGAGCCGCAGACTGCGCGGCAGTCCGGTCGTCATGTGAATTCTGTCGGTAACTTTGCCCTTAGATTCGTCGATCACCAGCACCCAGTCGGGATAGGCGCCGCAGAACAACGTGCCGGCGCGGCAAATGGCGTACGAAAGGGTCAACCATGCGATCAGGCGCTTCATAATTAGGTCCTATGGGAAGACTAAGTCGAGATGGCGCCAGTCCTTGGTGGCCGAGGCGCACTTACTCGCCCAGTCAGGATAGTTGTTCAGGTGGTCGGGAACCTGCGCGGGCCAGAAGCAGGTCACGTAGCAATCGTAAATATCCCGCTCCACCGGCTGGCAGAGTCCGGCCGTGCCGCCCGCCGAATCCACCTCCCAGCCCGGCGAGAACGCCAGCGTACAGCCCATGGGAACGTGCGGCCGCTGCGCCGGGTTCTGATTCTGCAGCGCGACGACATCCTCGCCCGCCGCAGTGACCAGATCGTCGATCCGCTGGGCCTTCTTATTGACCGGCCGCAAATGTTTCATAGTGCTTTCCTTTCCGCGAAGTACTGCAGGAAATCCGGGTTCAAGGCGCTTACTGTGCCGTAAATGCGCAGACAAGTGTCGGTCCAATCCCGAATCCAGTCACAGTAATGGAGATTGGGATGGCCGGTGTCCCCGTAGCGCACAAAGGCCTCGTGATGGCAGCCGCCGGCGCATAAGGGGCGCGCCCAGCAGGTGTGGCAATCGTACTTACTATTGATATGGCCGCGATTCAGGAAATCGGCCTGCTTTTCGCGGTCGATACCGCCCGTCTTGATATTGCCCAGAGAGTGCGTGTCGGAATCGACGAAGCGGTGGCAGGGCGCGATATCGCCCGAAGGCCCGACTCCCAGGAGCCCCAGGCCGGCGCCGCATGGGTGCGATTTATTCACCCCCTGGTAGAGCTCCGCGATGGTGTCGCTCACGTTGGAAAAGCCATGCATCTCGCCGCGCAGCGCAAATTCCAGGTACTCCTCGGCCAACACGTGGAATTCCTGCAGCACGCCGTCCATGCCGCGCTCGCCGATGGCGTACAGCCGGTCGGGCGACGTGGTTACGGGCGCGAATCCCACTTCGTGAAATCCCAAATCGTTCTTCAAGTGGCGGAAGATGCGCACCACGTCGGTCACTCCGTTAGTGAGCGTGACTCGCGCCGTGATGGGACGCGTACGGTGCCCCGCGATGAGCGCCCGCACGCGCGGCGCGATAGTGGCGTAACTGCCCTGTCCATTGGCGAAGACGCGCAACTGGTCGTGCAGATCGGGCGGGCCATCCATGCTGACCGTCACGCCGATGCGATTCTCGGAGAGGAACTCGATAATAGCGGGCGTCAACAGAGTGGCGTTGGTAGTCAGGCTGAAATCGATCGAGCGGCCCTGCGCGGCTGCCTGCCCGGCGGCATAGTTCACCACCTGTTTGAGAAGCGGAAAATTCATCAGCGTTTCGCCGCCGAAAAAGGTGATGTGCACCGACCGGCGCCCCGGCGATTGCGCCAGCAGAAAGTCCACCGACGCCTTGGCAGTATCGATGTCCATGAACTTCGGCTTGCCTTCGGGAGTGGCGACCTTGTCCTCGCCGAACTCGTAGCAATACTGGCAGGAGAGGTTGCACTGGTTGGTCAGGTTCATCACCAGAGTCTGTAGCGGGAAATCGGCCGGCGGCGTTTCCAGCGGCTCCCGCACGGCATCCTGCGTGACCAAGATCCGTGCGCCGAATAGCTCCCCGATCAATTCCTTGGCGTCTCCGGACGTCATGCCGCGATCCGCCAGGCTGGCGATCAATTCCTCTTGAGTGGCCGCCCCTTGCAACAGCTTTTCGATCACCGCAGAGACCGCGGAGTCCATTTCGAAAATAGCGCCCGCCGGCAGGTACAGAAAGCGGCGTCCACCGCCGGAAAACTCGTGGAATTCGCCCAGCCGGTAAGCCTGCGTCTGCGTGGCGGTCACTGGCCCACCTCCGGCTGGTCCCAGCGGATGTAAGTGGGGACGGCCACCACCAGATACGACCTGCCGGTCAGCGGCTTGCCTTCCTTATCTTTCTCGTTCTTCGCCGTGGCGACCACCCAAACGTCGCCATAATTGTTGCGCCCGAATTTGCGCTGCGGGTTCGGTCCATCCAGGCTCGGGGTGAACAGCCCATTGTTGTTCAGGGTGCCTACGAACTCCTTGTCGTCATCGCCGAACACCGTGAAAAACTCTTCGACAGACCAGTCGACCTCTACCGGACCAAGCTCCACGTCGTCGTCGGTGTGCGGTTTGCCGTCGTCACCGCGTTGATAGGCGATCGCCTCGAGCTGCTGGTAGCCCCGCGGATGTGGCGATTTCGCGTCGCCGCCCAACCGCGCCAGCGACGTCTCCGGGACCACCTTGACATAGTCCACCTTGTCGTACACCGCAAAAGCGCCCTCCAGAACGGCGCTGCCGAGACTGACGTCGCGCCTGCCCGGCACAGCGTCCGCCGTCACGTCTACGATCGCGTCGATCTCGACCGGCGTATGCGCGGCGATCGATTTGACCGTCACTCCCGTGCCAAAATCCAAATCGGCCAGCGCCATCTGAGCGGGCAAATTGTTGCCGATCACGCGCACCTTCTGTGCCTGCGAACCCGTTTTCAGCGAGTAGCGATCGAGTGTCAGCAGAGTCGGCTCGGGACCGGCGCGCCGTAGCTTCACATCGACGCCGAATTCCTGATACTCACCCCAGAACCATCGGCCTTCGGCCCAAGTCTGGTCCGGCGAGATCCACATGGCCTCGCGCATCTCACGCCCCAAGTCATCGGGCGGCGCGTTGGCGGCGAGAGTGCCGCCATGCGAGCGTCCACGCCAGGCATAGCCCGCGTACACCAAGCTCGACCCGGTGCGCGAGATCGCCGGCCCGCCATTCACTGGCTGGAGCTTGACGGACGTTGTAAATTCATCTTCCGACGCGCCCTGCGCGACGGTCATCTCCCCGTAATATTTGCCGTGCCCCGGAACGTGCGCGGAAATCAGCCATCGTCCGGCGATTCTCGGCGCCCGCATACGCGCTCGCCAGGCGGCCCACTCGGGCGTGTGCAGAGGATAGGTCTTTCCGAGGAAGTCCAGCGTGGCGTCCAATGAAATCGCGGCTGCTCCGCGTCCGGGCGCAGCTTCCTCGCCGTCAGGCGCGGCAACTCCGCCGCGTCCGCCGCGTCCACCCGGGGGATTGCGGCGGAATGCCGACTCCGCCGTCGGATACAGCGCCGAGTGCATGTCGGCCAGCAGCGACCATTCTTCCCGCGTGCGCCGCCACTGAAACGGCCGTCCGAGCGCGTGACAGTTCATGCAGGTGACGCGCAGCGATTCGTTGGGAATGGCTTCGTCCTGGATGCGATGTTCGGCCATGTACATCACTGGCTTGGCTTCCTCAGGCGCCAGGCCGTGGTAGGTGCTGAGGTATTTCAGGATGGCTTTGGCATCGGCGGGCTCGATGGTCAAGCCATTCAGGCGGACCATTCGCTTGATGGCTTCCTCCCAGCCCTCCGGCGTGGTGCGGATCCACGAAATCCGGCTGAGATTGCCTTTGGGATCCTTGGCGTGGCAGGCGCCGCACTTGCTGACCACCAATTCATTCGTGACGGGAATGCCTTCTTCGGTGGGCTTCGCCGGAGCGCCGCCGCGCGCGCCCCGGCCACCAGGCTCTTGAGCGAGGGCGAACGGCGCCACATAGAAAACACAGGCCATCGCCGCAATTGCCGCTTGGATTTTCCTGGCGCGATCCCTCGTCATTCCCCTGTCCCTCAGCTTTCCGCTCCGCCCGCCAAGAACCGATGCGGCCGGTGAGCTGCAGGCGACACGACTGACCCGGTGCATCGCCATCCCGATTACTTTGCAAGGGTTATATCATGGCAAATGTGCGGCTGTCAACGATCCGCGGCACCGGTGTAGCGGCATCGTGTTGCGCGCACCTGCTCGCAAGCGCCGGTTTCCGTGTGATTCTCGACGAAAGTCAGAGGCCGCGGATACCAGCCATCCTGGTGAGCGAAGCTGCGCAGACCCTCCTGCGTGACGTGCACGGGAGGCCGGATCTGTTTGAAGGGCTGTTTCGTATCGACTGCCGGATCGTAGCGTGGGAACCCGGCTCGGCGCCGATTACGCTGCCTCATCGGGCTGTTGCGATCTCGGAAGAGGCGCTGCTCGAACGGCTGCGTCCCCGGCTGGACGAAAGCGCGCCGACAGACATGGCGGACTGGACGGTGTATACCTCGCGCCCGCTCCCGGCGTCCGCCGAACAACATCGCTTCGGTTCGCGCACCGCGTCGATCGTGCCTGTCGAACTCAAGGAACCCGGACCGCCCGCCTGTTGGATCGAAGCTCTCGACTTCGGTTGGCTCTTTCTGATCCCCACCAGCACCGCGAACGGCTGGCTGGTTTCGATCGGAAGTCCGCATGAGGCCCTGTTGGCGGAGAGCCGACTGATCGCCGGTCGGGTTCACGTCTTGGGCGATGCCGGAGCCGCGTTCCCCGCCTATCCGGGCATCGTCGATCCGGTCTGCGCTCCCGGATGGCTGGCCTGCGGCGCCGCGGCGCTGTCCTTCGATCCGCTGTGCGGAGACGGAACCGGCAACGCTGTTCGAGAGGCGATTCTGGCGTCGGCAGTCATTCGCGCGGAGGCCGCGGGAGACGATGTCGATCGCCTGCTATCCCACTATCGCGCGCGATTGATTGCCGGCTTCGCGCGCCACCTCGAACTCTGCCGCGGCTTTTACATTTCAGGCAATCGCGGCCCCTGGTGGGATCGTGAGATCGCCGCCCTGGATGAGGGCATCGCGTGGTGCGGCCAGGCTCTCGGTGCCGGAAACGCCTTCCACTATCGCCTCAATGGGTTCGAACTCCAGGCGATCCGGTAGCCCGTCATACTAACGGCTTACTCATTCGCAGCAAATTGAGCGACTCTCCGTTCTTCAGGGGCAGCCGGATCTCCTCCACTACGAGGTACCCGCGCGTCCGGAATAGCTTCGCTCCGGTCAAGGTTGCCGTAAGTTCAGCCCGTTCAAAGCCGGCGCTCTTTGCCCCCGCTTCGCACGCTGTCAGAATCTTCGTGCCCAATCCCATCCTAGCCCGCGACGGATGTACAAACAGTGCGCGGATTCTGGCGGCATCGCGCCGCGGATCGAGGAACTTGTCGTCGCGCGCCGGCGAGCTGCCGGTGCCGAAGGGCGTGGCGCGGCGGCTCCATCCTCCGCACGCACAAAGCTGCGAGTCCAACACGGCGACGAAGTACGTGCGGTCCGCAATCAGTACCGGGTCCACTCCGAACACTGAGCCCAACGCACCCTCCCTTTCGCCCGTGGTGTAGTCCGCAGCTTGCAGTTCACGGACGGATGCATAGATGAGTTCGTTCAGCGTGGGAACGTCCTCCGCCGTTGCCAGGCGAACGATGGTTCCGCCGCCGTCTTCAATTGCCATGTCGAATTCCTGGTATCAGGATGCCACGGGTTCGGGAGACGATGTCCCCAAACGGAGCCCGCGTCATCGAAAACACCCGTGACTCTGCGATAAAGCGCGGGCGCTAGAGAGGGGGCGGTTGTTCCCGGCTCCGAAAAACGGTATACCGGATCATGCTTTCCCGCATTGTTCTGTCTGTTCTTCTGGCCGGCCCTTGCCTGGACCAGGATGTCGCGCGGATGGACCACGCGCCGGCCAGGTGCTTTTCACCAAAGGGCGCGGACATCTACGAGGTGAAGTCGGCTAAGGTGCGTGGGAGTTCCGAATCTGGATGACAGCGGATGGCAAGGTGGAACAGGCCAATACTCGCGCTGTGCAGTAATCGGAGAAAGAGGTTTTCGAAATGCTTCGTGTGAACCTGCCACAGATCTGCTTTCTGGCTGGATTGGCGGTTGTTGCCAGGGCTCAATTGGCTCCGCCGGCTCGTGAAATTCCGCTTTACCCAGGTCCGGCTCCCGGTTCGGAGAATTGGAATTATCCGGAAAAATCCGCCGGCACGCCGGACAAGCCGCAGGCGCAGAATATCGTTCGACCGGTGCTGCTCTATTACCCGGCTGACAAAGCGAACGCGGCGGGAACTGCGATGATCGTCGCGCCCGGCGGCGGGTTCCGGATGTTAATGATGTCGTATGAAGGAGTGGATGTCGCCCAACGGCTGAACCGGATGGGTATCGACGCGTTTGTCTTGAAATACCGGACGACCTATGCAGGCTCCGATACGGCTGGAAAAGATGCGCAAGCGGGCCAGAATGTGCCCGAGTTAGCCGGCGCGGACGGACAGCAGGCGGTGCGGCTGGTGCGGCAGCATGCCGCGGAATTCGGCGTGCTTCCCAATCGAATCGGCATCATTGGTTACTCGGCTGGAGGCGCCGTGCTCCTCTCGACGGTGTACGGTCCCGCCGATGGAAGGCCGGATTTCGCCGCGCCCATTTACGCCGCCGGTGCCAATTCGAATCCGCCGCCGGCGGGAGCTCCGCCGCTGTTCATCGCGGTGGCAGCCGACGACAAGGCGGTCGGCTACCAGGGATCGATCGACCTGTTCGGCGCGTGGAGCAAAGCGGGGCTGCCGGCCGAACTGCACGTGTTTCAGGCCGGTCAGCACGGCTTCGGTAAAAAGGGCGGCGGCGCAGACCACTACCTGGACCGCTTGGAGGAGTGGCTGAAACTGAACGGTTGGCTGACCAAGGGGTCGCAGTGACCGCAGTTACTGCGTTATTGTGCTCCACGTTCGGGCGCCAATACTACTGAGACAGCCGCCTTGCTGGTTCTAGCGATTGCTCTGGCGGGGCCCCGGTTTGGCGTTGTTCCTGCAAGCGCCAAGAGAACTCCCGCAAGAAAGCAGCACGGGGACCGTCCGATTGCTACCGGATCGCTGCCTGGTTGGGCCGGATGCAGCGGAGTACCGGCCGAAACACGCTCCATGTCACCTCCGCGCCTCTGACAATCCACAGATTCTATGTCTTCAAGCCGAACGCCCCAGCCTTACCGGCGGACAGGCCAAACGCTGTGGGGACGTGGGTCCGGCCTTCGCGGATCCGTGCGGTCCAGCGATGGGCGCGCGGAATCCGGCTCCTCCCCGGCGCCGCGGCGTCCGATTCAGTCCGGCCGCTGGCGGTGTCGAGTTTTGTTAATGTGAGCGAGGTGTATATGAATCGTCGACAATTCTTCAAGGCCGCGGCTTGCGTGGCGGGTGCGCCGGCAATTGCCGCTCCGTCGCCCGCGGAATCGAATGAGCAGAAGTAGCTGGCTATCGCGGAGAGCTTGAAGCCCCGCTTACGCCGGACGCCCGTGATGCCGGCCGGTCTCGTCCAAATGGCAGCCGACAGCGCTCAGTTTCTGCACTGGCGCGTGGAACGACTCTCGCCTCCTGCAGCGCTGGTCGAGCGGCTGTTGCGGCGCGGCGACTCTGTCATTGTGGATTTTGGCCGTCACTTGACAGGTCATTTTTCCTTTTCCATAGCCGGCGAGGGGCGCGGCGTGGATGCACCCGCCAGATTGAAGCTGACGTTTGGCGAAGTGCCCGCCGAGGTGGCGCAGCCATTCGACCCATATAAAGGCCAACTCAGCCGGGCATGGTTGCAAGACGAGACGATCAACGTCGACGTGCTGCCCGCGGCCATCGAGATGCCGCGTCGCTATGCGTTTCGCTACGTAAAGCTGGAGGTAATCGATACCTCTCCGAACTATGCCGTGCGGATCGGCGGGGTGAAGGCGACATCTCTGTCGTCGGCCGGAGACGATCCGCCGCCGCTGCCGGACGCAGTGCCCGCCGCATTACGGCAGATCGACCGAGTCAGCATTGCCACTTTGCGCGATTGCATGCAGACCGTCTTCGAAGACGGTCCGAAGCGAGACCGCCGTCTGTGGATCGGCGACCTTCGCTTGCAGGCCCTGGCGAACTACGCGACATTTCGGAGCAACGATTTGGTCAAACGCTGCTTGTACCTGTTCGCCGCGTTCCCACGTGAAGACGGCCTGGTGGCGGCATGCGCGTACGAGGATCCCGAGCCTCATCGCGGGCACGAGTACATCATCGACTACGCGGCGCTGTATGCAGCGGCAGTGCTGGACTATGCCAAGGCCACCGGAGACTGGAACACCGCTGTCGATCTATGGCCGGCCGTACGAAAACAGATGGAACTGCTTTCGGCTTACGTCGGGCCTGACGGAATCTTCGCTGCCCCTGCGCGCAGTTGGGTGTTCATCGACTGGAGCGGCGCGCTGGATCGCACTGCCGCCATGCCCGGGACGTTTGTCTACTCGCTGCGTCAGGCTATGGAACTGGCGAGCCACTGCGGCGCGCCGGACGAAGCTGCGAAATACCAGCAGACAATCGCGCGCATGACCGCGGCGGCGCGCGGCGCGTTCTTCGATTCGTCCCGGCAGGTGTTTGTGAGCGGTCCGAAACGCCAGGTCTCCTGGGCCTCGCAGGCTTGGATGGCGCTCGCCGGTATCGCCACGTCCGCGGAGGCGGCACAGGCGTTGCGAATCGTGGTTGCACAGACCGACGCTGTGCGCCCCGGGGCGCCATATCTTTACCATTACGTCGCCGAGGCTATGCCTCGGTGCGGCCTGAAAACGGAAGCCAGGCAGTTGGTGGAAACCTACTGGGGCGGCATGGTGAAGGCCGGCGCAGACACGTTCTGGGAAGTTTACGACCCATCTAATGCCGACCTCTCGCCTTACGGCAGCGTGCTGGTGAACAGCTACTGCCATGCATGGAGCTGCACACCGGCCTATCTGCTGCGCACCCTGAATCTGGCCTGAAATGAGTCGAGTCATGATCTTGCGGACTGGAGCGAAGTTACTAATGGCACTGTGGCGGCTGTTGTGAGCGTTACGCCGTTCGCCGGCCGCCCCGCCATTCTGGTGGCGAGCTGAGGCAACAGGGTTGCCTCGCTGTAACGATCCTGGTATTTGAACACGGCCGCAGCGTTAGCCGTGCCTGCGAGGACAGACTCCACAGGACTCGGTACTTCGGTAGCCATAGACCCTCCGATCGTCAGGCTCAAGACGCAGATGTGCAGGGGTCTGGTGAGTCACGGCGCCGCCTGAGCTCAAGCAGGCACACGTACTCCCTCGTGCCCCTGTTCAATAAATTTTAAAAACGTTATTCCCGAGTTACTAGAACTGTTGGCAAGTCTCTAAGTTCCACTCGCCGCAATGAGCGCCCAAATTCCCCGCAATGCATGGGCGGTGGTACTACCCCCCATAGCACATGTATGACTTTACCCCCCGATGCCGAATGTGTCAATCCGCATTTTTGCAATGTAATTTTTGACATCTGTACTGATTCGCACAGGCGGCGAGGCCGGACAATACTGCCCCGGCAACCGATGGAGGCTGGACCGCCCTTTTCAGGCGTCGGGATCCGATGGAACTCCGGAGTAACATCAATACTAAGTTGGAACTAAGCTACAAGACGTTACTTCCGTAATGGCGTTCGCGCAATTCAGCTCCGCCAACCTGCGCCGCGGAGTCACGTCGCGAATCTATGCGCAGGTAATCAATCGCGGTCCCGCGGACGCGGCCAAGCCGGTCAAGGTGCGGGCCTTCTGGGCATCCAAAGGCAATTCGGGCTACCCCGCGCTGCCGGCCAACTTCTGGTCTTCGTTTCCCGATTCGGACCCGGATACCACCGACTGGAAGCCGTTCGGCGCCGCCGTTACCCTCAACGCCCTGCCCGCCGGCGAACCGCAGGTAGTCTCATGGGACTACAAGATGCCCACCGAGGCCGCGGACACAGTCGCCGTCCTGACCTGCGTCACTAGCGACGAAGATCCTGTCGCCGAAGACAGCGACCCCGATAAACTCGACGCGTTGAAGGTGGCCACCGCCAACAAGCGCGTGGCTCTGCGCGAGGTAGGCGTCAACATCCAGGCGGCTGCGATAATCGTCGGGGTACTGCTGCTGGTAGGTGTGGCCGGGGCGATTACTGGCGCAGCGATCGCGGGCAAACACTGAGCTCCGCCGGACCGAATTGGTGTTTCTTGCGTGGGCGTCAATCGATCGTGCCACTCTCCGATAAGGGCTGTGAAGCGCTCTACCCGCGACGCAGAGGGCCGCGTCAGTCTCGCACCCTACAGCTTCTTCAAGGCTTGTGTGTGTGACGGGCCGCCGATGAAATCCAGCGCCCGGTGTCTTAGGCGTAAAGGCGGCGCTACACTTGAGCCACCGAGAATCGGATATGCTTGTACTGATTTGTGTTTAACGATCTCTATCGCTGGTTGCCGCCCGAAGGCATCAAGATTCTGCTGGTCCTGTTTCTCGCTTTCCTGACTGGGTTGGAGCGTGAAGAGCGGCGCATGGGCACCGGGCAGTTCTCGTTCGGAGGTGTGCGTACCTATCCTCTCATCGGCCTTATCGCCTATGGCATCTCCTTCTTGGCGGGAGGAGCAATCCTGCCGGTAGTCCTGGGTTTTGCCGTCGTGGCCGGCTTCCTGATGCTGTCGTACCGCAACAAGCTGCAATCCGCCACTACGGCGGGAGTGACCTCCGAGATGTCGGCGCTGACCACCTACATAGCCGCCGCGCTGGTGTATCGCGAACAGTTCTGGATCGCCACCACGATCACGGTCGCCAGTATGCTGTTGTTGGAACTGAAGGGCGCGCTGGAGGGCCTCACTCAGCGCATCGCGCCGGAAGAGATCCTCACGTTTACCAAGTTCTTGCTGCTCACGGCGGTGATACTGCCGGTGCTTCCTAACCAGGAATTTGGACCGTTCGCCATCAACCCGGCCAAAGCATGGTTGGTGGTTGTGGCGGTCAGCACCGTTTCCTATGGCAGCTACGTGATTCAGAAGGTTACCAAGGGACAGGGGGGCGTGATGCTGGCGGCATTTCTGGGAGGAGCCTATTCCTCCACGGTGACCACGGTGGTCCTGGCTAAGCGCGCCAAGCGGGAGAATAGACCGCACTTGTTTTCCGGTGTCACCCTGGTCGCCTCCGGCATGATGTATCTGCGGCTGGCTGGCCTGGTAACCATCTTCAACCGAAACCTGATTGCGCTTCTGGGAGTACCGTTTCTGACCCTCGCGGGAGGCAGCATCGCGTGCGGATGGCTGTGGAGCCGGCTTCCCGACGCCAAGACGGGAGACGTAGAGCGTGAGTACCAGCCCAAGAACCCGTTGGAACTGCGTGCCGCGCTCGGCTTCGCGGTTCTCTTTGCGGCCATGCTGGTGGCCACACACTTGGTGGTGACTTACCTGGGCAAGGCCGGGGTCTACTCGCTGGCAACTCTGATGGGTGTGACCGATGTGGACCCGTTCATTATGGGAATGACACAGGCCGGCGGCAGTTCGGCGCCGCTTGGCGTGGCGGCGGCGGCAATTCTGATTGCCGCTTCTAGCAATAACCTGGCCAAAGGAATCTATGCCTACTCCCTGAGCGACCGGAAGACAGGAGTGTTGACCCTGAGCCTTCTGACCATTTTGGCGGCGGCCGGGTTCGCGCCTGTGCTGTGGCTAGCGCGGTGACGTACTGCTTGATTCGCACATTTGAGCCCTCCCGGAGCAGCCGGCGAACAACAGGATTCTCGCCCAATGTTCGCCAGCGCACGCGATAGTGTGGAACCATGATAGCCCGTACCGGACAGAGAAGAGCTGCATCGCAAGCTACGTACCAGCGAACCGATGAGTTTGCAACGTCCCGCCACCAGGGCTCCACGTCCACGGGAATTGCCGGGCACGGAACTGCTCGATGGGAGGCTCAAGAAATGGGGGCGGGCGACATTCATTTAGCCAAGACGGATGAGATCCGCGAGGTTGGCGTGGGGCAGAGATTCTCGATCGGCTGATAGCTCGGGTCGCTATTCTACAGAGGCGGACGATGAGGGTCATTCCGAGCGAGCGGATTGTATCGCCGCTAGCGGGGATCGTTTTGCGCCGATGCATCCATCCGCCCTTGGAGCTGCTGGGGCTCCCTTGGGTCAACTTGGCGGTGGTGCGACGATCGCACTCCTTCCTGTACGAGGAATCATTACCGATCGACAGGGTCACGGCTTGGGAGTTCATCCGGAGCGGTATGTGGACTCCTCCGGCGCCAGGAAGCGGGACGCCGTAGCGGCACTTTGGTGAGGTATCAAAGACTTAGGATCTGAGCCATCCGCGTTCGATTGAGACAAATGAGACAAGAACTGATTTGGAGAGGCCTGTAAGTCATTGAAAAGATGGAGCGGGAGACGGGGCTCGAACCCGCGACGTCCAGCTTGGGAAGCTACGCAACACCAAGATATCAACAACATAGACTGACAGGGTGGCTGATTCGGGAGCATCAAACACACTTGAGTTTTTGGGAATTATTGAGGTGCCCTCCAAACGGAATGCAAATGGAATGCAAGCGGCTCTCAGAACTTTATGGATTCTGATGTAGGCATGTTGCCAGCTTACCCTGCTGGACGAAAAGTAATCCACCAGGTGAGAAACGCCGCCTGGTCTCTTACCTCCGGATCGTTGTCATGGGCCGCCCGTTCGCCGAGCAGGCTGAGCGTCGCGGAATCACCTCTGTAACCGATGGCCGCGATCTCCAGCGCCAGGGCGCGAAGAGAGGCATCCGGGTCTTGAACGGCAACGTCTCGGCATAAGGCCGCGAACTCGGCATCCGCCGCGGGCAGGTGCGCGCGAGCCAGCCGGATGATCGCCGCTTTGCGAACGGCCGGATCGCTGTCGTGGAGCGTCGAACTTTCGTAGGAAGCATCGGAGTCCCACCGCGTGGCTCCGGACAGGATCTCCAGCGCCAAACCCCGCGTCAGCTCATCCGCGTCGTGAACCGCAATGTGGCGGCACAAACCCATGAGGTCGACTTCCTCCTGCTGTTCCTGCGCCAGCCAGACTAGCGCCGCCTGACGGACTTCGGGATCGCGGTCGTGCAGGGCAAGACTCCGGAAGAACACGGCGTCGTTGCCCAGAGTGCCGCCGTCGATGTCTACGGAGCGCAGGGCATCTTTCAGATTTTGCCGCACCTCGCGGCTCCGATCCTTGAAACCCCGCTCCTTCACTAGAGAGACGGTCTGAGGATCGTGAGCCCACCCTGACAGCAGCTCATTCAGCGCCTGCAGGCGGACATAATCGTCGGGATCGGTAACAGCCCGTTCCTGTAGCAGCCGTAAAGTTTCCGGTTCCTCTTTCCAGGTGCGGGCGAGCGCCACGATGCCTTCCTGCCGGGTGCGCCAATCCGGAGCAGCAATGGCCCTCTGGCGGAAATAGGCGAGCAGGCCGTGATCGTGCTTCCCACATAGCGGTAGCTCCTGCAAAATGACGCCATGCACAAAGGCGTCCTCTTCGGCCTCGAATCGCCCCCGCAGGAGGGAAATGGCTGCTGCGTCGCCACTCCACAAACGAGCCATTAAGATCGCGGCGACGGCGCGGACATCGGGGCCCTCGTCTTGCAGCCGGTCCCTCAGTAGCTGGCGGGTTGCGGGCTCCGGAGGCTGCTCCAGCGCTAATTTGTAGAGCGCCGCTGCCCGGTCCCTGCCATCTTCAGCTGACAGGTCCGGGGGTGCGATGAGGCGGCCTGCGAGCCAGGCCATCGAGTGGCGATGACTGATGTCCGCCAGCAGTTCGGAATCTTTCGGGCTGCCATCCATGAAATTCATGATGGACCAAACTCGCCCTCGTGAGGGGAAAAAATCATGGGCCGCCGCTCAAGATGAGCGGGATTTTGACTGTCGCCGTTGAAAGCAAAAGGGTTGATGAAACTGGCCCGCTCAACTTGAGCGGCGCCGCCAATTTGCCCCTTCCGCAAGCGCCTGTACTAATTGTTTCGATTGGCCCCAGCCCGGCGGCCCCAATGCAAGAATAGGTCAAAGAATTAAGGAGACACACGATGATACGGACACTGGCGATAGTGGGATTGTTGGCGATTCCGGCGGGAGCGTCGGATTTCAATCTCGAAGCAAAGTGGAAAGTAACGATTCAGCAGACCTGGTCCTGCGATAAGCCGGCTCCGGTATCGGTGGAATCTTTCAGCTTCGAAATTCAGGATGCACCGCTGTTGAACCGCTCCATGTCGTCATACAGCTACCACGACGCGAATGTCAGGGGTGCGGTGACGATACGACTGAAGCCGCAATCCTCATCTCCCCAGTCTCCCCTCTCCGGGCTGCTGATTGGAGCCATCGTGAAAAACGCCAAACTCGCCAACGGAGCCAAGGCCAAGCCAGACAGTCTGACGCTGCAGGGCTACATCGTCTCGCAACAAGCGTATGGAGAATGGGTACAAAACGGCAATCGAGGACGGGTGCCGAGCGATGCCGGCGAAGTGGAGCTGGAAGTCCTTGGGAGCGCCCTGCAAGGCTATACGCTAAGCGGAGTGGTGCGATCCGGCCAGGTCTGCCCGGATACCCAGTCGGTGGCCCCTATGTTCCGGGACACGCTGGGAAAATTCGGCAGCGGTGCGCCCTCCACATGGTCATTACACGTAACGATGCAGAAACAATAACGGCAGCACTAATCTGCCGCTGAGTTTCCCACCGTATCAATGCATGACAACGACACTGCGTTCCTTTCTGATTTCCGCGGCGCTGAGTTTGCCGGTTTTTGCACAGACCCCAGCGCCGCATTACAACAGCTTCCTCGACGAAGTATTCTTCCCCAAGCTCAAGACCGACGCGCAAGTGGCCGAATTGGTGAAAAAGGCCGGCTTTCAACCATCGTTGAATCCGGTTTTTCAGTTCAATCAATTCCAAGCGGCGCTGCCGGGCTGTACCTTGGGGGCCTGGGTCACACTCAGCGACGACGGAGGCGACCTGATGTTTGCCACCAAACTTCGTGAGTTGACCGACAGTGAGGCCCTGCGCAGGGACGACCTGTTAGGCCGGCTGGAAAAGACGACGCCCGCCCAGAGATTCGATATGTTTTTCCGAGTCGCGCAAATCGGAAATGGAAAGCCAGTTCTGTTGCTGTACGTAATGCTCCCCAATCGGGGCGCCACCCCCTCGGAGGTGAAGGCGGTCGTCTCCCAGCTTGCCGACGTCGGTGTGGCTACAGTCAAAGGCGGGCGCTAAATTTCGAGGATATGATGTTACCCATGGACTCAGAGTCAAATTTACCCCGGCCCCAGGGCGACCCTGACAACCTGCGCCGCCTCCGTGAGCAGGCGCAGGCCCGGCTCGAACAGGAAGAACGCGAACGACTGCCTGCGCCGGTATATGGCGGTGCTCCCCTGGAAGAACGGCCGCCGGCGCCGGTCTACGGAGGCGCCCCTGTCAATGCGGTGCGAAAGGTGTCGGCACGTTGGATCGTATTGGCGGTAGCCATTGGGCTTGCGGTCATCGTCTGGCTCATGGCAAAGCTTGGCATCTGGCCGATGCGCCCAGCTCCCGTCTACGGAGGACCGCCGTTGCCCCGGCCGGGCCTTCTTCTACTGGGGCGCTGGATCAATCGCATTCTCAAATAGGAGGCCGACTTATGCGAACCACCTACGCCGTTTGGGAGCTGACTCTGCAATGCAACCTGGGTTGTGTGCACTGCGGGTCACGGGCGGAATTCGCGCGTGCCGCGGAGTTGTCCACCGAAGAAGCGCTCGACCTGGTGCGGCAGCTCGCCGAAGCGGGAATCCGCGAAGTGACTCTCATCGGAGGCGAAGCCTATCTTCGGGCGGATTGGCTCACGATTGTGAAGGCGATTCGTGAGGCCGGCATGTCGTGCTCCCTGACCACGGGAGGATATGGAATTTCCCGCCAGACGGCGGAACAGATGCGGCGCGCGGGATTGCAGCAAGTCTCGGTCTCCATCGACGGGTGGGAGGAAACGCACGACTACCTGCGCGGGACACCGGGTTCGTGGAGCGCCTGCTTCCGCACCCTGGGACACTTGCGCGCGGTGGGAATTCCGATTACCTGCAATACGCAGATCAATCGCCTGTCGGCGCCGGAACTGCCCTTGATCTACGCCGACATCGTCGCCGCCGGGTGCCGCGCCTGGCAGCTGGCGTTGACCGTTCCCATGGGCCGCGCCGCGGATCGGCCCGAGCTGCTGCTCCAGCCGCCCGAGCTGCTCGATCTGTTTCCGCTCCTGAACGACATCGCCCTGCGGGCCGAGCGGGACGGAGTGATGCTTTTTCCGGGCAACAACATCGGCTACTACGGCCCGTATGAGCGCCGCCTGCGGGGCGGACAGGGTGGTTCGGCGATCTGGGAAGGCTGCCAGGCGGGTATCGGCACACTAGGGATTGAAGCCGACGGCGCCATCAAAGGATGTCCGTCCTTGCCGACCGCGGCCTACACCGGCGGCAACATCCGGCAGCAGTCGCTGCGCCAGATTCTGGCCACTGCGGAGCTGAATTTCAATGTGGGACAAGGGACGGCGGCCGCGGCCGATCACCTTTGGGGCTTTTGCCGGACGTGCGAGTACGCCCAACTGTGCCGCGGCGGTTGTTCCTGGACGGCGCATGTTTTCTTTGGCCGGCGAGGCAACAACCCGTACTGTCATCACCGCGCCCTGGTCCACTGGAGAAATGGCCGGCGCGAGCGTCTGGTTTTGGAGGAGCCCGCGCCGGGAGTGCCGTTCGACCATGGCCGGTTCACCGTGATAGAGGAACCCTTCGATGCTCCCTGGCCAGCGCCGAGCAGCCGGACGGCGGTATTCCCAATTATCGGTTGAGTATCGAGCGCCTCATCCGCCACTTTGGCTCCCAGCCAGGCGGGCATTGTAAACCGCAATCGCCACCCATTTTCCATCGAAGGCCTTTCGGGCGCCTATTTCATGGAGAGCTTCGTCCACCTCGCGGTGCAGAGCCCCGGCGCCGTCCCCCAGCCACCACGGATTCACGTGCGGCAGCAGGCTACCCGCCGGTACGAGGCAGGTCAGCAGGATGACCATCCGAATGGGGACAGATTGCCGGCCACCGCCGGTAATTTGCTGCCGCAGTTCGCGCCGTTCCATAGCAGTATGAGAAAAGAGTTCATGGACAAAGAGGAGCCTGTCCCTTTCGCCGAATTGGCTAAAAGGTTAACCGTTCGCGGTTCTCGTGTGCAGCGTTTTCTGGTTCCCGAGGGAGCCGCGGAAAACGTGCTATCCGACCCGCTCGCCGAGGACATGCACATGGATGCCAGCGTGACCGCGGAACGGGCGGTTCGGATCTATGCGGTCTCCGGTCACAAGACGGAGATCGTAGTCCTCGATGAGGACGTTGAAGCCATGGAAGCGGTTCGCCGCTTCCGGCTTGGTTTGGCGGGCAACGAGCCCGATCCGGACCTGCTCCATCGGGCTCTGCCGGAGGATTTTATTCCGGCCCTCGACACTCTGCCCGACAGCGGCATGCTGCTGTCGCTCTACATCCTGATACGGGCCTCGGACGACGATTATCCCGACGCGAAGTGCCTGTCCTGCAGCAACGGCTCGACCATGTTTTACCGCCGCGATGTCGACCCGCAAATCCCAGCGGAATTGACTTGCGAATGGACGTTTATGTACCGGATCTGCTACCAGCGCGAGATGAAGGCGTATGAACCGGCAGCGGAATACGAAAGGGCGACGAGCGAGGCAGACCTGGACCGTGAAGTGCATCTCTGCGAGTTTCTAAACCCCAGCCCGGCGCCGTTTCAAGAACTCGTCCGCCAAGCCCCGGTGAGGGCTGTGGTCCTGGCGGCATCTCTGGGCGCGATATTCGAGTCGGGACGGGGTCCGGTGAGCCCGGCTGTCAAGGAAGCGTTGGCTCTGAGGGTCCGGTACGTCAACGAAACGGTGCGGCCGCGGGTGCTTTCCGACCTGGTATCGGCGATCGAAGCCGTTGCCGATACGAAGGCGCAGCAACTTCCCGCCAGAATCCTCTTCCACTTGGGCGAATCCGCTTTGCTGACGGGATGCCGATCGCTACACACTCTCGATCTCTCCGAAGATCTCCCCGAAGTGGAAGAACTGGTGGGATTCAAAGGAGCGCCGGCGCTCGAAGATCTCAAGCTGCCGAACCGCCTGTTGACCTACATGGATCTGGAACTTCTCAACGCGCTCCCGATCCGGAAGTCCGCGCCGCGCCCGGTGGATGTGGCGGAGCCCGTTTGCGACGTGTTGTGGGACAGCCGGGAGGTGCGCGAGCGGATGGAATTCACCGACGGGCCCCCGGCAATGGACAGCCTGCCCGACCCCAGCATTTGGCGTGAGGACCCGGATTGCCACGATCCCCCCGGTCAAACGCTGCAACATGCCTGGAGTCACAGCTTCGGCCATCAGGAATATCGCGACAGGAATCTGCAGTTGTACGGACTGGCGGAGGAATACGAAAAGGATGGATACTACGCGCGCCCGCTAGCCAGGAAATACGGAGAGGACATCGCGGTGCACATGGGCGAGTGTTTTTTGGGCCCGAACCTGGCGCCATTCGAGGAACTCGCCCGCCAGGCCCCGGTGCGGGCGGTGGCGATCGCGGCGTCCCTTGGCTGGCTGCTGGAGGCCGGCAAGGGCCCGGCGAATCCAGCCGTCCGCGACGCAGTGGCGCTCAGGGTCCGCTATATCCGCGAATTGGTGAGACCGCAGGTACTGTCCGATCTGGTATTGGATATCGAGACCGCAACCGGCCCGAAGGCGCAGCAACTACCCGCCAGGCTCCTGATCCACCTAGGCGACGCTGCGCGGGTGGCCGCATGCCAATCGCTGCGATGGCTCGATCTGTCGGGCATGTCGGTGGACCGATCGAGTCTGGACGGACTGCGGGGGGCATCCGCTCTCGAAGATCTCGATCTGTCGAGTACCTGGCTGACCGGAATGGATCTGGCGTTTCTCGAAGGAATTCCGCTCCGCAAGCTGTCTCTGAGTGCGACCCGAATCTGGAGGTTCAGTCTCTCTTCGGTGTCGGAGATCAAGACGCTGGAGCATCTAGATATCAGCCACACTCCTATTCAGGAACCGGTGTATCTGGACAAGCTGGCCGGCCGCTTGAAATACCTGAATATTGCGGGTACGTGGCTGGCCGAAAACGTGAACCACGTGGAGTACCTCAAAGAAAAGCTGCCAGGATGCGAGATCGATCTTGGCGCCACAGGAGTTAGCCGATGATGGATTGGATTATGATTCGGGAACCGTTCTTCCGTACCGCGGAAGAGGCGGAACAATATGTGACGCGCGAGCTGCCTCCGGCGGTGCCCGAAGGCTGGAGAATCGAGCGTTCTTCCGGGGAGCGTCTCACGTGGATCGTCGCGCGAACTCCCACCAATTCGCGGGGAGGGTGGGAGAACTATCGTGTGGAGGTTTCGCGCGGGTTGGATTTCGTGATTTTCTTTTGGGGAAACAGCGACCACGGCGGTTTTGGCCTCCACCATGTTTTGGGGAAGGCGCTGGTGATCGAAACCAGGGCGCTGCGGGGATGCGGCCTGAGCCAATGCCTGCGCTCGCTGTTCGAGAACTACCCGCCGAATCAGCTGGGCCTGACGTAAAGTCCGAATCCGCTTGCTCACGCGCGCGGCTCGGAAAGCGCTTTTTTACCGAGCCGCGACCGTAAGCGGTCCCGCGGAGCAAAGTAATTCACGGCGCCTGGTAATTTGATGGCTGCTTGCCCGCCGTTTCAAGACAGGAGAAATCGAGATGCGGTATGGTAGCTTAACAAACGGAGAGGTGAGCCGTGGCTGAAACACCTGCAAATGGCCGCAAACGGCCCGGCGGAGCATGGCGGCAAGGTTCGCAACAGCAACTTTCGGCCACCATGTCGGAGGTGCTGCCGTTCTTCTTCACCGATGCGGGCACGCTACGAAAAAAGGCGTTCCTCCGGCCGGCAGCGGCCGTCATCGTAGCGTTTGCCTTGTTGTCTTATTCTTTGCAGGAGCCGGTAGTTTTCATCTGCGTTCTGGCCGCGGTATTCGCACTGGCCGTCTTCTATCTCACTTACCAGATGTGCGGGCATCGCAAGCCCTGGTGGTGGCTGGCCTCGGCCGCCGCGTTCACCGGCGCGACCATCGTGATTGTGCTGCCCTACCTGGCCGGCAATGCGACACTGGCGATTCCCCAGGGGCCGGCAGCCCAAGCCATGAGCTTGCCGGAGTTGTTCTTCCAATGCTTCGCCAAGGCAGGGCTGTTGGAAGAACTTTGGAAAATAGCGCCGCTCTTCATCGTGATCTTGCTGAGCCGCCGATTGCGCGCCGCGGGCCGCCCGGAACTGGGCATCTGGGAGCCGCTGGATGGAATCCTGCTCGCCGTTGCGTCGGCCATCGCTTTCGCGCTGCTGGAGAATTTGACTTCCTATGGCGTTTTGCACCCCGATCTGGTGCCGCTGTTCCTCGACTATTGGAAGAAGACCGGCCACATTCTGCCGCTCAAGCCGGAATTTCTGCTGAACACGTTGATGTTGACCATCGTTCGATCGCTCGACATCGCCTGCGGACACCTTGCCTGGAGCGGGTTATTCGGATACTTCATCGGTCTCGCGGTCCAGCGCCGGCACTCCGCACTCAAGCTGCTTGGCGCGGGATATCTGATCGCCGCCGGTCTGCATGGATTGTGGGACACCGCCGCGGTAACCGGCAGCCTGACATTCGAGGTATTGGTGGGATTCTTCAGTTACTTCGCGCTGGCGGTAGCCATCTTAAAAGCCCGGCACATTTCGCCGAATCGCGCGCAGAACTTCGCCACTGAGATGGCGCCTCGGCCCGAGGCTGCCACCCCGGCGCCAGCCCCCGAGCCGGTCAAAATGGCAGGCCCGGTAATTATCATCGAGGGCAAAGCTCATCCGATTCAGGCCGGCCGGCGCCTGTTGGAGGGGACTATTCCCGGGTTGAAATCCGCCGCCGCCGATGGCGTAGTCGGAGAGTTCAATCTGAATCCACAAGACCCCAGCCGCGTCGGGCTGAAGAATCTTTCCGAGACCGCCTGGGTCTGGGTGAAAGCTACCGGCGAGAAGAAGACCGTCGAGCCCGGCCGCAGCGTACATCTGGTGGCAGGGTCGGAAATTCACTTCGGGACGGCCGTGGGGAAGGTGAGTTGAACATGTCCGCCATGGAGCCGACGGATGCGCTGCAAAAGATCGTGGCCCAGCACGGCCTGCAGTGGGTATTCGAGCAGCCCGAAACGGTAGAGAGCCTGTTGCAGGATTACTGCGAACGGCGAAGGCCCGAGGTTCATTTCCTGGTGAGTTCGCTGCGGGAACAAATCCCGCAACGGCTGATCTCGGCGGAGACCCAAGCCCAGAAGGAAGCTGCCGTCGGGCAGGCCCGCGCGCAGTTGCAGGCGAATCTCGGGATGCTTCCCGACAAGGCGTCCTGGACGGTCGATGCGTGGCTTCGGATTCTGACGAGCAACGGCGGCGAAGCGCAGAAGGACGAGCGGTTCGAATCGGTCGAGAATCGTGCTGGCGAGTTCATGAAGCAGACGTTCGAAAAAGGCGCAACCATCGAGCAGGTAGCCGGCCTTCTGGCCGAGCGCGGCCTGGCCGCCAAACCAGATGCGTTGCCGATGGCGAAGGAATATTGGGCGAGCCTGTCCCCGGAGCAGGTGCGGGCGATTCGGGAGACGAGGCGGAAGGCCCACCCCTTCGATCGGCAGCAAGCGGTTGCGGTGACGATCGGACTTCTCGGTATCGTCTTCTTCGCTTACCTGATCTGGGTCAAGATTGTGCCGGTGGTGTGGTTCTTTTCAAAGATGGCGTGCACCAGCGCCAGGTCCGGCGACTACGGCACCGCGTTGATTATTGTCGCGGTGTTCGCATTCTTCCTTTTCCTCTTGTCGTTCGCTGTAAGGCGCAAAAAGTGAGACAAACGATGCCTGCGATAGAACCCATCGATGCGCTCCAAAAAGTAGTGGCCGAGCACGGCCTGGAGTGGGTATTCGAGCAGCCCGAAATGGTAGAGAGCCTGCTGCTCGATTACTGCGAGCGGCGAAGTCCTCAAATTCACCTGCTGGTCAGTTCGCTGAAGCAACAAGTGCCGCAGCGACTGCTCTCAGCCCGGAGACCAAGCCAGAGGGAAGCCGTCATCGGACAGGCCCGCCAGGACTTGGCGACCGATCTGGGGATCGTTCCCGAGAAGGCATCCTGGACGGTCGACGCATGGCTCAAGATTTTGGACAGTAATGGGAAGTCTGTCCCCCCACTCCCACTGGAGGACGAGCGGAAAGAGCCCCCAGCCCCCATCGAGAAGAGCTACCAGGAGCAATGTCGGGAGATCATGAAAAAGGCTTTCGATGAGGGGGAACCCATCCACATCGTAGCCAAGCTTCTTCCTGAGGCCGACGAGCGAAAGGCTACGGCCATCGCCAAAGCTTACTGGGCCGGACTCTCCGAGGCGGAGCGGCAGGCCATCAAGAAAACTCGCCGGGCAAAAGGCTACACCTGGACCTCGCCGAAAATACTGTTGCTGATTCTTGTCTCAGTGGCCGCGATCGCGGCGGTCAGTGTGGTGGTTCCTTACGTTTTCGTGTATGTCGTCTTTCCGGCGATGGGGTTCGCCTTAACCTTTGTGCGGGACGCATGGGACCAGGTGAAATCCGGCCATTACATCGCGGGGATTCCGAAATTGCTGCTGTGCGCTGCGGTCGCCTATGCGATTCTGCGTCTTTTGGGGAAACGTTCATGAACAATCGAAAACTGCCCGGCGGGGCAATGAGTAAGAGACCGCTGCATTTCATCTTCTTGCTGGACGCTTCCGGCTCCATGAATGCCGACGGCAAGATCGAAGCGCTGAATACTGCCATTCGCGTGGCCATTCCGGCTATGCGGGAAGCAGCCGCCAAGAATCCCGGGGTGCAACTCCTGGTTCGCGCCATCACCTTCGCCACCGGCGCCCGCTGGCATCTGGCGGAGGCTACCGCAATTGACAGTCTGCGCTGGACGGACGTGGTGGCCGGCGGAGAAACTCACATGGGCAAGGCGTTGGAGATGGCGGCGGATGCCCTCAAAGAAGAACACATGGGCGCACGGGCGCTGCCACCGGTGTTGATTCTGGTATCCGACGGGCGTCCCAATGACGATTTCAATAGCGGCCTGGCTAAATTGATGGCCGAGCCCTGGGGCCAGGCTGCCGTGCGCGAAGCCGTTCCGATCGGATCGGACGCGGGCCTGAAATACCTGCAACGATTCATTGGCGACGATGAACGGAAGCCCGTTCCGGCCACTCGCCCGGAAGCCCTGGTAGAGCGGATCCGGGTAGTTTCCACGGCCGCCATTCAAATGGCTTCGGAGCCCTTGAAGCCGGGTCCCGGGTTGGAAGAGCCGGCCGAGGATACCTCCGGCTCCATCTGGTAAATCGCATGGGGGCAAGTTGGCAAGTTCTCGGAGCCAGCGTGCGCGGAAAATCGCACGTGCTGAATGGCGCCCCCAACCAGGATGCCTTGGGAAGCACCGCGGAGCCGCGGGGCGCCTGTGTGGTGGTGGCGGATGGGCACGGGAACAAATTGCATTTCCGCAGTGCGTCCGGCGCCCGCTTCGCCGTCGAAGAGACCATTTTGCAGTTTCAAAAATTGGGCCCGGAACGGCCCTCGGAGGCAGACATCCTCAACCTCGGTCGGGTCATCGCCGAGAACTGGAAGACTCACGTGCTTGCCCACCTCAGCGAGCAAGCGTTTGCCGAAGAAGAGGTGGCGGGGCTCGATGCGGAGGCGCGAACCAGCCTCGCCAGGCAGCCGGAGGTGGCGTACGGAAGTACGCTCCTGGCGGTAGCCGCTACCGCCGAGTGGGTGGCGTACCTGCAACTGGGCGACGGAGATATTCTGGCGGTGGACGAGAGCGGCGTAGCGCGGCGGCCGCTTCCACCGGACCCTTACGTGTCGGGAAACCGCACCACTTCGCTTTGCCAGGAAGATGCCTGGAAACAAATGCGCGTCACGGTGGAGACCGGCAGACCGGCCCTGATCGCGCTCTCGACGGATGGGTATGCCAACTGCTTCGCTACCGACGGCGACTTTCTGCAGATCGGCAGCGACTATCTGCAAATGGTGCGGCAGAAGCCGGAGCATCTTGCCAACAGCCTTCCGGATATTCTGACGGAAGCCACCCAGCAGGGCAGCAGCGACGATATTACGCTGGCGCTGCTGTATTGGGGCAAGAGCGAGAGCCGGGGAAGGAGTTCCGCGTGGCTAAAGCGGGCACTGCTGGCAGTTGCGTTCACTCTCCTGCTGGCGGCCGTGTTAGTCGCTCTGCCGCTGTTCCGGTCGCCGCCCGGACCGCCACCACCCCGGCCGCCCGCGGCGCGCATTCCTTAAAGGTGCAATGTGGCTGCCTCAGCTTGCCCGAGGCACTAATACTATCGGCCGGCCCGCCGCGCGGCCAGGCCGTCCAGTAAGGTGCGGCCCTTAGCAGGGTCGCTTGCCAGCAACTGACGATAATATTTTTCCGCCTCGTCGAAAAGACGGAAACGCTCGGCCACCGCGCCACGCGATGCCGGGTCGTCCGGCGCACTTGCCAGAGCTGCCTCGTAGGCATCGTGCTCCTCCTGGGTGAGCACCCGGTAGACACGCCCATTCTCCACAAATGTGGCGCCGCGGGCCGCCTTCCCGGGGTCCAGGACCGCTTCCGCGGCTGGCCGCAATGTGGCGATCGAAACCCCAATCGGAGCGCCCGCCTTTTGGCGAGGCAGAAGCAGAACTACCGCCAAGACCGCGGCGGCGCCGGCCGCCAGTGCTAAAGAATGCCTGGGCGCACCGAACCAGGCGGCAATCCGCGCTCCGATGCTCTGTTTTTCCGGTTGCCGCTCTGTCTTCGCTGCAAGAGCTGTGGCGAAGGCGAGCAAATCCTGTAACTCCGCATGGCAACGCGCGCACAGATCGGCATGCGCCTGCACCAACTCGGCCTCCGTCTCGTCGAGGCGACGGTCCACAAACGCCTCCAGTTGCTGGTAGGTGACATGTTGGTCTTCGGCCCGCGATATTTCGCGCCAAAGCGGACCCGGCAATGGAGTCTCTTCAGCCATAAAGCTCTCCCAACCTGGAACGGCGCACAAAGGGGCGGCAGATTAGCGACTGGCTCAAGTTTTCTGTCCTCCCACGGTCTCTTTCAGCCGCTTCGCCGCCTTCTGGATGGCCACCATGCGCAGATTGATCACCTGTTGCTTGCGGCATTCCAGGGCTGCCGCGATAAAAGTGTCTTCCAGAGGAAGATGGGGCCAAAGAATACGCAACCGGCCTTCCGGAGTGTCCGGAATCGTCGCCAGCGGAAGCGAATTCCGGCGGAGATTCTCACATTCGATCCGCGTTAAACCCAACACCCGACCGATCTCATCGCGGCTGGCCGCTCCGGACGTCTCAAAGACTTCGATTTCGCCTCGGGCCTCCTTGGTATCGCCCGGCAGGTTCAGCAGCAACGCCATCAGCCATCGATGCTGAAATTCGCACAGGATTCGCCAGAGTTTGCGGATCATGTCGTGGCTGTGGGCGGCATCGTCCAGGCGATCGCGATGCGACGGCTCCACATTTGGCATCGTCCCCTCCAATTTCACGCCAAACAGCGAGCCTGCAATCGCCACGATATCGTCCAGTTCGATGGGACCCTGGACGAATTCGAAAACGCCATCGGCCAGCTTTTTCCAGTCGGCCGCGCCCATCCCATCGAGCGGCTTGGAAGGCAGCGCGCTCCCCTCCATGCGGCGCGGCTCTAGCCGAAGGGCTTGCACGATTTCGGTCTTGGCAAGCGGACTTGTTCGCCAACCGGCATAGCCGCAGAGGACTTCTCCGTCGGCCGCGGGCCAAACACCGAATTCGGGCGTGTGGGTGAGGAAATACCGGATCCGGTTCTTCAGCCGCGTGTACTCGGGATAACGGCTGCGAATCAGCTGCGCACAGGCATGATAGGTGACGACAGCGGCATACGATCGCAAGTTCTTGATGTCCGCGCTGTCGCTGTGGAGCGACTTCACCAGTTCCTGATAAATATCCTGGACCAGTTCCAGTGCATCCTGATTCTCCCGCCGGTCGTCCCGCTGCGAAAGGCTGACGCGCAACTTGTTCCGGACGATGGCCTTGACTACGGGCTCGATTTCGTCGAACCAGTTTTCAGGCAGGTTCAATGCTTCACCTCGGCGGCTGACTTGCCGAAGCGGACTTGCGCGCAATCGGCCAGCGCGATATCGTCACCCGGGGGCACCTGCAGCGATTCTCCGGATACCGTTTGCACGGTCCACGGCGCGGCGCCTTGGTTGGTCCACTGAGTTCCATCGTTGCTGACTTTCGCTATGACGCGCGAGTAATCGTAGAGGCATTGCGGCTCCACGTGATGCGGATACAGTTTGGCGCCGGCCGCCAGCATCACGGTGTGGCCGTTGACTCTCATCCTGGCGGGTGGCAGCACGGGAGACTGGCAATTCCAGCAAGGCGTCAGGGTGCGAGTCGTTCGATATAACTCGGCATCGTAGAAGACTTCCCTCTGGCAGGAAGGGCAGGGGAAGATGCAATCTCGCAGGCGCGCCAATGCACTTTGCCATTCCCGATCGGTGACACGGTCCTCGGGAGAGTTCAATCCTATGGTGAAGGCCTTCACGAACTGGTCGCGAAAGAAGGTGGGATAGATCGGCCAGAAAGCCAGCGGGCGCGGATCCAAGACCGGATCGGGCGCATTGGCCGGGTTCTGCGGGTCGAAGATGAACAGGGGCTCGGTGCCGAGCAGTTTGAGCTCGCCCGAAGGCGGCCGATACTCCCGCTCACCCACGCGGCGCCCATACAGAGGATGGTGCATGGTGAACATCTGGAACAGGATCACGGCCAGCGAGTAGAGGTCGGTGAAGGTGGAGGGCAAGGCTTGCCGGCGGTGTATTTCCGGCGCCATGAACGGTCCGGATCCCAGTATGCCGCCGGGCCGCTTATCCACGTCTACGTTGTCGTTGTCGCAGATGCAGATGTCGCCATTCTCGGCATCGAAGAACAAATTGGTATGGCTGATGTCGCGGTAGGAGAGCCCATCGAGATGCAGGGAATGGAACGCGCCGGCAAAGCGCAAACCGGCGATCGCCAGCACGGTAAAGCTCGGCTCTACTTTGTCGTCCAGGTAAGCAGCGAGGTCCGCAAAGCGCTCTTCACGCACCGGCATGACATAGCCGAACTCTGTCTCATCGGCCTTCATAGCCACATCTTCCGGCCACAGAAAACTGTGAGCGGCAGGGGGCCCTTTGCGGATCAGCATTTTCAGGCGCTCTAAGAGCCCCCGGTCCATCTGGCGGTAAGCGGGCTTGTACCACTTAACGGCGCAAGCTGTGCCGGCCCAATCCGCCAGGTACACTTCGCCCTGGCCGCCACCACCCTTGAGTTTGCCGATTCGGATCGGGCGGCGGCGGTACATCGTCTGCAACGAGGTCCCAGGTTCGAGCAACACTCTCATGAAGTTGGGCCGTGCCTCAGCGCCGTGGCTCTAGTTTAGCGGACTGCCGGGCCGCGGAGCCACCGGACGGTATCTGCCAGACGGTCGAAGGCCTCTTCCAGATCGGCGGCCGCTTCCGGCATTCCCATCGAAAGCCCCATGTGGTCGCGCACGGATTTCTTTCGGCCGTCGAATTCGATGCTGACGGTGAACGTGGGAATATCCGCGACCATCGCGGCATATTCGTCCTGGAGAGAAAAGAAGTCCGCGCGCCGGAACGCGGCGAGGAGTTCGGCGGCAGCGTCCCGGGAGATGCGATCGCTGTGGCTTCCCATAGCGTCCACATGGGCCAGGCCTTCAAACTGCACCGTGCCATCGCCGCGGATTTCGACGGTGTAGGCGGGGCAGGGCCCTAGGCACATTGAACGGGCCAGGGTCATTCGCAGGGTCGCCATGTTCTGCACGTCAGGAAACGGCGCTCTCTTTCCCCACTGTTCCAGCGGGAGGACCATGACAAAATCCTGCCCGGTGGCGCGCACGGCGGCGCCATGCTGCTGGAATGGCGCGAACTTACGATCTCGCTCCAGTTTTTCGGCCTGGGCGAAAAACTCGGAGGGACCATCGAGGGCAGTGGCCGACTCCACGACGCCGAGCGGCGACACAACCACGCGCATGGTGATGGTGCCGCGCGTCGATCCGGCGATGTGGATCTCGCGGATCGGTTGGGCACGGTGCCGATTGATATCCTACTGCGAGAAGGCGACGGGCGGCGTCCCTTGCTGCGCGGCAGCGGCGCCGCAGGCGATTAGGGGCAAAGCGATCGCCATGACAGCCTTCGGCGCGATGGATGGCTTCATAGGCGTCAGAATACCAAAATGGAAAACCGCCCGTGTCGGTAATCTGCGCCAACAGTGCGCGCCGTTCCAGGTTATGAAAAACATTCCGGCGGTCCTAATGATTTTCGCGGCTGTATTGGCCGCAGATGCCCCGGCCCAAAAGCTGACGAGCAACGACGAACTCACACGGCTGGTGCGGCAGGCCGGGTATGAGACGGCGGTGGAACGCGTCAACGACGTGAACGAATTGAAGGTTTATGGGCGCAACAACGCCGAAATGTGGATTCGGTACGGTGTCAGCGATGACGCCAATCATACATTCCTGATGTTCGAGACAGTTCTGCGGATGCTGGAGCCGGAAGAGGCGAAACGCCCGGGCGGTATGCTGGCGCTGCTACAGGCCTTTAATCCCCAGAAGCAAGCGACGGAGTTCCGCATCGAAAACCAAACGGTCTATTCGCTGGGCAGCCCCAGCGAGAAGCCGAGCGAAAAGAACCGTAAGTCCGTTCCCGCCATCGTGTTGTTGACTGGTGTGGCCAACCGCGCCAATACGGTCGAGGATGTAAGGACGGCGGTGATTCGACTGATGAAGGCCGCGGAAGCCACCGAGCCGGTATGGGTGCGGAAATAGAAAGCGCACAGCCTTAGCTCCAGTAATCCCTATCCAGGTTCCGATACTGGACTGCCTCAGCCAGATGTTTGGCGGCGACCCGCTCCACTCTACCAAGGTCTGCGATGGTGCGCGCCACCTTCAGGATCCGATCGTGCGCTCGCGCCGAAAGTCCCATCCGCCGCACGGCCAGTTCGAGTGTCCGCTCGCCCGCTTCATCGAGCGCGCACAAGTTTCGCAGCGCGCTTGGGGGAATATGTGCATTGTAGTAGCCTCGCTGTTGTTGGATGGAGCGGGCCAGCTGGATACGCTCCCGCATCTCGGCTGACGAAGTGCCGCCGTCGTTTGGCTCGCATGTCTTTGTAAGGCACCGCGGGAACCTCGATGTGGAGGTCGATACGGTCGAGCAGCGGCCCGTTTATCTTGCCCAGGTATCGTTGAATCTCCGCTCCCGCGCAGCGACATTCGCGGGTGGCGTCGCCCAGGAAGCCGCGCCGGCACGCGTGCATGTAACGAACGCGACCTGAGTGCAAATCCAAAGGGTCGGCAAGATAGCCAAAAGGCTGGAAGTTGAGGGCCGTGCCGCACAGCCTAGCTCAGGTGTTAAGCGGCCCGCGCAAGCCCGTACGCAGAGAATCAACTCCCTTTCGCACTACGCTCAGGCCATCGCAGCCGAGGCGCAAGCGGTCGCGAACGCATCGATCGGGCGCCATTGACGCCGACCGCGCGATTCTTCCACACTCCTGCTCGAAAGCGCCGCGACGCCCGAGTATGTTCTGAGCAGCCGCCCAACCTGAAGATCTCCCCCGCAACGCGTAATGCGCGGCGCCGCGGGGCGGAGTACAAAAGCTAGGCATGTCCTTGTAACCTGAATTATGCGCAAGGCGGGCATGCCGAACGCCAGTCGCGCTCAGTTGATGGCTTGCAGAGTTGAGTCAGTCTGTTCGATTTTCGCTGGTCCGTCACCCCCCGGGAGTCCGCCCCCGCCAAGTCCTGCGTCGAAGTCACTTGCTCCGTTGCGGTTGCGGCCCGCGCATAAATTTCTATGGATGTGTTACAAATGCTGAGCCTTTAGCACACCGCGATGTGGGCGCCAGTTAGCAAACCCCCGGGAATCGGGCCTCCGGCCAAAAGCGTAAAACCGCCCCGGTGTTTGGGATACGCTATTTGCAACACAACCGTATTTGGGGAGTCGAGGTGCTTCGAGGAAAACTGAGAACCTGCGCATCCTGGGAGTTCAACAGGGTGATCGTCGCCAATCCGCAGGCCAGAGGAAAGCCGCAGTTCGCATAAATGTAACCTTGAAAACCAGAAGCCCCCGGAACTCCGCTACCGCCCTGCGACACATCGAAAATCAGTTGTGCGCCTGCGGCGATGGGCAAGGTCGTAGCGGAGGTCTGAAACTGCGATTCCACCCCGCCGTTCAGCATCCATTGCCCGCACCGCGAGACCTCCTGGTAGCAGCAGGCGAGCAGGAGGATCTGGCCATATTGGAACGGTTCAGGCCACTCAGGTCTTCTCAGCTTCGTGCTCTACTCAAGAAGCCGGATGCCACCGAGGACGGGCCCACGCGCCCGGCGCGCCTCGAACCAAACTTGATCGATCCTCCGACTATCCGGCGCGATACACTCGGGCTATGCCGCTGCGCATCATGGTCTCCCGGCACTCCGTCTTTTATAGCCCTCTGGTCGCTACCATCGCTGGCGGCTTCCTGGAACGCCGTGGCGTAGCGGCGGAGTACAGCATCCTGGCCAAAGGTCAGCGCTCCAGCAGGCTGATTTACGACGGCGAGGTGGATATTATGCAATCGGCAGTGTCGTCGAACTGGAAACCCATGGAGCAGGGCCAATCGCCGCTGCCGGTTCACTTCGCACAGATCAACCAGCGCGACGGGTTCTTCCTTGTTGCGCGCGAGCCGGACCCGGCTTTCGAGTGGAACAAACTCGCTGGGCAGACGGTGCTGGCCGACCATGCCGCACAACCACTGGTCATGCTGAAATACGCGGCCCGATCGAATGGACTCGACTGGGCGTGCGTCGATGCCGTCGATGCCGGAGCCCCCGAAGAAATAATGCGCGGGAACATTCGTGGGAATCTGGACGTTGAGCTGAAGCTACGCGGCGTGGCCCGGTGAGCTTGTTGGCCGGCAACTGGACGGGCCGATTAAGTGTGGTTCCTCGTGCGGTTCCTGGGCGGCGGTGACTGCGCCGATCGGCGCGCCGGCCTGAGGGGCTGGCGCTGGGAGGTATTCAGTTGGGCCTTCCATCTCTGCCCTTTAGGCGTGGTCAGCCATGTCCTCCAGTCGCCTGCGAGTTCCACCCTCTTCTGTTCGATTAGTGCTTGATGCCTAGTTACCCAATTGACTTTCACATCCTGCTTATAGCCCTGGAGTCTCATGCGCGGGATCGCCAACGAGAGCGCCGCCGCTAGAAGGCACTTTCGCTCGGAATTATCTTGCCATTCTGGGCTGGCAAATCCCCCGTTAAGCAGTTGCCGCGCTGCTTCCTCGATCAATTCCTCTTGCCCGTGCGTCCGGGTTTTGTACATCGCCAGTGTAGCGGCGACGTTTTTCGAATGCTCGTGGCCGCAGAATGTTCCGCGCCGATAAGACTGGCGGGGTTTGTCATGCAGAAAATAGAGGCCGCAGTTGGGGTGTCGGCACTTACAAAGGCGGTCTTTCCACTCGCTCGTCATGATTCCGGCGAAGATCCTCTTTGCGCCAACGATTGCCGATGCGAAGAAATCAGGCGCTACCCCTTTATAGGCTTGGGGTCTCGCAATGATCTTCAACGTCGCCCATTGACTCACGTAAGGTTGGAGGAGCGTTGTTAAGGTAGTCCCAGAGCGCCCGATGCGCAGTGGGGGCCTTCGTCAAGTTCCGTTCCCCCACCGATTCACTCCCGTCCGCACGCCGCCCTGTGTCCAGCCACGCATCCACGTATGTTCGAAGGTGAGCTAACGTGAGGGCTTCCCGTATGATCTTGGCTTCTCTGCCAGAAACTGTCTTCGGCAACCGCCAACCTTCCCCGGGCGGTGCAGGAGGAAGCTCCAGTGACAGTGCCTTCGACAAGTAGTTTCGGAGGAACCCGACGTGCGGGTCTTCCGCTATCCGCTGGCTGTTCACCCACTTTTGAAGAAAGGCACGCTCTTTCGCCTTCGGTGGCGGATCGGGGGTTGCAGCCGAAAGCTTTCCAAGAAAGGCGGCGTAACTGGAGGGCTTGGGAGGCACAAGGTTGAGTGCTGTTAGAACTTCGTCTTCGACGAACCAGCTTTTGATCTTCGCTGCACTCCGAAATGCGTTAGACATTTACTTTGCTAAAAGCCTATCAAAATCTGTACAAGGATTGCCAGCCATCATGGCTTACAAAAAAGAAGGAGGCACGATGACTGAAACTCTGCATCCGGTCAAAAGACGCTGCCCGCAAGCTCGGGATGAGCGTTTGGACCCTGCGCAAGCTGGCGTACTTGGGCGATATCGCATCGGTGAAGCTCGGCGTAAAGCTGCTCATTCCCGAGTCGGAGCTAGTGCGGTTAATTCAGGAAGGCCTGCGCCCGCGCCGTTCTGCAGCAGCACGGTCCACTACTTCGGGTCATAGACGATCCCAAGACGGACCCGTCAAAAAGGGAGGTGGCCGTTCCGCCGCAGACAGCCGAGTTGCTGCGGGAGTGGATGGGAGCGGCGGTCGGGCCCGAGCCCGACGCTTACGTGTTCGCTGGCGAGAAGGGTACCCCGGTCTGGCGGGACACCCTGCTTTACGATCACATCCGTCCCAAGCTCAAACCCCACGGCCTGGAGTGGGTTGATTTCCAGGTGATGCGGGCGACACACGCCAGCAGCGGACACCGGCTGAAGCTGGATCCGAAGGTGACGGCTGACCAGCGGGGCCACGGAGTCGGCGTGGCGATCGAGGAGTACACAAAGACCTCCCTCAAGGACCGGGCGGTAGCGGCGAAGAAGTTGGAAGACGCCGTGTTGGGCAAGGTCATCAGGATGCCCCAGCGAAAGGCGTCCTAATGGAATGCAACGGAATGCAGGTTTGGAGCGGGAGACGGGGTTCGAACCCGCGACGTCCAGTTTGGGAAGTTACCTGTCGCTTGTTAATAAAAGACTTATGCGTCTATGGTGTTGGTTCTTGGCCACCTAACTCACTGATTCCTCGTGCCTCGTCTTTGCAGCCGCGCTTAACGGAGTAAATGGAGTAACGCCAACAGACCGTTTCTAGGCCCACCGCATTTTCAACTGC
>Ga0182018_10000332_pt1 | contig 62037 bp, 62 predicted proteins | sample 812P2MmetaG_FD_120490 | JGI IMG/M metagenome (GOLD analysis project Ga0182018, IMG submission 120490) | Permafrost microbial communities from Stordalen Mire, Sweden - 812P2M metaG | ecosystem: Environmental > Terrestrial > Soil > Wetlands > Permafrost | place: Sweden: Stordalen | collected... | reverse complement strand
CCTTCGCGCGCCGCCACGATCCGGCTGCGCAGATCCTGACTAAAGGGTCTCATGGACCCCTCTTATCGGTGAAAATTGCCGTCCCGTCAACGCATACCTCTATCTCACTCGAAAATGCTCTAGCGGTCATTTCCAATTTGTAGACAATCCGCTTCCTGGCGAAGCTCGTCGAATGCAGGCAACGCGAACAGACGTATGCAGGTGACATTTACATTCCTGTTTCTGGTTGCGGGCTTTCTCGCCCGTTCCCGTGCGTGCGCCGAGATCAGCCCTTTGTTAAGGGAAGTGGACGGAGCGCCGTTGGTCCTGACTGGGGGGACCATTCTCCCCTTCCCCGGCGCGACGCCGATTCCAGATGGTGTCATTGTCATCGAATCCGGAAAGATCACGGCATTCGGCAGGAGAGGAACGGTGGCTCCTCCATCCAATGCGCCAATGCTCGATTGCCGAGGCGACACCATCGTCGCCGGCTTTTGGAACTGTCATGTCCACTTCACCGAGCGCAAGTGGGTGGACGCTGCACACCTTCCAGCGGAGCAGCTCGCCCAGGACCTGCAACAAATGCTCACCCGCCAGGGGTTCACCACGGTCGTGGATGAAGGATCCGTTCTGCCCAATACGCTCTCCCTTCGCCGGCGAATCGAGGCCGGAGAGGTCCCAGGACCGCGGATCTTCACAGCCGGAATCCCCCTTTATCCGAAAGATGGGATTCCGTGGTATGTGACGGAGTCGCTGCCCCCGGAAGTCGTGAGGCAGCTCTATGTCCCCGCCTCTGCGGAAGAGGCCGTTCGCGATGTCGATGAGAATGTGGCGGGCGGCGCGGACCTGGTGAAGCTTTTCCTGGTCACCGGTGTTCGCGAGAACGGAAGGATCGTCCTTCGAAACATGGACGTCCGCATCGTGCTGGCGGCCACCACCGAGGCGCACCGATTGGGGAAATTGGTGGCGGTGCATCCCTCAAATATCGATGGCGTGGAACTCGCCCTGGCAGGACACGTCGATATTCTGGCGCATACGATCCAGGATCCCGAAAACTGGACGCCCGCCGTCGTCTCCAGGCTGGTCGCCGCCCACATCTCCCTCATACCCACGTTGACCCTCTTTGGACCCACCGGGAATTTCAGCCGGGTCGTCGGAGAGGTGAAAAGCTACACCGACGCTGGCGGCCAGGTCTTATTCGGCACGGACGTGGGCTTCCTGACAGATTATCAGTCGCTCTCCCGTGAATTCTCCTACCTCGGCGAGTCCGGCCTCACGCTGCCCCAGCTGTTGGAGACGCTGACGACAGCGCCCGCCGAGCGGTTTGGCCTTACTGGTCAAACGAGCCGGATCGCAGTCGGCGCCGATGCAGATCTTGTGATACTTCGCGGAACGCCTTCAGAAGGTGCCCGTATTCTTACCCAAGTAGCCCACACATTGCGTGCGGGCCGCATGCTTTACTCGTCTCCGCAATGAGGCCAAATGGGTCCTCCATCGGCGGCGACCCCAGGTTCGGCAGGACGGGGAAGCCCGCCAGAAAGCGGGCGAAAGGACCTAAAAGCCTCTTCAGGGCCGGTGCGCTATCACCTTTTTTGAGAACGCCAACCAGAAGGGCGCGCGGTAGAGGACCATGGCCGTCATTTGATTGGCCAGCACCCACGCGACGCCGATCACATAGGCCGGGTGCAGGCGCCGGCGCGTGGCCACGAGGCCGCTGAATGCCAGGATGTCGGTAAATTGAACACTAAGAAAGGCCGGGTCGGCGTTGGGCTGATCCATGCTCCTATGCTGCACGGTCAGTGCCGTCGACGGCCCCAGGATGACCATGAGCCCCGCGAGCCAGACCATCGCGATGCCCAGCCGCTTATGAACGGACACCCGTTTGAAACGGATCAGGAGGACCTGGACCGTGAACAGCACCAGCCAGCTGACAAATACGACCGCATGGAAATGGACGATCAGTGGATAGGGCGCCTGGTGCTTGGCCAGGTGGTTGGCGATGCTGCCGCCGAATCCCTTGATGATGCCCACCCACGCCAGCCCGACCATGACGAGAAAGAAGTTTCGGTCCCAGGCGTGGTTGGGCGGAAAGGCCTTAGCTTTGGCGCTTTCCAAAGGCGATTGGGTCGCGGGGCGTTGCTGGAGTTGTGGTGGGGTCAAAAGGGCGGGAACCCGTCCGTGGCGGGCATGCAATTTGCGAAATCAGTTGGGCGCAAGCGTCTGAAGCCTCCGGAGGCTCAACCGCGATTAGAAGTGCAGTTGCGCAGTTTGGTGGCACATATTGGGAGCAATAGGCACCTCAGTATGAAAATGGCCGACCCCTCCAGTTCATCGGTCATCTTGACCAATTCGTATGCGCAGGGGTTTTCCCGAGATCGGAGGAGCAAGAGACGATGCTCGATCGAGTTTGCAGACCTTGGTTCGAAAGGGCTCTCGAGAAGATACGAATGACTGATTCACCAAAGCCAAAATCGAACGGCTCCTTTTCCGGGCCTGGGTCTTCATCGATTAGCGCGGGGCAGGAATTCCGCCTGGTGCCCACGTTGCTAGCCACGTTTCTGATCGTGGTGGCCCTATTGGGTGCCTACGAATACTTCCTTTCCGGCATTTTGGAGCGGCTCAGCAGCCTCGAGAGCTTTGCCTCTGTCGGAATAAGCGCCCTGATTGCCCTAGTCCCCACTTATTTAGCGCTTCGCAGACAACGGATATTGCACCGAGCCACGCTTTCCGCGCTAGCCGAGCTTAGCGCCACTAAAGCAGTCATGGAGGAATCGGAGCGGCGCTTTAGGGACATGCTGGAGAACGTCGATCTCCTCGCACTTACTCTCGATAGGGACGGAGTCGTTACGTTCTGCAATAATTATATGCTTCGGCTGACGGGATGGCAGCGAGATGAAGTGCATGGCAAAGACTATTTCCCGATATTCGTCCCAGGGGGCAATCCTGCACGCAAGAGTGTTTTCCTTGAAAATATTGGATCGAGCGCAATAGCACCGCACCTCGAAAACCAGATAAGGACCAAGGATGGAGATCTGCGGGAGGTTGTTTGGAGCAATACCATGCTCAGAGACCGGGAGGGCAACGCCATCGGCACCGCGAGCATCGGTGATGACGTCACCGTTCGAAAGCGCGCAGAGAGGCGGCTGCATCTCCAGCGCTCGGTTACGGCAGTTTTGGCGGAGGCTGCACCGCTGAATGAAACCTATCTCCAGATTCTTGAAACACTATCCACGGACCTGCACTGGGACATTGGGGCCATTTGGATCGTTGATCGGGCCGCCAAAATTCTCCGCTGCGCCGAAGTCTGGCATCCTCCATCGACAGAGTATCTCGAATTCGCAGAAGAGACCCGCCTAAGGACTTTTGCCAGCGGTCAGGGTTTGCCTGGCGGCGTGTGGGCCGATGGTAAGGCGGCATGGCACGCGAATCTAGCGACGCTCGATGGCTTAGAGAGACAGACAGCGATCAAAGCGGGCATGCACGGTTGGATCGGTTTTCCCATAGTGCTCTCCAAGCGGATTCTTGGCGTCGTGGAACTGATAAGTGCTCAGATCCAGTCGCCGGACGCTGAGATGTTGGCAGCCCTCTCAGCCATTGGAATGCAAGTCGGACAGTTTATTGAGCGGCGACAGCTTGAGGAGCAACTTCGTCAGGCCCAGAAAATGGAAGCCATTGGCACGCTCGCAGGCGGAGTGGCGCACGATTTCAACAATATACTCGCAATAATAAACGGCTACACCGAACTGCTAAAGCTCTCGTTGGCCGATCAACCCAAGTTCAACGAGCACCTGAACGCCGTGGCTACGGCTGGGGCTCGCGCTGCCGGCTTGGTAAGGCAAATTCTGACATTCAGCCGGCAGGAACAAACGCAGCGCGAGCACATGCAGTTGACGCCAGTGATCGAAGAAGCAGTGAAGTTCTTGCGTGCCACGATTCCGAGCACCATCGAGATTAACCTTCGACTGGCAGCCAATGCGCCTGCTGTTCTGGCGGACGCCACAGAGGTCCATCAAATCGTGATGAATCTCGGCACCAACGCGTGGCATGCGATGCGGGGTCGTGCCGGGAAACTCGATGTGGAATTGGAACCATTCACCGTCGACCACGAGCTGGCTGCGCACACGCCCCAGCTGCAAAAAGGTCGATACGCCCGGCTAACCGTAAGCGATTCCGGAGATGGCATGGACCAAGCAACCCTGAGTCGAATCTTCGAGCCGTTCTTCACCACAAAGGTCGCAGGTGAGGGCACAGGCCTTGGGCTGTCGGTGGTTCACGGAATCATGCAAAGCCACGACGGCGCGATCACCGTCTATAGCGAGCCCCATGTTGGGACCACGTTTCGCTTGTATTTTCCCGCCCATTTGATCGAGGGGCCGGCCGCCGAGAATCAAACAGCGGCGACTCCGTCTGGGTCCGGAGAACGTGTGCTGTTTGTAGACGACGAGGCGCCCCTTGCACGCCTGGGGAAGGCGATCCTGGAGGGTCTCAATTATTCTGTCGACGCGCGCACTGACGTTATGGAGGCGCTCGAGCTAATCCGCACCGAGCCCGGAAGGTTCGACCTCGTAATAGCCGACCAAACGATGCCGTCCATGACAGGCATCGACCTTGCTCGCCACATCAGACTTATTCGGCCCGATCTGCCGGTCATACTCACGACTGGCTACATAGGCCAATTAAAGATCGAGCAGCTCCGGCCGATGGGCATTCGCGAATTGTTACCTAAGCCGGCAACCATCCGTACGCTTGGCGAAGCCGTTCACCGCGTCCTGTCCGACTAGCATCTTCATCCTGCCGATAATAGCGTTAGCAAGTTGCACGTCTTCGGAAAATGGTGGGTCGCGCGGCTACAATCCGCACGCCATCGAACATCTTTCCCAGCTCTGGCGGGCATCTCGTGGCTTCGGGTTCGCTGGCAGGCGCGGGCAACTTCGCGGTAACAGATACGATCGAGACGCCGGGCGGCGCAAAGCCCAGGACTTCTGAGGCGTTTGTGCGCAAGGAACAAAATGCACTGACCGCGGCCTAATATCGCGGAGGGAACTTGGCGACTTTTGGCAAGAATTCGTGGCACAAGCAACCTGGCCGAGGAGGACACCAAGCTCAAAGCGAAACCAGGAGGCGGACGGTCCGAGTGATTCCTTCCCGGACCTATGTGTCGGGCTTCGGCTCGCATCGGGTCTTCAGCTGAGAAATCACGCAGCGCCCGCACATTTCTCTTTCAATAGCAATTTGATGGCCATAACTCTTGGCCGGTGCCAGCTCTTTAACCCGCAACCAAAATAGAAAATGCCTGCCAAGAAAAAATCACTAGCCAGGAAACTCAAAGTGGAGCTCAAAGATTTGAGGCCGAAGAAAGACGCCAAGGCCGGGGCCCTAACCATTTTGCTTGGTGCGTGTTCCGGCTGCCCCGGCACCGACATCCACAAAGGGGTTTAGGTTCATTGCCTTTGGCGGCGCGTCCCGGTTGCTTTGGGTCGGCAATTTTCCGCGCCGCTAGCCGTGGTGCTGAAGGATTCAGCTGCGTTTTGTTCGAGAGCGGGAAGCAGCCCTGTCCATCTGGCTTTCAAAGGCCATCGGGCTGCCACGGCGCCTCCCAGGCGATCGAATTCTAGACGAAAACCCGAGGAGAGCGAAAAGAGTCATCATTGTTTCCCAGGGTCCAGCATGCGTCCGTAACTCCCCTTATTCTGGGATAACTTGGCAATTGATATTTCCGTTAGTCTGCGACGCGAGTGGCGGGCTCTTCGCGATCGCTCCCTGCCCATTCGGCCCAGAGGCTCCCTGTGGTGTTATAGCCGCGCGGGAACGCGAGACGACCCGCCCCAGGGATGGAAGCTCCATATCGCGGCCACCGTGCTTTCGGCATGCGGCCTGTTTCGGCGGATCGCGCCCTACTTAAAGCGGCGGAAAGTGTTGTTCAAGGCACCCCGCTCCCTCGACGACCTGATCAAGCTTAATGCGGGGACCCATTACGGCTTCAGCCAGGTGGGCAAGTTTGTCACCGTTTATCCATCTTCCAGCAAGGAAGCCGTGGCTCTCGCCCACGCGCTCGATGGTTTCACGAGAAACCAGCCGGCGCCGCGCATTCCTTATGACGAAGTGCTCCGCCCGGGTTCCTGCGTTCACTACCGCTACGGACAGTTTAGCCCAGAACTGCGGATGCGCTCGGGAAAGAAACTCGTTCCCGCGCTTCGTCGGCCGGACGGCACGCGGGAGCCCGACCTGAAGGAACCCCGCAGCGCGGTGCCCCCATGGATGGACGACCCCTTCCGGAGGGGAGCGCGACCCAAGAGCCGAGCGGCTATGACGCCGCTGCAAACGGACTACGATGGCTATGAAGCGCTGGTTCAGCGGGGCCGGGGCGGCGTGTATCGGGCGATCGACATTTTGTCCAAGCCATCGAGGGCCTGCATCCTCAAGGAGGGCCGACGACATGGTGAAACCGATTGGCACGGGCGGGACGGGTATAATCGCATCCAGAATGAGGCGCGCTTCTTGAAATGCGCGGCGAAAGCCACGCAGGATGCGCCGCGAGTGCTCGCGACCTTTCGGGCGAACGGGAGTTACTACCTCGTGATGGAATACATCAGGGGAAGGCCCCTGCAGGCGGTCATCGCGGGCAGGGAGCGGATCTCTCGCCGTAGGACCCTGGCATATTGCTGGAGCATGAGCCGCATTGTGGCCGGCGTTCACTCGGCCGGATGGACATGGGCTGATTGCAAGCCGTCAAATTTCTTGTGCGTCAAGAATGACCGCCTGCGGGCGCTTGATTTCGAAGGCGCCTTCGAGATCGGGGCTTCCATCCCTCCCGGGATGGCAACCCCCGGCTACTTTCCGCCGAAGCGGGATAGCGCCAACCCACAGTCCGACGATCTGTTCGCCTTGGGAGCCTGCTTTGCGCAATTGGTGACGAGGAAAGTTCGTCCGCCGAAGCCCCATATTTCGCTGAAAAGACGGGGCCCCTGGCTGGGACTGCCTGCAAGATTGGCAGAGCTGACTCGGAAACTCAGTGATCCGAATCCCAATTTGAGGCCCTCAGCGCGCACGGTGGAACATATTTTGAAGGAGATGCTGCTTTCGGAGCCGCGTGCAAGGCAGCGAACGCATCGGAGTACAACGGAGCAACAACAATGAATTGCGGCTTCGCCATTTTCGATCGCCCGCCCGCTCTCTCGTCGAATTTTGCAATCCTACGGATTCTTTCCCGCACGCCGGGAATGCGTGAGAATGTACATCGTCACCCCGACGACGCGATCGACAATGCCTTTCGCCGAGAAGCATTGCGCGAACCGATGACGCCGCACACGAACTCGATGAGACCGTCGTCGTAGCCGACAAATTCGAGCACTCGCCACAGGAATCGCCTCTTCGTGGCCGTGTCTATGTTCATGATCGCCCAAAATTGTGTGTTCGGAATCTGCCTTGCTTGGTTGTGGCGGCACTGTTCCAGGATCTCCGCCTGGGATAGACCAAGATAGCGTCGACCGCTGTCGCCGGCAGACAATGACCGAATGAATTCCTTGAATTCCGACCCGTGTTTCACCGCCACCCAGCCCAGTATCCCCAGGTACTTGTCGGCGTCAGTGAACTTGGTGCGAAATTCCGTCCCCAGAACAAAGCTGGCAAGAGGCTCTTCAGAAGCGCTCCGCACGGCGCCGACATTGAGCAACGTGGCGAGCACGTCATTGGGGCTCTGGCCAAAGTCCGTCGTGAGGCTTTTCAGCCTCTCATAAACGTCATCGCTGACTTCGATTCTCTTCACACGCACAGGTTAAACCGGTTTGATGTGTAAACAAGTTAAAATCCAGAGGGGAAAGTGGTTTCCTTAATTAGACCTGAACGGATGGTGCGCCCGCCCGGACTTGAACCAGGACAAGCGTTTAGGAAACCGGCCAGCCTTGTTTGCCATGAAGCGCTTATGGAGTTTCGGACAGAATGGTGACGAGATTCGACCGTAAGCGGTAACCCGGGCACAGGGTAGCCCGCAGGTCCGGGTTTTCAGCTAGAGCGCTTCGCGATAATCGGAGACCTCATTCGCAGCACTGTACCCAGGCTGAAAGTCTGGGTTGTGTAAAATTCCGGGAAGCAATTCCGTGCCACCAACACGTTTAACGGCTCGATGCGCGAAGTTGGTAGCAATTCGCTGAATATCGTTTTTGGAAGCAACTCGCCTACATCTGGAGGTAGAATTGCTTCCAACGACACAATCTTTCGAGCAGATCCCTGAGGTGGTGCCCCCGCCCGGACTTGAACCGGGACAAGCGGTTTAGGAAACCGCTGCTCTATCCAGTTGAGCTACGGGGACTTATAATATACGATCGGAAACCCATGCAACACGATCGATTCCTCCAGATCAACTTTAAATCGTTTTGTCGCGAAGCAGGCGCGATAGAACCCAGGGCAAGAAGTGTTCGCACTGGCGTCAGCCCCATCCAAAGATTCGGACTCAGCCTGAAAATCGGGCCGATGGATTGATCCATTCGTCCTGCCATGATCGAGTCTTACCGTCACCTTCTCTCCAAGCTCAGAAAGGTCCTCGGAAGGGAACCGGGCTCCTCGCCTGTCGGAAAGGCGCCCGCTTTGCCGGTTTTGGAAACGGACCGGGCTGAACTCGAGCTTCGGGAGAGCGAGGCCCGTTTCCGGGGACTGGTGGAGAACGCCAGCGTGGGGATCTATCGGACGTCGACGGACGCACGCTTCCTGTTGGCCAATCCGGCCATGATCAAAATCATGGGATACAAATCGTTCGAAGACCTGGCCCTGCTCAGCTTCGAGGACAAGGCCAACCAGAAGGAATATCCCCGCGACGAGTTTCGAAACCGGATGGCCCGGGACGGATTCGTGATTGGCTGGGAAACATGGTGGACGAGGCCCGACGGGACAAAGATCTTCGTCAGGGAGAGCGCCACCGCGATCCGGGATGCCAGCGGCCGGGTGATGTACTACGACGGCATCCTCGAGGACATCTCCCAGAGCAAGAGAAAGACCGAGCAGGACCTGGGGGAGAGCGAGGATCGGTTCCGGACGCTGGCGTCCGCCACGTTCGAGGGGATCGTGATCGTCGAGAACGAGCGGTGGGTCGACGTCAACGACCAGATTCTCAGGATGCTGGGCTACAGCCGGAGCGAGACGCTGGGGCGCCCGGCGATCGACTTCGTGAGCCCGGAACACCGCGAGGCTGTCGTCGAGAGCATGCGCACCCGGAGCGAGGAAGCTTCCGAGTTCCACCTGCTGCGCAAGGACGGGACATCCTTTCCGGTCGAGGCGAGGGCCAGGATCGTCCGGGCCGGCGACCGGACACTGAGAATGACCGCGTTCCGGGACATCACCGAGCAGCGCCAGTATGAGCAGAAGCAGAGGAGCCTCGAGGAGCAGATGCGCCAGATGCAGAAGATGGAGGCGCTGGGCACCCTCGCCGGCGGTATCGCGCACGACTTCAACAACATCCTCACCGGCATACTCGGAAACCTGCAGCTCGCCGGAATAGAGATGAGCGGGGACCATCCCGCCTTTGACTCGGTGGCGTCGGCTGAACAGGCCGCGCGGCGCGCCCGCGACCTGGTTGCCCGAATCCTGTCCTTCAGCAGCCCGATGGAGGACAAGAAGACCCTGGGCCCCCTGGGGCCCACCGTCCTGGAGGCGGTCAAACTTCTTCGCGCAGGCTTCCCAAGCCGGATCCAGATCAGCGCGGCAATCGCCCCGGATTGCCCCGACGCCGAATTCGATCCGGGACAGATCCACCAGGTGATCATGAATCTTGGCACCAATAGCGCCCAGGCCATGGGCGAGACGGGCGGGGCGATCTCGGTGACCCTGAACTGCATCGAGCCCAGCGCCGCGCTGATTGAACAGCATCCCGAGATCACACCCGCCCACACCATCCGGTTGGTTGTCACCGACAACGGCTGCGGGATGCCGCCTGAGGTGATCCAGCGCATCTTTGAGCCATTCTATACCACAAAGGACTTTGGAAAGGGCACCGGCCTCGGCTTGGCGATGGTCCACACGGTGATGAAAAGCCACAAGGGAGCCATTATCGTCGAGAGCAAGGAAGGCATGGGCGCGACCTTTGGCCTGTATTTTCCCAGGCCGGCCAACAGGCCGGACGAGACCGATCGGGATACGAGGACGCCCGAATTCATCGAGCTGACCCCGTTTGGAGACAGCCGGGCCGTCCTGCTCGTCGACGATGAGGACGCGGTCCGCATCGTTGGCACGAAGATCCTGAAACGCCTGGGGTTCCTTCCCTCCGGCTACGGCGTGCCCGGCGAGGCGCTCGACGCGTTCAGGGCCGCCCCCGGCGGCTTTTCCGCCGTGATCAGCGACATCGCGATGCCCGCAATGACGGGCCTGGAGCTCGCGAGGGAAATCCTTTCAATTCGAGGCGACATTCCGATCATCCTGATTTCAGGCAACTTCAAGACTGACCCCAATCGGAACCCCCTGCCGCCTGGCGTCAGCTGCTTCGTCCACAAGCCGTTCGATGCCCTGGAATTGGCAAAAGCGATTCGCGGCGTCCTGCCTTGAATGTCTTTGTGTAAAGCCCAACCCTCACCCAAAAGGAACCAGGGTGAAAAAATACCGCAAGTTTGCGCTGATCATACTGCTCTGCGCAGTCGCCGTACTAACGATAATTGTCATCAGAGGAGGGCCGTCGGTGTATTCACCAACGACAGCCAGCGCTCAGTGGCTTCTCTATACCAGCGACGAAAATGGCTTCAGTATCAAGTATCCCCCGACAGGATGGAACCTGCGCCAGTACAAGGACACGGTGTCTTTTTCCTCGGGTGAGCTGGTCACTGTAAAAGTGACGCGGGTCGCAGAGCCGATGCAGACATTCATCGATAAGGTGCAAACTCAACCCGATGGCACGCACTCGGGTACCACCTACGCGGTTGAGATCAACGGCCTCCACGGCAGGCGAACAACCAACTATGAAGGTTCCTTCGGCGGAGGAACATCGAAGTGGCAGATGGCATTTCTGCCGCGAGGCGATACCAGCTATGTCGTTGAATGGTCGCGTGGCCCCGGCTTCGACAAACACTCCTCCGCATATGAAGCTGTTTGCCGCGAGATTGTCGGGACTTTCGGCTTTGTGGAGGTGAGGCACCGAGACAAGCTGACCTATGCCGATCCGATCTCTCATTTTTCCTTCGAGTATCCCGGCGATTGGCAGTTGACCGCAGGACCGGGGCTCTCCGGCGGAGCCGGCATAACCCATGGAAGTGCAATAGAGATTTCCGTGATGGTGATGGAGGAATCAACCTTTGGGGATTTCCAGAAAAGGCAGGGCCGCCAAGTGGAGGATGTCGGTGTTCAACAAGAATACTTTGCCCATCATCTCGTGGGGCGCCGTTGTCTTTATCAAGGGTGCGAAACCTATGCCTTCGAGAAGCGGGGGAATGTCTTCATAGTGAAGGTGTGGAACTTTAAGAAGGACCGAGCGGAACCGAGAAAAGTCGTCGATGGCATCCTGGACAGTTTGACACTTTAATCTGGCCTTCTGCTGACCATTAGGCCCGTTGCTCGGTTTGCGCCGATTTCCGATGGCCAGGGCAGGAATGCCCTCCCGTATTGGCAAGCCGCCACCGCCTCCGTTTGGGCCTCCAAGGCCCGATTTCCTGCCAATCGTGCGATCTGCCTCGATCCCGAGGCCCCAGGAAGCCGCGCGGGCCAAACCTTACAGAAACAGGCTTGGGCTAACCAGAAAGCCAATAAAACGTCCCGAAATCAGCCACGAAATTTCACGCAACGACCTTGTCTGTAGCGGATAAACCCAACTACGCATTTATTCCTATCGTGTGCTCAGGGCAATGGTCTATGAAAGTATTAGGTAATCTGCGCACACTCGCTGTGCTCGGACCCCGTTTATCATGAATAAATCATCCCCCGTCCAGGCCCCGCCCAAGTCCTCGTCCCCCGCCCGTTGGATCCTCGTGGTCGACGATGAGCCCACCATGCGCCAACTCATCGAGATCGTCCTCAAAAAGGAGGGCTGGACCGTGCAGACAGCAGGCGGCGCCGAGGAGGCGATGGAGGCGGTCAAGGCGGCGGCGCGCCCGCCGTCGCTTGTCATCTGCGATGTCCTTATGCCCAAGGTCGACGGCCTGGAGCTCATGAGGCGGATGTGCGGGCGTTTCGCGGGCCTCGACGTCATCTTCATAAGCGGCCACCTCTCCGACGTTTCCTGGTGGCCCACGGACCTGCGGGAGCACCGGTTCCTCGCGAAGCCCTTTGAGAACGCCCAGCTCATCAACGCGGTCGACGAGGCCATTGCGGACGGAAGCGGCCCCGGCTGAGCCACGCCCCGATGGACGTAAACCTGATACTTTCGGCGCAGACCCTCTGCCTCGCCCCGCAGCTTAAGCGGAGCGGGCTGATCAATGGCCTGTTTGTGCTCAAGAACGTCCCGGCGAAGACGTATCTTCGGGTCAGCCCGGAGCAGTGGGTGATCCTGCAGCAGTTCGTGGTGCCCCGGACGGTCCCCGCCGTGCTCGGGAGCGCGATCCGCAACCGGCAGTGCCTGCGCCTCGGCGAATTCTTCGAGCTCATCCTGAAGGCGCTGCGGGCGAACATCCTGCTGGAGCCGGGGATAGGGCCCGAGCCCGTGCGGGCCTTCGAGTGGCACTGGGAGGTCCGCCCCAAGGTGCTGGCATGGCCGCTCTCCATCTTCTTCGCGGGCGGCATCATCCTGGCGCTCGTGTGCCACCCGAAGCTGCCGACGACATTCCTCGACTGGGTGGGCGGGCTGCTGCTGCTGAGCGGAGCGCTCAGCTTCGGCTCCTTCCTCACGGGCTGCATGATCCGCGGCTCGGGCGGCGAGGTCTACCGGCCCCGCTGGCAATGGACGTTCCTGCCGCCGCGCTTCGCGCTGGACACGAACGACGCGATCATCCTGCCGACCAAGGCTCAGACCGTGATCGGCATGGCCGTTCCCGCGGTCATCGCCATCGCCGCGGGATTCGCGGCCTGGTGGCGGCCTGGCTGCGAGTTCTTCTCCCTGGTCGGCCTCATCATCAGCATGCGCCCGATCTTCGGCGGCCGCTTTTCCCAGTTGATCCACGTCGGCGAAAAGCGCGGCCTGAGCGACGCGGAGCAATCCTACATGTTCCCGCCCAACCGCCGCCCCGAGACTCGCGGCTGGCTGCTGAGCCGCGCGCTGCGCCAGCCGACCACCTGGGTGCGGATGGGCTATGGCCTCCTCTGGGCGATCGCCATCCTCTTCTGGGCCGACCGGCTGATGGACATGCCCGCGTGGACGCTGACGTTCTGGGCGGGCTTCCTGAGGAGCTACGGCGTGCAGGTGGCGCTCTGGATCGGCGGGTCGCTGATCGCGCTCGGCGCCGCCTACCTGTTCTGGGAGATCTACCACTCCCTCAAGGAGCGGGCGCAGGCGCGCCGGAACACCCTCAGGCTCTGGCGCGAGCGCTGGTTCGGCCAGGGCAAGATCATCCTGGATGAATCCAGCCGGATGAAGGCGATGGCCGCTTCCCCGCTGCTGAGCACGCTTCAGCCGCCGCAGCGGCTCGAGCTTGCCCGCGCCATGTCGGTCAAGCGCATCGGCCCGTGGAAGGCGCTCTGGGAGTACGAGAACCTGCCCACGCAGGTCGCGCTGATCGTCAGCGGGAAGGTCGCCCTGAGGCGCGAGCTGCCGACGGGCCGCTCCGTGCAGGCCCAGGTCCTCACCGAGGGGGACATCATCGGGATGCACGACCTCGCCGATCCCAAGTTCCCCAACTACCTGCTCCGGTCGCTGACCCCGGTCACGCTGCTGTCGATGGACCGCGCGCTGGCGGAGGAGCTCGTCGTCCGGAAGGTCCCGCAGGCCACGATCACCGACATGCTGCTTAAGATGCCGTTCCTGCGGCGGATCTCGCTCTGCCAGAACTGGCACCTTCAGGCCATCAACCGCTTTGCGCGCCTGTCCAGCATCGTCGGCTACCCGCCGGGAAGCGTCATCCTGGGCGAGGGCCAGACCGTCGAGGATTTCTTCATCATCTTCCAGGGCAACGCGCGCGTCACCCAGAAGACGCGCCAGCTGGCGGTCATCCGCTCGGGCGAGTTCTTCGGCGAGATCGGCCTGATGCAGAACAGCTCGCCCAACGCCACGGTCACCGCCTACCAGGGCACGCGTTGCCTGAGCATCCCCAGGATAGAGCTCCTGCGCTTCGTCACGCACAACTACACGGTCGCGCTCGAGATCGAGCGGGTGAGCTCCGAGCGGCTGGGAAGGCCCCTCTTCCCGCTGGACCAGGGCGATTTCACGAGCCTTTGACCGGGGCAACGCGACCGAGCGGGCGGCCCGGTTAGATGCGAGCCGTAGGTGGACGATCGGTGGTATGCTCCATGCTTGAAAATGAGAAAGCTCATTCACGAATCAACCGCGCGATGATCGCCCAAGCAGACGGACAACTGCGCTCGGAACGGAGACAAGAGGAATGGCGATGACGCAGGTTGCCGGCGCAATCCCGCTTTGCCCGCACAAGGGCTGCGCGTTCAGGTGCTGCGATTTCCAGCAGATGGTCCACATCCTCCTGTACCCCGGGGAACTTGAAGCGGCCGTCGCGCAGGACCGATCCGTCGCGCACCTGGAGATACTCGGCACAAACTTTCATGGCGGGGTCCGCGCACGGTGCCGCGCGCGCGATACGGCCACATGTGATGGCGGATACAAACCCTTGGACTGCATAAGCTACCCGTTCTTTCCCGAGCTCTCGGCTGGTTCGACTGGCCGGCAAGGCGAGGCCCAGGTGGTCACCGTCGCCAAGGGATCCGGATGCCCCCTCGCCGCCGACGAGATTCGCCACCATGAGCGGTATGTGCGGGACATATGGCAGGGTCTCGTGGAAAAGGACTCGAAAATCGCGGACTGGCTCAGGTCGTTGTCGGAAAGCACGACCGACTCGCTGGATCCCGAGGACTACCAGCCCGTTCCGGGGGCATCGGCACGAGATCCGGCCGCATGATCAGCGCCCTATTCAGGGATGCCCTGTCGGGAATCCACCACGCGCTGGCATCACCGGGTTTCTGGACGGGCGTGGGTGCCGCCGTGATCCTGGGGATCCTTAACAGCATCGGCCCGTGGCTTTGGGAAAGGCTGAAGCAGGCCTGGGTGAGCAGGGACGACTTCGATATCACGGGGTACTGGGTCGGTGAATGCTCGTTGCCGAGCTACGATGCCAAGCAGCTGGAGATATGGCGCTACAGGCGCAGCGGGGAACTGGTGAGGATCATGTTCTTCGCCTACGACCAGTCGGGATCGAAACCCACGAAATGGCGTGGCGGGGCCGTGTGCCGCATGAACAAGCTCTCGGGATACTATTACCTGCTGGACTCCCACACCTATGAGTCCGGGGTCGTGGCCTTGGAATACAAGGCTTCCCGGTTCCTGGGAATCTACGCGCAATTCGATCCAAAATGCGAGGACGAGCCCTTGTATGTGAGTCCGACGGCCCCCATGGCATATGTTCAGGTTCCGGTTGAGCTCCCCCTGGTCCCGCGGATCAGGATGGCGTTCGGACGCCCTCCCCTGCGAGCCTATGGCGACGTGATGAAACTGTTCGAAGACGGCAAGAAGCGGCTTCCACGCAGGAGGCTGGAAGGGGGTGGGTGACGGCGCTTGAGAGGCAACCGCCGGCCCAACGAGAGATTGACAACACCCGCACGGCCCGCACGATCCACCCCCCCTTCCAAGACATGAGCGCCACCGAACAGAAGACCCAGACACCCACGCCGGCCCAGATCCCCTTCACGGATCCCCAGGCCTGGGTCCGCTTTGTCACGGACACGGGCAAGATACTGCCCCGCAAGTACACCGGGCTTTGCGCGAAGCACCAGCGCGCCGTCACGCGCACGATCAAGCACTCGCGCAACATGCTGCTCACGAAGTGAGCGAAGGCTCGGCTGACGCACGGCTGCCGGGGCCCAAAAGGCTCCGGTCTTTTTTTGCCCCGGTTTCCCGCACCGCCGACCATGGCTTCGCCGGCCAAGACATATAGGGGCACCGCGCGCAACCTGGCGCTCCTTGTGCGGCACATCCGGTCCGGCGGGATCGTCGCCGTCCCCACCGAAACGGTCTACGGGCTCGCGGGGGACGCGACAAATGCGGCCGCGTGCCGGAGGATTTTCCGGGCCAAGGGCCGGCCGCTGAGCGACCCGCTGATCGTCCACATCGCCTCGCTGCGGGACCTGGGCCTCGTGGCCCGGCCCAATCCCGCTGCCCTCAAGCTGGCCAGGCGGTTCTGGCCCGGCCCGCTCACGATCGTGCTCCCGAAGACCGCGGCCGTCCCGGACGCCGCGACGGCGGGCCTCCCGAGCGTCGCCGTCCGGATGCCCTCCCACCCGCTCTTCCGGCGCCTCATACGGCTCGCCGGCGTGCCGCTCGCGGCGCCGAGCGCGAACCCTTTCGGATACGTGAGCCCGACGACCGCGGACCACGTCAGGTCGGACCTCGGACCGGAGGTCCGCCACATCCTGGACGGCGGCCCATCCAGGATCGGGCTCGAGTCGACGATCGTCGACCTGCGCGATCCGCGGCGCCCCGCCCTGCTGCGGCCGGGCGCCATCAGCCGCGCCGAGATCGCCCGGGCGCTCGGCATGCCCGTCGCGAAGCCCAGGAGGTCCGCGGCCGGGAGCCGGGTCGCGCCCGGGCAGATGCCCAGGCACTACAGCCCGAGGACTCCCGTCACCCTCCATGCAAGGCTGACCCCGCGGATGGCCGCGGAGGGCGACGCCGGCGACGCGTGGCTCTTCATCTCAAGGCCGCGCGGGAGGCGCCCGGCGCCGGGCCGGAAGCCGAATGTCTTCTGGCTGGACGCGCGCGGCGACCTGCGGCGCGCGGCCCACCGGCTGTTTGCGACCCTCCGGCGGCTGGACCGGGGCGGATTCGGGCGGATCCACGTCGAGCGCCCCGCGGGCTCCGGCATCGCCGAGGCCCTGGTCGACCGGCTTGTCCGGGCCTCGGCCCGGTAATCAGCGGACCGCCGTGGCGAGCTCGGCCAGGAACCGCTCGTTCTGCTCGGCCGTCCCGGCCGTCACACGGATCCACTCGGGAAGGTCGTACAGCTTGAGGGGGCGCACGATGACCCCGCGGTGCAGGAGCGCGTCGTGCACCCTGGCCCCGTCCCCCACGTTGATGAGGAGGAAATTGGCCTCGCTGGGGACGAACGTGAGCCCGAGCCCCGCGCACCCGGCCTCCAGGCGCCTGAGGCCGCGCCGGGTCTGCGCGACGCACATGCCCGTGAATGCGCGGTCGTCGAGCGCGGCGACCGCCGCGGCCTGGGCGATCGCGTTCACGTTGAACGGCTGGCGGACCCGGTCGAGGAGCGAGGCGAGCTCGGGTGTCGCGTAGCCGTAGCCCACGCGCAGCGAGGCGAGGCCGTACACCTTCGAGAACGTCCGCAGGCCGACCACGCTGCGGCCCTCCCTGATGAGCGGGCGGATGTCGGGCGGCTGCTCGGCGAAGTCGGTGTACGCCTCGTCCACGACGCAGATGACCGTCTCCGGGAGCGAGCGGATGAACGCGAGCAGCTCCTCTCCTGTGTTCGCGGTGCCGGTCGGGTTGTTGGGGGTCGAGACGACGACGAGCTTCGTCCTGGCCGTCACCGCGCGGGCGAGCCCCTGGAGGTCGTTGCGGAACTTGACGAGCGGGACCTCCACCGCCTGGGCGCCGAAGAGCAGCGTCACGAGCCTGTAGACGACGAACTCCGGCTTCCCCATGACAACCTCGTCGCCGGGCCCGAGGAAGACGTGCCCCAGGAACTCAATGACCTCGTTCGACCCGTTCCCGATCACGAACTGCGCGGGGTCAAGGCCGTGGAACCGGGCAAGCCTCTCGTGCAGCGCGAAGCAGCCCCCGTCGGGATAGAGCTGCCCCTGCTCGATGGCGCGCCTCGCCGCCCCGACCGCGAGGGGGGACGGCCCGAACGCGTTCTCGTTCGAGGCGAGCTTGATGATCCCGTCCGGATCGAGGCCGAGCTCCCGGGCCACCTCCTCGATGGGCTTGCCCGGCACGTATGCGGGATACGAGTGGACGAAGGGTTTTGCGAGGTCGGCGGGTTTCAAGGCCTTGGGAGGGGGAATTGGAAGCGAACACGGACGCCAGCGAAAGCCAAAAGGGATTCGCCTTCGCCGGACGCGCCGGGCTATGCTGATCCTTTGACCTTGAAGGGGAGGATACGCCTCGCGCTCGCAGCGCCCGTTGCCATCGCCGGATTTGCGCTGAATCCGGCCGGTGTCGCGCGGGCCGCCGAGCCGCCCGCCCGCCAGGTCAAGGTCGACACGGGCCAGCTTGGCGGCGCGAGGTTCGCCATCGCCAGCCCCCCCGGAGAGTGGAACCACGATGTCCTCCTGATCGCCCATGGCTACCGCCCTGAGTCGGCGCCGGTGATCGCCGACCTGCACCCGGAGCGGGCCTCGAACAAGGCCCTGCTCGACGAGGGATGGATGGTCGCGACGACGAGCTACCGGCGCAACGGGCTGATCGTCGGCGACGCGATCACGGACCTTGACGCGCTGCGGGCGTACATCGCCGAGGTCTACGGCGAGCCCGAGCGGGTCATCCTCGAGGGCGAGTCGATAGGGGGCCTGATTGTCACGATCATGGCCGAGCGCGACAAGGGGCCCTACCAGGGGGCGGTGGTGTTCGACGCCACCCTCTATGCGAAGGAGACCGACATGAAGGTGGGGATTTCCCTGCTGCCCCGGATCCCGCTCCTGTTCGTGGCGACCCTGCGGGAGACCAAGGGGGCCAAGAGCTACCTGACCTCGCTCGTGTCGCGCCCCGATCCCGTGGTCCCGCCCGCGCTCTTCCTCATCTCGCGCGAGGGCCACACCAACATCAACCAGGCCGAGCACCTCGCGGCGCTGCGCGCGCTCAACGACTGGATCGACAAGGGCCGGGACGCGCTCCCCCAGCCGAAGGAGAACACGCTGTACTTCGACGCCACGATCCCGCCGGACCCCGGGCCGTCCACGGCGGTGGCGCACGATGACCTCCGCGGGTTTGACACGAAGGTCGCGGAGGTCGACGCCGTCTACGGAAACATCCTCCTGGAGGCGCAGGCCTCGGATTTCGGGTCCTCGGGGATCTCGCCGATGACCTTCTTCGCGCTCCAGGTCGGCGGGCACTCCTACCGCACCCTCTACGGGCGCACCTACACCGACGTGAGGAACAACCAGTGGGTGGCCTTCCCGGACGCGGAGGGGCGGACGGTCCTCGCGCGCAACTTCGCCGACGCCGCGAGCACGGCCGGCCTCAAGGTCGGCGACACCGTGTCGGTGACCGCGTTCGAGCCCCACCCCCAGACGACGCCCCTACCCTGACGGCCGGCTCTGGACGCGGACCCACCTCATCCCGGCCGCCTCGGCCGCCTCGATCCCGGGCTCGCCGTCCTCGAAGACGAGGCAGTGCGCGGGCGCAACCCCCATCAGGCGGGCGGCGAGGAGGAACATGTCCGGCGCGGGCTTGCCGTGCACGACGTCGTCCGCCGTGACGACGATCGGAAAGAGGGGCGCGAGGCCCGTCTTTGCCAGCGTGCTCCGGACGACGTCCCTCGTCCCGCCGGACGCCAGGGCGACCGGGTGGGTCTTGCTGGCCGTCCTCGCGAATGCGACGACGGGGCCGATCAGCTCCAGCGCCTGCGGCGACCCGATGAAGATCTCCTCCTTGTCCCTGAACACGAGCTCCGGGTCCAGCTTGAGGCCGTGGTGCAGGCCCAGGAGCTCGGCGACCCGCCGGGAGGGCACCCCTCCCAGCGCGTAGAAATAGTTCTCGTCCAGCCTCCCCTTCAGTCCCGCGTTTCGCAACGCCTCGTCCCAGGCGAGGTAATGGAGCGGCATCGTGTCCGCGAGCGTCCCGTCCAGGTCGAAGATATAGCCGCTGAAGTCGCCGTCGGGGATCAGGAGTCGCATGGAAATGCGCAACGAGGCCCGAATCCGCGCGGCCCGCAACCCCAAAAAACGCTCGTTTGCCGGGCGACGGGCCGTACAGTCGCCCCAACCCCCATCCCCACATGCTCAAAAAATGCCTCGTCGAGTTCATAGGGACCTTCTTCCTGGTCTTCACGGTCGGAAGCACCGTCATCTCCCCCGGCGCGGGCAGCCTCGCCCCCCTGGCGATAGGCGCCTCGCTCATGGTCATGGTCTTCGCGGGAGGCCACATATCCGGAGGCCACTTCAATCCCGCTGTCACGCTCTCGGTCTGGCTGCGGGGCAAATGCGACATCCTGGACGTCGTCCCCTACTGGATCGCCCAGATCGCCGCCGCGTGCGTCGCCGCCTGGATCGTCCTCAGGATGAAGATGCCGGGCGCGGCCCAGCCCCTCGTGATGGCCGGGTGGAAGCCCGCCTTTGTCGCCGAGTTCCTATTCACGTTCGCGCTCTGCTGGGTCGTGCTCAACACGGCGACGTCCAAGGGAACGGCCGGGAACTCGTTCTACGGGCTCGCGATCGGGATGACGGTCATGGTGGGCGCGTTCGCCGTCGGCGGCGTCTCGGGCGGGGCGTTCAACCCCGCCGTGGCGACCGGGATCACCGTCATGGGCCTGTCGTTCTGGAGCAACTTCTGGGTCCTGCTCGCCGGCGAGGTGGCCGGTGCGATCGCGGCGGCCACGGCCTACAAGGTGGTCAACGGGAGCGACTGAGGCCGGGCCCCCGCCCCTATCGCCTCGTGCCGCGGTGCAGGCGGCCCGAGGCCTTCTTGGGGACCGCCTCGTCCAGCACCTTCTGGTCGAACAGGGCCGAGTAGACGTAGGGGAATCCCTCGATCTTCTTGCGCTCGATCGAGGCGCCGATGAACCGCTCGATGCTCCGGGCGTCCCTCACGTCGTCCTCGGTCACGAGCGTGAACGCGTCGCCCGAGTGGTGGGCCCGGCCCGTCCGGCCGATCCGGTGCACGTAGTCCTCAGCGTTCTCCGGCACGTCGTAGTTAATCACGTGGGACACGCCCGCGATGTCGAGGCCGCGCGCCGCGATGTCGGTCGCGACCAGCACCTCGTTCTTCCCGCTCTTGAACCCCTCGAGCGCCTCGACGCGCTCGCGCTGGCTCCTGTCGGAATGCATGACGCCGACGCTGTGCCCCTTCTGCAGGAGCCTGCCCGCGATGCGGTCCGCGCCCATCCGGGTGCGGCAGAAGATGAGGACGCTCTTGAAATCGGTCTTCTCGAGGAGGAGCTGGAGCAGGTCGAACTTCTGCGTCGCCACCACCGGGTAGAACGCGTGCGCGACCGTCTCGGCCGGCGCGCTGTGGCGCCCGATCTCCACCTTGGCCGGGTTGCGCAGGGCCCATGAGGCGAGCTGCTCGATCTCCGGCGGGGTGGTCGCGGAGAAAAACAGGGTCTGGCGGTTGCTCGCGCACTTCTGGACTATCCGCCGCACGTCGGGCAGGAAGCCCATGTCGAGCATCCGGTCGACCTCGTCCAGGACGAGGATCTCGATCCTGTCGAGCGAGCAGTTACCCTGCTCCAGGTGATCGAGGAGGCGGCCCGGCGTCGCGGCGAGGATGTCCATCCCGCGCCTCAGGTCGTCCGTCTGCTTACCGTAGCCGACGCCGCCGTAGACAATCGTCACCCTCAGGTCCGTGAACATCGCGTACTTGTGGAACGCCTCCTCCACCTGGAGCGCGAGCTCGCGTGTGGGCTCGAGGACCAGGCACCGCATCGCCCCGTGGCCCGCCAGGCGCTGGATGATCGGGAGGGCGAACGCGGCGGTCTTGCCCGTGCCTGTCTGCGCCGAGCCGATGACATCGCGACCCTCGAGGATAAGCGGGATCGCCTGGACCTGGATCGGCGTGGGCTCGGTGTAGCCCTTCTCCTGGACGGCGTAGGCAAGGGCGTCGGAAAGCCCGAGCTTCGAGAAGGGGGTGTCCATCTTCGGGACATCGACGGGGACGAGCGGCTTGTCCGGCCCGCTGCGCGGGTGCTCGAAGTCATCCCTGGCGGCCCGCGGCCTGCGCCCGTCGCCCTGGCGGCCCTGCGCGGCGCGCGGGCGGCCGCGCCCCTCCGGGCGGCGCTCCTCCTGCCTGGGCCGGGACTCGTGGGGCTTGCCCTGGTGCGAACCGCCGTGGGCCTGGCCTCCCTGCGACTGACCCTGTGCCCTTCCGTCTCCCTGACCCTGTCCCCGTCCCTGTCCCTGACCCCTTCCCTGTCCCTGCCCATGTCCGCGCGGGGTGTGACCGTGCGGGGCGTGCCCTTGCGGGCGGGCGCCGGCCGACTGGGCCGGCCTTCGCGCGGGCGCCGCGGCCTGGGGGGCGGCCGGGACCGGTTTTTTCGGGGCGGGGGCTATCGATTCGCGCAGCCTGGCAATGAACTTCCGTAGCATGATGTCTTGATGAAAGCCCCATCGTCCCTGCATTCCCCCGGGTTTGCAACCCCCCAATCTGCCCGGTTGCCGCGGGGCCGACCGGGGGAATTGGATTCTCGCTTGGCAGGGTTTTCCCGGGCACCATGATCGGGACGCGTGACACAGCCCCCACTGAACCCCGACCTCCTCTGGTTTGTCAGGCTTGGCATCGACCAGGGCCTGTTCACCCGCGCGCAGTGCGTGAGCGTGAAGGTCGACCTGGGCAACAAGCCCGACATGCTGGAATTCGCGCAGAAGCTGATCGACGACGAGGTCGTCACGGACCACGTGATGCTGGAGAAGCTGGCCGGCCGGGCCGCGATAAAGGGCAAGAACGGGCCGCCCGTTGACGACCCGTTCGTGGCGGCCGACGACCTGGTCGAGGACGTCGTGGTCGTCGCGAAGAAGAAGGTCTCGGGAGCGGTGCCGAAGTTCGCGTTCGAGGCCGCCGCCAGGATGGACGATAGGGCGCTCGGCGAAGGCCTAAAGCAGCTGCTGACCGCGACGGAGCTCCACGGGGCGAGCGACCTGCACCTGTGCACGGGAAGGCGCCCGTTCATCCGGAAGGACCGGGCCCTTTCCTTCATCAGCGAGCACGCGCTCGGCGCCGAGGAGGCGCTCCGGCTCAACACGGTGCTCCTTTCGCCCGGCCAGAAGAAGGCGTTCCTCGAGGCGCACGACCTCGACTATCCCCTGGCGGTCGGGCAGGGCGAGCGGTACCGCGTCAACCTCATGTTCCACAAGGACGGCGCCGCGGGCGCGTACCGGATGGTGCCGAGGGAGGTTAAGACAATGCCGGAACTCGGGTTCGCCGAGCACCTGGACACGCTCAAGAGGCTGCTCAGCTTCCACAACGGCCTGGTCCTCGTGACGGGGCCGGTCGGCTCCGGCAAGACGACGACGCTCGCCTCGATGGTGGCCTATCTGAACGAGACCCGCAGCGACCACATCATCACGGTCGAGGACCCGATCGAGGTGGTGCAGCCGTCCAGCGGGTGCACCGTCACCCAGCGCCAGGTCGGCGAGCACACCAAGTCGTTCTTCACGGCCCTCAAGGCCGCGCTCCGGGAGGACCCGGACATCATCGTGATCGGGGAGCTGCGCGACCTGGAGACGATCGAGATGGCCGTCAGCGCGGCCGAGACCGGCCACCTCGTGATCGGGACCATGCATACGAGCGACGCCGTGACGACGCTCAACCGGCTGCTGGACGTCTTCCCCGCCCTGCAGCAGTCCCAGATCCGCGCGAGCGTGGCCGAGAGCCTTCGCGGGATCGTCTGCCAGCGCCTCCTTCCCGCGACCGCCGGCGGCCTGGTGATGGCGTGCGAGATCCTCGTCAACGTCATGTCCATCGCGAACCTCGTCCGGGACGGGAAGACGACGGGCCTCCGGAACGCGATGGAGACGGGGGTCCGCGAGGGGATGTGCCTGATGGACGGCGTGGTCTTCGGCCTCTGGAAGGAAGGCAAGATCACCAAGGAGACCGCCCTCGCGAACATTTCGAACCGCGTGATCCGGGCGAAGATCACCTGACCCCGCCATGGCCGAGATCGACACACTGCTGCGCAAGATGGTCGAGCTGGGGGGCTCGGACCTCCATCTCGCCGTGGGCGTGAAGCCCAAGGCGCGGGTGTCCGGGTCGATCCAGCCGATCGCCGACGACATCCTCACGGCGCCGGTGATGGAGGGCCTGCTCAAGGGGATCGTCCCCGAGAAGCGGTGGGCGGAGTTCCTGCAGCGCCACGACCTGGACCTCGCCTACGAGATCCCCGGGCTCGCCCGGTTCCGCGGCAACTTCATGTACAACCACTGGGGCCAGGCGGCGGTGTTCCGCGAGATCCCGGCCAAGATCCTCTCGTTCGAGCAGCTCGGGCTTCCCGAGTCCATCAAGAAGCTCTGCCTGCTGAACGAGGGGCTGGTCGTCGTCACGGGCCCGACGGGCAGCGGCAAGTCGACGACGCTCGCGGCGATGATCGACTTCATCAACACGAACCTGTCCCGGCACATCATCACGATCGAGGATCCGATCGAGTTCGTGCACCCGGTCAAGAAGAGCGTGATCGTGCACCGCGAGGTCGGCGAGCACACGGAGACCTTCGCCTCCGCGCTCAAGGGCGCGATGCGCCACGACCCGGACATCCTGCTCGTCGGCGAGATGCGCGAGCTCGAGACGATCAAGCTCGCGCTGAGCTGCGCCTCGATGGGCATGCTCGTCTTCGGCACGCTGCACACGAACAACGCGCCGAAGACCGTCGACCGGATCATCAACGCCTTCCCGGCCGACGACCAGAACCAGGTGCGCGTCATGCTTGCCGGCTGCCTCGCGGGGATCGTCGCCCAGCTCCTCTGCAAGCGCATCCCGAAGGGGCGGTGCGCGGTGCACGAGATCCTGCTCCACCACGAGGCCCTGGCCAACACGGTGCGCAGCGGCCAGATCGCGAACATCCGGGCGATCATCGAGGGCAGCGGCTCCGAGGGCATGGTCCTCATGGACTCGAGCCTCATGAACAGGGTCAAGGACGGCACGATCGAGGCGAAGGAGGCCTACATGAAGGCGTCCAACAAGGCCGTTTTCGCGCCGCTCCTCAAGCCCGGGGACCTGGACTCGGACAGCCACTAGCCGCGGCGGGCGGCGCGGGCGCCCCGTTGACAGCGAATGTCCATGGCTCGCAACCGTTTTCAACTGAAATGCGTCAACACGGTTTCAATGATTGGCGACAATTGCGCATGGGCCAAACCACACGCTCGCAGGGCATCTCATTCACGCACGAAATGTGGGCGCGCATCGAGGCGCGCTATCGCGACCTGAAATTCGGCCGGAGCCAGTATTTCCAGATGCTGGTCGAGTGGGACCTGCGCTACCTGCCCGATATCCACGCGCACAAGGCGGACGGGAAGTGGCACCTCTATCCCGAGCCGGGGTCGCCGTCCCCGGAGCAGGAATCCCTCAGGGCGGCCGAGGATTCGCCCCCGGGCACCCTCCGGGAGGCGCCGGCGGCCGGAAAACCCCGGCGAAAACGCCGGTAACAAGCATAAATCGGTTGCCGCCGAACCCATAATGAGCGGCGATTGTGGGGTTGAGCAACCAGCCTCCCCCCAACATGGCCCTGAAGGACCTCGCCTTCCTCGTCGGCGACGACGCGGCGCGGGAGATCGTCCGGCTGTTCCTGCAGACCTTTCCCGACTCGATACGCAGCCTAAGGATCGCCGGCCGCCAGGACCAGCTGAGGATCATCCACGGCCTGAAGAGCAGCGCCCTCCACATGGGGGCCGACAGGCTGTCGGAGAGGATCACCGGGATCGAGGACAAGCTGTCCCAGCCCGGCGAGTCGCTCACCCCCGAGGACGTGGCGGCCGCGATCGCGGAATTCGAGTCGTTCGCGACGGACCTGAGGCGATACGCGGAGAACTGACCGCCCGGCCGGGCGCCGCGGGCGTCAGGACTTCACGATCCCTGCCTGGACGCACCACCGGACGAGGCTCGCGACCTCGGTCACCTTGACCTTGTCCATGATGTTCGCGCGGTGCTTCTCGACCGTGCGCACGCTCAGGTCCAGCCGGTCGGCTATCTCCTTCGACGAATAGCCCTCGGCGACGAGCCGGGCCACCTCGAGCTCGCGCGCGGAAAGCGTCTCGACCGCGCCGACGGAGGTTGTCTGCGGGCCCGACTTGACCGAGGGCTCGACCTTGGGAAACTGCGTCATGCCGGTCGGCTTCGGCGGGATGTGGGCCGCGAAGAACATGCCCCCGGCGATCACCGACTCGATGGCCTGGAGCACGTAGTTGAGCGGCGCGCTCTTGTCCACGAACCCGTGCACGCCCTGGGAGATGAGGCGCGCGGGAAGGTCGCCGTCGGGATGCCCCGTCAGGACGAGTATGCGCGTGTTGGGGAGCTTCGCCCGGACCTCGCGGACAACCTCCAGCCCGTGCATTCCGGGCAGGTACAGGTCGACGACAAGGAGACCCGGCGGATCCTTGAGGCAGTGGTCGAGGCCCGACTTCCCGTCCTTGAAAGTCCCCGCAACGACGAGGCCCCGCACCCGGCTAAGCGCCGAGGCCAGCATCTGACGGAATACGATTTCATCGTCGATTATGACGGTACGAATCGGCACGGTGCCCGCAGATTGGCCCGATGCGGACCGGGGCGCAAGCGCAACCCCGCGAACTGTATTGTCGCGTGAACCCGGAATGGGCAGGCTGCGGGCGTGAGCAGCCTCCCGCTCTTTGCGCCCCTTTTCCTCTTCCTCGAGGCGTGGCAGCTGGCCATCGCCGAGCGCTATGTCGGGATAAAGCAGATCGCCCGGGGCAGCGATCCGCGCGAGATGGGTCCCGGCGAGCTGGTCTCCTTCATCTGGAGCGCGGGCCTTGTCCTCTACGCGGCGTGGGTCATGGCGCTGCTGATCAACCCGACGTCGCGGGTGTACGCCCTCTGCCTCATCGCCACGACCGTCGCGGGGTACTCGATCCGCCGCAACTGCGGCCTGAAGAGGATCCTCATCGTGCTGACGCTCGAGGGGGCGGTTCGCATCGGCTTCCTCTTCGCGCTCTCGGTGACGGCGTGGCACCGCGTGTAGCCCGGCGCGTCCGATGGCCTTCCGGGAAATCGAGCGGCTCTCCCCCAACCGGGATCCCGCCGCACACGAGGGTCTCGGCGCGCTTTTCCACCACAGCGGCCTCGGCTACGCGGAGACGATCGACCGGATGCTCTCCCCGGAAAGCCGCGTGAGCTACCACTGCCTGATCGACGTCGACGGCAGCCGGTGCCGGCTTGTCCCCGACGCGCAGGTCGCCTGGCACGCGGGCGCGTCGCGATTCCTCGGCCGCGAGCGCTGCAACGATTTCCTGCTGGGGGTGTCCTTCGCGGGGGACACCTACCTCTCCCCCCTCTCCGGCCCCCAGGTGGCCTCGGCCCTGGAATGGCTCGAGGCGCGCTGGGCCGCGTCCGGGTTGGGAATCGACCGGGTCGTCGACCACCGGCAGGTAGCGCCCGGGAGGAAGCGCGACCTGAATCCCGCGGAGTGGGACAGGCTCATCGGCGCCATCGCGGCGCATTTCGGGCATCGCGCGGCCCCGGGGCGCGTTTCCGGGTTGAAATCGGCGGCCCCAGCGCGCAGACAAAATCCGTCCCAATTGCCATGAACCTGCCGAGCGACACCCCGAAGCTGCCCAAGTGGATTTTCCTGGTGGGGGACGCCACCCTCGTCGCGACGATCTGGGTCATCTGGAGCCAGTCGAGCCACCCGATCACGGGCATGCCGCTCCTCGCCGTCGTCGTCTGCGCCGTCGCCGCGACGGCGCTCGGCGCCTTCCCGTTCGTCTCGGACTACGCGCGCCGCCAGGACGAGGCCCTCGACAACCGCCAGCGCGCGCTGCAGGCGCTGGCCGTCACGGTGACGGCCTCGGCGGAGCAGATCGCGATCGCCGCGAGCGGCCTCGACCGGCTGGCGGGGATCGCGCAGGAGAACTTCAACCAGTCCGACCGCGTCGCGCACCAGATCCAGGAGAAGATGGCCGAGCTCCTGGGCCGCCTCTCGGAGCGGAAGAACGATGATTTCGAGGCGGCGGGGAGGCTCGAGGCCGTGGCGAAGAAGATCGCGAAGATCGTGGTCGAGTTCGAGGCGGCGGCCTCAAGGCCGCCCGAGGCCCCGCGCGCGGCCGCGCCCCAGGCCGCGGTCTCCCTGGAGGTGCCCCCGGTACTCTCGAGCCAGATTGTGGAGATCCGGCCGGCCGTCTCGCCCTCGGGCGCGCCGTTCATGGCGCCCGCGCCCGAGCCGGCGCCCGCCGCCGAGGCCGCTCCCGCGCCCACGCCCCCGCCCACGCCCGCGGCCGCGCCCGAAATCACCCCCGCGCCCGGGGCCCCCGCGCCGCGCAAGCGCGCCCCGAGGAAGCCCGCCCCCGTCGCCGACGCCGGCGGCGACCTGGTCCTCGAGGCCCAGCCGCTGAATCCCCCCGCCTCCCAGGAAAGCGCCGCGACCGCGGCCGATGGCGCCACGCGCCTCGTCGTCACCGCCTACATCGGCATCGGCAACCGCCTCTTCATCCGCGGCAGCGGTCCCGGGCTGAGCTGGGACAAGGGCCTGCCCCTGACATTCGTCTCGATCGGCAAGTGGCGCTGGGAGACCGGCGACGCCACCGCGACCGTAAAATTCAAGCTCTACAAGAACGACGAGATCGAGTGCACGGCCCTCGGGGAGGGCTCGGTCGAGCCCGGGGCCCAGCAGAGCCTCACGGCTTCGTTCTGACCGCGGACCTTCGCACGACCTGCGGCTTGAGCGCCTCGCGCTTCAGGCGCGCAAGCTCCGGGATCACCACGCGCTGGTAGCAATCCGGGCAGACCGAGTGGCTGATCTCGGTGCCGGTGCGCTCGTTGATGTAGCTCTCGATCTGCTGCCAGTAATTCCGGTCGTCCCTGATCTTTTTGCAGTAGGAGCACATCGGCATCATCTCCTCCAGCCTGTGCACCTGGGTGGTGTAGGTGAGGATACGCTCGGCGACGCGAAGCCTCATCCAGAGCTCCGACAGGTCGATGGGCTTTGTAAGAAAGTCGTCAACGCCGGCCTCAGCCGCGGCCCGCCTGTTCTGGCCGGACGCGCCGGTCCCGGTCAGGAGGATGAAATAAAGGTATTCCTGGCCCTGCTGCGCGCGAAACCGCCTGCACAGCTTGAGCCCGTCGAGCTTCGGCATCTGCCAGTCGCTCACCGCGACGCGGGGCTTCTCCTTTATCCAGGCCTTCCACGCCTCCTCTCCGTCGGTCGTCTCGATCACCTCATGCCCCAGCCGCTCGAGGGAGCGGGACAGGATGGAGAGGGAGACCGGGTCGTCTTCAACGGCAAGGACTTTCATGCGGAGAAGAGCCTATGTAAGCGGCTCATTTGCCACATGTAAACAATCGGAATTGTAAACATTGGGTATTTCGCCGCTTCAGCTCCCCTCCCCGGGGCGGCCGAGCGCCCGCCGCAGCTCCCCCGGCGTGCGCGCCGGGGCCCTGCAGGTGAACTCCTCGCAGACGTACGCCGTGGGCAGGGGTTCGCCGGCGCCCATCAGGGCGAGCCAGGGGGAGCGGGCGGAAAACCAGGCCCTCGCGCCGGGCGAGCCGTCGAGGGCGATCAGCGTGCGCCGCGGCCCGAGCCTTTCGTGGACCACGGATGCCAGGGCCGCGAAGTCCGGGGATCCGGTGTCGCCGGTGATGACCACGTGGCGGGGCGGCTCGAGCGCGGCCTCGAACGCGCACAGGAGCTGGGGCATCGCGTGCGGCGCCTCCTCCCACCTTCCCCGGAACGCGGCGATCGCGCGTCGGCCGCGCTCCCTCAGGGCTTCGTCCCCCGTCAGCGACGAGAGCCTGAGCAGGTTCATCGCGCCCGCCGAGCTCGCGGCGGGCTCCGCCCCGTCGTAGTCCTCCTTGAGCCGCACCACGACATCCGCGGCCCCCGCGGCCGAGTTGAAATATCCGCCCCTGTCGGGGTCCCAGAACTGGCCGTCCATCACCCGCTGGAGGCTCTCCGCCCGCTCGAGCCATCCCGTGTCGAACGTCGCCTCGTAGAGGTCGAGCCACGCCTGGACAATGAAGGCGCAGTCCTCCGCGAACCCGGCCCCGGATCCGGCCCCGCGCCGCCATGAGCGGCGCGGCAGCCCCCCGGGCAGGTTGAAGAGCTCACGCTCCGCGAACGCCGCGGCGCGCAGCGCCGCCGAGAGATAGTCCGCGCGCCGGTCGGCCAGGGACTCGGCGGGAAGGACCGCCGCCCGGGCGAGGGCGGTGATCATGAGGCCGTTCCAGCCCGCGACGACCTTGTCGTCCAGGTGCGGGCGCCGCCTCGCCGAGCGCGCGGCGTGCAGCCGCCCGAGGCAGGACACGAGGAGGTCGCTCGCCGCCTGGGGCTCCATGCCGCGGCGCTTCGCCGTCATGGCGAGCGAATGCGCCTGGGCCAGGATGTTCTTCCCGATGAAATCCCCGTGCGGATCGCGCCCGCGCGCGACGTTGCCGTCCGGCTTGATCCCGAAGTGGTCCGCCAGGAAGGCGGCGTCCGGGCCGAGCGCGCGCTCCACCTCGGCCATCGTCCAGACATAGAACGCGCCCTCGACCGGCTCCGCGCCCTCCCGCTGCGCCGAGTCCGCGTCCTCGGCGGAGTAGAACCCGCCCTCCGGCGACGTCATGTCGCGCAGCACGTAGTCGAGCGTGGCGCGGGCGAGCCACGCGGGCTGCTCCTCGCCGGTCGCCTGCCACGCCTCCAGGGCGCAGGTCGCGATCTGCGCCTGGTCATAGAGCATCTTCTCGAAGTGCGGCACAAACCACTCGTCGTCCACGGAGTAGCGGTGGAACCCGCCGCCGACGTGGTCGTGGATGCCGCCGCGCGCCATCGCGCCGAGCGTCCGCGAGACCATCCCCGCGGCCTCGACCCCCGCCTCGCTCCCGAGCCCCTGCAGCGCGGCGCACCGCATCAGGAACGCGAGGTTCGAGGGCCTGGGGAACTTGGGCGCCCCGCCGAAGCCGCCGTGCCGGGTGTCGAAGGTCTCGGCATAGTAACCGTAGGCCTTCTCGAAGGCCGCGCCCGCGGCCTCGGCGAACGTCGCCACCGCCCCCGCGGCGGGCACCGCCTCACCGGACGCGCGCTCCCGGAGCGACTGGACGACCCGCTCGGCCTCCTCGACAAGGCGGGCCCGGTCCTCCCTCCACCCCCGCGAGATCGCCCGAAGGATCGTCGGGAATCCGGCCCGCCCCTGCCTGTCCTCCGGGGCGAAGTAGGTTCCCGCGTAGAACGGCTTGAGGTCCGGGGTGAGCCACACGCTGAGCGGCCAGCCCCCCTGCCCGGTGAGGGCCTGGAGGTACGCCATGTAGACCCTGTCGACGTCCGGCCGCTCCTCCCTGTCCAGCTTGATGCACAGGAAGTGCTCGTTCATGAGCCTCGCGACGGCCTCGTTCTCGAACGACTCGTGGGCCATCACGTGGCACCAGTGGCACGTCGAGTACCCTATCGACAGGAAGATGGGGACGTCGCGCCCGCGCGCGGATTGAAACGCCTCCTCGCCCCACGGAAACCAGTCTACGGGGTTGTCCGCGTGCTGGAGGAGGTACGGCGACGTCGCATTCGCGAGCCGGTTCGGCATCGTCACTCGCCGAGCACCCAGGCGAAGATCAGCGGGGCCACGATCGTGGCGTCGGACTCGATGATGAACATCGGCGTCGACGCCCCCAGCTTGCCCCAGGTGATCTTCTCGTTCGGCACGGCGCCCGAGTAGCTGCCGTAGCTGGTCGTCGAGTCGCTGATCTGGCAGAAATACCCCCAGAGGGGCACGTCCTCCTGCTTCAGGTCCTGGTGGAGCATCGGCACGACGCAGATCGGGAAGTCGCCGGCGATCCCCCCGCCGATCTGGAAGAAGCCGATCGACCCCTCCCCGCTCCTGAGCCGCCTGGCCGTCTCCTTGTACCACCCGGCGAGCTCGGCCATGTACTCGATGCCGGAGCGCACCGTGTGCACGTTCTTGACGACGCCGGTGATGACATGGGACGCGAACATGTTGCCCAGGGTCGAGTCCTCCCAGCCCGGGACGATGATCGGCAGGTTCCGCTCGCAGGCCGCCAGGAGCCACGAGTTCCTCCGGTCGATCTGGAACGACTTTCCGAGCTTTCCGCCGCGCAGGATCTTGTACATGAACTCGTGCGGAAAATAGCGCTCGCCGCCGAGGTCGGCGGCCATCCACTCCTCGAGCACGATCTCCTCGATCCGGCGCATCGCCTCCTTCTCGGGGATGCAGGTGTCGGTGACCCGGTTCATGTGCCGGTCGAGGAGCGCCTGCTCGTCGCCCGCCGTGAGGTTCCGGTAGTTCGGGACGCGCTCGTAGTACTCGTGGGCGACCAGGTTGAACACGTCCTCCTCGAGGTTCGCGCCCGTGCACACGACGGCGTGGACCTTGTCCTGGCGGATCATCTCGGCGAGCGAGATGCCGAGCTCCGCCGTGGACATCGCGCCGGCGAGCGTCACGAGCATCTTGCCGCCCGCCTTGAGGTGGGCGTCATAGGCCTTCGCGGCGTCTAGGAGCGCGGCGGCGTTGAAATGCCGGTAGTGGCGCGCCAGGAATTTGGAAACCGGGCCCTTTGTCCGCGCGAGCGCCGCGTTGACGGCCTCGGGAAGATTCTTTCGGGATTGGGCGCTCATGGACACGTTTCTGCAGCGATATGCTGTACGTTGCCGCACCGCGTTGCCACCCAAATTCGGCAATTGCGCGATTTGGATTTTCTAAGATTTTTCCGGTCCCGGGGCGAATCGGCGCCGTGAAAATCGCGGGGCGCGTTTTTTTTCCGCCGCTGTTGCCAAAATTTCCGGCGCGTCATCCCTTCAGCGGCAACATGAATTCCCCGCTCCGGCGCCTCCTCACGATCCTCGCGGCCTGGGGCCTGGCCGCCGTCGCCGCAGGGGCCCTCCGCCTGATGCTCCATGTGCCGCCGTTCATGGTCCCCCTCCTGATCGGGGGCCTGACGGCTGCGCTCGCGGCGGCCGCGTTCGGGTCCGGCTGGATGGCCGGGGCCGTCCGGTCGATCGGGACGCGGGCGATTCTCAGGGTCCACCTGCTTCGGTTCATCGGCTTCTACTTCCTGCTGCTCCACGCCCACGGGCGGCTGCCGAGGGAATTCGCAGAGCGGGCGGGCTGGGGCGACGTGATAGCCGCGGCGGGCGCCTTCATTCTGCTCCTTGTTCCCCCCGGCGCGGGGTTCAGCCGATCGCTCGCCGTCTGGAACTGGATCGGGCTGATCGACCTGGTCGTCGCGGTCGGGACCGCCGGATGGCTGAACATCGCCAGGCCGGGTTCGATGAGCGAGCTGGCCGGCCTGCCATTGGCCCTGGTGCCCCTCTGGATCGTGCCGATCCTGCTGGCGAGCCACCTCGTCCTGTTTCGGCGGATCGGCGCGGAAAAACCGGGGGATTGATTCGCCGCGATTGACGAAACCGGTGGGTCGGGTGTTTGATGGAGGGTTCCCATGCTCACGATCGCAGACGTTTCCAAGGCATACGGTCCCCGGACATTGTTCGAGGACGTGTCCGTGTTCATCAAGCGCGAGGACCGGTTCGGGCTCGTCGGGCCGAACGGCGCGGGCAAGACCACGCTTTTCAACGTGATCGTCGGCACCGAGTCCGTGGACTCGGGCACGATCACGTGGGAGAAGGGATCGAGCTTCGGCTACCTGCCCCAGGAGACGGCGCCCGCGGGCGACGAGACGATCCTCGACCTGGCGACCGCGATCACCCCCGAGTTCGCGGAGCTGCGCGACCAGCTGCGCGTCATCGACAAGGGCGGCGCCCCCGCGTGCATGCAGGCGGAGTTCGACGCCCACCACCGGTTCGAGGAGCTCGGCGGGTACGGCGTCGAGACCAAGGCCAGGATCGTGCTTACCGGGCTCGGGTTCAGGGACGCGGACTTCAACAGGCCGGCCAGGACGTTCTCGGGCGGCTGGGTCATGCGCGCGCACCTGGCGCGGCTCCTCGTGCGGGAGCCGGCGCTCCTCCTCCTGGACGAGCCGACGAACCACCTCGACCTGGAGGTCCTCCTCTGGTTCCAGGACTATCTGACGCGTTACCCCGGCGGGCTCATCATCATCTCCCATGACCGGGCCTTCCTGAACACGCTCTGCACGGGGATCCTCGAGCTCCGCGACCAGACGCTCTACAAGTGGACGGGGGACTACGACGACTTCCTGCGCCAGAAGGAGGCCCACCGGGAGCAGCAGGTGTCCGTGCACAAGAACCAGCAGCGCGAGATCGCGCACCTGCAGCGGTTCGTGGACCGCTTCGGCGCAAAGGCCTCGCTCGCCTCGCGCGCCAAGTCGAAGGAGAAGCAGATCGAAAGGCTCAAGGAGGTCGCGATCGAGGCCCCTGAGGACGACATCCGGCGCATCTCGTTCCGATTCCCGCAGCCGGCCCGGTCGGGGCTCAAGGTCGTGACGCTCAAGGGCGTGCGCCAGGCGTACGGGGAGAACGTCGTCTACCGCAATCTCAACTTCCACGCCGAGCGCGGCGACCGGCTCGTGCTCGTGGGCCCGAACGGGGCGGGCAAGTCGACGCTCCTCAAGATACTCGCGGAGGCGATCCCGATACAGGCCGGCACGCGCGAGCTCGGCGGCAACGTGACCGCCGGGTACTTCGCCCAGAACCGCCTCGACAACCTGGACGCCCGGCGGACGGTCCTCGAGGAGGCGATGGAGATGCGCAACAGGAACCCGGACGTGACCGAGCGCCTCGCGCGGACGGTGCTCGGCGGCTTCCTGTTCCGCAAGGACGACGTGTTCAAGAAGGTCGGCGTCCTCTCCGGAGGGGAGAAATCGAGGCTCGCGCTCGCGAGGCTCCTGCTCGCCCCGCCCAACCTGCTCCTGATGGACGAGCCGACGACGCACCTGGACATCCCGAGCATCGACGCGCTCGTGAACGCGCTGCGCCAGTACGAGGGGACGCTCATCTTCATCAGCCACGACGTCCATTTCATCCGCAGCGTCGCCAAGGGCGTCCTGCACGTGGCCGCAGGGCACCTGACCCCCTACGCCGGCAACTACGACTACTACCTGGACAAATCGAAGGCGACCGGCGCCCGCGAGGCCCTGACCGCGCGGCTCGCGGACGCGCGCCCCGACAGCACCGCGCCCAAGCCCGTGAAGCAGCCGGGCGACGCCGCCCGGGGCGGCCCGAAGACGAAGGAGCAGAAGCGCGCCGAGGCCGAGGTGCGCTCGGCCCGCTCCGCGCCGCTGCGGGCGATCAAGGCGCACGTGACCACCCTGGAGAGGACGATCGCGGACCTCGAGGCGAGGCAGGCGGAGATCACCGCGGAGCTCGAGGCCCCCGAAACGTACACCCATCCGGGCAGGGCGCAGGCGCTCAACCGCGAGCTGAGCATCGTCGTCGGCCAGCTGCATGCCGCCTCGGCGGAATGGGAGCGCGGCGCCGCGAGGCTCCAGAGCATCGAGAGCGGCCAGGCCTGACCCCGGGGGCGCCGCCCCCCTTCAGCCGATGATTTCCCCGACGAGAGGGGTCGTCGCGACCTCGCCCGAGCCGACGGAGATCGTGCGGGCGAGGATGGCCTGGGCCTCGGCGACCCGCCCCTTGTCGTTCGCGTGCACGACGCAGAGCGGCTGCCCCTTCACGACGCGCTGGCCGACCTTCGCCAGCCCGGCGATCCCCACGGCGGGGTCGATCCTGTCCTCGGCCTTCGCACGGCCCGCCCCCAGCCTGAGCGCCGCGAGCGCCACCCCGAGGGCGTCGACGCTGCGGACCCAGCCGTCCGAGGGGCTGGGAATCGGGACCTTGAACTGGGCCGCGGGCAGGACGGCCGGGCCGTCGGCGACGCTGGGATCGCCGCCCTGGGCCGCGACCAGCTCGCGGAATTTCGCGAGCGCGGTGCCGGAGGTCACGCTGACCTCGAGATGGACCCTGGCCTCCGCTGCGTCCTTTGCGGTCCCCGCGAGGACGAGCATCTGCTCGCCGAGCGCGTAGGTGACCTCCATTAGGTCCCGGGGGCCGGATCCCTTGAGGCACTCGACCGACTCGGCGACCTCGAGCGCGTTCCCGACCGCGAGCCCGAGCGGCTCGTCCATCGCGGTCATCACCGCGCGGGTCGGCTTTCCCATCGCCCTGGCGACCGACGTCAGCGCGACGGCGAGCTCGTGGGCCCGCGCCCTGCTCTTCATGAATGCGCCGCGCCCGAACTTGACGTCGAGGACGAGGACGTCGATCCCCTCCGCGAGCTTCTTGCTGAGGATGCTGGCGCAGATCAGCGGGATGGACTCGACCGTCGCCGTGACGTCCCGCAGCGCGTAGAGCTTGCGGTCGGCGGGCGCGAGCTCGGACGTCTGGCTGATGAGGGCCACCCCGATCTTTTCCAGCTGCGCCTTGAACTCGGCGAGGGAGAGACTGGTGCGGAAACCGGGGATCGACTCGAGCTTGTCCACGGTCCCGCCGGTGTGGCCCAGCCCGCGGCCGCTCACCATCGGGACCGCGACGCCGCAGGCCGCAACCATCGGCGCCAGGTGGAGCGACACCTTGTCGCCGACCCCTCCCGTCGAGTGCTTGTCCGCCTTGGGCAGCCGCACCGAGGAGAGGTCCGCGACGGTCCCGGACCGTATCATGGCCTCCGTCAGCGTCGCCGTCTCCCGCGAGGTCATCCCCCGGAGGAAAATCGCCATCAGGAGCGCGCTCAGCTGGTAATCGGCCCAGGATCCGTCCACGGCGCCCCTGACAAAGGCCTCAATATCCCCGCGGTCGAGTTCCGCGCCGTCGCGCTTGCGCGCGATGACATGCTGGGGGAACAGCGCAGTGCCCATTGCACGCTTCCCCTAGGGGGGGAACGCGGCGGAGGCACGCCGAATCATTCCTTCTTGCCGAAAACCTGGCGGGCCATCTCAAAGGGGGCCCTCGTCAGCTTCGACATGGTGGACTGGGAATCCTTCGAATCCTCCGCCTCCTCCTTGTCGAGGGCAGCCTTGAGCTCCAGCTGCTGGATGCGCACCTCGCGGGTGACGATCGCCTGGCGGCGCACCTCAAGCGCGTCCACCTCGCCCTGGAGGGCGATCCGGTCATCGCGCAGGTGGGCCTGCTCGGCCTCGAGGAGGGCGCGGGCCCGGTAAAGCTTGTCCCATGCGGCCTGAAGCGCCGCGTAGCCGTACGGATTGGACGAATCGCCCTCGAAGGGCGCCGCGCTGCCGAAGGGCATGGGCGGCTGCGTCACTGACATCGGCGGCTGCGTCGATCCCGGTTCCCGGCGCTTCAAGGCGAGCTCAGGCCTCAGAGGAGCGGGAAAAGGAGCATTCGTGTTCATTATTTCGATGGGTTTGTCTCTAGATGCAATTGGATCACATTCCCTAGTGAGACGCAATTAGATCACATCCAGTTTCTCAATTCCAAAACATTATAGCCCGGGGCACCACCCAATTTACCCGCCTTTTACAGAATGTCCACAGGCTTTTGACGCATAAGTAATTTCCACTCATGTCTCAGGTCCTGAAGATCACGTCCTCGCGCCTGAACATCCGGACGGCGACCGCGAGCGCCAGCGCCGCGTAAAGCGCCGTCGAGCCGAAGATCACCGCGATGTAACCCCAGTGCCACACGCCGGACAGCATCTCCTTGCACACGAGGGAAATATTGAGGATGGGAACCAGGGCCAGGCGGTAGTTGAGCTCGACCCCCGGCAGCATGCCGAGGATCGCGGGAAGGATGACGACGAAGATCATCGGCGCCGCGTAGGTCTGGGCCTCCTTCATGGTCTTCGCGAACAGGGAGACCGTGAGGAGGATCGCGGAGAATAGGACCGCAACGGGTATCACCAATGCCATTACGCCCAGGATGCCCACCGTGTCTATTGTCGGCGCGAATCCCCCCGGCGCCCCGGTCCGCCCGCCGAGCGACGCGCCCACGGCGGCGATCGTGATCCCCATGGAGAGGAGCGAGCAGGCCATCGCCGCGAGGGACCCGGTGAGCACCATGAGGAACTTCCCGAGGACGATGTCGGTCCGGGCGGCCGGGCAGCAGAGGAGCGTCTCCATGGTGCCCCTCTCCTTCTCGCCCGCGGTGAGGTCCATCGCGGGGTTCATCGCGCCCATGAAGCAGAGGGTGATGATGATGTAGGGGAGGATGCCGCCCAGGAGGTTGCCGCCGACCTTCTCGGGCGGGGCCACGTTGGTCTCCTTCACCTCGAACGGCCGCGCGATCGAGGCCGGCAGGCCGCGGGCCTCCAGCAGCCTGGCGGATGTCCGGTCCCGCAGCCCGGTGAAGAAATTGCTGAGCTGGTCGACCGCGATCCCGGACTTAAGCTCCCCCTGGTAGTCGTACAGGGTGACCGCCGGGGCGGACCCCGAGTCGAGCGCCTTCTCGAAGCCCTCGGGGATCTCGGCCGCCGCGCGCACCTTCTTCTCGGAGATGAGGGCCTTCCAGTCTGCGGAGGCCGTCTCGACCCGGAACTTGCCCGACTTCTCGAGCTCCGCCCTGACCCCCGGGGAATCGGCCCCGCCGATCACCATGACAATCGGGATCTCCTCCCTCGCCTTGGAGACGACCGCCGAGGCCACCCTGCCCACGCCCAGCACGAGGGCGGGCATGACAAAGGTCGGGATGATGATCGTCGCCATCAGCGTGCGGCGGTCGCGCAGCAGGTCCCGCAGCTCCTTGGCGTAGATCGTGCCGATGATCCGCAGGTTCATCTCGCGGCCTCCGGTGCGACGATCTTCACGAAGCAATCCTCGAGGTCCTGCTCTCCCGTCCCCGCGCGGATCTCGGCGAGCGTGCCCTCGGCGCGGAGCTTCCCGCGATGGATGATCCCGATCACGTCGCACAGCTTCTCCGCCTCGCCCATCACGTGCGTCGAGTAGACCACGGTCTTCCCCCGGGTGCGGCATTCGCGGACGAACCGGATGATCGACCAGGCGGTCATCACGTCCAGCCCCAGCGTCGGCTCGTCGAAGATCATGACCTGGGGGTCGTGCACGAGCGTCCTCGCGATCGAGGTCTTCTGCTTCATCCCGGTGGAGAGCTTGTCGCAGCGCCTGTCGAGGAACTCGTGCATGTCGAGCTCGTCGGCGAGCGAGCGTATGCGCGAGTGCAGGGCGTCCTCGCCGAGGCCGTTGAGCCGCCCGAAGTAGGCGATCATCTCGCGGGCGGTCAGCCGGGCGTAGAGGGCGGTGCTCGCGGCAAGGAACCCGACGTTGGCCCGGACCTTGTCCGGCTCCCGCACGACGTCGTGGCCCGAGACGACCGCGGTGCCGCTCGTCGGCTTGAGCAGCGTCGCCAGCATGCGCAGCGTCGTCGTCTTGCCCGCCCCGTTCGCGCCGAGGAGCCCGTAGACCCGGCCGGGCTCCACGCGGAACGACACGGCGTCCGCCCCGAGGATCCGCCCCCTTTTCCTGTCGTGAAAGACCTTGGTGAGGAGCGTCGCCTCAATCATGGCCGGGTGGGGGTTGGATCGACTCCAGCATCTCCCTGATCGGGGCGTCGACCTGCTCGACCGATGCGCTGGCGAGGGCCGTCCGAACCAGGTCGACAAGCCCCTCGTCCCGCGCGCAGTCCTTCATCGAGACCGTGAGCAGGATATGCAATGCGGCCTTGAAGGCGCTGCCCGCCAGGTCGTTCTTGTCCCGCTCCGAATAGGACAGGCCGGCCTCCCGGAGGAGCAGCGCGTAGCCCACGTGCCTCTCCCGGGCCTCCTCCGGCGTCACACCCGTCGCCAGCAGCTCGAGCTGGTCGTCCAGCGGCAGGCCAAGGGCTTCCGACAGGGGCCGGCCAAACAGCTTCTCCTGCGCCTGCATCAGGAGCGCCATCGCCTGCTCGTGCTGCCCGTATGATCGCATCTTCGTCATCCGGCTGAGCAGCAGCCGAAGCATGGCGATGTTCCTCAGGATGTAGTCTTCTGACGCAGGCATGCCGGTTTCCTCATCTGGGCCGAATGTCGGTCGCTCGGCAATCGACAACCGCATGAAGCCGCCCCCTTTCGGGGACGCCGCCACCGGCCCTTGTCGGGGGCGAATGGCGGGCGGCCGTCACAGGCTCATCCGGTCGCGGAAGTCCTGCGCCTGCCTGCGGCTCAACTCCACCTTGGCGCCCCCCTTGAGCTGGACGAGGAGCCCGCCGCTGAACCAGGGCTCGATCCCCGCTATCCACGCGATGTTGATGATCTGGCGCCGGTTTGCCCTGAAGAAGAACTTGGGGTCCAGCCGCTCCTCCATGGCGTTGAGCGACCGGAAAAGCTGGGGCTGCGCGTCGCCGAAGTGGACCCGGGTGTAGTTTCCCTCGCTCTCAAGGAGCCGGATCTGGCCGACCTCGACGAACCAGCAGCGCTCCCCCTCCCGGACGAACACCCGGTCGCCGGTGTCGAGGCGGCCCTCGGGAGCCTTCGCATGGGCCTGGTCCTTGCGTCCTGGAAGCCGGTCCACGGCGGCGGCGAGCCGCGCCGGGTCGACCGGCTTCAGCAGGTAGTCGAGCGCGTTGAGCTCGAACGCCTTCACCGCAAACTCGTCGTAGGCCGTCGTGAAGATCACCTGCGGCACGGGGGGCTCCAGCGACTCGAGGAGCTCCAAGCCCGTCTCCCCCGGCATCTGCACGTCGACGAAAAGCAGGTCGGGCTTCAGCGCCGCCATCTGCTCGCGGGCCTGCTTGGCGTTGGCGGCCTCGCCCGCCACCTTGATCTCCGGATGCGCCACGAGGAGGCGCCGGAGCTCGTTTCGTGCGAGGCGCTCATCGTCGATGAGGAGCGCCTTCATCAGTGGCTCGGAAGGGGGATCACCGCCTCGGCGACGACCTGCTCGGGCTCATGGTCCGAGCGGAGCCGCAGCGTGGCATGTTCACCGAAGATCAGCCTGAGCCTTTCCGCGGCGTTGTGCAGCCCGACGCCCGTTGACGACGCCTGCCCTTTGCTCGCGATCTCGCCGGGATTGGACACCTGGATCCTGAGCGCTCCGCCGGAATTGCGCGCCACGATGGCGATCTCCCCGCCCTCGGGCCTCGGGGAGATCCCGTACTTGACGGCGTTCTCCACGAGCGTCTGCAGGAGCATCGGCGGAATGCGCATCTGGAGCGCCTCGGGCGATATGTCCAGGCGGAGCCTGAGGCGCTCCTCGTGGCGGACCTGCTCGAGGGCGAGGTAGTCGTTCACGATGTCCAGCTCGTCCTCGAACGGGACCGTCTCCAGCTGGCCGCTCTGGAGCGAGTACCGGAGCAGGTTCGCGAGCTGCGTCACGGCCTTGCGAGCCCGCGCGGGGTCCTCGTCGATCAGCGCCCGGAGCGAGTTGAGCGAGTTGAAGATGAAGTGCGGGTTGACCTGCGACTTGAGCGCGCGCAGCTCGGACTCCTTCACGCTGGACATCAGCCTGAAGCGCTCGATCTCGGAGCGGTTCAGCCGGTCGAAGAGGTGGTAGAAGTAATAGAGGCACAGCCAGACCATGACAAGGGCGCCGAATTCGATGACCTGCAGTATGAGGACCAGCGGCAGCCAATACATTGTGTTCCACGGCAGGCGCAGGACGCCGTGAAGCCAGAGGCACATGAGGCCGTTCCAGACGGCCGACGTGACGAGGGCCGCGGCGGCGAGCCTCGGAATCAGGGAGCGCGACCCCAGCTGCTTCCACCTCCATGGCTCCATGATCGGTCGCAGGTAATGGGTGAGCAGGAGCCCGACCGCGAAGGTCATGTAGACGACCGCAAGCTTCGTGGGCAGGCCCCACTGCGCGTCGTTGTGCTCGGGAAATGCCAGGGTTGTCCACACCCCGATCGCAACCAGCGCGCCCCATCCGCACGCCTGGCAGAGCACGTAGAGCCTCATCTTCGCCTGCTCGCGCCCGGGCGCATCGCCCGCCTGGAGCGAAATATCCGCTGAGAATTCCATCGGTGGGGAATATTGTGGGCCATGGCGACCCCTACGGCAATCTTTGGACGAGCGGTCGGGCCGGGGGTTGAGCGGCCCGCGGGCCCCCCGGGGCGGGCGCGGGGGATAATCCCGGAACCCCCGGTATGGACAAAGTCATCCGCATTTGAAGGATCGGTGCGCGCCAGCAAAACCCATGAAACCGAGCGTCGTCGTCGTCGGCAGCTTCGTGAAGGACCTCTCGTTCCGCTGCGGCCTCTTCCCAAGGGCCGGCGAGACCGTCATCGGCACGTTTTCGACCGGGCCCGGGGGCAAGGGATCGAACCAGGCCGTCGCGGCCGCGAGGGCCGGCGCCCGGACGCGCTTTGTGGGCGCCGTCGGCCGGGACGCGTTTGGCGCCGAGGCCGCGCGATTCCTGCGCTCCGAGGGGATCGACGCGCGGCTCAGCCCAAAGCGGGGCGAGGCCACCGGGGCGGCGGGCATCCTCGTCGACGCCGCCAGCCAGAATGAGATCATCGTCGCGATCGGCGCCAGCGCCGTTATCGCGCCGAGGGACGTCCCGGCCTCCCTCATCCGCGGCGCACGCGTGGTCATCTGCCAGGGCGAGGCGAACGCGCGGATCAACCTGCATTCCTTCAGGATCGCGCGCCGGCTCGGGGCGACCACCCTCCTCAATCCCGCGCCCATGGGGCCGATGTTCGGCCGCGCGATCCTGGCGCTGACCGACATCCTGGTCCCGAACGAGTCCGAGTTCGCCGCGCTGACCGGCCGCGCCCCCGGCCGGAGCCTTGGCGCGATCCACAAGGCGTGCCGCGCGCTCGGCGTCCCCACGATCATCGTGACCATGGGCCCCGGCGGCTGCCTCGTGTCGACCCCGGGGGGGTGGACGGCGATCGCGGGGCACCGCGTGCGCGCGGTCGACACGACGGGGGCGGGCGACGCGTTCGTCGGCGGCTTTGCCACCGGCCTCGTCCGCTTCGGGGGCGACCTGCCCAGGGCCGCGCAGTTCGGGAACGCGACGGCCGCCCTCTCGGTCACGCGGCCCGGCACCGCGCCCTCGATGCCCCACCGGCCCGAGATCGAGCGCTTTCTCAGGAGCCGATCGGGTGCCAGGTCGTCTTGAACTCCACGAATCCGCGGATCGCGTCGAGCCCCTGCGCCGAGTCGGCGAACCAGCCCATGCCGCGCTCGGCGGCGAAGCGGACCCGCTTGACGCTCGCGGCGGCGCCGAGCCTGAGCGCCCTGCGGTCGTCGCCCTCGGCGGACGCATAGATCGCGCGAAGGTGCGCGTGCGTGGCAAAGGTGGGGACAAGCTCCCTGCGCAGGCCCGTCAGGATGTTGACGACGCCCCCCGGCAGGTCGCTCGTCGCGAGCATCTCCCCGAGGAGGATCGCGGGATAGGGGAATTTCTCGGAGGCGAGCGCGACCACCGTGTTGCCGCTCGCGATCACGGGCGCGACCATCGACAGGAGCCCGAGGAGCGGCGGGCTGTCCGGGGCGATGACGCCCACGACGCCCATCGGCTCGGTCACCGTGAAGCTGAAGTGGCGCGAGGCGACCGGGTTGACGGACCCGAGGAGCTGCTCGTACTTGTCGGCCCATCCCGCGTAGTGGATCAGGCGGTCGACGCAGATTGAAGTCCCCTTCGCCGCGTCCTGGCTTTTCGCCCCGAACCGGACGAGCGAGCCGACGATCTCCGCGCTGCGGGCCTCGAGCATCTCCGCCAGCCGGTAGAGGATCTGCGCGCGGTTGTAGGGCGCGCGCTTCGCCCAGCCCGGCCCCGCCTTGGCGGCCGCCTCGACCGCGTTTCGCAGGTCCTTGCGCGTGCACTGGGGGATGTTCGCGAAGAAGGCCCCGTCCGCGGCGCTGATCTTGAACGTCCGCGAGCTCTCGGAGCGGACGAACGCGCCCCCGATGTAGACCTTGGGCGTCTTGGTGATGGGTATCCGGCCCGCGGCTCTCGGCGTCATGCGAATGTTGCGTAGTCGAGGAGGCCCTGGCGGCCGCCCTCGCGCCCGAACCCGCTCTCCTTGTATCCGCCGAACGGCGAGGAAGGGTCGAACCTGTTGAACGTGTTGGCCCAGACGACGCCCGCCTTGAGCTCCGTCGACATCCGCAGGATGCGCGACCCCTTGTCCGTCCAGACGCCCGCGCTCAGCCCGTACGGGGTGTTGTTCGCCTTCTCGATCGCCTCGTCGACCGTTCGGAACGTGAGGATGGAAAGCACGGGTCCGAAGATCTCCTCGCGGGCGATCCGGTGGCTCAGGGTGACGTTCGTGAAGAGCGTGGGCGGGAAGTAGAAGCCCCGCTCGGGCAGCTTGCAGGGGGGCTGGAACATGACGGCCCCCTCCCGGACGCCGCTCGCGACGAGCCGCCGGATCGTCGCCAGCTGCGCCCTGGAGTTGATCGCGCCAAGGTCGGTGTTCTTGTCGAGCGGGTCCCCCACCCGCAGCACGCGGATCCTGTTCTTGAGCCTCGATATCACCTGCTCCGCCACGGGCTCGTGGACGAGAAGCCTCGAGCCCGCGCAGCACACGTGGCCCTGGTTGAAGAAGATCCCGTCGACGATGCCCTCGACCGCCTGGTCGATCGGCGCGTCGTCGAACACGATGTTCGCGGCCTTTCCGCCGAGCTCCATGGTCATCTTCCTGTCGGTGCCGGCGAGCTGGCGCATGATCGCCTTGCCGACCTCCGTCGACCCGGTGAACGCCACCTTGGCCGCGCCCGGGTGGCCCATCACGAGCGCCCCGGTCTCCCCCGCCCCGGTGACGAAATTGACGACCCCGGGCGGCAGGCCCGCGTCCTGGAGTATCTCGGCCAGCTTGAGCGCCGTGATCGAGGTCGTCTCGGCGGGCTTGAGGACGACGCAGTTGCCCATGGCGAGGGCGGGCGCCAGCTTCCACGCGAGCATCAGGAGCGGGAAGTTCCAGGGGATCACCTGTCCGACGACGCCCAGCGGGGCCGCCGTCCGCCCCGGCGCGACATACTCGAGCTTGTCCGCCCATCCGGCGTGGTAGAAGAAATGCGCCGCCGCCATCGGGACGTCGAAGTCGCGCGACTCGCGGATCGGCTTGCCGCCGTCCATCGTCTCGGCGACGGCGAACTCCCTCGCCCGGTCCTGCAGGAGGCGCGCGATCCTGAAGAGGTACTTGCCGCGCTCGCGGCCCGGCGTCGCGGCCCACGGCCCGAAGGCCCTTCCGGCCGCCCGGTACGCGGCGTCGACATCCGCCGGGCCGGCGAGCGCGATCTCGGCGAGCTTCCTCTCGTTCGCCGGGTTGATGGAGTCGAAGTGCCTTCCGGAGCGGGGGCGCACGAACTTGCCGTCTATGAAGAGGTCATAGCGCGCCTTCAGCTTCGGGTCCGCGGTCTCGGGCGCCGGGTCGAATTCCCAGAGGTCCCCGAACAGAAGCCTGGCGCGCGTCCCGCCCGGTGATCTCTTGGGCGCGGGCATGTCAGTAGCTTTCAGCGGACTCGCTGAAATAATACGGGGCCTGGTACGCGCCGGTCTTCTCCCTCTCGATCTGCCGGAGCAGGTCGTTGAGGAGCGACGTGGCGCCGAACCGGTACCGCCTCGGCGTCAGCCATGCGTCCCCGAGCGTCTCCTTGATGGCGATCAGGTACTGGAGCGCCTGCTTCGCCGTCCGGATGCCGCCGGCGGGCTTCATCCCGATGGCGATGTCCGTGTCGAGGTAGAAGTCCCGGATCGCCTCGATCATCACCTGGTTGTTCCCCAGCGTGGCGTTCTGCGTCGTCTTGCCCGTGCTCGTCTTTATGAAATCGCCCGGGCGAAGCACCCCCATCGCCAGGAATGAGGCCGCCCGGATGCTGTCGTAGGTCTCAAGCTCGCTCACCTCGAGGATGACCTTGAGCGCCGCCTTCCCGCAGGCCTGGACGACGCCGGCTATCTCGTCCTGCACCTTCGCAAAGTCGCCGGAGAGGAAGGCTCCGCGGTTGATGACCATGTCGACCTCGTCCGCGCCGTCCGCAACGGCGCCCCGGACCTCCGCCAGCCTGGTGCGGTAGTGGGTCTGCCCGGACGGAAACGCGGTGGCCACGGAGGCGACCCTGACCCCCGTCCCGCCGACGCAGCGCTTCGCGTGCCGGACCATGGACGGGTAGACGCACACGGCGGCCACGGAGGGGACGCCGGGGTCGTCGTGCGGGCGCAGCGCCTTGCGGCAGAGGGACTCGATCTTCCCGGGCGTGTCCTTGCCCTCGAGCGTTGTCAGGTCGGTCATCGAGATCGCCATCCGCAGGCCCCAGACCTTCGACGCCTTCTTTATGCTGCGGGTCGCGTACTTGGCGATCCGCTCCTCCACCCCCACCCAGTCGACGGCTCCGATCTCGTCGAGGAGCCGTGCGTGGGCCGCACGGGGGCTTCGGGGCGTCATCCGCCCACTATCGCGCCCGCGGCCCCGCAAAACAATTGAAAAACGGCTCCGGCGGCGGCCATTCTGGGGCGTGATCACCCGTGCGGAACTCCAGCTTCTGCGGTCGCTGCGCGACAAGAGGCACCGCGAGGAGCTGGGCCTGTTCGCCGTCGAGGGCGAGAAGATCGTGTCGGAGCTCCTGGCCGCCGGGCACCCCTTCGAGAAGATCTACGGGACAGGCGCCTGGACGGGGAAGAAGACCCATGAGATAGGCGAGCCGGACATGGCGCGCGCGAGCCACTTCCCAACGCCCTCGCCGGTGCTCGCCGTCGGCAGGATCCACCGCGAGGCGCTGGCGGCGGGCGAGCTCGAGCGCGGCCTCACGCTCGCCTTGGACGGCGTCCAGGACCCGGGCAACGTCGGCACGATGCTCCGGGTCGCCGACTGGTTCGGCCTCGACCGGGTCGTCCTGTCCCCCAGCTGCGCCGACCTGCATTCGCAGAAGGTGATCCAGGCGAGCATGGGGTCCTTTGCGCGCGTCCGCGCGATCGTCGCCGACCTGGGCGCCGCGCTCGCCGGGATCCGGGCCCCCGTCATCGGCTGCGCGCTCGAGGGCCGCGACGTGCACGGGATCGCCGGCATCGCGGACGCCGTGATCGTGATCGGGAGCGAGGGCCGCGGGCTCTCGGACGGCGTAAGGGGTCGCCTCTCCTACAGCGTGACCATCCCGCGCAGGGGCGCGGCGGAGTCGCTCAATGCGGCGGTCGCCGCCGCCATCGTGTGCGACAACCTCCGCCGCGAGGCGCCCAGGCGAGGAAAAGGACCGTGACCCGGCCCACCGAGGGGCGCTTCGGCGACGGGATCCCGGAGCTGGCGGCGGAGATCGAGGGCCGGCTCGCGGCGCATCCGCTCGCGACCGTCGCCGAGCTCCGCGCGATTCGCCGCGAATTCTCGGGGCGCCTGCGGGACGCGCCGCCGCGGCTCGTGATCGGGCTCGCGCTCAGGCTCGCCGGGGCGCGGCCCACGGGGCACCGCTTTGTCGCCTACGAGCTCATCCGCCACCATCCCGCAGCGCCGTCGCGGATCGGCGCCCGGCAGGTCGGGGCCCTTGGGCGCGGGATCGCGTCCTGGGCCGACGTCGACTGCTTCGCCGTTTATATCTCGGGGCCGGCGTGGCGCGGGGGCCGCGTGGGTGACAGCCTGATCCACCGGTGGGCGCGCTCGGAGGACCGCTGGTGGCGGCGCGCCGCCCTTGTCAGCACCGTGCCGCTCAACAGCCGGGCGCAGGGCGGGGCGGGCGACCGCCGCCGCACGCTGCGGGTGTGCCGGCTCCTCGAGGGCGACGGGGACCCGATGGTTGTGAAGGCGCTGTCGTGGGCGCTGCGCGAGCTGGCCAAGCGCGATCCCGGGGCGGTCCGCCGCCACCTGGCGGCGCGGGCCGGCGCGCTCCCCGCCCTCGTGCGTCGCGAGGTGCGCAACAAGCTCGAGACCGGCCTCAAGAATCCGGCGCGCAGGTGACCGGCCCGCCGGGGCCGCGGGCTATCTCTCGCCCTTCGGCCAGCCCTTGCTCTTGGCCTTGCCGCCGCCGACCGAGAGCACCGTGCCCGCGAGGACGCCGACCGCGAATATCCCGAAATAGATCAGCGCGGCGCTTGTCGTTATCTTTTTCGTCGTGAGCACCGGGAAATAGAAATCCGCCGACTGCCCGTTGTTCATGCCGATGTACAGCATGACGAACAGGATTCCCAGGAACACGATCGCCTTGAAGACAGCTTTGAAACTCACGGCCGAGCGTCAATCAGGCCCTGCCCGAGGTCAACCCGTCAAAGGCGGCGCCGTCAGTTCGTCGTAGGTGGCCCCGAGGACCAGCCCGAGGCGGTTCGGCAGAGGAACATGGAAATCCGGGAACCCGGGGAAGTTCTCCAGGCCGACAACCGCCGCCTTGTCGTGGCCCGCCGCGATCTCCCCCTGGACGTGCTCCAGGACCGCCGCGAGGAAGTCGCGCATGACCAGCAGGTCCTCGCGCCGTCCCGTCACGCCGAACTTCGGGTTGCCGTGCCCGAACACGTAGATCGCGTCCGCCGGGTAGCTCGCCACGGAGTCGTTGAGCGACTTGATCCAGCCGCGCACGCTCGCCCCGCCCGGCCGGTCCACGAAGGGATAGATCCGGTTGAACACGAGGTCGCCCATGTGGACGACGTTGGCCTTCTCGAAGATGACGACCGCGTCGCCCCCCGTGTGGGCCGGCCCGCGGAATTCCGCGGTGACGATCTCCCCGCCCAGCTCCCTTCGCCAGACGTCGGGAAAGGTCGTGTCGGCATAGACCTGGTTCTGGACAAGGGCGGCCGGGTCGGCCTTGTGGTTGAGCTCGGCGCTCTGCTGCTCCGCGCGCTTCGCCGCCTCGAACTGGAGCTTCGGCACGTTGTCCTGCGCGACCAGCACCCGCGAGGCCGCCTTGAAGACGACGTTGCCCCCCGTGTGGTCGGCGTGGTGGTGCGTGTTGATCGTCGCGTCGATCATGCGGCTCCCGATTCCCGGGATGCCCTTGAGGCAAATGAGCGCGGTGTCGGGAAACTGGGTGTCCACGACGGCAAGCGCGTCCTTCGACGACAGCCAGCCGATCGTCCCCCCACGTCCCGTGAAGATCCCGACGTCCGCCCTGAGGGGCCGAAACTGGGTCGCCGAGGCGGCCGCGGGGGCCGGGACGGAGGCGGGGACCGGGGCCTTTGCCGGCTCGTCGTGGGCCCCGAGGCGGCCACCCGCCGCGGCTCCGGCGGACAGGACGAGCGTGGAGCGGATGAATTCGCGTCGGTTCATGGGTGTAGGCCCAGTGCCTAGGCAAGTCTCGCCGCCCAATCAACATCCGTCTCGGCCCGCCCCTGCCAATATCCTGTAACACTTGGCGGCGGCGGCGGTTGTACGTGGAGCAGCCCAGCACACGCAGCCATGCCCCCTTCCCAACGTGACCGCCATTTACCCGGAATTCCCCGTGCAATCCCAGCCGATAGGGGTTGAATGGCCCCAAACCCCCGCCGTGGAGACCGAAACCCCGCCCCTTGACCATGATCTCATGCTCGCCGTGCGCGACGGGGACCTCGACTGCATGGGCGAACTCTTCGAGCGCCACCACGGGCCGCTCTTCGGCTACCTGGCGAAGCTGACGGGAAACCGCACGGCGGCCGAGGACATCGCGCAGGTCGTCTTCCAGCGCATGCTCAAGTACCGCCACACGTACCGCGACGAGGGCAGCTTCACCGCGTGGATGTACCACCTGGCGCGCCGGTGCGCCTCCGACCATTTCCGGAAGTCGGAGCCGGCCGCGATTGCCACCGACCCCTCGGACCTCGAGGGCCACGCCGACGAGTCGCGCGGCGCCGACGAATCCGCCGCGAGCAGCGACGACCATGCGCTCCTCCACCGCGCGCTCGGCCGCCTCGACCGGGACGACCGGGAGGTCCTCCTCCTTTCACGGCTGCAGGAGCTCTCGTTCGCGGAGGTGGCTGGCATCCTCGAGTGCTCCGTCGGCGCCGCGCGCGTCCGGTCGCACCGGGCGCTGCGGTCGCTCCGCGACCACTATTTCCGCCTTCAAAAGGAGCCCCTGACATGAACTGCAAAACGTGCACCGACCGCATGGCCGAGCTCGCGGACGCGAAGCTCGACGGCGAGGCCGCCTCCGCCATGCGCGCCCACATCGACGGCTGCGCCGACTGCCGCCGCGAATACGCGTCGCTCAGCCGCACCCTGGAGGCGCTCGACACGCTTCCCGCCGCGGCGCCGTCGCACCGGCTGAGGGCCCGGGTGATGGGCGACATAGAGACCGAGAAGCTCACCCTGCGCCGGCACGCGGACTGGGCGTCGTCCATCCGCGCGGCCGCCGGCTCGCGGCCCGCCCGGAGGTCCCCGTGGGGCCCCCTTCTCTTCCAGTCGCTGGGCGCGTGCGTCCTGGTGGTCCTCGGCTTCGCGATGGGCGAGCGCACGGCCACCCAGCGCCAGCTCGCCGACCTGCGCGCCAGGGTCGACACGATGGGCCAGCTGTTCGAGCAGTCCGTCCTGCAGAAGCGCACGACGGGCGACCGGCTCGAGACCGTCCTGACGGCCGCCGCGACCCGCAGGCCCGACGAGAGGGTCATCGACGGCCTGATCAACTCGATGGCGTTCGACACCAGCGTGAACGTCAGGCTGAACGCGCTCAACGGGCTCTACATGCACTCCGACCAGGACGTCGTGCGCGCAGGCGTCCTCGCGTGCCTTCCCCGCGAGCCCAATCCCCTGGTCCAGGTCGCCATGATCGACTTCCTCGTCGCGTCGCGGGACCACGAGGCGTCCGCGGAGCTCCGCAAGATCTCCGTCGACGACCAGGCGAATGTCGACGTCCGCGAATCCGCGCGCCGCGCGATCGACCTCCTCTGACAGCACTCCCACGCACGACCCCCTTAACCATGAAGACCATCCGAATTCCAATCATCCTCGCAGCCGCGCTCGCGCTCGCCTCCATCGGCCCCGCGCGCGCCGACGAGGCGTCCAGCAGCATCGCATTCTCCGACCCATCGAAGCCGGGGACGCTGAGGATCCGCGTCTGGCACGGCCAGGTGACCGTCCACGGCGCCGACGTGAAGGCCGTCACCGTCACGTCCGACTCGACCCCCGTGAACTCCGACCCCCGCAAGGACGGGTTGCGGGTCCTGTCGGCGTCGGCGAGCTACGTCCTTTCCGAGAAGGGAAATGTCGCCACGCTGGATTACGGGGCCGACGGCTCCGGGGGCGGGTCCGCCGACTTCGAGGTCACCGTCCCGCGCGACACGTCGGTCGTCGTCGCCAACTCGGTCCGCGGGGACTTCACCTGCACGGGGGTCTCTGGGGACATCGACGTCCGTATGCTGAACGGGGAGGTCAAGCTCGCCGACATCTCGGGAGGGGCGCTTGTCGAGACCATGAACGGCGACATCTCGGTGGCGGTTAAGGCCCTCGCCCCGGCGCGGCCGCTCTCGTTCACGTCGATGAACGGCAGGGTCACGATCCGCGTGCCGGCCGACGCGAAGGCCGCGATCCGGTTTCGCACCCACCGCGGTGTGATCCTCACGAATTTCGACGACAAGGCGCTCGTCACGCGGACCGAGATCTCGCGGCGCACGCCCAGGAAGGCGCCGAAGGCCGACTCCGCAGACAAGGGACAGGCGCCGGCCGCCGGCTCCGCGTCGGCCCCCGCCGCGCAGGCGCCCGAGTCCTCGGACTCGGACCAGGCCGACAGCGACTGGCACGCCGAGATGAGGGACTCGATCCGGCAGGCCGCCGTCGAGGCTGCCGAGGCGGCCCACGAGGCGGCCGAGGCCGTGCACGAAGGCCTGGCCGAGGCCCGGGTCGAGATATCCGGCGTGATGCCGCCGAACATCCCGATGCCCCCGCTGCCCCCGATGACCGGCGGGAAGATCGTCTCGGGCACGTTGAATGGCGGGGGGGTCGAGATCCAGGCCGCCACCCTCAACGGCGACATCGTCCTCAAAAAGGTCGAATAGGGGTCAAATTCGGGCTTAAATCCCCGGTTTCCAGGGGTTTGAAGCCCCCTCCTCGGAGGGGGTGCCTTTTTTCCCAAGTCGCTGGGGCCGTGTGTCAAACGTGTTACTTTTTACACGCCGGGCGCTATTACCTTGAATGCTTGGAACAAGACTAGCTTTAGTCCCGTCGAAGACAGCGCATTGACTTTGCTTTCAAGGAACACCCAAACGTTCTTTGATCTTAATCCCGGCCGGCCCCTTCCGGCGGGATAGCAAGGCTTCCGGCTAGGGTTATCCCCAAGACGAGAATTTTGGCCGCGGGCGCCGCAAACGCGCTCGCAGCCAGAACGCCCCTTAAGCCTCCGGTGCATCCGCACCGGCGGCGGCGGGGTGTTAACCATAAGCCAGAAATAAAACTCTCCGCCTCGCGCGGAGTTTGAAAGGAAGCCATGAAAAACGTAAACAAGCTAGCCCTCCTGCTCAGTCTGGGAGCGCTCCTGCCCTTCGCCGCCTCGGCGAAGTCTCTCGAGCAATCCTACATTGACTCGTGCCGCAAGGGTCCGGGAATACCCGTGCCGATCACCGTTGTCGCCCCAAGCGTCGACGGCTTCGACGTGGGTCAGACCGCCCAGGTGGAGTTCGTCGTGGACACGACGGGCCACACCGCGGACATAAGCATCAAGTCCTCCTCGGACCGCGGTTTCGCGGACGCCGTGGTCGATGCGGTGAAGCAGTGGCGGTTCACGCCCGCGCACCTCAACGGTGCGCCGGTGGCGACGAAAGTCATCCTGCCGGTCCGCGTTGTCGCGGCCAAGCCGGACATCGCGTTCGCGCTGAACTGACCAGGGCCGGGCATCAGATAGCAAAGTAACAAAGGGCGCCCCTGTTCGCGGGGGCGCCCTTTTTTTCCCCGCGAAACCCGCGGGCCGGGCGCGAATCTTGGCGCGCTGTTACAGCCTAGCGCGGAATACCTTCCGCCAGCCGATCAAACCAATCTTGCCGAGCACGCATCGGTAGCGTCTCCTTGATCGTTTATTACTAGGAACAGAGCCCATGCCGATACGCCCCAGACGAACGCTTTCAGCCATCATTCAATGGATAGACGCGGACCATGCCCCCGGGGGGGCCTCGTCGATGCGCGCCGAGCCCGACCGGGTGGACTGGACCCGCTGCATTCCCTTCATAGTCCTGCACCTGGGATGCCTTGGGGTCATCTGGACGGGCGCGAGCGCCTTCGCCGTGTGGACCGCGGTTGTCCTCTACTTTGCCCGGATGGCCGCGGTCACGGGGGTCTATCACCGGTATTTCTCGCACAAGACCTACAGCACCTCGCGGCCCATGCAGTTCGTCCTCGCCGTCCTCGGCGGGACGGCCGTCCAGCGGGGGCCGCTCTGGTGGGCCTACCACCACCGCCACCACCACCAGCACTCGGATGAGAAGGAGGACGCGCACTCGCCCCATGTCCACGGATTCTGGTGGTCGCACATCGGCTGGATCACGAGCCGCCGCAATTTCCCAACGGACTATTCGAAGGTCCGCGACCTCGACCGCTACCCCGAGCTCGTCTTCCTGAACCGCTTCGACGCGATTGTCCCGATGGCGTTCGCGCTCGCCATCTGGGGCCTCGGCGCGTTCCTCGAGGTCCACGCGCCGGGGCTCGGCACCAACCGCTGGCAGATGCTGGTGTGGGGGTTCTTCATCAGCACGACCGCCCTTTTCCACGGGACCTCCTGCATCAACTCGATGGCCCACCTCATGGGCCGGCGCCGCTACGAGATCGGGGACGACTCGCGGAACAGCTTCATCCTCGCGGTCATCACGCTCGGCGAGGGCTGGCACAACAACCATCACCGCTACCAGAGCGCGACCCGGAACGGCTTTTTCTGGTGGGAGATCGACATCACCTACTACCTCCTCAGGTGCCTCTCCTGGACGGGACTCATCTGGGGCCTGAAGGGGGTGCCGGCCTCGGTGCTCGCCGAAGGCGAGCGCCTGGACCACCGCGACTCCGTCGCCGCGGCGGCCAACGCCCGTAACGTGCACCCCGAGTACTCCTCCCTAAAGAGGATCGTGCCCGCGGCGGCCGCGATCGCCGTCGCGACGGTGAACGCCGCCCACCCGGTTCTGCCGAGGCGCGCGGAGGCGCCCGCGGCCCATAGGGACGTGAGCGGCCTCTCCCAGGTCCCGCAGCGCGACCTGGGGCGATAACACTGCTTGAGCCGCGCGGGTGTTTGGCGTAGTGTTCCCGTTCCGTGACTGAACCCCTCATTCCCGACGCCGCCGCGCCGGCACGTACCTCGTGGCAGCGCCATGTGATCGACCCGATCGCGGTGCAGCTCACGCAGGGCATCACCCCTGAGAAGATCGCGCTCACGCTCGCCGTCGGAAGCGCCTTCGCCCTGTTCCCCATCCTCGGCACGACAACCATCCTCTGCCTCGTCGTCGGGATATCGCTCCGCCTCAACCAGCCGATCATCCAGATCGTCAACGCGCTCTGCACCCCCCTGCATCTCCCGGTGATCTACGGCATGGTCCGGCTGGGGAACCTGCTCTTCAACGTGCCCTACTCCCACCTCGGCATAAGGATGATGAATCACATGCTCTGGGACGACCCCCGTGAGTTTTTCGAGAAGTTCGGCATGACCGCCCTTCACGCGATCGCCGCCTGGGCGCTCGTCGCGCCCTTCTGGAGCGTCCTCGTCTATTTCCTGGCGCTGCCCGTGCTCCGCGAGGTGCATCGCCGCCGGTGCCTGGCGGTGACGCAGACGGTCGAGGTCCCGCCCCCGGAGCACCCGGTGCCCTGAGCCGTCAGCGGGAGGCGGCGAACCTGCGCAGGTATTTCAGGGCGACCTCGAAGTCCTTTGGAAGCGGGGCGACGACCCGCACCGGGGCCTGGCCGTCGGGATGGAGGAAGCCTAGCTCGCCCGCGTGGAGCGCGAGCCGCGAGATGAGCGGCCTCTCCTCGTCCCTGCCCTTGTAGCGGCGCTTCAGCCCGGAAAGCAGGAGGACCGACTCCGGGTCGCCATAGAGCGCGTCGTTGAGCACCGGGGCGCCCGCCGCGGCAAGGTGGACCCGGATCTGGTGCGTGCGGCCCGTGAGCGGCCTGCACTCGACGCAGGCGAACCGGCCGAACGACTCGATGACGCGGAACTCCGTGACGCTCGGCCTGCCCGCGCGCCCCCGGACGACGCGCATCCGGCCCGGCTTGTCGCCATCCTCACCCAGGGGGAGGTCCACCGTGAATTCCGCGGGCAGGGGCGCCGCGCCCTCCCTCGCCGGCGCGGCGGCATTCGCGATCCGCTCGGGCGGCGGAAGCGCGACCAGGGCGCAGTAGGTCCGGTGCACCGTCTTCGACTGGAACTGGCCGCTCAGGAAATCCAGGGCTGGCTTGGTCTTCGCGCACAGGACGATCCCGCTCGTCTGCGGATCCAGGCGGTGGACGTTCGCGGCCAGGCGCCCGAAGCGCTCCCGGACCAGGTCCATGAGCGACATGCCCGGCGCGCCCCGGCGCTCGGAGACCACGGTGAGCCCGCTCGGCTTGTCGAAGGCCACGAGAAAATCGTCCTCAAGCAGGATTTCGGGGAAGGTCATTTGAAGGCGCCGCGCGGCGCAGATCCAAGCGCCGGGGCGGCGCGACCGCCAGCCCCGTCGGGAGTCAAAACCCGGTAAGTTTTCGCCCTCCCCCCTGAATTCTCTTGCCGCAGGCGCTGGGGGCACCCTCGTGTGACTCTCCCGGGCCAATCGCATGCCAGCCGTCCCCAGAAGCTTAATGACATTCGGCGCCAGCCTCCTCACGGCTCGCGCGGCGATGCGCTTGAGGCGGGTCAAGTCGGTCGTGGCCGCGCAGAAGCGGATTTTCGCGCACCTGGTGCAGAAGCTGGCGCAAACGTCCTTCTGGAGCCAGGCGGGGGTCGAGTCCCCGATGACCTACGACATGTTCAAGAGAAGGGTGCCGCTCCACTCCTATGAGGACCTCGCCCCGCACATCGAGGAGATGAAGAGGGGCGCGGAGGACGTGCTCTGGCCGGGGCGGTGCCAGATCTACGCCCGTACCTCCGGGACCACGACCGGGACCCCGAGGCACATCCCGGTGACCGAGCCGATGCTCGACCATTTCAGGCGCGCGGGCCTCGACTCGATGCTCTGGTACACGGCCAGGGTCGGCCACGGGGGCGTCTTCCGCAGCCGCCACCTGTTCCTCGGGGGCTCGACGGCCCTCAACCCGATCCCGGAGTCCGCTCCCTTCGAGGCCTTCGACGGGGAGCTGAGCGGGATAGAAGCGCTCAACCTCCCGACCTGGGCGGAGAAGCATTTCTACGAGCCCGGCTCGGAGATCGCGCAGATCGCCGACTGGCAGGAGAAGATCGCCGCGATCACGGAGCGCACGTCCCGTGTCGACGTCTCGCTCGTCGCGGGGATGCCGGCCTGGGTGCTCATGCTGGCCGAGTCGCTGCGCACGAGCGCGACCTATGGCAAGGCCCGGGTGATGCACCTGCAGGGAATGTGGCCCAATTTCGAGTGCTACGTCCACAGCGGCGTCCCCATCGCGCCCTACCAGGACGAGCTGCGGACGGCGCTCGGCCCCACCGTCAATTTTCACGAGATCTATCCCTCCTCCGAGGGCTTCATCGCCGCCCAGGACTCGGTCGCGGCCGACGGACTGCGGCTCATGGCGGATTCCGGCATATTCTTCGAGTTCCTGCCGATGTCGGAATTCAACGACGGGCGGCTCGTGGCGGCGGGCCCCAGGGCGGTCCCGATCTGGGGCGTCAAGACCGGCGTCAACTACGCCCTGGTCCTCACGACGCCCGCCGGCCTCGCGCGCTACCTGGTCGGCGACATCGTCCGCTTCATCTCGACCGAGCCCCCGCGGCTGATCTACGTCGGCAGGACGAAGCTCCAGCTCAACATCTTCGGCGAGCACGTGATCGAGAAGGAGCTCACCGACGCGCTCGTCACCGTGTGCCGGCGCAACGGCTGGACCATCGTCAATTTCCACGTCGCGGCGAAGCTGAACGAGTCGGCCACGAGCCGGACCCGGGGGCGCCACGAATGGTGGGTCGAGCTCAAGCCGGGCACGCTCACGACCCCCACGGGCCCCGTCATGGCCGGGGAGATCGACACGGAGCTCAGGCGGCTCAACCCCGACTACGGCGCGAGGCGCGAGGCGGGCCTGATGGAGCCCCCGTTTGTCCGGCTGGTCATGCCGGGGGTCTTCGAGCATTGGATGCGCTACAGCGGAAAATGGGGCGGCGAGCACAAGATGCCGCGCTGCCGGGGCGACCGGGTCATAGCCGACGAGCTCGGCAGCTCCCTCCAGTTCGCCAGGGACTGACGGCTGGCACGGGCGATGCTTTGTCAGGTCTCAATCCTGCGAAAAGCAGGGTATTGGATAGCGTGAAGCCGGCTTTAGGCCGGAACAGACCAATAGCGGGGCTGGCGTTAAGGGGTTATCGCCAGCCCCGCGCCTGTGTCAGGTCGCGGGGGGCTTGAGGACCGCCAGGATCTCCTTCTCGAATTCCGCGGTGGGCCTCGCCCCGAGCTTCTTGTCCCGGATCTTCCCGTCGCGGTCGATGATGAACGTGGTCGGATATCCCTCGATGGGCCCGTATGCGTTCACGACGCCCTCGCTGAACATCACGACCGGGTAGTTGATGCCGTGCTCCTTGATGAATTTCTTGACGACCTCCGGGCCGTCCTCGTCCACCGAGACGCCGACAAAGACGAGGCCCTCGGCGGCGTACTTCTTCTGGAGCTCGATGTAGCCGGGGATCTCGGCCTTGCAGGGGGGGCACCATGTCGCCCAGAAATCGAGGACCACGACCTTTCCCTTGAACTGGTCGGAGGTGACCGGATTGCCCTCCACGTCCTTGAGCTTCCAGGCCGGGGCGGGAACGGGCGGCACGGGCTCGGCGCGCAGGTCCGCGACCGGGGCGAGGGCAAGGGCGAGGGCGGCGGCGAGGACGGCGGATTTCATCGTTGAAATGGCATGGCCCGGAGGCTCGAAAAACTTGGCACAGCAGGCCGGACTTGGCAACTCAGGCGCCGCGGGCCTCAGGAAGGTCGAGCCCGAGCGTCTCGATGAATTTCTTCATGGCGGGCGTGAGGACGCGGCCCTTGCGGTGGAGGATGGCGAGCGGGCGGGTGAACTCCCGGCCCTTGAAGCGCAGAACGGCAAGCGTCCCCTGCCTCGCCTCCTGGACGACGGTCGCCTGCGGCACGATCGCGATCCCGTGGTCGATCTCGACGGCGCGCTTCACGGTCTCGATGTTGTCGAACTCCATCACCGGCTCGATCTGGAGGTGGTTCTCCCGGAAGATCTGGTCGACGGCCTTGCGGGTCGGTATGTCCGGGTCAAACCCGATGAATTTCTGGCCGGCGAGGTCCGCCACCGCCACCTCGCCGCGCTTGGCGAGGGCGTGCTGGGGATGGCAGATGACGATCAGGTGGTCGTCGCGGAAGGGGATCATGTCGATCTGGCGGACCTTGGCCGGGAAGGCCACGAGCCCGAAGTCGACGCTGTTGTGCAGGATATCCTCGTAGACCAGGTTGGACCGGCGGTACTCGACGCGGACGTTGACCGAGGGGAAGTCGTGGAGGAAGCGCTTGATGTAGGGCGGAAGCTCGTGAAGCCCGATCGAGTAGATCGTCGAGATCCGGATCGTGCCGCTCACCACCTTCTTCATCTCCTGGAGCTCCGAGAGGAGCATCTCGTACGCGTGCAGGACCTCCTTCGCCGACTCGTAGACCCGCTGGCCCTCGCGCGTCAGCTGGAACTGCTTCTGGCTGCGGTCGACCAGGAGCGCCTTGAAGTGGCGCTCCATCGCGCGGGCCTGCTGGCTGACGGCGGACTGGGTGATGCTGTTCAGCTTGGCTGACTTGGAAAAACTCTTGGTCTCCACGAGGTCCGCAAAGATTTTGAAGTTTTCAATTTGCATGATAAGCCCGCGTTGTTGACTTCAGACTGCAGGGTTGGCCAGTCGCGTAAACCACGAATTAGACATTCTAACACCCCGATGCTGCCCGACTACGAGGAATTCAGGAGCCGCGCCGACGCCGTCAGGGCCCGGATCGCGGCGGCGTGCGCGCTCGCGCGGCGCAGGCTCGAGGAGGTCGAGCTCCTGGCCGTCACGAAGTCCCACCCGGTCGCCGCGGTGGAGATGGCGGCGCGCTACGGCCTTAAGGCCGTGGGGGAGAACCGCGTCCAGGAGGGGATCGACAAGCGCGCGCAGTCGGCGGCCGCGGTGGCTTGGGAGCTGATCGGGCACCTGCAGTCAAACAAGGCGCGCCTCGCGGCGCGGAACTTCGACAGGATTCAGAGCGTGGACAGCGCGAAGCTGCTGGAGATCCTCGACGGCGAGGCCGCCGCGCTGGGAAGGACCCAGGCCGTCCTCCTGCAGGTCAACGCCGGGCTCGACCCGGCGAAGTCGGGCGTGGAGCCGGACGAGGCCCCGAGGCTGCTCGCCGCCGCGCTCGGGCGGAAGAACATCCGCGTGGAGGGCCTGATGACCGTCGCCCCGCTCACGGGAGGCCCGGACGCCGCCCGCCGCGCGTTTGCGCGCCTGAGGGAGATCAGGGACAGCCTCGCCGCCGCCTCGGGGGCCCGCCTGCCGGAGCTCTCGATGGGCATGAGCGGCGACCTCGACGCGGCGGTGGCGGAGGGAAGCACCCTTGTCCGCGTCGGTACGGACCTTTTCGGCGCGCGCGCGTGACGCGCGCGGCGCAATGTCGAGCGTAATCTGCGCGGTTCTTGTTTTTACATGTTACGGTATTGCCACGCCCGGCCAAAGCCGCTTCCAATTTTGGGCGTGGACACGGAAACAATGCCTTCTGCCGAGAAGGAAGCGCTATTGGGACTGCTCGACGACCCGAGCCCCGTCGTGCGCCGCGCCCTGCTTGCGCGCTTCTCCGTCCACGGCACCGCGGCGGCGACGCTGCTCCAGGAGGTTGCCCACAGCTCCAACCGGGTCCTCGCCCGGCATGCCGCGTGGTTCATCGACGAGCTCAAGCTGACCGACCCGGTCAGCGAGTTCCGCTCGTTCATCCGCTCGCTCAACTACGAGCTTGAGACGGGCGCCCTCCTCCTCGCCCGCACGGTGACGCCGAACCTCGACGTCGGCGAGTGCCGCGCCGGGTTCGACGAGATGGCGGCGCGCTGCCGCGAGCTCATCTCCGAGCCCTCGACGAACCGCGAGAAGTGCCGCATCATCAACCGCGTGCTCTTCGGCGAGTGGGGTTTCCGGGGGAACGTCGAGCAGTTCACCGACCCGATGAACAGCTTCATCGACCAGGTGCTCATGCGCAGGAAGGGAATCCCGATCTCGCTCAGCGTCCTCTACCTCCTCGTGGGCGAGCGCCTCGGCCTGCCGCTCGAGCCGGTCGGCCTGCCGGGGCACTTCGTGGTCGGCTGCTACGCCGACGAGGTGCCGTTCTTCATCGACCCGTTCGACCAGGGCCTCTTCAGGGACGCGGACGAGGTCTTCGCCCTGCTCCGCTCGAACCACATCTCGCCCAAGCCCTCCGACCTCGCGCCCACGACGATCCGCGAGGTGCTCTGCCGCAGCTGCCGCAATCTCGCGAACCACTACTCGGCCGCGAGCGACCTTGCCCGCGCGCAGATCTTCTCGGAATTCGCGGACGAATTCGAGGCGACGCACGAGCGGTACCTGCAGCCCTGAATCCCGCTCTGACGCTGCACGACCTGGAGCGCTGGCCGCAAGCCGGCACCGCGCTGGCCGTGATCGGCCACCCGATCGGCCATTCGGTGAGCCCGCAGATGCACAACGCGGCCCTGGCGGAGCTCGCGCGCGATGACGCGCGCTTCGAGGGGTGGCGGTATTTCCCCTTTGACGTGGAGCCGGGCAGGCTGCGGGAGGCGCTCGGCCTCATGCGCGAGCGCGGATTCCGGGGCGTCAACCTGACGGTGCCGCACAAGGTGCTCGCGGTGGGGCTGGTGCCGGATCTCGACCCGGCGGCGCGCGAGGCGGGCGCCGTGAACACGCTTGTCCGCGAGGGATCCGCCTGGCGCGGGTTCAACACGGACGGCCACGGCCTCGCGGCCGGCATACTCGAGGACCTGGGGCTGCGGCTGCGCGGGGCCACCATCGTGCTGCTCGGGGCGGGCGGCGCGGCGCGCGGCGCGGCGGTCGAGTGCCTGCGCGCAGGATGCGCGGCCCTCTGGATCGCGAACCGCACGCGCTCGAACCTGGACTCGCTCCTCGCGCACCTCGCCCCGATCGCCGGCGGGGTGCCGGTCGGGGCGCTGGCCTCGGACCGCGCCGCGCCGGGCCTCCAGCCGGGCGCGATCGTCGTCAACGCGACCAGCGCGGGGCTGCGCGCGGGCGACCCCGCGCCGGCCGACCTCGGTGCCTTTCCCGGAATAGCCGCCGTGTACGACATGATCTACAATCCACCGCGGACGCGGCTTCTCGCGCAGGCGGCGGCGCTCGGCCTGCCGCACGCGAACGGCCTCGGCATGCTCGTCCACCAGGGGGCGAAGTCCCTCGAGATTTGGACCGGGATCCCCTCCTCGAGGACGGCGTCGGCGATGCGGGCCGCGGCGGCGAAGGCTCTTGGCTCCTGAGGCGCAACCGCTTCAGACTGGCGCCATGTTCCGAAACATTGCCGAGGTGCAGGCCGCCTATCCCTGGTTCTTCCCGGCGATGGTCTTCATCTTTGGCGCCTGCATCGGGAGCTTCCTGAACGTGGTGATCTACCGCGTGCCGGCGGGCAAGTCGATCGTCCGGCCCGGCTCGACCTGCGCCTGCGGCCAGCCGATCGCGTGGTACGACAACATCCCCATTTTCTCCTGGCTGATCCTGCGCGGCCGCGCGCGCTGCTGCGGCCGCGCCTTTTCGCCCCGCTACCCCATGGTCGAGCTCCTGACCGCGGGGCTCTTTCTCGCCTGCTGGCTGCGCCTCCCGCCGGCGGCCGCCGTCTGCGGGTGGTTCTTCATCGGCTCGCTCGTCTGCGGCACCTTCATCGACCTCGACCACATGATCATCCCCGACGGCTTCACGATCTGGCTGGCGGTCGAGGGCGTCGTCCTCTCGGTGCTGGTTCCGTCGCTGCACGGGGAGCACAGCGGGATATTCGCGGTGGACAGCCTGCGCTCGGCCTCGGCGTCGCTCGTCGGGCTGATTGCCGGGTCCGGCATCGTGCTGTGGATAGCGCTCATCGCGGAGGCCGTGCTCAAGAAGGAGGCCATGGGCTTCGGGGACGTGAAGTTCGTCGGGGCGATCGGCGCGTTCTGCGGATGGCACGGCGCCCTGTTCTCGATCTTCGGCGGGGCCGCCTTCGGGACGGCGTGGCTCGGGGCGGCGATCGCCTGGCAGAAGATAGTCGGCACGCGCTCCAGGGGCGCGCCCCGGGCCGAGACGCCGGACGGCGCGCCCGCCGACATCGGCCTCGGCGTGCACGTCCCCTTCGGGCCGATGCTGGCGATCGCCGGCGCGGTCTACTTCCTGTTCCTGCGGGGCTGGGTCGACGCCTGGTTCTCCGAACTCACGGCGCTCCTGTGATGAGGGAGG